>Ga0070712_100002830_pt1 | contig 10738 bp, 7 predicted proteins | sample LARL81metaG_FD_71396 | JGI IMG/M metagenome (GOLD analysis project Ga0070712, IMG submission 71396) | Corn, switchgrass and miscanthus rhizosphere microbial communities from Kellogg Biological Station, Michigan, USA - LAR L8-1 metaG | ecosystem: Host-associated > Plants > Roots > Rhizosphere ...
CCTGCGACTGTTTCCGGCTTTCGTCGGTAAGATGTTCGCGGCCTGCGAGGTAAACCAGGATCGCGCAAGCGAGCGTGAGCAGCAGAAATGCGGCATAAATGTCCCAGCCTCGCCGCAGCGGGTCCGCTGGCAAGCAACATTTGCGAGGCACAGCTTCGCTCCGAACAATTTTGTCAGCCCTGCTGCGGGTCGTAGGCTCAATGTGCTGGCCCGTACGTGGTTGACGCAAATCAAACCACGATTGCGCTCCGGGGCTATCATTTTACCGAATGAGGATGCACCGGTGGAGAAGATTTCCGATGCGGTACGCGCGCAGACTGCCCAGCCTCGCCATTGGCGTTTTCACCCTGGCCACCGTAGCGATTGGCGCCACGGTGGTTATCAGTCCGGGCTTGGCTCAGCCGGGGCCGCCCGGTCCGGGATGGGGGCCAGGCATGATGATGGGGCCCGGCATGATGGGGCGGGGCGGATTCGGGTTCTTTTGCAATCCTCGCATGGCTGGTTTTGCGGAATGGCGCCTGCGGGAAATCGAGGAAGCCGTCAAGCCGAACGACACGCAGAAGGCCTCGCTTGACGAGTTGAAGAGCGCTTCAGCGAAGGCTGCGGACATCATTACCAAGGATTGCCCAGCGACGATTCCAGTCAAACCGACCGAGAGATTGGAATTGGCCGAGAAGAGGCTGGAGACGATGCTGCAGGCAATCAAGGTTGTGCGCCCGGCATTTCAGGCGTTCTACGATGCGCTCGATGATAAGCAAAAGGCGAACCTGGATGCAGTCGGCCCTCGAAGCTGGGGATGGCGCCACTGGCACTGGCCGTGGGCAACCGACTAAGAATTGGATGGCTCGCGCCGGCTCGCCGCTCCTGCGATTGGCTCACTGCAGGCGGGCCATGCTTTGGCCTATTGCGTGGCAGTGAGCTGAGGTGCTCAATCGTTGTCGATGTCCGGACGCGGGGGTGGGCTATGTCCACCCTGCAAGGCGTTGCGGTCGTCGCCCGTTTGAGATTGGCTACCCTGTAGCATGAGAAATGACGACAGCTCTTCTCTAGGCCTGACCGGTCTGAGCGAAACCGAAGCTCGAGCACGGCTCGCCGCCGAGGGCCCGAACGAGCTGCCGCAGCCTGACCAGCGGACTCCGCTCCGCATCGTCCTCGAAGTCCTGCGGGAGCCGATGTTGGCGCTCTTGCTCGGCGGCGGTGTCATCTACTTGCTGCTCGGCGATCTCAAGGAAGCCTTGATCCTCCTTGCATTCGCCATGCTTTCGATCGCGATAACGGTTGTTCAGGAGACGCGCACCGAACGCGTCCTTGATGCGTTGCGCAACCTGGCGAGCCCGCGCGCCCTCGTTATTCGTGAGGGCCAGCACAGGCGGATAGCCGGGCGCGATGTCGTAAGGGGTGATCTGGTTCTGCTATCGGAGGGCGACCGCGTGCCCGCCGACGCGCGGCTCGTCGAGGTCAATGACTTGCAGGCCGATGAATCGCTGTTGACCGGTGAATCCATCCCGGTCGGCAAGCGGGCTTCGTCCGTGGCAGTGCAGGCGATCCCCGCTCCTGGCGGCGAGAATTCGCCTTACGTCTACTCCGGCTCACTCGTGGTTCGCGGTAGCGGCGTCGCCGACGTAGTCGCGACCGGCGCCAGAAGTGAGATGGGCAAGATTGGACAGCTGCTCCACACCCTTGAGACGGAACCGCCCAAGCTGCAGAGCCAAACCCGCAATCTGGTTCGGCTCGCGGCGATCGGTGCCGGCGCAGTCAGCCTGGTTGTGATGGTGCTCTACGGTCTGTCCCGCGGCGGATGGCTGGACGCGCTGTTGGCCGGCATCACAATCGGCATGTCGATGCTTCCTGAAGAGTTTCCGGTGGTGCTGACGGTCTTCATGGCCATGGGAGCCTGGCGCATCTCGCGTGCGCGGGTTCTGACCCGGCGCTCCGCCGCTATCGAAGCCCTGGGGTCGGCAACAGTGCTGTGTACGGACAAGACCGGCACGCTGACCGAAAATCGGATGTCCGTCGCCGAATTGCGGACGACGGATGGGGTTTGGCGCCGTGGTGACCTCAGTCCAGGGGAGAGCTTTCACCAACTCGTAAGCTACAGCGTCTTGGCCAGTGCGCCTGAAGCCCTTGACCCGATGGAGAGAGCGATCCGCGATCTCGCTGATAGCTCTTTCGGGCTCAAAGGCGATCCTGTCGACGCCAACATGAAGCTCGTGAAGGCTTACGGTCTAAGACCGGAACTTCTTGCCGTCACCCAGGCCTGGAGGTCGGAGGGGAGCGGGCGCCTGATCGTGGCCGCCAAGGGAGCTCCCGAGGCGATCAGCCGGCTGTGCCATCTCGCGAAGAGCGAAGATGCCGATATGCAGGCGTCGGTCAACGCGATGGCCGCTGACGGAATACGGGTGTTGGGAGTTGCACAGGCTACTCACAGCGGCCCAGATCTGCCGGGCAGTCCGGCTGAATTCGCGTTTGAGCTCGTCGGGCTCGTCGGATTTGCAGATCCGTTACGGGCGAGTGTCCCGGCGGCAGTTGCCCAATGCCTGTCGGCGGGCATCAGGGTCGTGATGATCACCGGCGATTACCCGGCGACCGCAATTGCCATTGCGCGGCAGGCTGGCTTGGACGCAGCCGAATCGGTGACGGGCGATATGATCAACGCGCTGAGTGACGCCGAAATGACCTTGATCGCGCGCAGATCGACTGTGTTCGCGCGGATCGTGCCGGAACAAAAACTGCGCATCGTGCAGGCTTTGAAAGCCGATGGGCAGATCGTCGGGATGACCGGCGACGGCGTCAACGATGCGCCCTCGCTCAAGGCTGCGCACATCGGGGTGGCCATGGGCGGACGCGGCACGGACGTCGCCCGCGAGGCATCCTCCATCGTTCTGCTCGACGACGATTTCGGATCCATCGTGACAGCGATCCGGCTCGGACGGCGCATCTATGACAATCTCCGAAAGGCGATGACTTTCATCGTTGCCGTCCATGTCCCGATCGCCGGACTGGCGCTGCTGCCACTCATTCTCGGCTTGCCCATCATCTTCAGCCCGATCCACATCGCCTTCTTGGAACTGGTGATCGATCCGGTCTGCTCCCTGGTTTTCGAGGCCGAAAGGGAGGAGGACGACGTCATGCGCCGGCCGCCGCGCTCACCAGCCGAACCGCTGCTGTCCGTTCAGCTGATCGGCTGGGGCGCCCTGCAGGGAACTCTCGCCTTCGCGATGGCCGGCGGCATGTTCGTGCTGGCGTTCAGGAACGGCATGCCTGATGACGAGGTGCGGGCGCTCACCTTCGTGGTGCTCATTTCCGGCATTTTTAGCCTGATCTTCGTGAACCGCTCCTTCAGTTCATCGTTCCGGCTGGCCCTGGCTCGTCCTAACACGGCGTTGTTTTCGATTTTGTTTGGCGTCTTCGTGATGCTCGGCTCGTGCTTGACGGTTCCGGTTTTGCGCGAGCTGTTCCGATTTGGTCCGCTGCATCCCGATGATCTGGCGCTGACAATCGCGTCGGCGGCCTTTGTTCTTGTCGCGCTGGAGCTGCTAAAGCCATTCTGGCGCAGTCAACTTCGAAGCTCGAGCTCTGGCGACCAGTCGTGAACATCTCGCCACCGGCTCGGCATCCCTGATCTAGATCAATCCGCGACGGCCTTAGTCGCGGCACAATTACTATGCGTGCGGTCGGCCGGGATGCATATGGCTGGGCCAAGGCCCGCAGACCAGGCGAATCCGAGCTACCCGAGGCAGCATGCGATAGGAGATCAGATTCATGCGTGCTCTTGTTGTCGCGACAGTCTTACTGACATGGCTCGGCCTGCACTCCCTGCATGCTCAAGATCGAGGAAATCCGTCGGCAAGCGGGCAACCAGTGCAGTCTCAAGACCAGCCGAACGCCTCGGCAAAACAGGCGCCGCAACCAAGCAGCGATGACCAGACACGGCGGACGATGAATCGGATGGGACCCGGCATAGACTGGGATCACCGGAAGCCGGGTCGACATTGGCGAATCTCCCCCCACCACCCGGGAACGTGAGCCGGAGAAGCGTCAGACGCTTTCGACGATCGGACACGAGTCAGGCAAATCGGACAAGGTCATGAGCATCGCTACGGTCATGGTTTATGTCGACCCCGCGCAGCAGGCCGAGGAGCAGGTGCGAGTGGCGCGGTCGATCGCGACCAAGTTCGATGCTTTGGTGATCGGCGTTTCAGCGTGCGCCGTCGAACCCGACTTCGTCGCAGAGGGCGTGATCATAGAAGAAACGACGCCGGAGGATCTCAAGCGGATCAAGTCGGCGTTGGCCGATAAAGAAAGATGGTTTCAGGACGTCGTTGGAGTTCCGAAGGGCAAGATCGAGTGGCGGTGGAGCATCGAATTTCCAACTGTCTTTCTGGCGAACGAGGCAAGGTCGGCCGATCTGGTCGTGATTAAAAGCAAGCAGGACAAGGTCGACCCCTATCACGTGATTGATCCGGCTGGAGCGGTCTTGCGCATGGGGCGGCCGGTCCTCCTGGTGCCGGAGCCGGTTCATGAACTGCGGGCCGACCGCGTGGTGGTGGGTTGGAAAGACACAAGAGAAGCACGGCTTGCGGTGCGGGATGCGCTGCCGTTCCTCACGCGGGCCGCCCAAGTGACAATCATCGAGATTTGCACATCGGATCAACAGGATCTGGCAAGAAAGCGCGTCGATGACGTCGCAAAGCACCTGGAACGCCACGGGGCGAAATGCCGAACCGATGTTCGTGTCCACATGGTCGAGTCCGACGCTCACCAACTCATCCGTTTAGCCAAAGCTGATGATGCCGATCTGATCGTCACCGGAGCCTATGGCCACAGCCGGCTCGGTGAATGGATGTTCGGCGGCATGACGAAAGGCCTCATCGATGAAGCGCCATTCTGTCTCCTGATGTCGCACTAGAGCCTGGGAGCCCATGCAGCGAACAGTTTGGGCCAATGACCGCTGTCCAGATCCTCGGAAGCGGGGGGCGTGTGCGCTCGCCACTCTGATTCTTTGCTAGCTTGTGGCTGTGCGGCCTATTGAGATTCCGGGCTGGGCGATAGCGTCTTCCAGAGCAGGTATCCGCCCAGCACGATGAGGACGACCGGCATGAGCGGCAGGGGCAGAGCAAGAAGATCCCAAATGCCGGCAGCGAGAATGATGACCCCGACGATGATGCCAAACGTCTCGATCTTCAGGTCTCGTTGTCCTCTCACAAGCTGTGCGCCCAATATCAGGACCCCGACACCCACAAGGAACCAGGCCCAGGGCAATCCGGTGAGCATGACGACGCCAAGCCAAATGAAAAATACAGCCCAGGCACCTGAATCGATTTGACGGGAGAGGACCGGCTGATCCGACGGGCCGTGGAACTGGTCGAGGGATGGATGCGTATTGGCCATGATGTAGCCTCCGCTTCGCTGGTCAAAAAAATTGGCGCGGCTTTGCCCTGTCAGTGTTGATCCAGATCAACGGAAATCGACGCCCAAGTCATCGTCCTCGCTCATCAATCACGCCAAATTCTGTTACCGGCATGACCCAGTAGACGAGCCGCGATCCGGCGAAAGCCGCCGTGAGCCGCTCGAGCAATTGCACAGCGTCGGCCCGTTGAAGGACGGTGCGGACCATGAGCTCGTCGGCGTGGCCTTTGACCCGCTCGGCAGCTGTCTGCAGTCTGACGTCCGGCCCGTGTCCGGCCGCATCGGAGGCTGTGAAGCCGGAGACGAGATCCCGCTGTTCGCTCAGATAATCGAACAGCTCGCTGCGCAGCGATCGGGGAGCGATCAGCGTCAGGCAGGCAAACTCGGCACTCATTTGGCCTCCTTACTCCGACCGCCAAACCGGCGGTAGAGAATCGGCAAGAGGATCAGAGTCAGGGCCGTCGATGAAAGCAGGCCGCCGATCACGACGATGGCAAGCGGGCGCTGGATCTCCGATCCGGGACCGCTGGCGAACAATAGCGGGATCAGTCCGAGCGCGGTGATGCTGGCCGTCATCAAGACCGGTCGAAGTCTCCGCTTGGCGCCCTCAACGACGATGCGCCCCTCGGGTACGCCGAGGGCGCGGAGCTGATTGAAGTACGAGACCAGCACGACCCCGTTCAGCACGGCGATGCCGAGCAGCGCGATGAAGCCGACTGAGGCCGGAACCGAGAGGTATTCGCCGGTCAGGACCAGCGCAAAAACACCGCCGATCAGTGCGAAGGGGATGTTGATCAGCACGATCAGCGCCTGGACGATCGAGCCGAACGTGGTGAACAGGAGCACGAAGATCAGACCGATGGCGACTGGGACCACGATCGACAGCCGCGCGGCTGCACGCTGCTGGTTCTCGAATTGGCCGCCCCAGGTCAGCCGGTAGCCCTCCGGCAATGGCAATTCCGCCCCGACCTTTTGCCGGGCTGCCTCGACGAAGCTCACCATGTCACGGCCGCGCACATTGGCGCGAACGACGCTCATGCGGTTTCCGTTCTCGCGGTCGATCTTGACGGGACCGTCGACCCGTTGAATGCGGGCAACCTGCGAAAGCGCGACGTGCTGGCCGGAACCCAGCGTCAGCGGCAGGCTGGCGAGCAGTGTCGGCGCCTCCCGCGTCGTCTCGCTGCCGCGTACCAGGATCGGGGTGCGACGTCCTTCCTCAAGCGCGATACCGATGGTGCGGCCTTCGATCTGGGTGCGGAGCGAGTTCGCGATCGCGTCGACCGTCAGTCCAAGGCGTCCGGCCTCCAGGCGGTTCACCGCAACCGTGTAATATTGCGAGCCCTCGTTGAGCGTCGTGTAGACGTCCTCGGCGCCTTCGATGCCGGACAAGATGCCCGACAGCTTGTTCGCAATCTCGTTGAGCTTGGTGATGTCGGGCCCGAAGATCTTCACCGCGACGTCGCCCCGGACGCCGGAGATCATCTCCTGCACGCGCATGTCGATCGGCTGGGTGAAGCTGAGCGACAGCCCCGGAAAGTCGGCCAGCACACGCCGCAGCTCTTCGATCAGCGCAGGCTTGTCAGCTGTCTTGCGCTGCTCGACGGGTTTCAGGACCAGGAAGGTGTCGGTCTGGTTCGGCCCCATCGGATCGAGGCCGAGCTCGTCGGCGCCAGTCCTGGCCACTATACCCTCGACATCAGGCACCTTTGCGAGGATTGCGGATTGCAGCCTTGCATTGATCCCGATCATCTCGTCGAGATTGATCGATGGCAGCGCCTCGACACTGACAATGGTGTCGCCTTCGTCCATCGTGGGCATGAAGGTCTTGCCAAGCTGGGTATACGCGTAACCCGCCGCAACCAGGCCCACCACTGCTGCGATGATCACCTTGCGCTCGTTGTTCAGGGCCCAGCCCAGGACAGGTGAATAGAGGCGCGACGCGGCCCGGATCAGCCAGGGGTCGCCGTGTGAGGCCGTCTTGAGCACGAACGAGGTCGCCACCGGAATCACGGTGAGCGCCAGGAGTAAGGAGGCGCCCAGCGCAAAAATGATGGCGAGCGCGACAGGGATGAACAGCTTGCCCTCCAGCCCGTGCAGCGTCAGGAGCGGCACAAACACGATCATGATGATCAGGACGCCCGATGCGACCGGCTGGAGCACTTCGCTGACCGAGCGGAAGATGACGTGCACGAGGGGCGCCGTTCTGCCCTGTGCATCCTTGCTGCTGAGATTTCCCACAACGTTTTCGACAACGACCACCAGCGCGTCGATCAGCATGCCGATGGCAATCGCAAGGCCGCCCAGGCTCATGAGGTTCGCGGACATCCCGGCCACTCGCATGACGATCAGCGCGATGACGATTGCGAGCGGAAGGCTCAAGGCGATCACCAGTGAGGCCCGCCAGTTCCCCAGGAACAGCAGCAACAGCACAATCACCAGGACCGTCGCCTCGCCGAGCGCGCGGACGACGGTCCCGACGGCGCGATCGACCAGGCGGCTCCGGTCGTAGAACACGTTGATCGTCACACTCTTCGGCAGCCAGGGCTTCAGTTCGTCCAGCCGCTCGCGTACATCACTGACCACCTGGCGCGCGTTGGCGCCCCGCAGCCCGAGGACCAGTCCTTCGACGGTCTCGCCGTGGCCACCTGCCGTAACGGCGCCATAGCGCGTCAGAGCGCCGATCTGGACGCGGGCGACATCCTTGACGCGGATCGGAATGCCGTCCCTGGTATCGACAACGATCTGCCTGATATCCTCGATGGTGCGGATTGAGCCTTCGATCCGCACCAGCGCGCTGTCCTCGCCCTGGTTGACCCGGCCGCCGCCGTCATTGCGGCTGTTGACCTCGATGGCACGCCGGAACAGGTCATAGGAAATGCCGCGCGCTGCCAGCGCGTCGCTGAGCGGCACGATCTCGAAGGCCCGGACATAACCGCCGAGCGCATTGACGTCGGCAACACCCGGAACGGTCCTTAGCGCCGGACGAATGACCCAATCGAGCAGGCTGCGCCGTTCCGCCAGCGACAGATCCGGGCTGTCGATGGTGAACATGAACATTTCGCCGAGCGGGCTCGTGATCGGTGCCAGACCGCCGGTCACGCCTTCCGGCAGGTCGCGCGCGATATTGGACAGGCGCTCGGAAACCTGATTGCGCGCCCAGTAGATGTCGGTGCCGTCCTCGAAATCGACGGTGACGTCCGCGAGCGCGTATTTCGTGGTCGAGCGAAGGATCTTCTTGTTCGGCAGGCCAAGCAGCTCGAGCTCGATCGGAACGGTGATGCGCTGCTCGACCTCCTCTGGGGTGAGACCCGGCGCCTTCATGATCACTTTCACCTGGACCGGCGACACGTCCGGAAACGCATCGATCGGCAGGTTTGGCAGCACAGTCAGCCCGGCGCCAATCAACAGAAGCACGCCGAGTACAACGAACAGTCGCTGCGAAAGGGAGAATGCGACGAGGCGTTCCAGCATGACTAGCCGGCTCCCAGCCGCAACAGGATCCCGCGCAGCGCGGAGATTCCACTGACCGCCACTTGATCTTTGTCCGTGATCGCGCCCGAGACCACGACGTGGTCCTGGTCCTCGGCCAGGAGCGTCACGGGCACAACGCGAAAGCCGTCCTCTGTCGCAACCAGTACGGAAGCCTGTTCGCCGCGCCGGACCAGCGCGCTATAGGGGATTTCCCAGGCGCTTTCACCGGAGGAGAGAACGCTGATCCGGGCAGAGGCGGTCTGTCCTGGCCGCAATTCGCCGTTGTTCGGCACCTCCGCCCGGACCAGAACCGTCTGCGTGGCGGGATCGGCCGTTTCCGATACCATTACGACCTGCCCTGGTATTGGGTACCCATCGATGTCGACCTGCGCGCCGGGCCGGATCGCGCTGATGTTAGATGCCGGGATGGCAATCTCGGCCCAAAGCGGAGATAGCCGCGCCAACTTGATGAGCGGCGCCGACTGATCTAGCCGCTGGCCCGGCGAGACGACGATGTCGACCACTGTTGCCGATTGAGGCGAAGCGACGGTGAGGGTCGCATTGATAGCGGCCTCGCTGGTCAACTTTGCGATCGCCTCGTCCGAGAGCCCGCTGAGCCGAAGCATCTGGCGTCGCTCCGCCACCGCAAAGCTTGCCTGACGCGCTTCGGTCTGGCTGGTCTCCAGAACGCGTTGCGGTACCGCATTGCCCTGGAAAAGCTGGGTGTTGCGGGTGAGCTGTTGAGCGCTGAGTGCTTCCTGGACCACCGCGTTCAGATACTCGCGCTGCTGCGACACGAAGCTTGGACTCTGCATGATCACGAGCGGCTGGCCGGCATAGACCCGGTCACCACGCGCAACCGAAAGGCTGGTCACCATGCCGGCCACAGGGGTGCTCACGACCCACAATTGGGGCGTGGGGATCACGATCTGGGCTGGATAGGACAGGGTCTTGTCGGTCGGACTCGCAACGGGATGCGCGACTCGGACGCCGAGGCTGGTTGCCTGCTCGGGGCTGAGCTTCAGCTGATCCGCGGCGGTCGACACCGAGGGCGGTCCGATGACAGCCAGTGCGAGTATGATCTGAGCCAGGCGCTGCCACGAGGGCAGACGGAGGTGCCCGTGACGAAAATGTATCATCAATCTTTCCAATATCGATCGAAGTCAGACTGGTCAGAAAGCTGCTCCCTGTTCTGACATTGCCGTTCAGTGAACGTTGGCCGAAAGGGCCGGCCGCGGCGTCCGCGCGGATACTGCCGCATGGAGGCTGACGAGATCCTGTTGATCCATGTCAGCGAATTGTCAGCTACGGGCTGTCATATGAACTAGGCCGATTGTTCTTTTGGCCTCCTCGAGTAAGCTCGCGCACCGTAGCGGCGCTCCGCGACTTGATGAAAGTCAAAGGGGGCTCGGACACGTCGTGATCAAGAGCGCAGGCTGCCCGCATGCCGACAAGTGGTTCGATTTCAATTGGGATTAAGCGGCCGCTCACCCAGCGGCCGGTTGCGCTCCGTCCAACGTAAGAACTCTTTGCAAGAGGCCAGCTCGAATCCTCTGACGAGCTGTCATGATCGAGCGGCAGCTTTCAGATCTTCCGGCGATCCCACGTGTTCGCCGGTAAAGGTGTTGAACAAGTACATGTGGTCATGCACTTCCTTGACGCCGGCCGTGTTTTCCGTTGCCACAATCGATGCCTGTTGCGATCGTTCGTCAAGAACCATGCCGTGCAGATGAACGACGCCATTGCGCACGACAACCTGCAAAGCGCCCGGCCTCCAGCCCTTGGCGGTAATCGTCCGAATAACACGGTCACGAATATGGTTGTCGTCAGCAGTAGGGTCGGGCACTTCGCGGACTAT
>Ga0070712_100002835_pt1 | contig 10731 bp, 11 predicted proteins | sample LARL81metaG_FD_71396 | JGI IMG/M metagenome (GOLD analysis project Ga0070712, IMG submission 71396) | Corn, switchgrass and miscanthus rhizosphere microbial communities from Kellogg Biological Station, Michigan, USA - LAR L8-1 metaG | ecosystem: Host-associated > Plants > Roots > Rhizosphere ...
TGGCTGAGGGACGAGCCCTGAGACGCCACGGCAACCGGGTCGCGATCATCTATCGCGATTGCTTGGTGCCAACTCTCTCCTGGAAACGGGGAACATGAGATTCGGGCAAGCGGCATTTCTTCCCGTTTTCCCGTAACCTCTTTTCCTTTTCCGGAGAAGAGGTCTTCGTTTTTAGAGGCCTTTTCTCCAGAGATGCTCGTTCTCAGCTACTCGCGAGAATGCGGGTAGCACGATGGCTCAGTACGAATTGCGATGTCGCGAGTGCGGAAAGACCTGGGGGAACCAGCCCAAGTCGATCTGCGATGACTGTTTTTCTCCCTTGGAAGTCTGTTACGACTATGAGGAAGCCCGCGCCCAGTTTACGCGCGAGAAGATCGCCCAGCGCCCTCCCAATATGTGGCGGTATTCCGAACTCCTTCCCCTCCCCCAAGATTTTCAAGCCAAGTTGCCGGTGGGATTCACGCCGCTGCTAAGCGCTCCCAGCCTGGCGAAGCAACTTGGCGCGCAGAAGCTTCACATCAAGAACGACGCCGTGTGCCTGCCGACGCTGAGCTTCAAGGATCGCGTGGTTGCCGTCGCGTTGTCGCAGGCGCGCGCGTTTGGGTTCGACACCGTGTCGTGCTCGTCAACCGGCAACCTGGCGAATTCGGTAGCAGCGCAGGCCGCGCGCAACGGTTTCAAGGCATGGATTTTTATCCCCGCGGATTTGGAACCGGCAAAGATTCTCGGCACGCAGGTGTATGGCGCGAAGGTCGTCCGCATCGCCGGAAGCTACGACCAGGTCAATCGCCTGTGTTCGCAGATTGCGGATGAACATCGCTGGGGCTTCGTGAATGTGAATTTGCGGCCGTATTACGCCGAGGGATCGAAGTCAGTGGGATTCGAAATCGCCGAGCAGTTGGGCTGGCGATTGCCCGACAACATCGTCGTCCCGATGGCTGGCGGATCACTGATCACGAAGATCAAGAAGGCATTTGATGAACTGATCACGCTTGGGCTGGTGGAAGCAAAGCTGGTGAAGTTCTTCGGTGCGCAGGCCACCGGCTGTTCGCCGATTTCGACGGCCGTGAAGGCGGGCCGAGCCGAGATCGAACCGCAGAAGCCGGCAACGATTGCGCGGTCGCTCGCAATCGGCAATCCGGCCGATGGCCACTATGCGATCAAGGCCATCACGAAGAGCGGCGGCTGGTCGGAAGATGTATCGGACGCCGAGGTGGTCGAGTCAATCCAGTTGCTGGCCGAAACGGAAGGGGTCTTCACAGAGACGGCTGGGGGCGTGACGGTGGGTTGCGCGCGCAAGCTGTATCGCGAAGGGCGCATTTCGCCCGAAGAGACAACTGTGCTCTGCATCACAGGGAACGGGTTGAAGACGACGGATGCGCTGGCCGGCGAGTACGCTGCCGAGCCGGCCATTGCACCGAAGCTGGCGGAGTTCGAGCGGTATCTTTCCAACACGCTGGATGTTCCGGAAACGGTGGAGGCCTGATATGTCGATCACAGTGCAAATTCCGACCGCATTACGCCGTCTCACAGACGGTGTCGGCAAAGTCGATTGCGCAGCGGCAAACCTGGGCGAGTTGTTTACTGTCCTCGATCAGAAATTCCCGCAACTGAAACCTCACCTTCGCGATGAGGCGGGGGAGATTCGGCGGTTCCTCAATGTCTATGTGAACGAGGAAGACATCCGCTTTCTGGGCGGGACGACGTACGCCTTTCAGGATGGAGATGAGATTCTGCTCGTGCCCTCGATTGCGGGCGGATGCGTTGACGATGAGCGACGGGCGTCTGCGCCCGTCGGCGGGGTGGCGTTCAGCGAGTGCCGGACAACTCGAAGAAAGATTGCTGCGGCTGCAAAAGTTGTGGCAAGTACGACTTAAGCGCACGATGCAAACGCCGGTTCTGCCGTCTCATCTTGGCCCGGTCCCGGCGTGGCACGTTATAGAGTCCCATCGAAAACTCCACGACCCCACGATCGCAAGCCGATAAAATCTCCAGCAATTTGTCAAGTTCCGTCCCGTGAGGGATCGGGGTGGGCACCTTTCGCCGTTTCGCGGATCGTGCTTTTGCCATGGAAGCCTCCCGGCGAGTCGCAGCCTTCGCCATAATCTTCTACAAGTACCGCATTGAAAGATGGGAGGGAAACTCAAAGAATTGATTGTTTGTATAAGTCTGCCTGCTCCCGCTGCTGCGCGGCTTTGCCCATGACTCCGACCGTCAGAGACGACATTGGCTGAAGAAACGGCCTACCGGGTTCACTGGGGTGAAGTCGTTGTGCGCTGGGTTGGTTTCGAGAACTCATGAGAAGGATGCAGGCTGCATCGGTCAGTCTCCGGTTGTCCTGGAAAACCCGCGCACATCAACACAAGCTCGACTTGCTTTTTCGCCTCGACCGTATTTGCCCCTTCGCGGGCGGGTTCGAAGAGCCATTGTGAAAGTTGCTCCGAGATTGCAGCCCGAGTCTTCTCGCTGGAAGGATAGTCAACCGATACATCCGATACGGAGCCATCTCGTCTGACGGTGAGCACTGCCTGCAAGCGTTTCATGGATGGGGGTGCAGGACTGTCGGGAATTATTTCGCTGACCCGACACTCAAGGCAGCCACTAGCAAAATTTCCAGTAAAACTTCTGGCGAAGGTCACGTCCTCGCGGCGAGGTTGCGGCTTGCCGGCTGTAGAGGCTAAGGCGCATTTCAAAGATCCGCTGACTGTGCAGATCGTTTTGTTCGCAATTGCCCACTTGTCGCTTAACGACCCGTCCTGCGGTGTGGACCAAAACTGGGCGTGATCTGAGTACAGTGCCTCTACGGCTCCATCCCACAAGAAACAGCCTTGTGCATTGCACGTCTTGAATTCGTTAGGTCCCGGTGTGCCATGAACCCAAGTCTCGCCGTCTTTCGATCGGAGGGTTAGTGGTACACCGTAACCACCGCCTTTTTCACGATGAACCAGTGCGTGGCCGAACGCCCAATACTCGCCTTGGTGCACAAACACCGTCTTGGGTAGAGCTCGATTGGAGGAATCATTTTGAGGGTGCACCAGTTTCCAGGACTTGCCGCTATCCTTTGTTACTACGAATGCGTCTTCAATCTCGGGATGCCGTCGGAGCATCAGATAATGTGAACTATCCAGTGCAGCGACGGAAAGAACTCCTGTAAACGGGCGCAACTCGTCCGACTCGAGTGCCACGTCTTGCCAGTGTTCGCCGCCGTCATGGGTGATTTTCACTGTGCCATAGCTCGGTAGGTCGTCCTCGATTAAGTCGTTACCTGCTCCAGCATCCCTGCTTACGAGCACAATCCCGTTGTTTGCGTCCGCGAATGAGAACATGAATATGGACCTGGATACCTTGTGACCTTGCCAAGTTTTTCCGCCATCAGCAGTTGAGAGCAGCAGTCCGCCAGTGCCCGCGGCGTGCCCCACCTTCTCATCAACAAAGGAAACATTGGACAGCACTTCACCATCCCGATTTTGATGGCTTATTTCCCATGTCACACCGCCATCCGCCGAACTCACGATCATTTCATTTGTGCCGCACACCCAGATGACATTGCCCACAGCAGTGGCATTGACCGGGCGAAAGGGGGTGTCGATGGTGCTCCAATTGCTATCGGTGAGAGGAGAATGTTCAACGGCGGGAGAGAGGCAGGACCAAAGAACGCAAAATATGAACACGAACCTGCAACATCCTGTCATCACGTATGCCCCCTAAAGGCCACTGCAACGATCGTCAGGCTTTCTCTTGTTGCCTGACAGTCAGCACCGGGCACTCGGCCAGACGGACGACTTTTTCTGCGACTGATCCGAAGACCAAGCGCTCGAGGCCGGTGGATCCGTGAGTGGAAATGACGATCAGGTCGGCGCCTTCGACCTTCGCGATGAGGACGATCTCATCGGCGGCCGAGCCGTGGCCTACCTGCGTTCGAACTTTGACGTTCTTGCTGACCAGCTCTTCGCGCACTTTTTTCAGATGGGCTTCGGCGTCGGCGTGCAGATAGCGCTCGTATTCCGGAATCTTGAAAACGTAGTTGGGGTCAGAAGCAACGCTGGGCACGGCGGGCACGATATTGACCAGCACGAGTTCGGCGCCGAAGTGCTCGGCTAGTTCGCTGGCAGTGCGCACACAGGTACAGGCGGGACCACTGAAGTCCGTGGGGCAGAGGATGAGTTTGACAGGGAGCATGAGGGAGTCTGCGCGGGCGAATTATAGAGCATGTTCGCCGGGTTTTTTGCGCGGGTGGATGCCGCTGCGAACTTCGTAGCCATCTGTGAATCGCAGCAAGGTTCAGCTGGATCTTGCCGGATCTTCCGTACCTGTTTTATAATCTAACTAACTGGTTAGTTAATGACGAAAACGTTGGACGACAATGGCCACTGGACAGGCACGGGCGCGGTTGGGGTCACGCGGGAAGCCGGAGGAGAGTCGCGCGGCGATTCTGCAGGCCGCCATCCGCGAGTTTGCGCGCGAGGGGGTGGCCGGGGCGCGCACCGATGCCATTGCCAAGGCCGCAAAGGTCAACAAGGCGCTCCTTTATTACTACTTTCGCGATAAGGACGCTCTTTACGGCGCTGCGCTCGAGCAGGTTTTTCGCGAGCGTGACGCTGTTCTCATGCCGATCCTGCACGAGAACACTCCGCCGGGAGAAAGGCTGCTTCGCTATGTGGGCGGCTTGTTTGATTTTCTCGCTTCGCATCCGCAGCATCGCGAGATGGTGCAGCGGCAAACTTTCCTGATGCCGCGAAGTCCGCAGGCGCTGCGCGTGATGAAGTCGTACATGCGCCCCGCGTTCGAAAAACTCGTGAAGCTCTTTCACGAAGGTATCGCGGCTGGAGTCTTTCGCCCAGTCGATCCCCTTCAATACATTCCGTCCATTATCGCTGTGGTGGTGCATTACTTCGGCGTGGCCCCGTTCATGAAGTTGATGACGGACCAGGATCCGCTCAGTCCGGAACGTCTGGCAGCCCGCCGGGCTGCCGTGCTCGATTTCATTTCCGCAGCTCTCTTCCAACCGACGGCCCTGCCGGTCGAAGGAGAATCCAAGTGAATCCCCGTAACCGTTTTTTCATTCTGCTCAGCATCATCTTTGTGATCGCGCTCGGCTACTACTTCTTTTCCACGCCCAGTAACAAAGACCTGGTGTTGATCGGCACGGTGGACTCGAACCAGGTGATCGTCAGCCCGCAGACGCAAGGGCGCTTGCAGAAACTTCTGGTGGACGAAGGCACGCCCGTGAAGGCGGGACAGTTGATCGCGGTCATCGATCCAGCGGAACTGGAGGCGGAGGCTGCCGCAGCTTCGGCCAACATTTCGAGTTTGCGGTCGAAGGTTTCCGGCATGCGTTACACCGAGCAGTCAACGCAAGGCTCGACCAGCAGCGATGTCGCGAATGCTCAAGCCAAGCTGCGTTCCATGACTTCTCAATTGGCACAAGCGCAGGCGGCGCTGGAACGTACGCAGAGCGATAGCCGGCGCATCATCGAGTTGGCCAAGCAGGGAGTTGCGTCGGACCAGGAGCGCGTGCAGGCGGAGACGAATCTCACCGCCGCAAAAGCGAACGTGCAGTCGCTTAAAGATCAGGTCACCGCAGCGGAAGCGGATCTTAATGCGGCGATCGCTCGTACCCACCAGGCTAATGCCGCGCAGAGCACGGTTGCTTCCACGCAGGCAGATTTGAAGAATGCTGAGGAGCAGAAGCGGCAGGCGGAAGTGCGGCTGGGTTACACGAATATCTACGCGCCCGTGACTGGAACCGTATCGGTGCGCGCGGCCCGCGAGGGAGAAGTGCTAAGCATCGGCCAGCCCATCGTGACCATCGTGGATCTCGGGGACACGTGGGTGCGCGCCGCGATTCCGGAGACCGAGGCCGACCACATTGGCCTAGGCGACACATTGCGTGTGCGTCTTCCGGGCGGCACGGTGACAAGCGGCAAAGTATTTTTCAAAGCCGCCGAAGCGGATTTCGCGACCCAGCGCGACGTCAACCGTCGCAAGCGTGACATCAAAACAATCGTGTTGAAAGTGCGTCTCGACAATCCCCAGGGCGCGTACGTTCCGGGCATGACGGCCGAAGTCTTGGTGTCGCCCGACCAACTTAAAGGCAGGCCCAAGCAGGATGCGTCCGCGGAGCAGCGACCATGAGCGCAACGAATGGCAAGAGCGCACAGTCGGGTCATGGCTGCGAGGGTCCGGAAAAGACCGGCGCCAACGCGATTGACGTGGAGCACATCGTCAAGAAGTACGGCGACTTCAAGGCGGTGGATGACGTCACGTTTCATGTGGCCGACGAAGAAATCTTCGGTCTGCTGGGGCCGAACGGTGCAGGGAAATCGACGCTGATCCGCATGATGACGACGCTGCTGCCCATCACGGCTGGGCGGGCAGTCGTCGCAGGGCACGACGTGGCGAAGGATCCCGATGGTGCAAGGCGTTGCATCGGGGTGATCCCGCAGGCCCTGACCAGCGATCTTGATCTGACGGTGGAAGAGAATCTCAACATTTACGCCAAACTTTACGACGTCCCCGCAAAGCGCAGGAAAGAAGCGATTGACGAACTCCTGCAACTCGTCGACCTGACCAAGTGGCGTGATGCGCAAACCAAGACCCTTTCAGGAGGAATGCGGCGGCGGCTCGAGATCGCTCGCGGGCTGGTGCATTCGCCGCGCATCTTCTTTCTCGACGAGCCGACCACAGGCCTTGATCCCGTGTCCCGCGTGGCGGTGTGGGAGATGCTGACGAATATCAAGAAGAATCGGCAACTCACGATTTTGATCACGACGCACTACATGGACGAAGCCGACCGGCTGTGCGATCGCATCGCGATTGTGGATCACGGCAAGTTGGTGGCGCTGGATACACCGGCAGCGCTGAAGGCGAGCGTGCCGGGATCGAACGTGATCGAAGTGCAGTTCGAGCATCCGCCGGAAGATATGGAGCAACGGCTGCGGACTCTCCCCGATGTGACCTCGGTGCAACACGAGGGAGCGGGAATGTACCGGGTACTCACCAGCAACGGCTCGGCCACCACGACCGCGCTCGTGGAAATGGCGGTGCATTCGAAAATACCCGTGAAGACACTGACCGTGCAAAGCACGACGCTGGATGACGTCTTCGTCCATTACACCGGACGCCAGCTGCGCGACGAACTGGTGAAGGCGTACGGATTCACCATGCCGCAGCGGCCAGGATTGCAACCATGAATCGAATGATGGCGATTGTCGAGCGCGAAATGCGCAAATTTTTCCGGTCACCTACGCTGATGCTGGCGTCGATGATCTTCCCCCTGGTGCAGTTGATCGTGCTGGGCAACGCGTTTGGCGGCAAGATTAAAGACGCGCGCCTCGGAGTAGTGGACCAGGACGGCGGCACGCAGGCGCTAAAAATCCGCCAGGCATTCGATTCCGTGCGCGCTAACATGCGCACCTTCGTTCCCGTCTACTACGACGACGAGAAGACGGCGCGCGAAGATGTGCGCAACGGCAAGATACAGGGCGCGGTCATCATTCCGCCGCAGTACTCGCGCCGCGTGTACGAGAAAGATCGCCCTCAGGTCGCGCTGGTGGTGGACAACAGCGACAATTTCATGAGCTCCACGCTCGAGCAGGAGCTCGCCGACATCACCAACGCGTTGAACCAGCCGACCATCGAGCCGCGGCTGTTGCAGCAGACCGTGCTGCAGATTGTGGAACTATATCCTTACATCGAGTACATGAAATACCTGCTGCCGGGCTCGATTACGCTTGCCATGTTCGTCTCGGTGATGATCGGCGGGGGCATGTTGTATATCGATGACAAGGCACGCGGCATCCACGAAGGCTATCTCGTGACTCCCATCACCAAGGCCGAAATGGTGTTCGGGCTGAACCTGGCGGGAGCGATCAAGGCGGTTCTAACCGGGGTGGTCATCACGGTGATCGGCGCGCTGCTGGCGGGCGTAAGTACGATCTTCAATCCGGCGACTGCGCTGGGACTGCTGTTGATGATCGTGCTGACCTCGATCGCATTCAATACGATGATGTTCCTGCTGATGGTGCGAGTCGACGATCCGCTGGTGCCGCGAGCGATTTTCGGAATTCTCAACACGCTGTTGTTTTTCCCCAGCGGGTCGATCTATCCGGTGCAGGCGTTTCCGGCATGGCTGCGCGTGATTGCGAAAGTCGATCCGTTCACTTACGCGGTCGCCGGGTTCAAGGGATTGTTGTTAAAGGAATCCGGATTCATGGCGATCGTGCCCGACATGCTTTACCTCGGAATCTTCGGAACGGTCGCGCTAGCGCTGGCGACGCCGCTGTTCAAACGGACGCTCTAGGCCGTCTCAACTCTGGAATTTTCCGCAGCGAACCACAGTTTTTGCGGATCGGTCGGACAGCCTACATTTCTGGGGTCTCACGTGAAAGCCGTGTCCGGCGCGGTGTTTCCCTAGAGCCACTAGAAGTTGCAGACTTCCCCAGCGCGTTGCCCTACTCACTCCCTACATCGCAAACACTACCCTTGACGCGGTAGAGCACTGCAGCTATGTTCTGTTTCAAGAACCCTCCATGCAGTCGATACAGAAGTTTTCTCGTCGCCCGGTCCCTGTCTGTGTACGCATCTCGCGAGTGGCGTTGATCGGATTTCTCCCCCTCGTCAGTTTTGCGCAGCAAGTTCAAACTTCAACGGATTCGATTCAAGTCCAGTCGGCGCAGCAGTCGTCTTCGAAAGCGGCGCAGACCGATCTCCCTGCGCAACCGATGCCGCAACCGGAGTCGGCGCCCTGCACCATGCTGTCGCCGGCACGTTGCTTGCAGGAGATAGCTAAAGACCAGCGAGGCATCGTGACCAGCCCGATGCGGCTGCAGAAGCACGATCTCAAGTGGCTGCTTCCTGGAGCTGCGTTGGTCGGCACGGCTTTCGCACTCGATCACACCGCGCTGCAAAATGTCAGCACCGATTCTGCGCGAGTGAATGACTACCGCCGGGCGTCGAATTTAACTGGCATCTATATTCCTGTTGCTGCTGCTGGCACCGCGCTGTTCGCTGGCACGATTCGTAATGACGAGCACTTACGCGAGACCGGAGCCTTGGCCATGAGAGCCATGGCGGACACGCAACTGCTTACGTCATTTTTGAAGTTCGCAACGGACCGTGCCCGGCCGCAGGCGAATGGGCTGACTTCGCAGTCTGGCTCATTCTGGCCGGGCGGGCACTCATCCTCTGCCGACTCATTCCCCTCGGGGCACACGGCCAATGCGTTCGCGGTTGCACACGTGATTGCCGATGAATATCCGGGATGGAAGGTGAAGCTGGCAGTCTACAGTTTGGCCGCGGCTACCGGATTCGAGCGCATCCAGGGACGCGAACACTTTCCCAGCGACGTGCTGGTGGGAGGCGCTATCGGCTACCTCGTCGGTGGCTACATTTTCGACCACCACTCGAGCCGTTCGAAGACGCACGTGTCGTTCGCGCCCATGGTTGGACGGGGTGGAGCTGGCATCTCGTTGAGCATTTCTCACGGAGACAATCCTTAAAATAAACGCCCAACGTCCCGCACCTTTTGCAGCAGCGTTGAGCATGCGCACCGGCGAATGCTGGTGCGCTTTTTTCTGTCAGGGCTCGTTCTTGATGGTTCAAAGATCGCGAGAATCCGAGAAGTAGTACGCACGGAGTTGCCAACCGCAAAACGGTAGCAACCCCGTGCTTCCTTTATTTGCGTTTCCTCGACCTCGCTATTCATCCCCTCCATCGTCGCCGTTTGCACCCAGTCTTTGCAGCGGACCCTTATTGTCGGGGAAATTCTCGGTGCTGAGGACCAGGATGCCGGCCACCCCGTCGCCGTCGAACGGAGTGGAGATGCCGGCGCATCCCGCGTTTGAGGCGTCGTTCGGATCCGCAAACCACATAGCTACGTGGCTCATCTGAACTGGTCCGTCTGATGTGAGCGTGAAAGTTTCCGGGCTGAAGACGCCGGTGAAGTCGCCGACGCCATTGCCCTTCTTGTCGGTGGAAATTTCCCCCTGATACCAACTTAGCCCGAAAGGCCGGGCGGAGTGTTGGGTCACAAAAAGTGTGAAGTCGTTCTTGGGCGTGAGTCCAAAGACCTCGACGTGCATGTTCTGCACCGGGCCGAGATCATTGACGGTGACCCGGCCATGCGCCTTGCTGGATAGGCAAGTGGCGCCTGCAGCCCGCACCATGCTGAAAGTGGTTTTGTCACCGGGAGCCGCGACTGCGCGCGGCACCATTCCGCTCAAACTTGCCACGGCGGTCATCGCTACTGCAAGAAGTGTGTTCTTCATACAAGTCTCCTTATTTGCATCGTGATTCGAATTCCTTAAGACACCCCTTGGACAGACCTGTCCCAGCGTGCTCTGATGGCACTTCGAAATAATTTCGTCATGATGGGACTTCTGCTGTCTGACTACGGTGGGGGAAATAAAACAGTCGACACAGTAACGTCGGTTCGCGAAGTGCTTGTCACGAGCGCGTCACATGGTTGTACTTTTTCGTTGGGGATCTGGAATTGCAACCCGGATTTTTAAATTACTTCGTGCCGATTCGTACTCGGACGCGGAGTGGAAGTGAAGAATGGGTCTGGGCCAAATGAACACAGCACGCGTCCGCAGGTCAATGGTGACGCGTGCTGTCGAAGGTGCGAGGTCTTGGCGGGAGCGTCTACTTCAGAGCGGCTTTTTCGGAACTATCCTCTTCCCGCTCGCGCGGGGTCATCGAGACGACGGCATACTGGCGATCTTTGTCGTC
>Ga0070712_100002838_pt1 | contig 10725 bp, 7 predicted proteins | sample LARL81metaG_FD_71396 | JGI IMG/M metagenome (GOLD analysis project Ga0070712, IMG submission 71396) | Corn, switchgrass and miscanthus rhizosphere microbial communities from Kellogg Biological Station, Michigan, USA - LAR L8-1 metaG | ecosystem: Host-associated > Plants > Roots > Rhizosphere ...
TTGAGCTCAAGAGTTAAGCGTCAAGTGAGCACACGGAAGGGCACGCTTCGGCACTTGTGAGGGATTTGTCATGGTGGTTCATGTATCGAATATCAGAAAATTGATGCCGACAAAACCCACCGCCTGGAAGGCCCTCGAGAAACACCACAGAAAGATGAGATCGGTGCATCTCCGCGATCTTTTCGAGAGCGATCCGCAACGGGGCGAAAAGATGACTGCCGAAGGCGCAGGACTCTATCTGGATTATTCCAAGAATATCGTCACGGCTCACACTTTGCGACTCCTCATCGACTTGGCGGAAGAATCCGGTCTACAGGCTCGGATTGACGCAATGTTTCGCGGCGAAAAAGTGAATACCACTGAGAGGCGTGCCGCTCTCCACGTTGCACTCCGCGCTCCTAAAGGAACATCGATTTATGTTGATGGCACGAATGTCGTTCCCACAGTTCATGCCGTGCTCGACAGGATGGCGCATTTCTGCAACCGTGTTCGCGGTGGAGAGTTCAAGGGATTCACGGGCAAACCGATTCGCAATGTCGTTCACATTGGAACCGGTGGATCGCATCTCGGTCCAATGCTGGCAACAGAAGCCCTCAAGCACTATGCCGCGCCTTCGCTCACATTCCGCTTCGTCGCCAATGTCGACGCAACGGATTTGCAGCAGGGCCTGCAGAATCTCGATCCTGCAGAAACTCTCTTCATTGTTTCCTCGAAAACCTTCGACACAGTTGAAACAATGACCAATGCGCAAACCGCCCGTGAATGGCTGGTTGCTGGATTCTCAGGAGCTCAGCAGTCGACCAGTCGACATTTTGTCGCAGTATCCGCAAACCTGTCGCAGGTAGTGCAATTTGGTATTGATACGGCGAACACCTTTGAATTCTGGGACTGGGTTGGATCACGCTATTCACTCTGCTCCGCTGTAGGCTTGCCCATCATGCTGGCCATCGGCCCCGAACATTTCCGGGCCTTGCTTGATGGCTTTCACCAGATGGACATGCATTACCTCGCAACGCCTTTTGAGCGGAATCTGCCGGTACTCTTGGGCCTACTGAGCATTTGGTACAACGATCTCTTCGGTTCTGACAGCATCGCGATTCTTCCCTATGAACGATATCTGCGCAGTCTTCCTGCCTACCTGCAGCAGCTCACTATGGAGAGTAACGGAAAGCACGTCACGCTCATTGGAACTGAGGTCACTCAGCAAACGAGTCCAGTCTGTTGGGGCCAGGAGTGCACGAACGGGCAGCACTCGTTCTTCCAACTGTTGCATCAGGGAACAAGGCTAATCCCATCTGACTTCATTGGATTCGCGCAACCGATCCATCCCGTCGGCAGGCATCACGACGTACTTATCGCGAACATGCTCGCGCAAACCGCAGCGTTAGCCTTTGGCAAAACAGCAGAGGACGTGAAAGCAGAAGGTACGCCCGACTGGCTCGTGCCGCATCGCGTATTCGATGGAAACCGCCCCTCTAACACGATCATTGCCGAAAGATTGACACCGGCGACGCTCGGTAAACTAATCGCCCTCTACGAACATTCCGTTTACTCGCAGGGCGTGATCTGGAACATCAACCCGTTTGATCAATGGGGTCTTGAACTAGGCGCCAATTTAGCTCAAACCATCCTGCCCACACTGGAGAGCGCTGAAGATCCGCATCTCGAATATGACAGTTCGACATCAACACTTATCAGGCGCTATCGCGAATTTAGAAAAGAAGCGACCGCATGTGTAGCATGATTACCAGCGAAATCGAGACACCAGACATCGCAACTGTAAAGGGATCTTGTCCTGACACCGTGGGTACATCTTCACCCCTGGGCGCCACAGTCCATCCCGACGGCGTTAACTTCAGCGTTTTTTCGCGTGACGCCTCACGAATCGAATTGCTATTTTTCGATGGCAAGGATGATGACCGTCCCAGTCGTGTCATTCAGATCGCCCCAGAGACAAATCATACCTACCACTACTGGCACGTCTTCGTGCCTGAGGCCAAGAGCGGCCAGATCTATGCTTATCGTGTCCACGGACCATTTGATCCCAACAACGGACTCCGATTCGATCCAACTAAAGTCCTTTTAGATCCCTATGGTCGCGGAGTCGTCGTCCCCACAAACTATAGCCGAGAAGCAGCGCGGCGGCCGGGCGACAATTTACCGAGCGCCATGAAGAGTATCGTGGTCGATCTAGGCGCCTATGACTGGAATGGCGATGCTCCTCTGCGGACCTCTCCAACCCGAACCATTATCTACGAAATGCACGTTAGAGGATTCACGCGCAATCCCAACTCCGGCGTGTCAGAACATCTCCGCGGCACCTACGCAGGCTTGATCGCAAAAATCCCGTATCTCCGCGACCTCGGGATAACTGCGGTCGAATTGCTGCCGACCTTTCAGTTCGACCCGTGGGATTGTCCTCCGGGAGTTGTCAATTATTGGGGCTACCAACCGGTTTCATTCTTCGCTCCGCATCGAGCCTACAGTTCACGTCAGGACGCACAGGGACCAACGGATGAATTTCGGGACATGGTTAAGGCGCTTCACCGTGCGGGAATTGAGATCATTCTCGACGTGGTCTTCAACCATACATCCGAAGGTTCCGATGATGGCCCTACTCTATGTTTCCGCGGTTTCGACAATGACGCGTACTACATTCTTCAACAAGATCGTTCCCGCTATGCCGACTACAGCGGCTGTGGTAACACACTGAACGCAAATCATCCCATCGTTCGTCGCATGATCCTCGACAGCCTGCGTTACTGGGTCAGCGAAATGCACGTTGATGGCTTTCGCTTCGATCTGGCTTCCATCCTGTCGCGCGATAATTCAGGTCAATCTATGGCCGCCCCGCCGGTATTGTGGGATATCGAATCAGATCCAGTTCTCGCCGGCACAAAACTGATTGCGGAAGCGTGGGACGCAGCCGGTCTTTACCAGGTTGGCAACTTTATCGGCGACAGTTGGATGGAGTGGAATGGCCGCTTTAGGGATGACTTCCGCGGCTTCTTCCGCGGTGAGTGCGGAACCGTTTCACGAGTCGCAGACCGGCTCATCGGTAGTCCGGAGATCTATCGGCACGAGCAACGCGAGGCCGAACAGAGCGTCAACTTCGTCACTTGCCACGACGGCTTCACGCTTAATGATCTCGTATCTTACGACCGTAAACATAATGAAGCGAACAACGACAACAATCGTGACGGCGCAGATGACAATCGGAGCTGGAATTCCGGCGTCGAGGGTGAGAGCAGCGATCCGGTTATCGAAAAACTGCGCAACCGGCAGGTGAAGAACTTTTTCACCGTCACTCTTCTCTCGCTGGGAATGCCGATGATATTGATGGGTGACGAGGTTCGACGCACGCAATTCGGCAACAACAACAACTATTGTCACGACGATGAAACCAATTGGTTCGATTGGAGTTTGCTTCAGAAGCATGCCGACCTTCACCGCTTCGTAAAGCTGCTAATAAAACGCCGGCTATTGCGTACGAAAGAAGCAGAGCGACAACGCAAGAGCCTGGATCAATTGATTCGCGAAGCGCAAAAGGCCTGGCACGGAGTGCAAGCCTTTAAGCCCGACTGGGGCGATTGTTCGCACAGCCTCGCTTTCGAGGCCGAAATCAAGGCCGAACATCTTAAGTTCTATCTGATGATGAACGCGTTCTGGGAGCCTCTCCAGTTCGAACTTCCTCCGCTTGAAGGGAATGACGGCAATGGCTGGCGGCGTTGGATCGATACCTCCCTCGACTCTCCGCAAGACATTGTGGATTGGCGAAATGCACCGCTCCACCCAGTGCGCAGTTACTCGACTGAAGCGCGGTCGGTTGTTGTGTTGTTCGCCAACGCCAACGATTAAGACCGAAGCATTTATGAATGACGCTCAGATTGAGGGGAATGTTTGATCCACGGTGATGAGAACCGAAGCATCAGTCGCGACCTTCTGTAGGACAAGCTTACTTTTCATACTTACAGTTCTTGCTGTGCGAGCTAACGCGCAAGACCTCGCACCCCGCGCCTACGTCATCACTCCAATACACTCCAATGCGGTTGTTCTAAGCTATTCGTTCTTTGACGGAGATCTCGTCTTCGACAACTCGGTGCCAGTCACAGGCGCGACAGCGACAGCCAGCGTCTCAATCTTCAGCTATTACCATTCGCTCTCCTTTTTCGGGCGCAATGCCAGCATGACGGCGTCTCTGCCATACGGCGTCGGTAATATCCGCGGAACTGTGATGGACAACCAGACCAAGGCCTACCGCTCGGGGCTTTTTGATTCCTCATTTCGTTTGTCCGTAAATCTCTTTGGTGGGCCGGCAATGCCTGTCGGAGATTTTCGAAAATGGCATCAAAAAACGATTCTCGGAGCCAGTCTTAGGATTCTTGCTCCAACAGGACAATACGATCCAACTAAGCTGATTAACTATGGAGCCAATCGATGGGGTTTTAAACCTGAACTCGGCCTCTCGCGCCGATGGGGCCACTGGGTTGTAGACGGCTACGGAGGCGTATGGTTCTATACCACGAATCACGACTTCTTCTCACACAATCAGTTTTCACCTGGCACAAATGTGCAGAAGCAAGACCCAATTAGTGCATTCGAGGGACACCTTAGCTATGATGTGAAGCCAAGGTTGTGGACCTCCTTCGACGCGAATTTCTGGTTTGGCGGCCGCACCAGCATAAACGGAGTTCAAAACCCGAATTCACTGCAGCGGAATTCCCGCATAGGCGGAACAGTGTCACTTCCCGTCAGCCGGCACCAGTCCATCAAGGCTAGTTACAATCGCGGCGCCTATATCCGCTATGGCGGAAACTTCAACAACGTGTCTTTCGGGTGGCAATATTCATGGGTGGGACGGCCTGACTAACAGAATGCTGATCGGCTAAGGCAATGTAGCCGCCATGCTCCCGCCACGTACGGTCGCCCTTTGCCAATAAATTCCAGCCGAAGAAAAAGGGCGCTCTATGCAGAGCGCCCTCTTCAGTACCTTCCAGCAATTACTTCTGATCAGCCTGAGGGGTTGGGTTTGTGGGAAGCGCCTCTTTCTCCGCCGCCAACGTAATGATGTCTTGTCCCTCTGGCCACGCGCTATCGAACAGCAACTTCGCCTCCGGTGCGGTAGCCGGGTAAAACTGCGCGGATGTCTTTCCTTTGGGCTGCACAGTAAGATCCACTCTGCGATTGTAAGCCCAGACCAAGTCCTCGAAACTCCCCAGCGATTCGGTCGGCTTGTTGGGGTTTTGGTCATCTAGTGACTTGACCGTGGCGCTGTCCAGAGGTTGATCTTTCCCCTGAGCGACCGTATCAATTTTGGATTCAGGAACGCCCATTTTCACCAGGTACTCCTTCACGCGGTCCGCGCGCCGCTGACTAAGCGGCTTATTCCGCGCATTTGAATCCCTCTCGTCTGTATTTCCAACGACAGTAAGTCGTGCGTCGGGCTCGTGCTCGAGGTATGAGTTGAATGCAGTCGCCTCGCGGGCAAGGACTTCCTGCTGGCTTTGCAATAGACCGCCATGGGGATGACGCTCATCGGGCTGGCCAGTCGGAAAGAAGACGCTGGATAACGCTACATCCGGCACCCCCTCGATGGAACCCACGATACGAATCGTCGCAGTCTGCGTGTCGACACCTCCACACTGGTTCTTTGCAGTCAATGTGTACGTCTGAACCTCGTTCACTGATCCTTCACCTTGCTGCTTTGGTACGCCTGATATCGAGCGGCTGTCGTTCGCTGAAACTGTTCCCAATGGTTCGATGGACACCGAGTTAGCATTGGCGGTGGTCCACGATAGATTGGCCGTACCCTGCTCCACCACCTTGTCACCAACTCGACGATAGCGGAGTTCACTCTGTGACGCTTGCAGGGAACTCTGGACCGCGGTGTTCACGTTCACGGTCGCATCGGATGTGACAGTCCCTCCTGGTCCGGAAGCCTGTAAAGTGTAGGTCGTCGTCTGAGTCGGCGTATATGTTGCTTCACCCGATGGCGACGACTGCTTCGCTGTTTCACCACCCGACACAATCGCCCTTTCCACCGCGTCAGATGTGTTCCAATTCAGCTTTGCGGAATCTCCGCAATTGATCTGCCCGGGCGCGGCGGCAAGGCTGGCGGTAACTGGCGCTACTGCGACAGACGCACTGGCCGTTCCCGCCCTGAATCGCGGCAATGAATCGATGCTGCCACCCTGCGGCCAGGGCTTGACCTTCTGCGTGCCGTTCGCCGCATTGATGATCACCCGCTCGTTCGCATTAACCTTGACGTTCCCCGACCAAAGGACTCCATCCTTATTTACGATCGTGACCGGATAATCGCCGGGAGGTACGACGAGTTGTTGAATGCAGCACGGGAGGAACGCCCCTCCGTGATTAAACTCATCGCCGTTACCGACGAGATAATCGGGAGTCTTTCCTGTCAGCAGCACAGCCGCGTGCGATGCAGACTCAACCTGGATTCGGCCCCACGGCCCTTTCACGTCTCCGGAAATCGCATCCAGCTTGAATTCGAGGCCGGTAACTGTCCCCGCCTCGACAGTTACATCGCGTGTCTGCGACGTGAACCCATAGTTATACACTCCCACCGTGTGATGGCCAGACGCGATTTTGACGGTTCGTGTACCCTCTCCATAAGCGACCCCGTCCACAAAAACGTAGGCCTGTTTTGGTTCTACCTGGACTCGTAACTTGCCGTCCTGTGCCGACAGAGCGAGAGTGCAGAGTAGAGTGAACGCTATTACAACGCACTTGTGATAGTTCCTGTGCAACATCTTTTCCTCCCCTAGCGACACACATGTCCGTCGGACGCACGCTTTACAAGCCGAGGCGCTAGTTATTGTGGCTCTATCATTAAGGACTTAGGTGAGGAGATGAACTGTCAACGTTACCAGCTTGAGTGTGACAAGTTTCTTTGCGCAAAAGAAGGACAGGAGCGAGTTCCACGCAGGAAGCTCCTGTCCTGCTCCGCGCTTAAGCATCTGTTTGAGGCGGGCGTCAGGCCTTTCTACTACCCTGCTACCTGCTCGCGCGTCATACGACCGGCAAGATCAGACTTCGAGACCTTGAGCCAATCCTCTGCGCTCCCACGCGCATACAGATCCATAACCCGAGCGATGATTCCCGTCCATCCGGTCTGATGACTAGCTCCCAGTCCGGCGCCGTTGTCGCCATGGAAGTACTCATAGAAAAGAATGTAGTCTTTCCAGTGTGGATCCTCCTGGAACTTCTTGGTGCCGCCGTAAACAGGACGCTTGCCGTCGGCATCGCGTAAGAAGATACTTGACAGTCTGCGGCTGAGTTCTTGTGCAACTTCGTAAAGTGTCATGTACTTTCCTGAACCTGTTGGGCATTCGACTTTAAAGTCATCGCCATAGAACTGATAGAGGTTCAGTAATGACCGTAGCAGCAGACCATTTACCGGCATCCACACCGGGCCGCGCCAATTGGAATTGCCGCCAAACATTCCATTGTTCGACTCCGCGGGCAGATACTGCACTTTGTACTCATGCCCATTGAGATAGAACACGAATGGATGCTCCAGGTGATATTTGGAGAGCGATCGTATCCCGTAAGGTCCGAAGAACTCGTTCTCGTCGAGCATATAACGCAGAATCTGCTCTAGCTTTTTCTTGTTGCAGACCGACATCAATCGCCGATTGGCATATCCAATGAAACCCTCGTCGCCCGGAGCAATATGCTTCAACAACTCGGGATGTCGCTTCTTGAAGGTCTCGACTAGCTCCTTTATCCGAGCATTCCTCACCGCGATACCCGTGGGTTCGAGCACAGTGGAAGCGCACAACGGCAGTAAGCCGACCAGCGAGCGGACCTTCAAGCGCATCGTATCGCCGTTGGGTAAGTGGAGCAGGTCATAAAAGAATCCATCCTCGCTGTCCCACATTTCGTCCTGGTTATCCCCAATGCGGTCCATCGCGTACGTAATCCAGAGGAAGTGCTCAAGAAACCGGAAGGCAATCTCTTCGTACATCGAGTCGTAATCGGTCAGAACCAGAGCGATCTCGAACATGCATTGGCAGTAGAAGGCCATCCACGCTGTACCGTCGGCCTGGTCGAGAAAGCCGCCAGTGGGGAGTGGAGCGCTGCGATCAAAAACGCCGATGTTGTCGAGACCAAGAAAGCCGCCTGCGAACACATTCTTCCCCTGCGGATCTTTGCGGTTCACCCACCAATTGAAGTTCTGCATCAAGCCTTGGAACGATCGCTCCAGGAAACGAAGATCTGATCGCCCCAGTTCTTTCTCAATTCTGAAGAGGAACAGCGTCGCCCAGGCGTGCACCGGAGGGTTCACATCGCTGAAGTTCCATTCATAAGCGGGAATCTGCCCGTTCGGGTGCGCGTAGAGATTACGCAACATCAGGAGCAGTTGGTCCTTCGCAAAATCGAAGTCCACAAGAGAAAGCGCGATGGTGTGAAATGCCAGATCCCATGCTGCATACCACGGATACTCCCACTTGTCGGGCATGGAGATGATGTCGCTGTTCAGCATATGGAACCACTCGGTGTTCCGCATGCTTCGATGATTCGTACCGACAAGCGGATGGGCTTGGTGCTCCTGCAACCATGCGTCGAGATCGAAATAGTAATACTGCTTGGTCCAAAGCATGCCCGCCAGAGCTTGACGGTGCACGCGCCGTTCGTCTTCGCTCAATGAAGCCGGGGTGATGCGACCGTAGAATTCATCGGCGTCAGCTACGCGTTCAGCAAATACATCTTCAAATGTGGAGAATGCATCGCCGGCTGGTTTCGCGCTCAAGCGTAATCGAACAATCTTGCTGCCCCCAGCAGGCACTTCCAGGCTGTAATGCGCAGCGGCCTTCGTCCCTACCTTGTCCGGATTCACCGCATCTTCCCTGCTGGAGATGAGGTACTCGTGAAATGCATCCTTCACATACGGTGACGGACTCGGCTGTCCCCACAATCTGCCGCAGTTCGATTCATTCTCTGTAAAAAGCAGTTCCGGATTTCCTTCGCAATCCAGGGTCCAATTGCCAAGCTCGGGCTGCGACGCCCTGATCGATGATTCTCCCACTTGGCGCAACGAAGGCTTAGCGACGTCCTTTTCCCACGACCACGTGTTGCGAAACCACAATGTCGGAAGCAGCTCAAGCTGTGCCGCTTCCGGACCGCGGTTATGAACCGTAACCTTGATCAGAATGTCCTCAGGATCCCCCTTGGCATACTCGACAAACACATCGAAGTAACGGTCTGTATCAAATATTCCGGTGTCCAGAAGTTCGTATTCGAAATCCTCGCGACTTCGTCGACGATTCGTTTCCACCAGGTCGCCATACGGGAACTCCACCTGCGGGTACTTGTATAGATATTTCATGTACGAGTGGGTTGGAGTGCTATCAAGATAGAAGTAGTATTCCTTGACGTCCTCGCCATGATTGCCTTCACTGTTCGTCAACCCGAAGAGCCGTTCCTTCAAGATGCGATCGCGTCTATTCCATAGTGCAATTGAGAAGCACAATTTTTGTTTGTCATCGGAAATGCCGGCCAGGCCATCTTCCCCCCAGCGATATGCGCGCGAGCGCGATTGGTCATGGCTGAAATAGTCCCAGGCGTTTCCATCGCCGCTGTAGTCTTCTCGGACAGTGCCCCACTGCCGCTCACTTAGGTACGGACCCCACTTTTTCCATGGAATACCCTGCTCTCGTGTTTCATTCAGCCTTCTCTGCTCTTTTGTCTCGATGTACGAAATGGGAGTCTTCTTGGTCGCCGTCATGATTGCATGCTCGCTTTCTCTCTAGCCTCGAGTGGTTAATGTGCGGGCCTTCCTGAAGGCAAGAGCGATGCGAAACTCGCGCACGCTAAGTCGAATATCAGGGAAATTATCAAATCAAGGGGCCGCACACTTCGCAGCTAGATGTAAGCACCGACCAGAGATTGTCGGGACTGGCAAATGTACCAGTTCTCACTTTCTTGAAAGACGACTAGAAGAACGTCATACCTGCACAAATGAACCGCCGGGGCACTGATTTTCGGATGTAACCTGCATCCGAAAACCGGGGGAGGTGGCATGTGAAAATCGTAACTTCATTGACCGCTATCGCTCTCCTCACGACCGCAGCCTTTTCGCAGACTCCCGCACCCGCGAATCAAACCGATTCCTCGCCAGCCAAGAGCATCGGGATGTTCGCCTATCCGAAAAATTCGCAGGGCCCCGATCAACAATTGGCAGACGAGCAACAATGCTATGGCTCGGCTAAGCAGCAAAGCGGGGTCGAACCCTAACGCTCCACCCCCGGCGCCGCAGGCTGCCGGCCAACAACAGGCGGCAAACGCACCCAAAGGAGGGGCGGTAAAGGGCTCCGCTAAAGGCGCTGCGGGTGGCGCTGCGATTGGAGCTATCACGGGAGATGCCGGAACTGGAGCTGCCGTGGGCGCTACCGCGGGTGCGATGGCGGGAAGACGCCGGCAGAAGCAGGCTGAGAAAGCAGCAACAACAAGCCCAGGCGCAACAACAGGCGCAGGCTCAGGCATCTTCGCAGCAGCAAGCGTCGCTGGATACTTTCAAGCGAGCGTTCTCAGCTTGCATGGATGCCCGCGGATATTCGGTCAAATAGCCATGTCTCAGTGGCACGATGGATCGTCCTGAAACACTCCACCGGCCAGCATCTGCCCGAGGTAGCGGCCACACGTGACTATCTTCTGAGACAAGGGATCGTTTTGCAGCGCCGCCGGGGAAAGCGCGTATTTCGC
>Ga0070712_100002841_pt1 | contig 10721 bp, 12 predicted proteins | sample LARL81metaG_FD_71396 | JGI IMG/M metagenome (GOLD analysis project Ga0070712, IMG submission 71396) | Corn, switchgrass and miscanthus rhizosphere microbial communities from Kellogg Biological Station, Michigan, USA - LAR L8-1 metaG | ecosystem: Host-associated > Plants > Roots > Rhizosphere ...
AGACAAGCTATATAGTGGACGTCATGGGCGCGCTCACCTGTCATCTGGTCACCCGGGATCCCGACGCGGCCGCGGCCTGGTACGCCGCGGTGCTCGGCGCGACCGAAGCCAGCCGGATCACCCTGCCCGGCGGCCAGGTGCTGACCATCGAGTTGCGCTTCGGCGATAGCACGCTGGCCATCTCGGACGAGTTCCCGGACATGGGCGTGGTCTCGCCGCTGACGCTCGGCGGTACCTACGGGGCGCTGCACCTGGCCGTCGCGGACGCCGACGCGGTATGGCAGCGCGCCCTGGCCGCGGGGGCGGCCGAGTTCGAGCCGCTGCACGACGCCTTCTGGGGCGAGCGGACGGGGCAGTTCATCGACCCGTTCGGCCACCGCTGGGCGGTCGACCAGCACATCAAGGACGTGCCGCACGAGGAGGTCGTGCGCCTGGCCGCGGAGGCATTCGGCGGGAACCAGGGCGGATAGCCCGCTCGTTCGGTGCATTTCTCAAGGACCTAGGTGACCGGCGGCGGGGTCCCCTCGGCGCTGGCGGCCAGCCCGGCATCCCACCCGCAGACGATGCACGCGTGCCGGAATGCCGAGCGGGCGAACTCCACCGCGGTCGCGTGCGGATCCGCCGCGGCGCGGACGTCGTCCCAGTCCAGGATGTACTCCCCCAGCGCGCTGTCCCAGTGCGCGGCCGGCGGGGACAGGGTCATGCGGTCGAAGCCGGGCGGGGCCGGGTGCGCGTACGCGTAAAACGCGGCGCGGCCGTAGCGCCCGTCACCGGGCCACCAGCCGACCTCGATCTGCTCGGCGTCGCCCGCGTTGCGCATGATGAAGTCGTCCGACGGGGGTTCGACCGGCAGCCCGGAGAACAGGCTCACGGCCAGGTCGAAGGAGCCCCACCAGGCGTTGACCGGGGAGGAACGGCCGCGGTACGGCGCCCGGTAGGCGGCCAGCACCTGCGCGGCCCGGGTGGCCGCGGCGAAGTAGCCGCTGACCTGGTCCGGGTCGTAGTGCGCGTGCTCCTCGTCGGCGTCCAGCGGCACCTGCCAGGGGACCTCCTGGGGCGTCGGGTTGATCTCCACCGGGCCGCCGAGCCCGCGCACCGCCGCCAGCACGTCCCGGGTGACCGCGCCGACCGGCCGGTGCGGGGTGAGCGGGACCCGGGCGGTACGGCCGTCGTTGTGTTCGGCCACCGCCTCGTGCGTCCGCAGGTCGAGGAGGACCACCAGGGATCCCGAACGGTCGGGTGCGGGCAGCGGCGACGTCTCCCAGCCGCGGGCGGTCAGGCGCAGCGCCGCGTGCTGGAGCTGCGGCTCGGGCGGGGCCAGCGTCGCCGCCAGCTTGCCCAGGACCTGGGTATGGGCGTGCAGCGTGTCACACGTCTCGCGCCACTGCTCGTAGTTGACCGCGGGCCACGTCGACGACATGAGGCCCAGGTTACGGGAAGGCCCGGGTGAGGAAGTCGCGGAGGGCGGTAATGACCAGCTGCGGTGCTTCCTCGGGGAGGAAATGGCCGGTGGGGAGGGCCTCGCCACGGACGTCGATGGCGTATTCCTGCCAGACGCTGAGCGGCTGGTAGTAGCGGCCGACGAAGGCCTGCGTGCCCCACAGCGCGAGGACCGGGCATTCTAGCTTCTGGCCCGCGGCGAAGGTCTCGTCGTCGTGCACGAGGTCGATGCTGGCTGCGGAGCGATAGTCGGCGCAGGAGCCCGCGATGGTCCGCGGGTCGGTGAAGCAGCGGACGTAATCCTCCATCACGGCCGGGTCGATGCTGGCGCCCGGGCCGAGTAGCGAGCCGACGAGGGAGCGGATCCAGAATTCGGGGTCGGTGCCGATCATCTGCTCGGGGACGCCGTTCCCGGCGGGCAGGAAGAACCAGTGGTAATACGCCGAGGCCATCTCCCGGGTGACGTTGTGCAGGACATGCCGGGTGGGCACGATGTCGAGGACGGCGAGGCGGGTGACGGCTTCTGGATGATCGAGCGTGAGCCGGTGCGAGACGCGGGCGCCCCGGTCGTGGCCGACCAGCTGGAACTGGCCGAAGCCGAGCCGGCGCATGAGGCCCACCTGGTCGGCGGCCATCGACCGCTTGGCGTACATCTGCCCGGCGGCATCGGGGGGCGGCTTGCCCGAGTCGCCGTAGCCGCGCAGGTCAGCGAGGACGACGGTGTGGTCCTCGGCCAGCGCGGGGGCGACGTCGCGCCACATGAGGTGGTTCTGGGGATAGCCGTGCAGCAGCAGCACCGGCGGCCCGGACCCGCCGACCGCGCAGTTGACGGTCATGCCCCCGACGTCCACACGCCGGTACTCGAACTCGGGCGAAAGCAACGGCGTGGTCATGATCGTCCTCTCACGCTCGGTGTACCAGGATGACCTGGGAGGTTAGCTGGCCGGCGTCGAGCAGGTGCCCGATGCGGTGGCTCTGCTCGGTGGCGGCGGCCAGCTGGGGAGTGTGGCCGAAGCGGCGCTGCAGCTCGCGCTCGACGGCGGCGGTGCGGTCCTGCCAGGCGCCGGGCGGCTCGGGCATGTCCTCGGAATCGGCCACGGCCAGCACGTCGAGGCCGGCGTGGCGCAGCAGCGAGTGCAGGCCGGTGCTGGTCGGAAAGTGGTTGCCCTCGGGCGGATCGTCCAGCTGCCCGGTGACGGCCAGGTAGGCGAGCAGGCCGATGCGGCCGCCCGGGCGCACCACGCGGCGCATCTGGAGCAGCATGGCCAGCTGCGCGTCCGGGCCGGCGGCGGTGCACAGGACACCCAGGCACCAGGCCAGGTGGACCGAACCGTCCGCCAGGGGCAGCGCGGTCGCGTCGGCCCGTAGGACAGGCGCGCCGAACAGGCGCGCCGCGGCGCGGCACGCGCCCGGCTCCGGTTCGACCAGGACGGGCCGGACGCCGGCCCGGCCAGAAGCGTAGGCGGCCGGGCCGCCGACGCCCGCCCCGATGTCCACCAGCAGGTCGCCGGGGCCAGAATGCAGGCCCGCCAGCAGCCAGTCCAGGGCCACCGGCTGCCCGCTCCCCCGACAGCCGGCCGGAATGTAGTACTCCGGGCCGAGATCGGCGGCCACCTGGGCCGTCCACTCGGCCACGGTGTCGAACTCGGCCTCCATCGCCTCGGCCATGTCACCGGTCATGATCGCGCCCTTCCCGGATGCGCGCCGCCACATCGGCCTTGACCTGAGCGGCGAACTCATAGCCGCGGGCCGACGCGGCGCCGGAGATGTTCACCCCGGCCACGCCCGGGATGTCGAGCAGGGCCCGGGCCTCGCTGGCGGCGGCCGCGATGCCCGCCGCGACCGGGTCGGGATCGTCCAGCACGCGGCGCACGGCGGCCGGGTCCAGCTCCAGGCCGGGCAGCCCGCTGAGCACGGCCGCGGACGGCTCGTCGGTGAACACCGCGACCGAGGCGATGACCGGGATCATCACCCCGGCCCGCGCCGCGTCGGCCATGAACGCGGTCACCGACGCCACCGTGTCGTGGTTGAGCACCGCGGCGGCCGCCCCGGCCCGCTGCTTCTGGGCCAGGCGGAACGCGCGAAGCTGCCGGGGCGGTGCGGCCGGGGTCTCCGGGACGGCCGCGGAGATCCCGATCGACGCGGCCAGTGCGGCCAGCCGCGGCCCGTCCAGGTCGAAGACCTGCGTCACGTCCGGCCGGACGTCGTAGGCCCGCGCGTCGCCGGTCACGCACAGGACCGCGTCGACCCCCAGATGGCACAGGCCGGACAGCTCCTGCTCCAGGACGATCCGGTTCCGGTCCCGGCAGGCGAGCGTCATCCACGGCCGCAAACCCGCATCGGCGAGCATCGACGCCAGCAGCGTGGGCGGGAAGTCGGGCCGGTCCTGATGCTCCCCGACCAGGACGGCGTCGCTGGCGGGCGCCAGTGTCCGGGCCACTGACCTGAGCATCCGCACCGAGTACGGCTCGGAGCTGAAGTCGGTCAGGATCACCGGCACGGTGCGCAGCGGCACCGCGGGCACGGGTTCGGCCCATTCGGCCGGGGCCGGGAACACGCACGGGGCCGGCCCGACCTCGCAGCGGCCGTCGGCCCGGACCCCGCCGCACGGGCCCATCACCATGTGCTTCGGGCAGGAGCCCGTCACCGGCTGCCCCAGGAGCGGCCGGCCAGCACCGCCAGGTGGAGCGAGACCAGCGTGTCCTCCAGGTCCGGCAGGTCGTCGGTGCGGTCCGCGTAGACCATCGACCGCACCAGCTCGATCGTGGCCCCGGCCAGCCCCAGGTAGGCATCGGCCGAGACGGCCGGCCAGTCCGGGTGACGCTCCCGGGCTCGCTCGTGCCACCTGCGGTTCAGCTCGGCGAACAGGCGCGGCGCGGCGTCGAGCCGACTGGCCGCGGCCGGGCCTGCCGCCGGCATGTGGAGGAAAAAGACGCGGGCGAAGGCCGGCTCGCCGGCCAGGAAGGCGAGAAAGGCCCGGCACGCGGCACGGAGCAGGTCCTCGTCGCCAGCGCCGGCGGGCAGCGCGCGGGTGGCGGACACCACCTGGGCCATCATGACCTCCCGGCCCTCCCTGGCCGCCGCCAGGAAGCACTCCTCTTTGTTCTCGAAGTGCTGGTAGAAGGCGTTCTTGGACACCTTGGCCCGGCGCACGATGTCGGCCACGGTGACGTCCGGGTACCCGGACTCGGACACCGCGGCGATCACCGACCGCAGCAGCCGCCTGCGCTGAGACGCGCGGACCTCGGGCGGAGGCAAATGGCTGCGGCCGCGGGGCAGGCCGGGCTGGCCCTCGTGCGTTCGGGCGAGCGTGCCCCCTTGCCTGGTTTCGGCCACAGGAATTACAGTATCCGCCATGACCCTAAAGTACGGATCCGTACTTTAGCCGATGGCGATGATCAGCGAATCGGCGCGGCTGAGCAAGCTGGCGGACGAGTTCCCCGGCTACGATTTCGGCACGCAGCGAACCTGGGAAGGCACCTCGATCATCGCCATCCGCCAGGGCGGCTCGGCCCGGCCCGGCCTGTACGTGGTCATCACCCCGGATCCGGACGAGATGCGCCGCGCCCTGCTCGAGGACGAGCCCGCCGACCTCAACGATGAGGCCGCGAGCGCATAAGGGGCTTCGGCCGGAGTCCGGCCCGCTCAGCGTGTTCCTGACCAGGACGCTGTGAGCCGCGGCGGCTAGCCGGCCGGGTCCGGTCGGCGGCTAGCCGGCCGGGTCCGGGAACAGGGCGATGGACGCGGTGAAGGTGTGCAGGAAGTTCCGGCCGCCGACCGGGCCGAGTTCCCCGTCGCAGAAGAACCCGGCCACCGGGATCTGGCCCAGCGTCTGCGCCAGCAGGCCGGCGTCGTGGTCGGGCTCGCCGAACATGCGCGAGCCGCGGCCGGTGCAGGTGAACAGCAGCGCCCCGGCGGGCCGGCGGCCGCGCAGGGCGGCGGCCTCCCCCTCCAGGGTGCGGCGCAGGTCCTCGTCGGCCGACTCGGCGTCCCTGACGTGGAACTGCACGGTCTGGCCTACCTGCACGTCGCCCGCCACCGCGATGGCGCCGGACTCCGGGTCGGCGCCGGCTACGCCGCGGACCAGGAAGTCGCCCGGCCCGGGTTCGGCCTGGTACTCGTCGATGACCAGGCCCAGGTGCACGCCCTGGGTGAGCAGCTCCCGGTCCCGGGCGGGCAGCGCCGCGGCCAGCTCACGCAGGCGGCCCAGCGGCGGGCGGCCGCCCAGCTCGAAGATCAGGTCGCCGTCGGCCCGGGTGACCGTGTACGGGTCGCCGACCGGCCGGCATCCCTGCGCGACCAGGGGATGGACCTCGGCGCCGGGCAGGTGAGCGCCGACCGCGCCGGCGGTGACCACCCGGCCGTCGGCGAACAGCCGGCTCTGCCCGGTGCGCAGCCCGCCGCTGGCCATCCCGCCCATCACCACCGCCCCCGGCACGTGCTGGTTCAGGTGGGCCAGCAGGTCACCCGCCGGAAACGTGAACGGGTCGCCGATCATCAGGTGGACGCCCGCGGGGCCGAACCGGTAGCCGCCGAACGCGCCTCCGCTGGCCGTCCGGACGAACTCCATGTGGAACGTCTCGACCGGGCCGGTGTCGGCGGCCAGCCAGAGCGACACGGCGGGCCCGGACTCCACCTCGCGGCCGCCGCCGGCCACGGCCGCCGCCACGCAGCCGATCAGCGGCACGCCGCCGGTCTCCGCCGCGACCGCCTCAACCAGGTGCTGGGCCGGGGCGGAGAAGTGCGGCGAGGCGAACAGCAGCCCGAGCGACGGCGGCTGCCCGCCGAGCGGTGCCCGGGCCTCGGCCACGGCCCGGCGCGCCGCCTCGCCGGGCTCCGCGGCCAGGACGAGCGCTCCTCCCGCCTTCACCCGCTCAGGCTACCTCGGGCCGGGGCAGCAGCAGCGCGGCCAGTACCGAGCCGGGCAGGAACAGACCCAGCGAGGCCAGCCAGGTGGCTGTCGTCGCGGTCTCCCGGAAGGTAGGCTTAGATGTACCCCAAACATGGGGTATAACTAAACTTAGAGCAATTCCAAATTTTGGATGGGCAATGGGTCTGCGCGAGCTGAAGAAGGAGCAAACCCGGCAGCTGATCGCCGACACCGCGTTCCGGTTGTTCGCCGACCGGGGGTTCGAGAAGGTGAGCGTGGCCCAGATCGCCCGCGAGGCCCAGGTCGCCGAGGCGACGGTGTTCAACTACTTCCCGAGCAAGGAAGACCTGTTCTACTCGCGGCTGGAGGCGTTCGGCGCCCGGCTGACCGAGGAGGTCAGCGCCCGGGCGCCCGGCGAGCCGGTCATCGCCGCGTTCCGCCGCGCGCTGATGGCGGAGACCGGGCTGCTGGCCCAGGTCGAGGCGGGGAACTCAGAAGCGCTCGCGCGGCTGCGCACGGTCAGCCGGGTGGTCGACGCCAGCCCGGCGCTGCGGGCGCGCGAGCAGCAGGCGATCACCCGCAACGCCGAGGCGCTGGCCGCCCTGCTGGCCGCCGAAACCAGCGCGGGCGGCGACGACCTGCGCCCGCAGGTGGCGGCCAACGCGCTGCTGGGACTGCACCGGGCGCTGATCGACTACGTGCGGCGCCGGGTCCTGGCCGACCAGGAGCTCACCGGGCTGGCCGCCGACGTCCGCAAGCTCACCAGCGCGGCGTTCGTCCTGCTCGAGGACGGCCTGCGGGACTACGCCGCCGCTGGGCCGGGCTACAGCTTGGCGCCGTAGGTGCGTTCCAGCTCCTCGCCTCCAGGACGGCCAGGTCACGGCCGGCCCCGCTGGAGCATGCCGATGTGGACGTGCGCGAGCAGCCACGTGCCCGCGGGGCGGACGGCCACCAGCGTGACCCGGAACCGGCCCGAGTTGTCGTTGCCCTGCCAGCTCGTCTCCTGGGCCAGGACGCCGATGACGACCGCGGCGTCGCCGAAGCCGCGGACCCGCGGGTCCTCGACCGCGAAGGACCGGTTCTCCAGGCCGTTGGCGAAGCGGGCCAGCCACTGCTCCCTGGCCAGGACGAAGCCCAGCGGCCCGACGCCAGCGAAGTCCGGGGCCAGGAGCCCGTCCAGGAGCGCGGCGTCGTTCATCTGTTCGGCGACCGCCCAGCGCTGCACCAGGTCGAGCACGCCATCCGGTGTTGTCATGAGGCCTCCCCGTTGGCTTGAACTTGTTGGCTCGAGACCAAATATAGTGCAGCCCTAAATTTAGTGCCACTCTATTTAACTGGTTGCTGCCGCGTCTGCGGTCGGCGGGTGTTTTGTCGTGATGGATGCGTCCCTGAGACGGAAGTGGGTCGCAGCACCCAAACCCGAACCACGGCGATGTGACATCGCGGTGGTCAGAACAACTGCGATGCCACATTGATGTGGTTGGACCCGGGGTCGGGGGTCTTAGGCTGGGCGGGTGGTGATCCGCCGGCTCTGCGCCGTCGTGTCCGGATGCCTGGCCCTGGTCGCCGGGGCAGCCTGCACGAGCACCTCGTCCGCGCCCCGGGGCGTGGCTGCGACCCGGAGCGCGCATCCATCGGCCAGCCTGGCCGGGCGGCACGCCGCCCGGGCCGCGGGACCGGTCACGCTGGCGTTCGCGGGGGACGTCAACTTCGCCGGGCGGACGCGACGACTGCTGGACGATCCGGCCACCGCGTTCGGCCCGATCGCGGCGGTGCTGCGGTCGGCCGACTTCGCCGCGGTGAACCTGGAGACGGCCGTCACCGGCCGCGGCACGCCGCAGCCGAAGACTTACCACTTCCGCGCCCCGGCGTCGGCGTTCACCGCGCTGCGCGCGGCCGGCATCGACCTGGTCACGATGGCGAACAACCACGTCCTGGACTACGGGACCACCGGGCTGGCGGACGCGCTGGCGGCGGCCCGGGCGGCGCGGTTCCCTTACGTCGGGATCGGGGTCAACGCCGCTGAGGCGTGGGCGCCGTACCTGACCACGATCAAGGGCGTCAGGATTGCGGTCATCGGCGTGTCGCAGGTGGCCGAGCTGGCCTCGTCCTGGGTGGCGACGGGCACCCGGCCCGGCGAGGCCAACGCGATCGACCTGCGCCGCACCCTGACGGCGGTCCGGTCAGCCAGGCGGCAGGCCAGCGTGGTGATCGTGTTCATGCACTGGGGTACCGAAGGTCAGGCGTGCCCGGACCCGAACCAGCTGTCGCTGGCCCGCCGGCTGGCCGCGGCCGGGGCCAGCATCATCGTCGGCGCCCACGCGCACATGCTGCAGGGCTCCGGCTGGCTCGGTCACACCTTCGTGGCCTACGGGATGGGCAACTTCCTGTGGTGGGAACGCTCCTACAGCACCGCCAGCGGGGTCCTCGAGCTGACCCTGCATCCGCACGCCCCGCTGACGGCACGGTTCGTCCCCGCGGTCGTATCCGGCGCCGGCCAGCCCATCGCCGATTCCGGTGCCGCCGCGCGGCGGGCGGCCGCGCACTACGCCAGCCTGCGGGCATGCGCCGAACTGACATCCCGGCCGACCTGACGGACGGGCGCGGCCTGCGGCGGATCGAGGCGGGGGGCCGGCCGGCCCTGGTGATCATGACACCCCGGCGGTCACGGCAGCGGCTGCAGGCCTGCGGCGGTGAGCAGGTATCCGGGGGCCACGGTGGCCGGGTCGGCCCGGACCAGGTCCACCAGGGCGGACCCGGCCCGTTCGGGGGTCAGCGGCTCCCCCATCTGCTTCAGGTACTCCTCCTCGGTCTGGCCGCCGCGGGCCGCGTAGGCCCGGACTCCGCGCCGGCCGACGTCCCCGAGGGGCGTCATGCGGGGCATCACCGCCGTGACGGTAATGTCCAGCCCGGCGCGGCGCGACTCCTCCTGGGCGTAGGCCGCGATGAACCGCTGGGTGGCCTTGGCCCCGGCGTACCCGCCGCTGGCCGGTGACCCGTTGACGGCGGCGCCGCTGCTCATCACCACGACCCGGCTGCCGGGCGGCAGCGGCTGCAACAGCACCTCGCGCAGCCAGCCGAACGCGATCTTGACGTCGGCGTGCCAGTTGACGGAGAACGTCTCCCAGGTCTGGTACTGCAGCGGGCGCGTCACCGGGTTGGCCCCGGCGACCAGGACGAGAACCTCCGGCCGGTACTGGTCGAGCAGGCTCCACGCGGCCGCCGGGTCGGCCGCGTCGGCGACCTCCGTCCGGATGTTCGCGCTGGTGGCGGCCAGCTCGGCCAGGGCCGGGGCGGTCCGGGCCACTGCGACCACCCGGTCGCCGGCGTCGGCGAACGCGCGGGCGATGCCGCGCCCCAGGCCGCGGCTGGCGCCGACGACCATGGCGGCCCGACCGGGCAGGTCGGGGCCGCTCACGGGGCGGGCACCGTTTCCGCGATCGCCGCGAACTGGCGCTCGAGTTGCTTCAGCGCGCCGCTGCGCCAGGCTTCGGCCACGGACTCCGACGCGGGATCAGGGAAGATCTCCTCATCTTCCCGCTCCACTCCGTCGAAGATGGCCCGGGCCACGGACTCGGCCGAGGCCTTCGGGATGTCGAAGCCCCGGGTCATGTCGGTATCGGTGGGGCCGGTCAGGACGGCGTGAACCCGCACGCCCCGTCCGGCCAGGAGCGCGCGCAGCGACTGGGTCAGGGAGAACGCGGCCGCCTTCGAGATCGAATAGGCCGGGATCACAGGCAAGGGCGCGAAGGAGTTCATCGACAGGTTGTTGACGATGGCTCCCCGGGAACGGGTCAGCAAGGGCAGGAAGGCCTGGATCACGTCGTACGGGCCGAACAGGTTGACGGCGAGGCTCCGTTCGATGGCGGAACGGTCGCTCAGGTCGTCGTACAGCGCGAGGCCGGCGTTGTTGACCAGGATGTCGAGGGATGCCACGGCAGCGGCGGCGGTCCGAACCTGCGCGCCGCTGGTCACGTCCAGGATCAGCGGCGTGACGCGCTCGTCCGGGTGGGTCCAGGGCTGGCGCGTGCCGGCGTACACCCGCTGCGCGCCCCGCCTCAGGGCCTCCTCGACCAGCGCGCGCCCGATGCCGCGATTGCCTCCGGTGACCAGGACTGCCTGGCCAGCGATTGTCGTCACGATGACGTACTCCTCTGCTTTGATGTGCACGTGGGGGCCGGATTGGCCCGCCTACCTGACAGATCCGGGCATCGCAGGAAACTCACCGCGCCGGAACACGCCAGCGGCCGATGAATTTGGCGCTCGGCCGGGATCGGTATACGTGGGACACGGGCGCGAGGCGCGTCCGGGTGATAGCGACGGGGAGCGGCGATGTCAGCAGCAGCGAAGACCGGGCCGGGCCCCGCGCAGATCGGCAGCGCGGAGTTCACGCGCCTGACCGACCCGTTCC
>Ga0070712_100002845_pt1 | contig 10710 bp, 9 predicted proteins | sample LARL81metaG_FD_71396 | JGI IMG/M metagenome (GOLD analysis project Ga0070712, IMG submission 71396) | Corn, switchgrass and miscanthus rhizosphere microbial communities from Kellogg Biological Station, Michigan, USA - LAR L8-1 metaG | ecosystem: Host-associated > Plants > Roots > Rhizosphere ...
CGCTCGTGATCGTCGCCGTCGTGGTCTCGTGGGTCGTCTCGGCCCGGCTCCCTGCTGCACCTGGCTCCACTGTCCGCTCCTAGGTCATCTCGTCGCATGAGCGGCGCTACATCAGCTTCTGCATCACCTCGCGCTCGAGCCGGTGCTCGCTACCTGGGCTTCACGAACGCGACGGCGTTCGGCCCGACCGACGTCATGCCGCTCGTGCCGTGGGCGAAGATCGCGATGGCGGTGCAGTCGCTCGTCTCGCTCGGCATCCTTGGGCTCGTCATCGCGCGGGCCGTGAACGTATTCGCGTAGCGGTCAGCTACGAACGCACTCCCGAGTAGTCACCGACAAGCTCATTGTCCTCGGGCCTTTGCGTCCGCATCGTCCGGTCTGGATGACCACGGCCGACGTGGGACGCGCGAGGCTTGGCGGCGTGGCCGAGACCGTCTCTCCGACCGAGGTCGGGCACGCACTGGCGCACAGCCACGCCGACCGGCACGCCCACCGCATGACCGGGCTGATCGAGATCCTCGAGGCGGTGGTGCTCGCCATCGTCGCGGTCGCGACGGCGTGGAGCGGCTACCAGACCGGGAGGTTCGACGGACGGCAGGCGCACCTCTACGGCCTGTCGAACAAGCACCGCGCCGATGCGAACAGATCCGCGACGCTCAGCGGCCAGCAGAAGCTCTACGACACGACGACCTTCGGCTTCTGGTACCAGGAGAAGGTCTCGGGCCACGCCGAGGCCGCTGCGCTCTTCGAACGGCGGTTCCGCCCCGAGTACCGGCCCGCCTTTGAAGCGTGGCTCCGAACCGATCCGTTCAACAACCCGAACGCCCCCGCGGCGCCGATCCTGATGCCGCAGTACCGGAACGTCGCCGAGGAGCGCTCGGCGAGGCTCGATCAGCTGGCCACTGCCGCCTTCGACGAGGGAACACATGCCCGCGAGCAGGGGGACCGGTATCTGCGCAACACCGTGCTCCTCGCCACGGTGCTTTTCCTCGTCGCCCTCGCACAGAAGTTCACCGTGCGGAAGGTGCGGATCGGGCTCCTCGTCGTCTGCGGGGTGCTCCTCGTGATCGCCGTCTTCTTCATCGGCACGTATCCGCGCGCCTAGACGGCTTTTCCGGCAGGCTCGGCAGCTTCATCCCGTTTGGATGACCGTTGGGCAGGCCTCGACTCCTACCGTTGAGGGGGTGCCGGCAAGCGCTCGCAACAGCGCGGGGGAGAGGCGCCCCCGCGTCCTCGTCCTAGGCGGCGGCTTCGCCGGCATCGGTGCGGCTCAGAAGCTGAAGAAGAGCCCCGTCGACGTGGTGGTCGTCGACAAGCACGACTACCACACCTTCCAGCCGCTCCTCTATCAGGTGGCGACCGGCCTGCTCGAGCAGCCGGCAGTGGGCCATCCGATCAGGGACCTGTTCCACGGCCAGGACAACGTGCGGTTCCATCAGGACCAGGCGACGGCGATCGACCTGGAAGCGCATGAGGTTCGTTTCGAGGAGCTGGAGCCGCAGAGCTACGACTATCTCGTGCTCGCGCTCGGCGCGGTCGTCAACTTCTTCGGTGTCGAGGGCGCGGCCGATCACGCCTTTCCGCTGTACACGCTGCCCGACGCCGTGCGGCTCAAGGAGCAGATCCTCCGCACCTGGGCGGCGGCCGACCGCAAGCCCTCGCTGATCGACGACGGAGCGCTGAACATCGTGGTCGTCGGCGGCGGGCCTACCGGCGTCGAGACGGCCGGCGCCGTGTCGGAGCTCTACACCGGCGTCTTCCAGAAGGACTACCCGGACGTGCCGGACGACGCGGCCAAGGTGACGCTTGTCGAGGCGGGGCCGGAGGTCTTCTCGATGTTCAAGCCGAACCTCCGCGAGTACACCGTGGAGGCGCTCGAGAAGCGCGGCGTCGAGGTCATGACCGGCGAGGTGGTCGCCTCGGTCACGCCGACCCGGGTGATGCTCAAGTCGGGCAAGGCGCTCGAGGCGCACACGCTCGTCTGGGGCGCGGGCCTGCAGGGGAACGCGCTCGTCCAGTCGCTGGGGCTCGAGCTCGCGCGCGGAAACCGGATCGCGGTCGACGAGGAGCTTCGCGTCCCATCCCACCCTGACGTCTACGTCGTCGGCGACGTCGCCGCGATCACCGACCAGAAGACGGAACAGGTGCTCCCGCAGCTGGGGTCGGTCGCGCTGCAGTCGGGCGAGCACGTGGGGGAGACGATCGCCCGTCGCGTCGCCGGCAAGGAGACGAAGCCGTTCAAGTACAAGGACAAGGGGACGATGGCGATGATCGGCCGCGGCGCCGCCGTGGTGCAGATGCTCGGCGGCAAGACCATGAAAGGCGGGAAGGCGCAGGCGGCCTGGGGAGTGGTCCACCTCGCGCTCCTGCCGACGAACGAGGCCCGCGCGAAGGCCGTGGTCGACTGGGCAGGCGCGGCATTCACGCATCAGCGAGTCGCACGCACGACTGTCGACGTCAACGAAGGGCGTGAGCCGGCGCACGCCGAGCAAGCGAAGGGAGACGATTAGATGGCGACTGCAGCACCCGAGGTTCAAGCGCGGGGGGCGGCGGCGCCGCCGAAGCCCGCGGACGTCCTGGTCGTCTTCGGGATCACGGGCGACCTGGCGAAGGTCATGACGTTTCGGTCCCTCTACCGGCTCGAGCGCCGCGGCCTGCTCGATTGCCCGATCGTCGGCGTCGCCGTCGACGACTGGACGGTCGACCAGCTCAAGGACCGCGCCCGGGAGTCGATCGCTGGGACCGGGGAGCAGGTGGACGACAAGATCTTCGACCGCTTCGCGGAGCGGCTCTCCTACGTCGAGGGCGACTTCGGCGACGCCGCGACGTACGAGCGCGTCGCACACGCGATCGAGGGAGCGGAGCAGCCGGTCTTCTACCTCGAGATCCCGCCCTTCCTGTTCGGGACCGTCGTCAAGGGCCTGCACGACGCGGGTTTGACGAAGAACGCGCGGGTGGTGGTGGAGAAGCCGTTCGGCCATGACCTCGCCTCGGCGGGCGAGCTCGCCGACGAGCTCCACAGCTACATCGACGAGCCACAGCTCTACCGGATCGACCACTACCTCGGGAAGATGGGCCTCGAGGAGATCCTCTACCTCCGCTTCGCGAACTCGATCCTCGAGCCGGTTTGGAGCCGCAACCACATCGAGTCGGTCCAGATCACGATGGCGGAGGACTTCGGCGTCGAGGACCGCGGGCACTTCTACGACCCGGTGGGCGCACTTCGCGACGTGGTGGTCAATCACCTCATGCAGGTCGTGGCCGCGTCCGCGATGGAGATTCCCTCGCGCCGCGAGGCCGACGCGATCAAGGATGCGCAGGCCGACCTCTTCCGGGCCGTCGTCACGGCCGATCCGGCCCACTACGTGCGCGGCCAGTACGAGGGCTACCTCGACATCGACGGCGTGGCGCCCGGCTCCACGACCGAGACGTACGCCGCCCTGCGCCTCGAGATCGAGAACTGGCGTTGGGCGGGCGTGCCCTTCTTCATTCGCACCGGCAAGAGGCTGAAAGCGACCGAGACAGAGCTCCGGCTCGTCTTCAAGCACCCGCCCAAGCTCGGCTTCCACATGCACGCGCGCCGGCCCGAGCCGAACCAGCTCATCGTGAGGCTCGATCCGACGACAGGGGTCAGGCTGATCGTCGACGCCCACCGCGCGGATGTCCAGGGCGCATCGGCGATCACGCTCGACATGGAGTTCGAGACCGAGGGCGGTGAGGGGCCGACCCCGTACGAGGTGCTGCTCCACGCGGCGATGACCGGCGATGCCACGCGCTTCACCCGACAGGACGGCGTCGACGAGCAGTGGCGGATCATGCAGCCGCTGCTGGACGCGCCGCCGCCCGTGCACTCGTACGCGCCCGGGACGTGGGGGCCCGATGCTGCGAACGAGCTCGTGGCGGGGCACGGCCGCTGGCACGACCCCTGGATCTAGCCGTGACCGAGACAGCGCCACCTCCCGCAACCGAGCCGCAGAGCGCGGCGGCCCCGTCGCCGTTCCCGCCGATCGCGGAGTACGCCTTCCTCTCCGACTGCCATACGGGCGCGCTCGTGGCGCCCGACGGCGCGGTCGACTGGCTGTGCGTTCCGCGCTTCGACTCGCCGAGCGTGTTCGGCAGCCTGCTCGACCGCGAGGCGGGCTTCTTCCGGTTCGCCCCGTTCGGGATCAACCACCCGACCGCGGTCGTCTACCAGCCGGGCACCAACGTCCTGGAGACGACCTGGAAGACGCCGAACGGCTGGATCGTCGTCCGCGACGCCCTGACGATGGGGCCGCGGGACCACGAGGACACCGTCACCCCGCACACGCGCCCGCCCGCGGACGACGACGCCGACCACATGCTCGTGCGCACCGTCGAATGCCTCGAAGGCGAGGTCGAGGTCGACCTCGTCTGCGAGCCGGCCTTCGATTACGGCCGCGTCCCGGCGACGTGGCAACTGCTCGACGACGACCGTCATACCGCGGACGCGAGCGGCGCGGGGCTGACGATCCGCCTGCGCAGCGACCTGGCGCTGGGGATCGAGGAGAACCGGATCCGCGGCCGGCACCTCCTCAAAGAGGGCGACCGCGCCTACTGCGTCCTGTCCTGGGAGGACGGCCTGACGGTCCCCGAAAGCATCGACGAGGCTTTTGGGCAGATCGAGACAACGGCGAAGTTCTGGCGCACGTGGCTGTCGCGGGCGCGGATCCCCGACCACAGGTTCCGCGACCCGATCCAGCGATCGGCACTCGTGATCAAGGGCCTCACGTTCATGCCGACCGGCGCGACGGTCGCGGCACTCACGACGTCGCTCCCGGAGACGCCGGGCGGCGAGCGGAACTGGGACTACCGCTACACCTGGATCCGCGACACGACGTTCACTCTGCAGGCGCTCCACCTGCTCAACCTCGACTGGGAGGCGGACGAGTTCATGCAGTTCGTCGCCGACGTCGAGGCGACCGAGGACGGCTCGCTCCAGATCATGTACGGGATCGACGGGCGCCGGGACCTCACGGAGACGACCCGCGACGAGCTCACCGGGTATGCGGGCGCCCGCCCCGTACGGATCGGCAACGGGGCGTTCGACCAGCGGCAGAACGACGTGTTCGGCGCCGTGCTCGACTCGATCCTCCTCCACACGCGCCGGAGCCAGCGGCTCCCTCGCCGTCTGTGGCCGATCGTGGAGAGCCAGGCGGAGTGCGCGATCAAGGTCTGGCGCGAGCCCGACCAGGGGATCTGGGAGGCCCGCGGCAAGCCGCAGCACTACGTCTCGTCGAAGCTGATGTGCTGGGTCGCGCTCGACCGCGCCGCGAAGCTCGCCGAGCTGCGCGGGGACCCCCAGCTGACGAAGCGATGGGGCGCGGTGGCCGGAGACATCCGCGAGGACATTCTCGCCCACGGCGTCGACAAGCGCGGCGTCCTGCGCCAGCACTACGAGACCGAGGCTCTGGACGCCTCCACGCTGCTCGCGGCGATCTTCGACTTCCTTCCGGGCGACGACGACCGGCTCAAGGCCACGGTGCTCGCGGTTGCCGAGGAGCTGACCGAGGACGGCTTCGTCCTGCGCTACAGGACCGACGAGACGGACGACGGTCTCTCCGGGAAGGAGGGCACGTTCCTGATCTGCTCCTTCTGGCTCGTGTCGGCGCTCGCCTACGTCGGCGAGCTGCAGATGGCGCGCGACCTGATGGACCGGCTGCTGCGCGTCGCCTCGCCGCTGGGCCTGTACGCGGAGGAGTTCGACGCCGCCACGGGGCGCCACCTCGGGAACTTCCCGCAGGCGTTCTCCCACCTGGCGCTGATGCAGGCGGCGGCGGAGATCATCCTGCCGGAGATGGTCGAGCACTACTGACGCTCGACTGCTGATGGCGTCGAAAGCCGAGACCAACGTCGTCTACGCGGCCGGGATCGCCCAGGGGATCGTGCTCGTCACCTTCCCCGCAGCGAGCACCGTCTTCACCGACCCTTCGGAGTACGGCCTCTCCAACACGCAGTACGGGACGCTCTTCCTGCCGCAGGTGATCACCGCCATCACCGCGGCGCTGCTCGGAGCGAGCCTGGGCGGGCGGTTCGGAACGAAGCGGATCTATCTCGCCGGGCTGGTGGCCGCGCTCATCTCCATGACGCTGCTGATCGCCAGCGACTTCGTCAAGGACGACCAGTCCGCGGCGTACGCGGTGCTCCTGTGCGCGACGGCGTTCCTCGGGGCGGGCTTCGGGCTGAGCGTGCCGGCGCTGAACACGTTCGCAGCAGCCTTCAACCCTGGAGCGGTAAGCCGCGCGATCCTGGTGCTCAACGCGCTGCTCGGCCTCGGGACGGTCCTGGCGCCGGTCTTCGCGGCGATCTTCGTCGGACTGGGGATCTGGTGGTGTCTGCCGCTCGTCTCGGCCGGCCTGCTCGCGGCGTTGATCGCCGTGAGCCTTCCTCTGCCCCTCCGCATCGAGGCGAAGCAACCCGCGGAGAGACGCGCGCCGTCGGGCATTCCCCAGCGCTTCTGGGTGTATGCCGGCTTCGCCGTGCTCTACGGAATCTGCGAGACCGTCAACGGCAACTGGTCCCAGCTGGACATGACGCGGGAAGTCGGTGCCTCCGCGACCGTCGCCGCGCTCGCGCTCACGGCCTTCTGGGGGATGGTGACCCTGGGTCGCGTGCTGTTCGCAGCGGTCCAGCGTTGGGTCCCCTCGAGAGTGACGTATCACGTGCTCCCCTTCGCGCTGGCCGGCGCTTTCGTCGTGGTCTCGTTCCTGTCGGACGGCGACACCGCGCTGGGCTTGATCGCCTTCGGCCTCGCCGGGCTCGGCTGCTCCGCGCTCCTGCCGTTGACGATCAGCTTCGGCCAGGAGGAGCTCACCGCGATCTCCACCGGTGTCGCCGGGGGCGTGATCGCCTTCTACCAGCTCGGGTACGGGCTCGCGGCGTTCGGCACTGGGCCTTTGCTCGACCACGGGATCGGCCTGCCGACGATCTTCAAGCTCGCCGCAGTCGTGGCGGTCTGCATGGGCGTCTGGTCATTCGCCGTCGCCCGCGGCCGGCCGAGCCCGGTGTCCCTGCACCCACACCTTGCAAGCCCCGCATGAGGAGGACCCATGGACTCGTATGACGTGATCATCATCGGCACCGGCGCAGGCGGCGGGACGCTCGCCAGACACCTGGCGCCGTCTGGACTGCAGATCCTGCTGCTCGAGCGCGGCGACTGGCTGCCGCGCGAGCCGGAGAACTGGTCCGCGCAGGACGTGTTCGTCGAGAACCGCTACATCTCGCCCGACACCTGGTACGACAGCGACGGCAAGCCGTTCCAGCCGCAGGTCCACTACAACGTCGGCGGCGCGACGAAGTTCTACGGCGCCGCGCTCTACCGGCTGCGCGCGGAGGACTTCGGCGAGCTCCGCCACCACGACGGGATCTCGCCGGCCTGGCCGATCTCGTACGACGAGCTCGAGCCGTACTACACGAAGGCCGAGCAGATGTACGCGGTGCACGGTGCGCGTGGGGAGGACCCGACCGAGCCGCCGGCGAGCGCTCCCTATCCGTTCCCGGCGGTGTCACACGAGCCGCGGATCCAGCAGCTCTCCGACGACCTCGAGGCGGCCGGCTACAACCCGTTCCACGCGCCCTGCGGGATCAGGCTCAACGAGGCGAACATGCCGTACAGCGCCTGCGTCCGCTGCGCGAACTGCGACGGGTTCGCGTGTGTGGTGCACGGGAAGTCCGACGCGGAGGTGATGGGCGTGCGGCCGGCGCTCGAGCACCCGAACGTCACGCTGGTGACGAACGCCGAGGTGGTCAAGCTCGAGACGAATCCCGCGGGCACGGAGGTCAGCGAGGTCGTCGTGCAGCGGAACGGGGAGACCGAGCGCTACACCGGCGCGATCGTGGTCGTCGCCTGCGGCGCCGCCAACACGGCGAAGCTGCTGCTGACGTCCGCCAACGACAAGCACTCGAACGGGCTCGCGAACTCCTCGGACCAGGTCGGACGGAACTACATGTTCCACGCGAGCCGGGCCGTCCTGGCGCTTTCGCACGACGAGAACCCGACGGTCTTCCAGAAGACGCTCGGGCTGAACGACTTCTACTTCGCCAACGGCGATGTCGACTATCCGCTCGGCAACATCCAGATGGTCGGCAAGTCCCAGTCGCCGATGTTCAGGGGCGAGAAGCCGGGGGAGACGAAGCTCGCGCCGGAATGGACGCTCGAGCGGGTCGCCAAGCACGCCATCGACTTCTGGCTCTCGACGGAGGACCTGCCGCGGCCCGACAACCGGGTGACGGTCGACCGTGACGGCAGGGTCACGCTCGCCTACACGTCGACGAACGACGTGCCGAAGGAGCAGCTCTACGGGCAGCTGAAGTCGATGCTGAAGCATCTCCGGCTGCACGACCATCTCTTCCACCGGTTCGCGTACATGAAGAACGAGATCCCGGTCGCGGGCTGCGCCCACCAGGCGGGCACGTGCCGCTTCGGGGCGGATCCCGCCGACTCGGCGCTGAACGCCGACTGCCGCGCGCACGAGGTCGACAACCTCTACGTCGTCGACACGAGCGTCTTCCCGAGCATCGGCGCGGTCAACCCGGCGCTGACCGCGATGGCCAACTCGCTGCGCGTCGGTGACCACCTGCTCGAGCGGATGGGCGCGAGAACGGACGCGATGGCCGCGGCTTGACCGGATCCGCATGAGCTCCCGTTTGACGAGCAGCTCGACTCGCCGCGCGTCCGCGCCTTCAGGCGAGCAGATCGAGATCGGGTTCGGCGATCAACGGGCCGTGGCGGTCGAGGTCGGTGCGGGTCTTCGTTCGTACGCCGTGGGAGACCTCGACCTCATCGACGGCTACGGCGAGGACGAGATGTCCACGGCGGGCCGCGGGCAGGTGCTCATCCCCTGGCCGAACCGGCTCCGGGACGGGGCGTACGAGTTCGCGGGCCGGCGCCACCAGCTCCCGCTCAACGAGCCGGAGGCCGGCAACGCGATCCACGGCCTCGTTCGCTGGGCCGCCTGGGCGGTGCGGGAGCGCGACGACGAGCGGGTCCTGCTGGAGCACACGTTGCATCCGCAGCCCGGCTATCCGTTCACGCTCACGCTCGGCGTCGAGTACGCGCTCTCCGGGACAGGGCTGCGTGTGACCACCACCGCGACCAACGTGGGGCGCGACGCGTGCCCGTACGGGAGCGGTGCCCACCCGTACCTGACGATCGGCACGGAGACGGTGGACGCCGTGGTTCTGCGCGCGCCGGGCCGAACGTTGGTGCGGGTGGACGACCGAGGGATCCCGATGGACACAGCCCCGGTCGAGGGCACCGAGTACGACTTCCGCGAGGCGAGGGCGATCGGCGCAATGAAGCTCGACAATGCCTACACCGATCTCGAGCGCGACGCGGACGAGCTCGCACGCGTGCAGCTTCGCCACCCCGACGGCGGAGTGGCGGTCTCGCTCTGGCTTGACGAGAGCTACGGGTACCTCGAGCTGTTCACCGGCGACTCACAGCCGAGCGTCAACCGCCGGAGCCTCGCGGTCGAGCCGATGACGTGTCCGCCCAATGCGTTCCAGACCGGAGAGGGGCTGCGCGTGCTCGAACCCGGGGAGTCGACGACGGCCTCGTGGGGGCTCCAGGTATGAGCGCCGACGATCTCGCGGTCGCACGGCAGTTCCTCCAGGCGCTCGCGGCGGCCGCCAGGACGGGCGACCACGACGGTCTCTATCCGCTGCTCGCTCCCGAGGTGGAGTGGCGGACGCCGCTGCGCACGCTGCGCGGGGTCGATGAGGTGCGCGGCCAGCCGTCCTGGCCCTGGATCGCTCCGCGAACGAATCTCCACATCGACTTCGAGGAGAAGGCGATCACCGATCACGGCGGCGGCCGGGTGGTCTCGGATTTCCGCGAGATCTACAGGACGAAGGACACCGGCGACCTCGCCTACGAGCGCGAGCGCCGCATCGAGCTGACGATCCGGGGTGACAAGGTCGCCCGCTACGAGCTCAGGTTCGACGGCTCATGACTGCCGCCATCTAGGCGCTTCGCAGCACGACGACCTCGTCCGCGAGGTCGACGCCCTCGGGGCGATGCGTGATCAGCAGGACGCAGCGGTCCTGGGCCGCCGTGAAGGCGTCCTCGATCAGTCGCGTCGCCGTCGGCCCGTCGAGATGGGCGGTCGGCTCGTCGAGGACGAGCACCGGCGCGTCTGCCAGCAGCGCGCGGGCGACGCCGATCCGCTGCCGCTGGCCGCCCGAGAGCTCGCGGCCCTCCTCGCCGACGCGCGTGTCGAGCCCGTCCGGCAGCGTCCGCACCCAGTCGAGGATCTTCGCGGCGGCGAGCGCCTGCTCCACCTCGGCGTCAGTGGCCCCGGGACGGGCCAGCCGGACGTTCTCCCGGATGGTCGTGTCGAACAGGTGGGCATCCTGTCCCGCGACGGCGACGGCGCGGCGCACGTCTTCCTGTCGGTAGCGGCGGAAGTCCTCGCCCGCCAGCGTGACCCGCCCGCGCTCGGGGTCCATGAAGCGGAGGAGCAGGCGCACGACGGTGCTCTTGCCCTCGCCGCTGCGGCCGAGGAGGACGATCCGCCGCCCCGGCTCGAGCCTGAGGTCGAAGGACTCGAGCACGAGGCGCTCGTCGGAGCCGTAGCGCGCCGACACCTGCTCGAGCGCGATCGTGAACGGCCCGGCCGGCGCCGGGAGCGGGTCGGCGGGATCCACGATCTCCGGCCGGCGGTCGGTGAGCTCGAGGATGCGGCGGCCGGC
>Ga0070712_100002846_pt1 | contig 10709 bp, 10 predicted proteins | sample LARL81metaG_FD_71396 | JGI IMG/M metagenome (GOLD analysis project Ga0070712, IMG submission 71396) | Corn, switchgrass and miscanthus rhizosphere microbial communities from Kellogg Biological Station, Michigan, USA - LAR L8-1 metaG | ecosystem: Host-associated > Plants > Roots > Rhizosphere ...
TGCAGGCTTTCCGGCGACAGCGACCAGAAATCCCACATCGCCGTAGGCGAGCGCATATTGGTTCTGGGGTGGCGCTTTTGGGTGTGGATGAAGTCGGGGAACTTGAGCGCATCGCGCACGAAGAATATCGGCGTATTGTTGCCGACGATGTCCCAGTTGCCCTCTTCGGTATAGAAGCGCAGCGCGAACCCGCGCACGTCGCGCTCGGCGTCGGCGGCGCCGCGCTCACCCGCGACGGTCGAGAATCGGAGGAATGCCTCGGTCTTCTTGCCGACCTGGGAGAGCGCTTTGGCCTTGGTATATCTCGTAATGTCGTTGGTGACGGTCAGCGTGCCATAGGCGCCGGAGCCCTTGGCGTGCTGGCCGCGCTCGGGAATGCGCTCGCGGTTCTGGTGGGCAAGCTTTTCGAACAGAAGGAAATCTTCGAGCAGCACGGGGCCGCGCGGGCCGGCGGTGATGGTGTTCTGATTGTCGGCGACGGGCATGCCGCTGGTAGTGGTGAGTGTCGGACGTTTGGCCATGGGCTTACTTGCTCCTGTGATGTGAACCGGGCCCAGCCAGCCGATCCTGAGGTGTCACGGCAGGCCCGGGGAAGCGACCTGGACGTGACTTGGCGCGTGAAGTAATGGATCGGCGGCGCCTTTCTTTGGATCTCTTGCGGTAATTTCATTGTGACTGGCGCAATCCTCGCGACTGGTCGCAGGCGACGACTTGCGGTTCGATTTCGCCCGCCGCGCCATGCCCCTGATTATGGAAGACATTCACGCCGGCCGTGCGCTCGCGTGCGAGGGGCAGCCCAGAAGAGTGCGGCGCGCATAGCAAGGGCAAGGCCGCGCAACTCACCGCAAATGCCGCCAAGCCACAATTGCGCGAGTGCCTATTATTATTACGAGCGCGTCCGCCGACCCCCACTCGAGGATGCGGCTACGCATCGGAACGGAGGCATGCGGGAGACATATCCCAACGCAAGGACATTATATTCTCATGACAAAGATCGAAGCAATCGGCATCCCCGACAGCAAGTTGTGCAAGGAGATCACTGAGCTTGTCCGTGATACCGAGCCAGAGCTGCTGTTCAACCATTCCAGTCGGGTTTATTATTTCGGAGCGCTGACCGGCATGCGGCGGGGGCTGCGCTTTGACCGGGAGTTGCTCTACGCGGGCGCGATGTTCCACGACATGGGCTTGACACGCCGGTACAGCAGCCAAACCGAGCGCTTCGAGGTCGACGGCGCGAACGCCGCCCGCGCATTCTTGAAGTCCCACAAGATCCCGCAAAGTGACGTCGATGTCGTCTGGACCGCCATCGCGCTGCACACGACCCCGGGCATTCCGGTGCACATGCACCCGGTTATCGCCCTTGTCACCGCGGGCGTCGAGATGGACGTGCTTGGCATCGCCTATGACGAGTTCCCGGATACGCAGCGCAACGCCGTGGTCTCGACCTATCCCCGCACGCCTCGTTTCAAGGAAGACATCATCCAGGCCTTCTACGACGGGATCAAACACAAGCCCGAAACCACTTTCGGCAATGTGAAGGCCGATGTTTTAGCCGACAAGGATCCCCATTTCGTCCGGGGAAATTTCTGTACCGTGATCCGCGGATCTCATTGGAACGGCTGATCGGCATGATACCGCCTGCATCGACCAAACCCCTTAGAGCATTTTCTGTTTAGTTATGGGGCCGGAACGTGGCATTCCCGGTTGGGAGCTTACCGAAGGCAATACGCGCGCGTAAGGTCCAGCACCCAAACTATTAACTGTAAAGCGAATTGTAGATGTAGCAGACGAATACGATTTGTGTGATGCCTAACTCCTACCATAGGCGTGCTCTAACTGGCGTTTAGAAAGCGGCGGGCGAGCATGCGATATGGTGGATTGTTTTGTTTCTTTTTTGGACAGTTCAAATACTGACGCGTTCCGCCTTGCTCCGTTGGACATTTGCTCCATGTGTCCATCCCCCGTTGCGGTCGAACGTGGAGCTTCCCGGATGAGAAGGCTTGTAATTGCAGGGTCGAGCGTTATTGCGCTGCTTGGTGGGCCCGCCGGCGCGGCCGATCTTGCGCGACCGGCGCCTGTGTATGCCGTGCCCCCTGGGGTGGCAGCGGTATTCACCTGGACCGGATGCTATGTGGGTGGCAACGTCGGTGGGGTTTGGGCCAACACCGACTGGACTGACACGGCTCTCGGAGACTTCGGGAGCAACACGGCAAACGGCGCGCTCGGCGGCGCGCAAGCAGGCTGCAATTATCAGGTCGGTGCCTGGGTATTCGGGATTCAGGGCGACTATGATTGGACAAACATCAATGGTAATGGCGCGAACGGAATCTCGGCGGCGGCTGCCCTCGGTCTGACGGACCATGCGCAGCTCAAGTCGTTGGCCTCGGTTACTGGTCGTGTAGGTTTTGCTTTGGATCGCTTTCTGGGATACGTCAGAGGCGGTGGCGCCTGGGTGCAAGGTGACTTCGGCTTTCAGGTCGCCGCGTCGCCCGCAGCCCCGACCGTGAACCTGTCGCAGTCGGGCTGGACGGTGGGCGTGGGCGGTGAATATGCTTTCTTGAACTGGCTCACAGGTTTCGTAGAGTACGACTTCTACAGGTTCAACAACAACAACTCGACGGGATTGGTTTGTACTGCGGCTATCTGCGGCATAACCACAACCGGCGTTGGCGTCACAACGGACATTAATGTTGTAAAGGCTGGTTTGAACTTGAAGTTCAGCCCTTTCTAAGGGCCGTTCATCCGCAAAAAGCACAATGCGAAGCGTGAACATACCGGCAGGTTTATCGCGCGGTGCGGGGGCGTTTGCCGCTCCGAGCGATGAGCGTTCAACTTGCTCGATGCTCATGCCCTGGGCAGGCTTTGCTTGCGTGCGGGCTATTTCACTCCGGGCATTTCTGTGACCGAATGGATCTCACGCTCTGCTCAGGTCGACTCCGGGCGCCGCTCAATTCATCAAACCGGGCTGGCGATCCTCATAGCCGCATCGCTCCTTGCCGGAACGACGACCGCCAGCGCCGCACACCCAACCACACACGTTTACGTCTTGCTCGGCGGTGTTGTTGGACGAGACGGATATTTGGATTCGCGCTGGATGTTGGTGCTGGCAGCGCGAATTGCACAGATCCCACACACCGTGGTGGAAAGTTACACTTGGGCGGACTGGGTCAGCGCGGCAAATAGCATCTGGGCATTGCCAAGCGAGAACACCAAGGTGGTCGTAGTGGGATATTCAGGAGGAGGGTCGCGAGCAACGTGGCTGGCAAACAGCATTCTTAATAAAACCATCGATCTGATCGTGACCTACGATCCGAGTCCAGGCTGGCAGATGCTAAATCTGCCCCCAAATGTCAACATGGCGATCACTTTCCAGAACCAAACACCGCATTTTTTCGGGCTCGGAGGCGGCGTATTGACCGGGCCGAATGTAGACCGATTTCTGATTGCTGAAGAGCACTTGGCAGTGCAGTTCGACGAGCGGCTGCACCAAATTACGCTGCAGGCAATCAAAAAACTTGCCAGGTGAGCAGCATGAAACCGCGGTGATACGAAGCCTGGGTCTCCCCTCCGAGCGGTTTAGATCGAATCGAAGCGCGTGCGCGCCGTACGGCGGGCAAAGGCGCGCAGGATTAGGAAGAGGCTGAGCACGACTCAGGCGTGCTTTTGCTCTCGCCCGCGGATGAGAATTGCAGATCCGCAAGCTACAATAAGCGACAGCAATTTCAAAAAAGCGACGGCACGGCATGTCGCCCAAATAGCAGTGCATGGCGATCGACTACCAAGCTGCGGCTCATGGGAGCGATTGCAACCTGTATCTGCAAAGGAGGTTGTCATGGCGCGTAAGGCCAAACTGAGTAAGGCGATGAAGATGATTGTTGTGGCGACCGGGATCGTTCTCGGCGGTACCTCGCTCTCGACTGCCGCACTCGCTCGCGGGGGTGGCGGCGGCGGCGGTCATTTTGGGGGTGGCGGTCATTTTGGGGGCGGCGGCCACTTTGGGGGCGGCGGCCACTTTGGTGGAGGCCGCGTGTTCGGCGGCTTCCACGGCGGTCACTTCCACGGCGGTCATGAGCATGGCGAATTGCGCCATCGTTTCAGCGCCTACGGCTCTTCGCCATACCTTTGTGGCTATCCCTACCGCTCCAGTTATATGGGCTGCTATTAGTTCGAACGAGCGGAAGTTTCACCTGCCGGTTTGGAGAGCTGGTAATCGACCAACATGCAGTCGGGTGACTGTATGGTGCTCCGGGAGGACTCTGGAGGTGCAATACGGGGGCGCAAAGCGCCCTCGTATTGGACTGGGTGGTCGTGCCGTCAGCGCCCGTAACCGCCTGGAGGCTGTCCGCCCTCTGAGGGGGACGGCGGGTTTGTGGGGAGTGGCTGGCAGTCGCTGCAGCCAGTTTGGGCGGTGGCGAGAGTGATGCCGGCCAACAGCAGCGTGGCTGCGAGCAAGCTGGTGATGATCTTCATAGGGTCTCCTTCGAGCTTCGGTGTTGCACACGTTTTCCGCTGGAACATGGTTGCGACACCGGCGGAGCTGGCAGGAGCCTGGGCTTTCGCTCCGGCCGGCATAAAGTAGATCGCGATCCCTGAAAGTGCTTTTCAGGAATTGCCGGCTTTTGGGCTGCCTTGCGGTAATTTCGGCAGGCAGGCTCGCGGGCGCAGCACGATAAAGGTGCGAAGTCCTTCAAGCCCCCGCCGCTCGTGCACCATAAGCGTCGGAGCACGGCAGACTGGCGGCATGGGGCGCATCTTTATTCACTCGAGTGTTCTTGCGGCCCAACTCGCATGCCGAGTAATTTCTGCCCGGTCCAGAGCGGTAACTACGGCGTCCAGCTCTTCACGATTTGCACTGGTCCCGAGGAGAGACGCTACAACCTCGATTGTCTCCTCGTCGCGTTCGATAACCTCTATCTCGCGAATGGGATAATTAGCGTCCTGCAGTCGGGCCGTGAGAAGCTCTCGCGCCTCATTCAAATTATCGGGATGAGTTGCTAGACGAACCTCATAAATTGCCTCGGTTGTCTGTTCGTTCATTGGAGCGCGATTGATCGCATTGACCAGCGGCCGCAACAACGTGTTGCCCGCAAGCACAAGGCCAGTGAGCAAGATGGCTTCAATGGCCAAGTCTGCACCGGCGCAAGCTCCGACGGCGGCGGAGCACCACAGGGTCGCAGCTGTGTTCAGGCCCCAAACGTTACCTCCTTGCTTCATGATGACTCCCGCACCAATGAAGCCGACGCCTGAGACAACGTAAGCGATGATTTGCGTGGCACCCGCATTGCCATTGAGGTGCATGCCAATATCTACAAATGCAGCGGCACCTAATGCCACTAAGGTATTTGTCCTTAATCCTCCCTGTCGCTGGCGATATTGACGCTCTGCTCCGATCAACGCGCCAAGAACAAAGGCGCCCAACAGGCTGATGAGCGAATCAATGAAGTCCGTGACAGTCAATGAATGAAGTGCCGCCATGTGCAGTTCTCACGTCACGGTTGGGCTGGCTGGCGCCATTTCACCAGATCGGGAATTGCATTTGCCCCCCTCTCAGCCATGCCTGGGCAGGATATCGAAGTGGCCCGGATCAGTCAGCAGGTTTGGTGCGGGGGATTACGCATCCCTCAGCGAGGCGAACCCGGCGCAATTATTGCTCGTCTGTAGTACCTAAGTTACCAGAATTATTTGCGCATCCAAACGTCGTGCCACTTGCGGTCAATTGGCTGGCCGGGGGATGGCGTGGCCCTATCTTGTCTGTGACACCGCCATAATAGCACGCTCGATTCCCGCCTGGATTTTTGGGCTCTTGTCGATGGCGATGTGAGAGATGCCCGAGTCCCCCCGAGACGCCCATCAGTAAGGTCCGCCGTAGTTGCCGCGCGGCTGTCTGTACCAACCACCGCGGTGCTCGGCAGGCCTCTGAGGGTAATCTTAGGACAGCGAAACATTCCTATTCGACGGAAACAATCAACTTGCTGAAACCGCGAAGGACGTTGTTGCGAGCGCGGGCCTCTTGCTGAATATGGAATCGCTTAACCCGCGTGGCCAAGGCGGAAAAGATGGCGTTCATTTCGAGCCTCGCCAAGTGCAGGCCGACGCACATATGAGGCCCCGAACCGAACGCCATCTGGTCTGCCGCACCGCGCATCACATCGAATGTGTGTGGATTCGGAAACTTGCGTTCGTCCCTATTGGCTGCACCATAGAACACAATTGCTCGCGAGCCAGCGCGAAGCATAACGTCATCCAAATTGCAATCTCGCGTCAGCAGGCGGGAGAAGCATTGAACGGGTGCCTCCATCCGAAGAATCTCATTGATGGCTGCGGGAATGCGGGATGGCGACTCGCGAGCCTTCTGCCATTCTCCTGGATGCTTGGCGAACAGCCAAACCCCGTTGCCGATCGCGTAGATCGTAGTATCCAGGCTTGGCCCCACATAATCGATCATCATCGCAGGGCAAACAGCTTCATCGATCTCCCCCTGATCCATCGCATCCAGTATCGCGTCAGCCCAACTCCCCGGCGTTAGTTTGCCGCGGACGGCCTGCGTTCTTGCATAATGCATCATCTCTTGAAGCACGGGAAACGCGCTGCGGGCGCGGTCATTCAATGGCCCGAAGCAGTTGAACATTTGCGTGGCCCAGACCAGCATTCGTTCACGTCCTTCCTGGGGCAGTCCTACCGCACTGGCCACGATGTCCACCGGTAAAAACGTGGCCAATTCTGTGACGGCACAAAACGTACCCTTGGCAATCAATCCGTCCACCAACCGCTCTGCCTTCAGAGTAATCTCGTCCTTTAGCGATCTTAGCGCCGTTGGAGTGAGCGGCTTTCCGATAATGCGGCGCGCGCGTTGATGATCTGTGCCATCGCTGCACAGCGTATTGCCGCGAAGCACGTGATTCATGTCGTCATTCATCATGACGCCCGATGCCGAAGAAAAGGTGTTTACGTCTTTGAGAGCCCGCAGGACGCTATCATAGCGCGTGAGAGCAAACATTCGATATTTGCTGAGCCAGACCGCGGGGCCCAAACGTTGCAATTCTCCATACACAGCCCAAGGGTCGGTCAATGCCTCGTCGGAGTAAGGGTCAAGTTCTGAGACAGGACAATTTTCCGAGGGTTGTTGAAATGCGCCATAAGCCTCAACAGTCGTGTACAAAGTCATGATGGGGTCCTCTCGGCAAACGCGCCTGCATTGCGTAGCTCCTATGGGAGTTCAGGTAACAATTACAGGTCGAGTTCGACGCCATACTCCTTCACCCAGGCGCCGATCGAGCGCGCACGCTCGAGGCCGGCACGGCCGGGGAGCGAGCTGCTGTTTCCCAGCGGTCGTGCCAGCATGTTCTTGAGCACCTTCCTGTTGAGCAGAGGTGCCGCGGGATGGGATCGATCCGCCAAAATCTCGGCGACGTCGGCGCGAACCGCCTTCTCGTAGGCCGGATCTTGCGTCGAGGGATAGGGGTTCTTCTCCCGTTCGACGATGGAGTCGGGCAACAGCTTGCGCGTGGCGGCGCGGAGAATGCTCTTTTCCCGGCCGTCGAAGGTCTTCAGATGCCAGGGGATGTTGAACACGTACTCCACCAAGCGATGGTCGCAGAAAGGCACCCGAACCTCCAATCCGACAGCCATGCTCATGCGGTCCTTGCGGTCGAGCAGAAACTGGACGAAGCGCGTCAGGTGCAGATAGCTGATTTCTCGCATACGCCGCTCGACCGCATCCTCGCCATTGTGGACCGGGGTCTCGGCAACCGCCTGTGCATAGCTGTCGGCCTCAAACTCGGGCAGCTTCAGCTGCTCCAAAAGATCGGCTTCGAGAACTCCCGCGCCGCCGAAGGTGCCGCCGGTGGTGGCGAGCCAAGGGAACGTCGCGGCCTCGACGGCCTCGGGATCATGAAACCAAGCGTAGCCGCCGAACACCTCGTCTGCCGATTCACCGGACAGCGCCACGGTCGATTCGGTCCGGACGGACTGGAACAGCCGGTACAGCGAGGAGAACATGTCGCCGGAAAGACTGAGCGGAAAGTCGCTCGCCCGGATGACGGCTCGGTTCAGATTCCGGTCGGCGAGCTCCCGGCTGTCCAGCACGACTTCGGTGTGATCGCAGCCGACATGGGCCACGAAGTCCCGTACGAACGGGGTGTCGGACGACTTGTGGAAGTCGCCCGCGACGAAGGCTGCGCCGTGATCGGCGAAGTCGACGGAAAAAGAGCGTACCCGTCCCCCTTGCCGGATGAAGATCGCCCGGTGCGCCAGCGCCGTCACGGACGAGGAGTCGAGCCCACCAGAGAGCAGACTGCACAGCGGCACGTCGGCAACGATCTGCCGCTGGACGATGTCTTCCAGCAACTCGGTGACCGTCCTGATCGTCCGCGGTAGATCGTCCTCATGTTCCCGCGCCGTAAGCTTCCAGTAGCGGCGTTTCGTTATTCCGTTGCGATTCACGTGCACCACCTCTCCAGGCCGCACCTCGCACATGCCGGCATAGATCGTGGCTTCGGGGTTCTTCGCGAGCACGAGTAATTCGCGGAAACCGTCCTTGTTCACGCGCGGTCGCACAGCGGGGTGTGCAAGGATCGCTTTCGGCTCCGATCCGAACAGCACGCCGTCCGCCGTGGGGTAGTAGAAAAGCGGCTTCACGCCCATACGGTCGCGAGCCAGAAACAGCTCCTCGGTAACGGCGTCCCAGATCGCGAAGGCGAACATGCCATTGAGACGCTCGACGACCTCGTCGCCCCATTGCAAATATCCGCGCAGCACGACCTCCGTGTCGCTACAGGTCTTGAAGTGATGGCCGAGGCGCTTGAGCTCGTCTCGCAACTCCACGAAGTTGTAGACCTCGCCGGTATAGATGAGGGAGGCGATTGTCCGCCCCTCTTCCTCCGCCTGCATCGGCTGCACGCCGCCAGCGAGATCGATGACGGCGAGGCGGCGATGCCCCAGACCGACATGCCGTGCGACGAAAATACCGCACGCATCCGGACCGCGGAGCGCCATAGTTTCCGTCATCCTTGCAATGACGTCGCGCTGTGCCCGGAGATCGCCATCGTAGCTCACCCAACCGGCTATTCCGCACATCGTGTGACCTTTCTTGTTCGGCTGCGATACTGCGAACGAGTTAGGTCGCCGAAGGTTGGATGTCGTGAGCCCGTGACGCCCTTTCACCGGTACTGGCGCGCACTGTTGCGCTTCGCCAACGAGAGCGCGAATCAGAAACCGGGCAGGCGAGTCAGATATTCATAGACGACGGCGAGTTCCTCATCATCCATTCGTCCGAGCGGACGCCATGGCATTGTTTGCTGAGCTCCTGGCCGTTGGGATCGATGCCGATGCGCGCGGTAGCGATGCCGCCGCCTTCGCCACTCAATGTGAAGGAGGGGCGGATGATTCAGAGCGGTTTCGTGGGTCTCATGCAGAGTTGTCTCCTGAGTCTCATAGAACGGCATGCCCGGTGTCCTTTTTGCGTTTGCGCCACGTCAATCAGTGGCGCAGGATCGCGATGTCCTCACGTGTGAGGCCAAGGCTCGAAAGCTGCTCATCATCAAGCTTCCTGAGCCATGCACGTATGCGTTGCTTCCCCGGATCGTCCCGAGCTTGGGCGAGTCTACGCACCAGGCTCGATCTGGCTCTCAGGCTTCCGGCGGACCTGCTGACATTTCTTGCCGCGTCTTGCCGCGAAGACTGGATTGTCATTGACGTCTCCTGATTTTTAGACCCGCGTCGCCCGCGGACTCGCTCGCAGGCATCCTCGTCAGCAGGACGCAAACTCCTGGCTTGGCTTATCTGGAGCAGGATGTAGTCGGGCGGAGACCCGACGTCGTGAGCCCGTGACGCCCTTTCACCGGTACTGGCGCGCACTATTGCGCTTCGCCAACGAGCGCGTATCAGGAACCGGGCAGGTGAGTCAGATATTCATAGACGGCGGCGAGTTCCTCATCATCCATTCGTCCGAGCGGACGCCATGGCATTTGTTTGCTGAGCTCCTGCCCGTTGGGATCGATTCCGGTGCGCATGGTGGCGATGAATTCCGCAAGATTCCATTGCTTGACGAGATTGAGATCAGGTCCAAGCGGCCCGATCTGCCCCGGCACGCCGCCGGTCAAATGACGGCCATGGCATTCGCGGCAATCCTGATACGACAGGATGTACTCTCCGAACACAAAGGTCGGACCCTTCGGTGGCGCCGTAATGTTGCCGGTGATGACCGGCTTGCCGCTCGGCAGCATGCCCGCGCCCAGCATTAGCACGCCCAGCAGGTTGAGCTGGTCCGGCGGTTCCGGTGTCGGCTCGCCGGCGGCTGGCACGCTGCGGATGTACGCGATCACCGCCAGGGTATCGTCGTCGCTCAAACTGCCGGCGTTGGTATAGGACATGAGCGTCAGCCAACGTCCGTTCGCGTCGACGCCGTTGCGAATCGCGCGAAAGATCTCGCCGTCCGACCAGTTCTTCAATCGCCCGGCCGGGGTCAGGTTAGAGGACACGAACGACCCGATCGGGATCGCGAAATCCTCGCCGATGTCGAGTCCACCGGTGAGTGTGCCGGTTCTTGAATGGCAGGCGCTGCAAAAGCCATCGACGAGGGCCTTGCCGCGCGCAATTCGTTCGGGGGTTGCCTCGACCTTGAGGTCGGGAACCGAAGCGCCGCGGGCATGCTGCTTGACCATCCCGACGATCGTGAGCGCGGCAACGGACGACACCGCGACGACCAACAC
>Ga0070712_100002847_pt1 | contig 10709 bp, 9 predicted proteins | sample LARL81metaG_FD_71396 | JGI IMG/M metagenome (GOLD analysis project Ga0070712, IMG submission 71396) | Corn, switchgrass and miscanthus rhizosphere microbial communities from Kellogg Biological Station, Michigan, USA - LAR L8-1 metaG | ecosystem: Host-associated > Plants > Roots > Rhizosphere ...
GAATCGCCTGCGAGAAGGTGATCCAGCACATCGAAACAAATGTGCCATCCGGCGGCGCCCATTGCGATGAAGTGACGGTTGATGCTCGTCCATAGGGTCAGGCGCGTGCCGCTCCCCAGCGGTTCGAGTTCCCACCGCATCTCGTTGCCACCCCAGGTGTACTCAAGTCTTCTGGGTGCGTCGGCTCGCCACACGACTGTTTCGGTGACGTGTGGTTTCGGCGCTCCAACCGTGGTGAGTTTCACTTTATTACCAACCGTGCCCAAACTACCGTCGGCGTCAAAGGGAGCCCACTCGCGCAGATGCTCCGGATCCGTCAGCGCTTCCCAGATTTTTTCCGGGGAGTGGCGTAGTTCCCGGACGAGAACGAGCGTCCAGTTCTCTCCTTCTTTCTTTTGCATCTGCGCCCCGTGGGCTGGACCCGGTGTGTACTCTGCGTGAGCGCTCATCCTCGTCCTCCTTATGTCAATAGCGTGCCAATCCTGTGAGCCGATCTCAGATCAAGTGGAGCATGGTCCGAACCACATCGGGCACAAAGTTCACAATGTTATGGAGTACGGCGGGAATCAAAATCCCGGTAATCGGATATGCCATCAGCACCACAGTGACGCCCCACAGTGCCCACGTATTGACCGAGAGATGGCGTTCGAGAGCATCCACGTGGCCGGACCACACACGGCTGAGCTGCGCGGCATCGGCCGGAGAAAGTGTGTATTGTTTGCCATGATTCATTGGTTTTCTCCCGCCCCTACCAGCTTGCTAGTTGGGTGATCTGAATCAGGTTTCCGCAAGTGTCCTTCACCATGGCGATCTTCGATGCCGTAACGTCCTTCGGCGGCATCGTGAACTCGGCGCCACGCGCCTTCATGCGCTCGTAGTCCGCTTGCACATCGTCGGTGAAGAACATGGCCGCAGGCTGATTCTGTTGGAAAAGGGCCTGCTGATATTCTTTGGCGGCCGGATTATTGTTGAGCGCCAGCTGCAGTTCCGTGCCATTTGGATCCTCTGCTGACGCCACCGTCAGCCATCGATACGGCCCCTGGCTGAAGTCGGTCTTCTTTACAAAGCCCAGGACTTCGGTATAGAAGCGCAATGCGTTTTCCTGGTTGTCGACGTACACGCTGGTCAACTTGATTTTCATTTCTTTTCTCCTTTGTCACGCTCGCGGATGCCGCGTCCTGATTTGCTTGTCGTATCTTTGGTTGCTGTAGCTGGACCCATGCGGTCCAGGTATCGCTCGAGAGCATCCACGTGTGTGGACCAAAACCGGCGAAACTGATCGAGCCACGCATCCAGCTCCTGGAATGGCGAAGGTTTCAGCCGGTAAAGGCGGCGCTGTGCGTCCACTGTGGATTCAACGAAGCCGGCCTCCCGCAACACCCGCAGATGCTTCGACACGGTCGGCTGCGACATACGAAGTTGACGCTCAATCTCACCCACCGACTGCTCCGATGAGACCAGGAGGCTCAATATCGCCCGGCGGTTCGGCTCCGCAATGATTTCGAATACTGACTCCATGTCATGTATATACGTCATTAGGCATATACGTGTCAAGGCATATTTAAGGAATTTTATAGGAGGTCACAGCGATCGACGCCAGCGACGGGTGCCCCATTTCTGCCCGGTTTTGGCAGAAGTGGGGAAGTTCGTATCCGGGGCACGAAAAGCCAGTGGCCGCCGTAGAAGGCCGAGAGCCGAAAGCGGAGAGCTGAAAGCTGGAGAGCTGAAAGCTGGAGAGCTGAAAGCCAAAGGATTGACTAGTCATATAACTAGTCATAAAATGAAACTCATGAATTCCTGGCAACTACAAAATGCGAAGGCGCGCTTCAGTGAATTTCTGGATGCCGCGCTGAAACACGGACCCCAAGTCGTTACCCGCCGTGGAATCGAGGAAGCGGTGCTGGTCCCCATTCACGAATGGCGGCGCATGCAAAGCGAGAGCCGTCCGAATATCAAAGAGGTCCTTCTTGCCGAGTATCCGCGCTTCGGCAATATCGTGCCCGCACGTGGCAAGTCGAAGAGCCGTCCGGCAATTGACTTCAGTAGCCCGGAATTCAAATAACCGACTCGTGACCCGATATCTGCTCGATACCAACGTGGTTTCCGAGTTGCGTAAAGTCAAGCCCCACGGCGCAGTCGTGGCTTGGATCAAGACTCTGCGGCCCGATCAGATTTTCCTGTCTGCACTGACTATCGGAGAGTTGCAAGCCGGCGTCGAACTCACTCGCAAAAATGATCCCGCCAAGGCAAGCGAAATCGAAGACTGGCTTTCGCTAGTTGAAGGATCATTCGCGGTGCTGCCGATGGATGCCGCCTGCTTCCGCGAATGGGCGCGCATCAAGTCAGGAAAAGCCTCGGAGTTGCTCGAAGACGCCATGATCGCTGCCACCGCGCGAGTGTACGGTCTGGAAATGGCAACGCGCAATCAAAAAGACTTCCAGCGCATGAATGTCGCCACGTTCAATCCCTTCGAGTTTGAGGGCTGACAGGCTTATCGGAGAAGGAGCCAAAGAAGGAAACAGGCCTCGTCTGTGTCCGATGGAGGATCTGACACAAGACGAGGCCCGGAAAACCGCCGACTAGAACGTGAAGTGGACTCCGAATTCACTCCAGATCGAGCGCGGAGTGAACGTAGAGCTCGGGTTGATAAATCCAACCGGGTGACCGAACGTTGAGCTGCTAACGTCGTTCCCGAAGTTGTTCCCGTAGTTGGCTCTGTTGGTGAGATTGAACACTTGCGCCACCAGTTGAATATTCACGCGTTCGCCGATTTTAATATTCTTCGCGAACTTCGCGTCCAACTCGAAGAACGGCAGTCCACGAAGCGGATCGTACTTAGCGATGGTGCACTGCCCCGTGTAATAACAGGTGGCAATGTTCCCCTCGGCAGCCGCGGTTGCATCGTCGCCGTTCGCGCCATTTGCAATCGCGGTTGAAACATATTGGTCGATGTAATTCGGCCCGTACTGGTAGTTCTTCAAATCGTTCCCGGGCACCACAACTGCTGCGGCGGTACCGCCTCCAGCGTTAATGGTGTTGTAGGAATTGGTCAGGTTATAGGGACGAGCCGTGCCGAACTGAACGATCGGGGCGAACTGAAATCCCTTGGGTAATTCAATCAGTCCAGCGAGCGTTATGTGATGACGCTCGTCGTTGGTCATCGGCCCATATTCGTATGAGGCAAATGGCTGATAACCGTCGCGAGCGTAGTTGCGGAAGATGGTGGTCGGTCCGCCACCGCCGTCGTAACCATCGGCCCACGACAACGTGTAATTCGCGTTCAACGAAAAGTGATGGCTCATTCGCTGACGGAAGCTCAAATTAATGCCGTCGTAGCGGTTCCGGCTGATGGATTCATCATTTCGCAAGCTGTTTAATACCGGCTGCCCCGCTGCTGTAAAGTCGTCGGACAACGGACGGATCAAATTGACATTTCCGTAGTTCATGTTGCAGCCCGTAGGCGTGCCGGGAGCAGTGCACGGATTACCGCTCAAATCCGTACCGCTTACCACCTTCTGATCGATGTTGATGGTTTTGTTCTCGTGCAGGCTGAGGACATGCGTGTACTCCGCCTCAAAGACGGAGTTGTTATTGACCGCCCATGTGTAGCCGGCATTGAATTCCTCGGCGACCGGGTTGCGGTAGCTTGGATCAATCAGTCGGCCGACGCTTCCATCCGCGGCGGTTGTCGATGGACCGGGCAAACATCCTTGTACGGCAGCTACGTTGGCCGCGGTATACGAGAAACTCCCCAGCGTTCCGCCACACGGCACGGTGTCTCCGGGAGCCGACAGGCTCAACACGGTCTGGAAGATGGTTGGGTTCGCGAGTTGCTCCATGAACAATGGAATGTTCTGGAACGAATTACCAAAATAGAGGCCAAAACCGCCACGTAACACGTGCTTCCCGGCTCCCGTAAGATCGTAAGCAAACCCGACCCGCGGGCTGAAGTCCTTGGTGTCATCGTGCGGTAGATGCCTTGTGTAATAGGCTGCGGTTGAGTTGACTGGCGCAATGGCAAGCAAAGCCTGATACGAGCGGCTCTTCGGAATATCGGACTGGCCTAGCGCATTAAAGTCCCGGTCCCAGCGGAGGCCGAGATTCAGCGTCAGCCGCTTGCTTATTTTCCAATCGTCCTGGCCATAGAAGCCTAGCTGCTTGGTGGCAACAATGAAGTACGGATCGCCATTCGAGAACGACATGCCACCGATCAGGCCTGGAGTTGCAAAGCCTTGGGGATAAGTAGTGGGATCGCCAAGAATGTCGCTGGGATTCTTGGTGAAGTCAAGCTCGAGAGTCGAGTTGAACTCGAAGAATCCGCCTTCCACGGGATTGTGGATGAAGTCGACACCACCCCGAAACGTATGCTTGCCGAACGTCTTGGAGATATCGTCCTTGAACTGCCATTTGCGCTGGAACGACTGCTGCGGCACGTTGCCGTTGGTTCCAAACGAAGCGTCAGGGAATGTGATGAGAGGAGCCTGGATGTGGCTGGAAATCAGGTTATTCCAGTACTGGAAGCCGGCTGTAAAGGTGTTGATCAAGCTCGGAGAAAGCTGCGAAGTCAACGTCACATTGGCAACCTGCAAATGGTTGGTCGTGAAGTTGCCTGCAGTCAGGTCCTGCGTGCCATCGGCCTGATCGTTCAAGCTGTCGTTGGCTTGCGAGCTATAGCTAAGGTAGGCGCTGTTCCGGTTGTTGATGGTCCAGTCAATGCGGCCGTTATAGCGCCATTCATGGAACGGGCGCGGAATCGTTTTGGCGGGTTCCGCGGCCAGCCCTGCCTGCTGCGCGAGCACGAGTTCCGAATATGACGTACCCGATTCGGACAGTCCTTGGCTCTCTCGCTGGCGCTCCATTGCCCAGAAGCCGAAGAGTTTGTCTTTGATGATCGGGCCGCCGACTGAACCGCCAAAAAACTGCCGGCTGTATTCAGGATGATTCGGACTGGAAGTACCGTCTCCGTTGGCAACCTTCTCGTCGGTGTCCAGGGCAGCATCACGGAAGTATCCGAACACCGAACCGTGGTAGCTGTTGGTTCCGGACTTGGTGATCATGTTGATCGCAGCACCTTGAGAGCGGCCGTTTTCTGCCGAGAAGCGCTGTGTGCTGATCTGAAATTCCTGGATGGCCTCAAGCGGCATCTGCATCACTGCGCCGCCGACGGTGTTGTCTTTGTTGTCGATACCGTTGATGGTTGTATTAATGTTGCGGCCATCCGAACCGTTAATCGAGAGAACGGCGTAACGATTCTTCGTGGGGTCGTAAGAGTCCGTCGCTTTCACACCCGGAGCCAGATACGCCAGGTTGGCCGCATCGCGGCCCACCAGGGGCAGTTCCGACACTTCCGTTGGCGTGAAATCCTGGCTGACGCTGGTCTTGGTGAGATCCACGAGGGGAGCGGAACCGGTTACTTCTACAACCTCGGTGGCAGCCCCAGGGGTCAGAGTCATACTGACCGTTGCCGTTTGTCCGACCAGCAATTCTGTGGTTTGCACCACAGATTGGAAACCCTGCTTGGAAATCCTGATCTGGTAAGTGCCGGCCTGAACGAAATCGAACCGGTAGCTCCCGCTCTCGTTCGTCGTGGCCGTGCGGGTGGTGCCAGTGGCTTTGAATGTCGCTACGACCTCGGCGCCCGACACGACGGCCGCCGACTGATCCACGATGATGCCCTGAATCGTTCCGGTTGCGGTAGCTTGACCGAACGCATAGCTCGCAACTAATACACTTACAAACAGCATAGACAGTATGTTATGGATGGACTTATCCCTTGTAATCATGAGATTGGTTCACCTCCCCGATGATTTAGCTTCTAACCCCTTTGCCTTGCACGCCCCAAAAGCGAAGCGAGGCGGGAAACCCTCTGGCCAAGCCAAACATCCGGCCAAAGTCTCACAAGACATAAAAAGACACAGATAGCGCACAATACGCAATCAAATACCCAATTGTCAAGGCGTGTAAATTGTTTAGAAAATTGAGTTAGTTAGCCGCACGAGGAGAGGTGTATTCCAATTTCCGGAGCAATTGATAGGCCCCACATACGAAATTGCGGATTCCGAGGTCGGTAGTTGCCTTGGAGCAAGTTGGGGACCTGGCTTGGATCGCGCAGCACTACTTCAATGTCACGAGTCTTTCGACAAGCTCCGAGTAATCCTTCTTCTCGATCCCGTGCACCTGTTTGTTGTACTCATCCACTTTCGAGGAGTAATTCATCGAGCAGAATTTCGGTCCACACATCGAGCAGAAGGCAGCTTCCTTGTAGTAGTCATCGGGCAGGGTCTCATCGTGCATGGCGCGCGCCGTCTCCGGATCGAGCGACAACGCAAACTGCTTCTCCCAATCGAATTTGTACCGCGCATAGCTCAGCGCGTCATCGCGATCGCGTGCCCCTGGACGCCCACGGGCAATGTCCGCCGCATGTGCCGAGATCTTGTATGCGATGATCCCGTCCTTCACGTCTTTCTCGTTCGGCAGGCCAAGATGCTCTTTCGGCGTGACATAGCACAGCATCGCGGCTCCATACCATCCAATCATCGCCGCCCCAATCGCCGATGTGATGTGGTCATATCCCGGCGCAATGTCGGTGACCAGCGGCCCCAACGTATAAAAAGGAGCCTCGTAGCAGAGTTCGACTTCCTTATCGACCTGTTCCTTGATCTTGTCCATCGAGACATGGCCTGGGCCTTCGATCATCACCTGCACATCTTCTTCCCACGCCTTCTTGGTGAGCTCGCCTAGCGTCTTCAGTTCCGCGAATTGCGCTTCATCACTCGCATCGGCGACGCATCCCGGACGCAGCCCATCTCCCAGCGAAAAGCTGACATCATACTTCTTGAAAATCTTCACGATGTCATCAAACCGCTCATAAAGGAAATTCTGCTTATGGTTGTACGCCATCCACTGCGCCAGGATCGCGCCTCCGCGGCTCACAATCCCCGTAATCCGCTTCGCAACCAGTGGCAGATATTGAATCAACACTCCCGCATGAATCGTCATGTAATCCACGCCTTGAGCCGCCTGCTCTTCGATGACCTCGAGCATCACCTCGGCATTCAGATCTTCCACACGCTTCACGCGCGCAATCGCCTCGTAAATTGGCACCGTGCCAATCGGAACGGGCGAATGCCGAAGTATTGCTTCTCGAATTTCATGAATATTGCCGCCAGTCGACAAATCCATCACCGTATCGGCGCCATAGTGCACCGCCGTGTGCAGCTTCTTGAGCTCTTCATTGATCTCCGAGGTCACCGCCGAGTTCCCGATGTTTGCGTTGATCTTGCACAAGCTCGCAACGCCAATTGCCATCGGCTCAAGCTCCGGATGGTTGATGTTCGCCGGAATAATCATCCGCCCACGCGCAACCTCGTCGCGCATCAGCTCCGCAGTCACCTTCTCCTTGTGCGCGATGAACGACATCTCCTCGGTGATCACGCCCTTGCGCGCGTAATGCATCTGAGAAAAGTTGCCGTCCGTGTTTCCCCGTTTGCGCTCTGCGATCCACTCTCCGCGCGGTTTGGGGACAACGTACCCGTTGCCATTCGATCCATTCGAGGAAGTCATACGAACCCCAACTTTCGAGAAATTCTCTAAACTCCGATTATAAACGTGTCGCACTGGGTTGCACGGTTGCCGATCGGCAAATCATGGGCTTACAATTTTTCGCGTCCTCAAGGAGACCCCAATTGATGCGCTTTTCCCGTGTCGTATTTGTCGTATTGCTGCTCTGCGCCCTCAGTTTCTCGCAATCCTCAACTCCCGCCAAGCCTGCGCCCGGTTTCAGCATCGACACCATCGACAAGAGTGTCAATCCCTGTGTCGACTTCTACGAATACGCTTGCGGCAACTGGATCAAGAAGGCCGAAATTCCTCCCGATCAGGCGCAGTGGGTCAGCTTCATTGAACTCCACGAGCGCAATATGGACATCATGCACGGCATCCTTGAGAAAGCCTCTCAAGGTGGCGCGAGCCGCAACCCCATTGATCAGAAGATCGGCGATATGTACGGCTCCTGCATGGACGAGAAGACCGTCAACAGCGAAGGGCTTTCTGCCCTCAAGCCTGAGCTTGACCGCATTGATGCGGTGAAAGATAAGCAGTCTCTGATCGATGAGATTGCGCGTGTGCACATGATCGGCGCCAATCCGCTGTTTGCGTTCTATTCCGCCTCAGACCTTCACAACGCCGATCAAGTCATCGCCTACATCGATCAGGGTGGATTGACCGCCCCCGACCGCGACTACTATCTGAAAGATGACGACAAGACGAAAGCAGTTCGTCAGCATTTTGTCGACTACATGACCGAAGTATTCACTCTCGCTTCAAAAGAGGGAATGCAAGCCGGCACGCCTGCGCAAGACGCCGACACGGTTCTGCGGATCGAAACTTCTCTGGCCAAAGCGGAGATGGACCGCACTTCGCGCCGCGATCCCAAGAACCGCGATCACAAGATGCAACGTGACGAGGCCGTCACGCTGGCATCGAATTTCTACCTGGATCGCTACTTCAAGGACGTAAATGCGCCGGCCTTCACTTCTCTGAATGTCAGCAATCCCGATTTCTTTAAGCAGATCAATTCGGTCCTGGATTCCGAGTCGCTCGATTCGCTCAAGACCTACGTGAAATGGCACCTGCTGAATTCCTCGGCTCCATGGCTTTCCGAGCCGTATGTCCAGGCCAACTTTAAAATGCAGCAGGCGCTCACCGGGCAAAAAGAAATTCAGGCGCGCTGGAAGCGCTGCGCCAACCTTGTCGACCGCGAGCTCGGCGAAGCCGCGGGCCAGCGATACGTGGACGTCGCTTTCCCCCCTGAAAGCAAAGCTCGCATGCTGAAGATGGTGAAGGCCCTCGAAAAGTCCCTCGGCGAGGATATCCAGAATCTTTCCTGGATGAGCGCCGAAACGAAGAAACAGGCTGCCGTCAAACTTGCCGCGATTAATAACAAGATCGGATATCCCGACGTCTGGCGCGATTACAGTTCGGTCGTTATTAAGCCCGGCGATCTTCTCGGAAACGTGGAGCGCGCAAACGAATTCGAATCGAAGCGTCAGATCAACAAAATTGACAAGCCCCTCGACCGCAAGGAATGGGGCATGACTCCGCCCACCGTCAACGCCTACTACAGCCCGTCCTACAACGAAATCGTCTTTCCGGCAGGAATTCTGCAGCCCCCATTCTTCGATCCAAAGATGGACGACGGCGTCAACTTCGGCGGCATCGGCCTTGTCATCGGACACGAATTGACCCACGGCTTCGACGATCAGGGACGCAAGTTCGATCCGCAGGGCAACCTGCATGACTGGTGGACCAAGGAGGATGGAGAAGAATTCGAAAAGCGCGCCGCCTGCGTCGCCAACGAATACTCGAACTTCATCGCGGTAGACGATTTGAAGCTGAACGGGAAACTCACTCTCGGCGAAAATACAGCCGACAACGGCGGAGCGCGTGTCTCCTTAATGGCTCTCGAGCACGTTATCGCCGACGACAAGTCAGGAAATGACTCGCAGCCGATTGACGGCTACACGCCGCAGCAGCGTTTCTTCCTCGGCTTCGGCCGTGTCTGGTGCGAAAAACGGCGTCCCGAAGTGGCCCGCATGCGTGTGCTGGTCGATCCCCACTCGCCCGGACAGTGGCGCGTCAATGGCGTCGTGCAGAACATGCCGGAATTCGAAAAAGCCTGGAGTTGCAAAGCCGGACAACCCATGGTCGCCGAAAACGCCTGCCACGTCTGGTGAGCAGCAAAGACTCGACTACTGGAATGCACAAGAATGATGGGTGCCCCACTTCTGGCCGGTTTTGCCAGAAGTGGGGATTTTGACTTTCAGTCCATCGCAACCGCAACCTTCGCTTTAACCGAACTGCAAGCATCAATCACCTGCGCGACCTGCGCAAACGGCAAGTTGTCATCCGCCTGCAACTGAACCACCCGCTCGGTCCGGCCCTGCAAGGCCTGGTTCAGCGCGCTCTGCAGATCGCTCACCACAATCTCGCGATCGTTTACCAGCAGCTTCGGGGTTTTCTGTCCCGAATCGCGCAACTGCACCGTGACAGCCTGAGCAGGGTTGGAGGCAAGCATCACCGGCAGCCCTTTCGGTGCGACAAGCTTTCCCAGCGCCGCAGTCTCGTTCTGGTTGGTCAGAAGAACAGCAGATTCAAATGCGTCTCCAGCCGCGGCTTTCAGCACCGGCTTCAAGTTTCCAAAAGTGGTGCGCGCATCAGCCTTGATGTAGAGATTTTGATCGCGATGCCGCGGAGTCTCCCGCATGATCTCGGTCAAGCCGTCCTGCGTCACAGGTTTGACGCTGAAGAAAACTCGGCCATCGGCTCTCACCGAAACGACCCAAGCATCTTCGTTGTCGGCTTCGGGCACGGGAGTTGCGTTTGCGGTTCGAGCCATCTGCACGCTGACGCCCTGCCGCATCGGTGGCGTCTGCACCTGTGCAGCGGAAGAGGTAGCAAGCGTTGAAGCAAGCAGGCACACGAACATTGTGTATTTCATACGATCCTCCTTCGATTCGAGTTTTCGGGAAATGGGTGCCCCAGTTCTGGCCGGTTTTGCAGAAGTGGGGATTTTCTACGGTTTCGCTCCGCCTAAGGCGGCTGTGGCCAGGCTGCCGCCGAGTCCCATGGTTTCCACCGCTGACGAGGGCACGATCACCATCGATCCACGTTCCTTGATGGCTTCATACAGCATGTTCATGGCGCGCAGG
>Ga0070712_100002851_pt1 | contig 10700 bp, 10 predicted proteins | sample LARL81metaG_FD_71396 | JGI IMG/M metagenome (GOLD analysis project Ga0070712, IMG submission 71396) | Corn, switchgrass and miscanthus rhizosphere microbial communities from Kellogg Biological Station, Michigan, USA - LAR L8-1 metaG | ecosystem: Host-associated > Plants > Roots > Rhizosphere ...
TCTCACCTCGGTCTGGACCAAGCACGATCGATCGTCTGAGAAAGGCCTAGAACTCGATTGTTTAAGACTGGCCGCGTTTGCCGGTGAGCGTCAGTCCTTTTTGCCGAACAACCCGTCGACGACTTGTCTTGCGGTGTCGCCGATGACGCGACCCGCGCCCCTGTCACCCTTGGCCATCGCCGACATGAACGAGCGGGCCTCTTTGAGCGTGAGATGCGGCGGAAGCGGAGCCACTTCCGGATCGGTCTTCACTTCCAGGACGACGGGCCGGTCGCTGGAAAGGGCTTCCTGCCAGGCGTGCGCCAGACGATCCGGAGAATCCACGAAGATGCCTTTGAACCCGAGCATCTCCCCGAACTTGGCGTAGGCGAAATCCGGAATGTCCTGCGACGCATCGAACCTTGGATTTCCCTCCATGACGCGCTGTTCCCAGGTGACTTCGTTCAAATCCTGATTGTTGAAGACGCACACGATCCAGCGCGGATCCGCCCAACGCCTCCAGTATTTCTGCACAGTGATGAGTTCGGCCATATTGTTCATCTGCATGGCGCCGTCACCGACGAGCGCGATGACGGGACGGTCCGGATGGGCGAATTTAGCGCCAATGGCGTAGGGGACGGCCGCGCCCATCGACGCCAGGCCGCCCGAGAGCGACGCTGACTGCCCCTGCTGGACCCGATAATCGCGGGCGTACCAGTTGGCGCAAGACCCGCTGTCGCTGGTGATGATGGCGTTTGCCGGAAGCAGGGGCGACATTTCCCAGACGACGCGCTGCGGATTGACGGGATCGGCATCGGCCTTCGCGCGGCCTTCCAGCTTCTTCCACCAGGCTGCGATGTTAGCCTCGATCGTCTTCGACCAATCGCGATCGTCCTTTCTTCTTATGAGAGGAAGCAGCGCCTTGAGCGTGGTCGCGGCGTCGCCATGCAGGTTGACTTCGGCTGGATACCGCAGCGACAGCATCGAAGCTTCGATGTCGATTTGAACAGCGCGCGCGGCCCCGTCCTGGGGGAGAAACTCGGACCATGGAAAACCTGTGCCGACCATGAGGAGCGTGTCGCACCCTTGCATCATATCCCAACTCGGCTCGGTCCCGAGCAGGCCGATTGCGCCGGTGACGAAGGGAAGGTCGTCCGGCAATACGTCCTTTCCGAGCAGGGCCTTCGCCACGCCCGCTCCGAGGAGTGTGGCCATCTCGGTCAACAAAGGAGCCGTCCCACGGGCGCCTGCGCCGACCAGCATGGCTACTTTCGTGCCGGCATTCAGGATATCCGCAGCTTTCGCCAGGTCGAGGTCTTCGGGAACGATCCTGGGTCGCGAATAACCGACGCCCGACCGCGTAAACCCGTGCGCGACCGCCGGCTCCACGTAATCCTCGTCTTGGATGTCCTTCGGCAGGATGATCACCGACGGTGCATTGTTGGCTTTTGCGACTCTCACACATCGATCGAGCAGGTGTCGGACCTGGGCCGGCGAGGAGGCCTCCTGCACAAACGCAGCGACGTCCGCGAACATGCGGTCCAGATTGAGTTCCTGCTGATAGCTGGCGCCCCGGACGGTCGCCTCGGCTTGGCCACAGATCGCCAGAACCGGAGCATGATCGAGCTTGCCATCGTACAAGCCCGTGATGAGATGGGTCGCTCCAGGACCGCCAGTTGACAAGCACACGCCCAGTTCGCCAGTGAACTTGGCGTGCGCGACCGCCATGAAAGCGGCCATCTCTTCGTGCCTGACTTGGATGAATTCGATGCTGCCGGCCCGTTGCAACGCACCGATGACACCGTTTATGCCGTCGCCCGGATAACCGTAAATGCGACGAACGCCCCATGCGTGCAGCCGTTCGACGATGAAATCTCCGACTTTCATCTCAAGCCTCCGGATCTGCGGGAAGCGACGCGTTCGGCTCGATCAGACGTTGTTGCTTGAGTTCGGCCCAGAAATCCGAGGGAATTTTGGCCTTCAGCGAGTTGTAGTCCTCCTGGATCTGCGCAGCGCTATGCGCACCCACGACCAAGGCGACCGCGACGTCGGCCGCCGACGAGAATTGAAGCGCGGCGGTGCGCAGATCGACGCCGTATTGGGCGGCGACCTTCCTGAGCTTCTCCCGCTTCTCGATGACGTCTGCCGGAATCCTGAAGTTTTCCTTGCCGTAATTGTATCGCGGGCTGCCGGAGATGAAGCCGGCATTAAGCGAGGAGCCGATGACCAGCGAGACATTCTTCTTCCTCACGACCGGAAACAGTTCGTTCACTGCGCTGGCGTGATCGATCAACGAGTACTGGCGGGCGCACAGGCACACGTCCGGATCCGCATCCTCCATGACCTTGAGGATGGGCAGCGGCGTGTTCACGCCAATGCCCCAGGCCCGGATGATGCCTTCGTCACGCATCTTCGATAGAGCCGGAAAAGCCCCCTTGCGGGCGATGTGGTACTGCTCTTCCCAACCATTCGGGAAGAATGCGAAGTCCGGGGAGATGTCGTGCACGAACGCGACATCCAAGCTGTCGACGCCGAGACGCTGGAGGCTGTCCTCGATCGAACGGCGCACGCCGTCCGCCGTATAGTCAAACACGATATCGTTCGGTGAATCCGACAACGGATAAATCTCGGCATGTCGGTTGTTCTTCGAAGCCTTGAAAAGCTTTCCGACCTTGGAAGAGAGGACGTAGTCCTCCCGCCTCTGGTTGTGCAGAAAGTGGCCAAAACGACGCTCGGACAGTCCAAATCCGTACCAGGGAGCCACGTCGAAGTACCGGACTCCGACTGACCACGCCGCTTCGAGGGTCTCTTCGGCGTCCTTGTCGGTATGTTTGTTGAATTCGTTGCCCAGGGATACTCCGCCGAGTCCAAAGCGAAACTCCGGTTTGAAGATCTGCCGCACGTCATTTTTCATCAGAATTTCCAGGCCCCGCCACGAACTAAACGGCGCGCGAAACCAAGGGTTCCTCGCCGAATCTCAGGCTTTCGGCGCCTTCCGCAAGACCTGGGGGACAGCGGAGGCCATGGAACCCGGCATTTCGCGAAGACTTTTCTTATCGAACCGCTGGAAAGTTGCAGGTGGCGAGGAAGGTCGGATGGACGAGTTGCCGGTCGGTAGGGAGGGCAGACGAAGTACGGAGGAAGATCACGGCTTCGTGCGGGCTCGCGGAGCGCGCGAGCACAATCTCAAGGACGTCTCGCTCGAAATTCCCCGCAATGCGCTAGTGGTATTCACCGGCGTATCAGGATCCGGGAAATCGTCGCTGGCTTTCGGGACCCTTTATGCGGAAGCCCAGCGGCGTTACCTCGAATCGGTCTCGCCCTACGCTCGGCGCCTTTTCCATCAGATGGCGGTGCCCGAGGTGGACTCGGTCGAGGGCCTGCCTCCGGCGGTAGCCCTGCAGCAGCAACGCGGTTCGCCGACCACCAGGTCGTCCGTCGGCAGCGTGACCACATTGTCCAATCTGCTGCGGATGCTTTATTCGCGCGCCGGCCACTATCCACGGAATCAGCCGCTTCTTTACGCAGAGTCGTTTTCGCCCAACACGCCCGAGGGCGCCTGTCCAAATTGCCATGGCATAGGGCGCGTTCACGAGGTCGACGAGCATTCGCTGGTGCCGGACGACACGCTGACCATCCGAGAGCGCGCCGTCGCGGCGTGGCCGAGTGCCTGGCAAGGACAGAACCTGAGGGATATCCTGGTAACGCTGGGTTACGACGTGGACAAGCCGTGGCGCGAACTATCGAAGAAGGATCGTGACTGGATTCTCTTCACCGATGAGCAGCCGACGGTGTCGGTCTATGCCGGATATAGCCCCGCCGAAACCAGACGAGCGCTGAAGCGCAAGGAGGAGCCAAGCTATCAAGGCACCTTCACGGGCGCTCGCAAATACGTACTCCAAACACTCGCGACGACGCAGAGTGCGATGATGAAGCGTCGGGTGACGCGATTTCTTTTAAGCTCCGATTGTCCGGTCTGCAAGGGCAAGCGGCTCAAACCAGAGCCACTCTCGGTCACCTTCGCGGGCATGGACATCGCGGAGATTTCGCGGCTGCCGCTGAAACAACTGCGCGGACTGCTAGACAGGCATCGCGACGGCCGGAAAGATGAGTTTGCCGGCCATCCCGAGAAAGCCCTCGTCATACAACGGATCACCGAAGACATGTCGGCCCGCTTGGAGGTGCTGCTCGATCTCGGTCTCGGCTATCTGACGCCCGAGCGCAGTACGCCGACGCTGTCGCCAGGCGAATTGCAGCGACTTCGGTTGGCGACGCAGGTGCGCTCCAATCTTTTCGGGGTCGTGTACGTCTTGGACGAGCCGTCGGCTGGACTGCATCCGGCGGATACTGAAGCGTTGCTCCGCGCTTTGAAGCGGCTGAAGTCGGCCGGCAACTCGCTTTTTGTGGTCGAGCACGAACTCGATGTCGTGCGGCACGCGGACTGGATCGTCGACGTCGGCCCCGACGCCGGTGCGCAAGGCGGCCGGATCATGTACAGCGGCCCATTGGCAGGCCTCGCCGACGTGAAGGAGTCTCGGACGCGGCCTTACCTTTTCGGTGAAATCGATAAGGCTCCAAGGACACCCCGAAATCCCATCGGCTGGCTTAAGCTCCGTGGAGTCACCCGTAACAACCTTGATGGTCTGGATGTCGACATTCCGCTCGGCGTGTTCACGAGCGTCACGGGGATTTCGGGGTCGGGCAAGTCGAGCCTGATGAGCCAGTTCCTCGTCGAGGCCGTCGGCGACGAATTGGGTCTTCCAAGCGAGCCCGCCGACGAGGACGACGGATTGGATGCGAGGGTTGAAACGCTGGGCGGCGTAATCGCCGCCGGTATGGAAAAGATTAAACGGCTGGTTGTGGTCGATCAGAAGCCGATTGGTCGGACACCGCGATCGAACCTCGCGACCTACACCGGTCTGCTGGATCATGTCCGGAAGCTTTTCGCCGCAACGAAACAGGCGCGCGCCAAGCGATACGACGCGGGCAGGTTCTCGTTCAACGTGGCCAAGGGACGGTGCGAGACCTGTCAGGGGGAGGGGTTCGTTTGCGTCGAATTGCTCTTTCTGCCGAGCGTCTATGCACCCTGTCCCTCCTGCAAGGGGGCGCGATATAACGCGAAGACGCTGGAGATTAAGATCCGGGACAAATCGATCGCCGACGTGCTGGCGATGACCGTTGACGAGGCGTTCGATTTCTTTGCCGAAGACGATCCGCTGCGACGATCTCTGGGAGTGCTTCGCGAGGTCGGCCTTGGCTACATCGGGCTTGGGCAGTCGGCCACCGAACTGTCGGGGGGTGAAGCGCAGCGGGTCAAGCTTGCCACAGAACTTCAACGCTCGCAGCGGGGCGAAACGATCTACGTGCTGGACGAACCGACAACCGGCCTGCACCCGTCAGATGTAGCGAAACTGATGAAACAGCTGGATGGTCTCGTCGACGCCGGCAATACGGTCATCGTAGTCGAGCATGACATGACCGTCGCGGCCGCCAGCGACTGGATCATCGACATCGGGCCCGGAGCGGGCGAGGAGGGCGGAAGGATCGTGGCGTCGGGGCCGCCGCCGCAAGTCGCCACGGAAACGGGCAGCAGAACGGCGCAATATCTAGCGGCCTTTGTGGGCGGCTCGTCCCCGCGCGAGTGATCCCCAGCCTTGCCGCGGCATGTGATAAGCTTTCCACGCGACACTGCGCCAGTGATAATTCGTTGAGGCCCATGGAGCTTTTAGCAGCGATGCGGGATTAGCTATTCATCTTAGAAAAGGAGATTTCATGCTTGATTGCCTTATCATCGGTGGTGGCCCGGCAGGCCTGACGGCCGCCACCTATCTCGCCCGCTACCGGCGCTCAGTCGCCGTCTACGATGCCGGCCATAGCCGCGCGGCACTGATCCCTCAAAGCCACAATTATCCCGGATTTCCATCCGGCGTGTCGGGCAAGGAGCTGCTGCAACGGCTTACCCGCCAGGCAGAGTTTTACAATGTGCCTTTGAAGCATGCGATCATCAGCGCGCTCGAAAGGAAGGAAGATGGCTATCGCGCATCTTATGAAGGCGGCGAGGTCATTGCACGGAGGATTTTGCTCGCTACCGGGATCGTCGATGCGGCGCCGAAAATTAAAGGTCTTGATGATGCCGTTGAAAAAGGCTTGGTCCGATACTGCCCGGTGTGTGATGCGTTCGAGGCATCGGACAAACGTATTGCCGTTTTAGGAGGAGGTGACGCCGCTATAAGCAAGGCCAAATTTCTACGCGATTATTCAAGAGACGTTACACTGCTTTGGCAGCACGGCTCCGCTCCGCCCGACAGTAAGGCCTTGGAGGAAGCTGGTATTGCGATCGCGAGGCCGGTCAACGGGCTCGAAATCCGCGATCAGAACATCGTTGCGTTGACCGGTGAGGGCACACGTAGCTTCGATGTGTTGTATCCGGCGCTGGGTTGTGACGTCAAATCCGACCTGGCGACCAGGCTCGGCGCTGAAACCGGCGAAGCCGGCTGCCTTAAGGTCGACGAATATCAGCGTACGACCGTTGACAGCATCTATGCGGCTGGCGATGTCGTGTCCGATCTTCATCAGATCGCGGTAGGCACGGGCCATGCGGCAATTGCCGCCACGCATATACATAAAACGCTGCCTGCGCACCCCCGTTGAAGGTTCAGTGCGCAGCTGGAATTTGCGCCACAGGAAAAAGAGACCGACGGCTACGCAAGCTCAGGCGGGGGACGCTAAGCCCAGCGCGGGGCATTGCCACGCTGCCCAGCCGGCACCCGTCGCGTCAAGGGCTGCCAAGCGACGTCATGCCGGCAGCCAGGAGGCCAAGGATGGTCAGCATATCAAAGTGAAAACGGACGGCATCGGGCGCTCCTCAAATTCATTGGCATGGTGCGGTTTGAGCCACGGCTTGATGAGCCGAACGCGAGCGCGGAATCCGCGGACCAGAAGCAATTCCGAAAAGCCGCCCCGGTGACGAGGCGGCTGTTTCGTTTATTTCCGATTCTTGTTCATGTCCTGAGCCATCTCAAGATGATGCTGGAGCGCCGGGAGGGTTTTACCCGCCCAATCCTTCAACTTCGAATCGTTCCCGCCCTTCGCGTAACGCTCGAAGAGGGAGGTGGCGTCCTTATGTGCGCTGACCTGCATCGGATCATACTGGCCTGCGAAATCTTCAGGTTTTGCATCCTTCAGCTTGTCCAGCTTCTTCTGTGATGCATCATCAAGGCCGGTTGGCAAAGCGACTTTCATATCGCCGCTGACCATGCCCTTCAGCTCCGAGCTCGTCTTCGTGTGATCGGTGATCATCTGCGCAGCGAACTTCTTTTCCTCGGCATCACCTTTCTGCTGCGCGATCTTCGCAGCTTCGATCTCGAGCATATCACTCATCGCAGCTTCTTTGATGAAATCTTCGGTCTTTGGTGTGATGCCAAGCACCGAATTAACGCCAGTTTTTTCGCTTACCGATTGCGCATGGACTATTGAGCTGAGAGCGCCTGCCACAGCGATCGTCAACAAAATTCTCTTCATCATTATTCTCCTCAGTCCGCTTCGGCGTCGACGGCGTCAGCGCCATTTGCGATGCCACAACACAAAACGGTGAGGCTGGTTCCTATTTCGAATGATCGCCTTTTGTCGCAGCAGGCCGGCGATATTCCGCCGGCCTTTGTATTGCAGCCTTGTTATCTACTTGGGCGCCGCTTCCGTTTTTGATCCTTGACCCGCCGCCGAGTGGAGGTCCGTCGCCGCCGCTTGCAACGATGGGCACTCGCCTGCGTGCGGATCTATCGGATCATGTGACGATCCTCGGCGCCGTGTTCGACGGTGATGCGGCCGGGCCGGGTCAAAACGATTCGCAATTGCGCGACCGTTATGGCGTCAATTTTCGGGTTAGAGCGGAACTTCAAGTCATCCGGTCGGCCAAAAATCTGCTGCGCACTTTTCTCAATTGCTAACACCGCGCGGGTACACTCGAAAAGCCTGGCCCCAAGCATCGGATGTGCAAAGTACGCTTCAACCTCATCCTTGGATTGAAGCGCATATTATTGTGCGGTTGGACTATGGCCAAGGCCCGCGACTTGCGGAAAGACAAACAAATCCAATGCGTTCGCTTTTCGCCGGCCTTTAATTCAGCGACAACATTCGCATAGACCTCGTCCTGCGTCGTAATGAAGCGAGTGAGGTTGAAGGGGTCATCCTTGGCGGCATCTCGGGCACGCTGAGAAACGCATAAGGCTCGATATGTTTCCTATAAGAGCGGACCTGTCGCAGCCAACTCAAAGACTCGTCGCGCAGGTCCTTGGAAAAGGTGGCGAACTTCGCCTTCGGCTGACTTAGCGTCTTGGGATTGGAACTAAGGCCGCGACAGAGTTTCTACAGTCTGTTTTAATTTCTATTTCGTCCTCTGTGCCCTGGAGCCTGCATGCCTGCGGCGCACGGCGGCCCCATTGATGTGACCTCGAACGACGAGGCTACGCGCTTTACGTTCCAGATGCCGCTAGCACCTGAGGAGCGCGCGACCCTGTCGCCGGTCCGGCCAGCCGCGGCTTCGACGTAATGCTCGTTTGATCGAATTGGATACTACCCTTCTGGTGTTCTCACGGGAACCGCGGCGGGTTGTCCTACTTTGATGTAGGGGTCGCGCTTGTCTTACGATTGAGAGATGTCGCCAGCATGCCCAGGCCGCACCGACACGAAAAGAAGGCGATGCATTGGACGACGCGCATCGGTCAAGCCGCGGCGCATCCGGCGGCCTTCGCCGTCGTTATCATATACGCGCTTTTTTGGATCTGCTTTGAGTGGCGCACATTCGATTTCAATGCGGTCGCGACACTGGCGGTCTGGATCATGACATTGTTTATCCAACGCTCGAGCCGCCGCGACACACTGGCGCTACATGCAAAACTTGATGAACTGCTACGTGCCGACACGAATGCGCGTTCCGAACTCGCGACACTTGACGAGAAAGAACCGGAGACGATTGTCAAACACCGCAACGCGGAAGTGCGAGCGATGCGGGAGTCTGAAAGCTGAGGTCGCCGTGAGCTAGGCAGGCGGTTGCAATCCTGATGAATTGAGCCACTGCTCCATATGCGCACCAACTTCGAGTTTGCGCGCCGTACGTATCAAAGCGTCGCATCTGCATGGCCGCTCCCCTCCGTTCCGCGGCAACGCTCAGATACCACTGACTTACGAGAAGGTCGGATACTTATCGTTGTTGAGCTGCCAGAGCGCGCCATTCAGCAGCGTCGCAAAGCTCACCCACGCGGCATAGGGGACGAATAGCAACGCGGCGGTTCGATCCCGTGGCCACTGCAAAAAGATAAATCCAAGGATCGAAATCAGTAAGACGACAATGATGATTAGCGCGAGCGCCATTGCATGCAGGCTGAACATAACGGGCGACCAAGCGAAATTGAGCGCGAGTTGCGCGTACCAGAAGCCCATCGCCAGGCTCCGCGGATGCGCTTGAAAGGTGCGCCAACCGGCGATGGCAACGAGTATGTAGAGGACAGTCCAGGCTGGCGGGAACAGCCAGTCCGGCGGATTGAAGGACGGTTTGACGAGGCCGCTGTACCAGTTGCCGGGGAGGTTGGCGGCGCCAATTAACAAGCCGCCGCCGACCACAATGGCGAGAAAGGGTATCAGGCGGATGCTGGCGCTCGGCATGCGAACCTTCACAGATTAGCTAGCTGATCCGCAGGCACATTATCCCACGGCCGATAGTAAAGCGCCGCACATTCCTGGCGCAGGACGCCCCCTAGAATGATAAGATTATCGCGATAGGCGTCACTGACAAACTCCAGAGTATTGACATGCCGCGCCTCGAAATAAAGCTGATGCACATCGGTACGGCCCGCGACGATCCGCCCGACCTTCGACCAGATCGCGGCTATTGTGCACATCCCACATGGTTGTAACGTGCTGTAGAGGGTCGCACCCCGCAATTCGCCCTTGTCGAAGGAAGCGCCTGCCGCTCGAATGGCTTCGATCTCGGCGTGCGCGACGGCATCGTGATGTGCCAGCACCTTGTTGCGGCACGCGGCCACAACATTGCCATTCATCACAATGACGCTGCCGATGGGAGCGAGGGAAGGGTCCATGCCCTTCTCAGTTGCGACGCGGATCGCCTCGCGCATAAATGCTTTGTCACTGTCCATCAAAATGAACACGTTCTTTCAGCGGGACTCCTCCGCAAGTCATTTGGGTTCGACCCGCAATGGCGGTTCGGTGCGATACGATTGCCCCGGCCACAGCCGCAGCTTCCGGGGTGGTGGCGCGATCGCCACCGCCTCCGTTGAAAGGCATTCGCCAGAACAGAAGGCCTAAAGCCATAAGAATGGCGGCAGCCGCACCAATGACATGAATCTGTGCGCATAGAATCGCGCCCCTAAAATCAGATAACGGGCCGCTGCGCCACGAGTTCCTGGCGACAAACCTGGCCATCGGCACGAGCCGCCTCGCGTCGGGGCTTTACGCGCACGGCGTGATCTCCTTGGCAGCCAATTTCGTCGTCGCACCGCGGTCGCTCGCGTTAGTAATAACGATGACCAAGCAACACCAGTATCACAACGATCGCGATCACGCCGGCAATGATCAGGTATTGGCCGAAGCTCCAGCGACGTGGCCCCGAGCCCACGGTATCGCCGACGATTGGCTGCTCGGCGAGGGCTTGCTGTGGATACAAGTCGGTTTTGTTCCTATTGGCCGAGAACTTGTAGCCGCTGCTG
>Ga0070712_100002852_pt1 | contig 10700 bp, 7 predicted proteins | sample LARL81metaG_FD_71396 | JGI IMG/M metagenome (GOLD analysis project Ga0070712, IMG submission 71396) | Corn, switchgrass and miscanthus rhizosphere microbial communities from Kellogg Biological Station, Michigan, USA - LAR L8-1 metaG | ecosystem: Host-associated > Plants > Roots > Rhizosphere ...
ACACCCCGTTCCAGTGGGCGGCGCAGTGCGATGCGGCCACGGTCGATGCCCGGCTGCACGCCTTGGGCGCCGCACTGCGATCCGAGCCCGGCTATGGGCGAGCGATCGGCTTCAGGTACCACCAGGGCGAGCCGTCCATCATCGAGGGGCTGCTGTCCCGCGGCGACCGGCGGGTGGCGGCCATCATCCGGGCCGCCTGGGCCGACGGAGCGCGGTTCGACGGCTGGAGCGAGTACTTCTCGTTCGAGCGCTGGGCCCGCGCCTCGCAGACCGCGCTGGCGGCCGAGCCGGTGGACCTGGACTGGTACACGACCAGAGAGCGGGACTACGAGGAGGTCCTGCCCTGGGATCACCTGGACGCCGGGCTGGACCGTGACTGGCTCTGGCAGGACTGGCAGGACTCGGTGGCGGCCGACGGCACGGCCGAGGTCGATGACTGCCGCTGGACGCCGTGCTACGAGTGCGGCGTCTGCCCGGCGATGGGCACCGAGATCCAGACCGGCCCGATGGGCCCGCCCGGCAGCCGGCAGCTTCCGCTGGTGGCGGTCGGTTCCGGGGCCGGGCGCGCGGCACGGGAGCTGGCATGACCCGGCTGAGCGTGACCGGTCGGCCCGTGCTCGAGTCGGTGCAGCACCTGCAAGTCAGGTACGCTAAGCGTGGCCGGATGCGTTTTGCCAGCCACCGGGACATCGCGCGCGCCGTGGAACGAGGGGTGCGAAAGGCAGCGTTGCCGATCGCCTACTCGGCCGGCTTCACGCCGCATCCGAAGATCTCCTACGCGGGGGCAGCGGCGACCGGGATGGCTAGCGAGGCCGAGTATCTGGAGCTGGCGTTCACCAGTCCGTGCGAGCCTGAGGACGTGCGGGCCAGGCTGGACGCCGCCCTTCCGGACGGGATTGATGTGATTGAAGTCGCGGAGCGGGGCCACGAGCCGCCGCTGGCGCACCTGGAGGCGTCGCAATGGCAGCTGACGCTTCCCGGTGTTCCGCCCGCTGCCGCGCAGGAGGCGATCGGTGAGTTCCTGGCCACCAGCCAGGTGGAGGTCGAGCGGCTCACCAAGAAGGGCACACGCCGCATGGACGCCCGCGCGGCCGTGATCAGCATGGAACTTGACCGGCGTGCCATCGCGGCCCAGCCGGACGGGTATGGAATACTTCGAATGGTTGTTCGGCATACGACACCCGCCGTCCGACCCGACGACATTCTGGTCGCGCTCAACCGCGTGACCGGACTCACGCTATCGGCGCCACCGCTGGTTACCCGGCTGGCGCAGGGCCCGCTCGATGAGACGGCCGCAACCGTCACCCCGGGACCAGGCTCACCCGAGGCAGCGGCGGGCCGGGAGCGTGAGACATGAAAACAACAGCAAGCGCAGCGCGCGGGCGCGACAGCCGCCATCCGCCCGGGCACCCCGCCCGGGTGGCCGGTGCCGCCCCAGAGCGCGCGCACGACGAGTTCCCGCGTGGCGCGGCGGATCCCTATCGGGTCCGCGCGCCCGGGAACCTGACGGGAGATTACCCGCATGCTCGAGACCGAGCTGAACGAGCCAGAGAACGAACCAGGTGAGCAAGGGAGCGCCGAGACTGCCGGGTCGGTAGTCAACCCGCAGGCGGCGAGCTCGCCGGCCGCGGACACGGCGCTCACCACTGAGCAGGCGGCGCGGGCCGATCCAGGGCCGCCCGCAGACACGACGACCGCCGCCGGAACGCCGGCGGAGGCCGCCGTAGCGCCGGCCGCGGCTTCGGCCGACGGCGAGACGGCTGACGGCAAACGCGGGGCCAGGACCGGCAGGACCCGCCGCGCCTCGACCCGGGCCACCCGGCCAGCCGGACCGCCGTCCGAGATCGTGCCGCCGCCGGGCGTGCCGAGCGCGGCCGCGGCCGAGGCCCCCCCGGCCGATCCGGGGCGGTCCGGGGAAGCGCAGGCTGATGCGGGGCGGTCGGGGGCACCTTCGGCTGACGCCGTGGCGGCCGAGACGCCGCAGGTCCCGGCCGTGACGCCGCTCGGCGCTGCGGCGTCGACCCCGGACAGCGCGCAGTGGCGGCCGGCCGCGGGGGTGGCCCAGGCCGGGTTCAGCGCCGCGGAGCCGCCCGCGCAGGTTGCCCAGGCGGCCTTCCTGGCCCCCCAGATCATCTTCCAGGCCCCTGAGGTCACCGCGGCCGAGTCGGCCGCCGCGGACGTCGGCTCCCCGGACGGCACGGGCCGCCAGCCTGGCGCGGGCCGCGGCGACGGCGATGAGGCCGAGGCGTTCGCGGCCGACGGCGACGGGTCCGGCCCGGCGGCCGAGTCATCCGGTGAAGAAAGCGGCCGGCGCCGCCGTCGCCGGGGCGGCCGCGGCCGGTCCAAGGGCCGCGCCGACGACAACGAAGACGACGCCGGCCAGCAGCCAGATGACGGTGCAGCCGCCCGCGACGAGGCGGCCGCGGGCGATGACGAGCCCGCGGACGCCGAAACCGGCGATGAGACCGAAGCGGATGCGGAAGCCGGCACCGCGGCGCGGCGCCGTCGGCGCAGGCGCAGGAGGGGCGGTGCCCAGGAAGGTGACCAGCCGGCCCCCGATGACCCGCCGGACACCGTGGTGCACGTGCGTGAACCCAGGGCCGCCTCATCGGCCCGGGCTAAGGCCAAGGACGAGGTGCAGGGGCTCAAGGGCTCGACCCGGCTCGAAGCCAAGAAGCAGCGGCGGCGCGAGGGCCGCGACTCCGGCCGGCGCAGGCCACCGATCATCACCGAGTCGGAGTTCCTGGCCCGCCGCGAAGCGGTCGACCGGGCCATGGTGGTCAGGCAACGCGGCGACCGCACCCAGATCGCGGTGCTCGAGGACGGCGTGCTCGTCGAGCACTACGTGGACAAGAGCAGCCACCAGTCTTTCGTCGGCAACGTCTACCTGGGCAAGGTGCAGAACGTGCTGCCGTCGATGGAGGCGGCCTTCGTAGACATCGGTAAGGGCCGTAACGCCGTGCTCTACGCCGGTGAGGTCAATTTCGACGCCAGCGGGCTGGAGGGCCAGACCCGGCGGATCGAGTCGGCGCTCAAGTCGGGCCAGTCTGTCCTGGTGCAGGTCACCAAGGACCCCATCGGGCATAAGGGGGCCCGGCTGACCAGCCAGGTGAGCCTGCCCGGCCGCTACCTGGTGTACGTGCCCGGCGCGTCCATGACCGGGATCAGCCGCAAGCTGCCCGACACCGAGCGCAATCGGCTCAAGCAGATCCTGAAGAAGGTCATGCCCGAGGGGGCCGGCGTCATCGTCCGGACCGCGGCCGAGGGCGCGACAGAAGATGAGCTGGCGCAGGACGTGTCGAGGCTCGCCGCGCAGTGGGAAAACATCGAGTCCAAGGCCAAGACGGCCAGCCCGCCCCAGTTGCTCTACAGCGAGCCCGACCTGACCATCCGGGTGGTCAGGGACATCTTCAACGAGGACTTCAGCAGCCTCGTCGTGTCCGGGGACGACGGCTGGGACATGGTCGACGAGTACGTCAGGTACGTCGCCCCGCACCTGGTCGAGCGGCTCAGCCGCTGGCAGGACGAGCAGGACGTGTTCGGTAGCTACCGGATCGACGAGCAGCTGGCTAAGGCCCTGGATCGCAAGGTCTACCTGCCGAGCGGCGGTTCGCTGGTCATCGACCGGACCGAGGCGATGACGGTCATCGACGTCAACACTGGGAAGTTCACCGGCCAGGGCGGCAACCTGGAAGAGACCGTCACCCGCAACAACCTGGAGGCCGCCGAAGAGATCGTCAGGCAGCTGCGGCTGCGTGACATCGGCGGGATCATCGTCATCGACTTCATCGACATGGTGCTGGAGAGCAACCGGGAGCTGGTGCTCAGGCGGTTGCTCGAATGCCTGGCCCGGGACCGGACCAAGCACCAGGTGGCCGAGGTCACGTCCCTGGGTCTGGTGCAGATGACCCGCAAGCGGGTCGGCTCCGGGCTGCTCGAGGCGTTCTCGGTGACCTGCGAGTGCTGCAACGGGCGCGGCCTGCATGTGTCGCTCGAACCGACCGAGCTGACCTCTCCGGGTCACCGCAGGCGCGGGGATGACAAGCCCGCGACCGAAGTCCAGGCCGCCGCGAACGGTGGCAGCGCTCCGAAGGGCGAGAAAGCCGCGAAGAGCGGGAACGCCGCGAAGAGCGGGAAACCCGCGAAGAGCGGGAAAGCCGAGAAGGGCGAGGCCGGCGCGAAGGGCGGGAATGCCGCGAAAGCCGGGGATGCCGCGAAGGAAGGGAACGCCGCGAAGGGCGAGATCGCGGCGGCCGGCGGGGACGGCGAGAACGGCGGCGAGGCCCGGTCGGCCGGCGGCGGCCGGCGGCGCAGGCGCAAGCCCGCGGCCGCGGCGGCGGACGGTAGGGCCGCGGAGAACGCGAACGGGAACCAGGAACGGGCGGCGGGCCCCCCTTCGTCGGCCGACTCCGAGGAGTCGGAGGGAATCCCCGCCGTCTGATAACCTTTCTTGTCAGCGCGCTCGGGGCGCCGGTGCGGCACGCAGGGACAACCTTCGCAAGGTCCGGTGCCCGGGCAGGCGAACCCGCTCCCCGCGATCCAGTCGGATGACGCGGGAATCGTGGCGGGTCCGCACACAACGGAAAGAGAGTTTCGGTGTACGCGATCGTGCGCTGCGGCGGCAGGCAGGAGAAGGCGTCGGTAGACGACGTCCTCACGGTGGACCGCCTTACCGGTGAGGTGGGCTCCACCCTCACGCTTCCCGCCGTGCTCGTCGTCGACGGCGACAACGTGGTGACCGACCCAGAGGAACTCGGCGGCTACCATGTCGCCGCCGAGATCGTGGGCGACGTCAGCGGCCCCAAGATCAACATGATCCGCTACAAGAACAAGACCGGCTACCGGCGCAGGCTGGGCCACCGTCAGCGGTACACCCAGGTGAAGATCACCGGCATCACCAAGGGCGGTGGGCGGTCCGCGGGCAAGTCCACGACCGCGGGCAAGTCCGCGAGCACGACCAAGCCGGCGACCGCGGGCAAGGCGGCGACCGCGGGCAAGGCGGCGAGCGCGGGCAAGGCGGCGACCGCGGGCAAGGCGGCGACCGCGGGCAAGGCGGCGACCGCGGGCAAGCCGGCGACCGCGAGCAAGCCAGCCGACACGGGGAAGAAGGCCGACGCGGGCAAGACCGCGGCCGCGAGCAAGCCGGCGAGCGCGAGCAAGGCCAAGCCAGCCTCCCCCCGGTCCAAGGCCGCGGCGAGCAAGGCAGAGACGGCTGAGGAGAGCTGAGATGGCACACAAGAAGGGCGCGTCGTCCAGCCGGAACGGCCGTGACTCCAACTCCCAGCGGCTCGGCGTCAAGCGGTTCGGCGGCCAGCAGGTCAACGCGGGCGAGATCATCGTGCGGCAGCGCGGCACCCACTTCCACCCGGGGATCGGCGTCGGGCGCGGCGATGATGACACGCTGTTCGCGCTGGTGACCGGGAAGGTCGAGTTCGGCACCCGTCGCGGGCGCCGCTGCGTGAACGTACTCGAAACAGCAGAGCAGGCCTAGGACACGTCCTAACGGGCACGTGCGGATTCCCGCCCGCCCCTGGCCAGTCGAAGGGAGCAGGGGTGCGCCATGGCCGAGTTCGCCGACCAGGCCACCCTGCGCACCGAAGCCGGTAACGGCGGTAACGGCTGCGTCTCCATCCACCGCGAGAAGTTCAAGCCGCTGGGCGGCCCGGACGGCGGGAACGGCGGCCGCGGCGGCGACGTGATCCTGGAAGTGAGCCGGGGGGCGACTACCCTGCTCGACTTCCACCGACGGCCGGTCCGCCGCGCCGGCCACGGCAAGCCCGGCGCGGGGTCCAACCGCAACGGCGCGGCCGGGTCCGACCTCGAACTGCGGGTACCCGAGGGCACCGTGGTCAAGACGACCCGCGGCGAGGTGCTCGCCGACCTCGTCGGCGAGGGAACCCGATTCGTGGCCGCCCGCGGCGGCCGCGGCGGGCTCGGTAACGCGGCCCTCGCCTCACCCCGCCGCAAGGCACCGGGCTTCGCGCTCAAGGGCGAGCCGGGGGAGCGGCGAGAGCTCTTGCTCGAACTCAAGACGGTCGCCGATGTGGGCCTGATCGGCTTCCCCAACGCCGGGAAATCGTCGCTCATCGCCGCCATGTCAGCGGCCCGGCCCAAGATCGCCAACTACCCGTTCACCACCCTCGTTCCGAACCTGGGCGTGATCGAGGCCGGCGATACGCAGTTCGTGGCGGCCGATGTCCCCGGCCTGATCCCGGGGGCCAGCCACGGCCGCGGACTTGGGCTGGACTTCCTGCGCCACGTGGAGCGGTGCGCGGGGCTGGTACACGTGCTCGACTGCGCCGCCGAGGAGCCGGGCCGCGATCCGCTGACCGATATGGAGGTCATCGAGGCGGAACTGGCCGCCTACGAAGCAGCCACGGGTGCCTCATTGGCCGGCCGGCCGCGGATCGTGGCCCTGAACAAGATCGATGTCCCAGCGGCCAGGGAACGCGCCGACCGGGTCGGTGCGGAGCTCGCCGCGCGCGGGCTGACCGTCTGCCAGACTTCGGCGGCCACCCGGGAGGGACTGCGCGAGCTGTCCTTCGCCATGGCGGCCATGGTCAGGGCCGCGCGGGCAGCCGAGCCCGAGGCCGCGCCGGCGCGGCAGGTGCTGCGCCCCGCCCCGGCCGACGAGCCGGGCTTCGAGGTCGTGCGGACCGGGGACAACAGCTTCCTGATCCGCGGCGAGCGGCCGCGCCGGTGGGTGCTGCAGACCGACTTCAGCAACGACGAGGCGGTCGGTTACCTGGCCGACCGGCTGGCCAGGCTGGGCGTGGAGGCAGCGCTGGCCGACCTCGGTGCCCGGCCCGGCGCCGAGGTGCTGATCGGCGATGACGACGACGCGGTGGTGTTCGACTGGGAGCCGGAGCTGGCCGCCGGGTCCATCGCCCGGGGCGAGGAACCGGGCCGCGGCGAGCCCCGATTCGGCCCGCGAGGCACCGACCCGCGGCTATCGCCATGACCAGCAGCCGCCAGGAAACCGGCCCGCGGACCAGCGGCCCCGGGGATGCCGGCGCCCTGGCCGGCGATGGCCCGGATGCCGGCGCCCTGGCCGGCGGTCGCCCGGATACTGGGGCGCTGGGCGGCGGTCGCCCGGATGCTGGGGCGCTGGCCGGAGGTGGCCCGGATGCCGGGGCGCTGGCCGGAGGTGGCCCGGATGCCGACGCCCTAACCGGCCGCCGGCCGGATGTCGCGGCCGCCCGGCGGATCGTCGTCAAGGTCGGCTCCTCTTCGCTCACCACCCCCGCGGGGGGTATCGACGAGCACCGGATTACGGCCCTGGCCGACGCGCTGGCCATCCGGGCCGCCGGCGGAACCCAGCTGGTGCTGGTCTCATCCGGCGCGATCGCGGCCGGGCTGGCCCCCCTCGGCCTGTCCCGTCGGCCGCGCGACCTGGCCACCCAGCAGGCAGCCGCGAGCGTCGGCCAGGGAATCCTCGTCGCCAGGTACACGGCCGCATTCGGGCGGCACGGGGTGCGGACCGGCCAGGTGCTGCTGACCGCCGATGACCTGATGCGGCGCGGGCATTACCGGAACGCGCAGCGCACCCTGGACCGGCTGCTCGGCCTCGGCGTGCTGCCCGTGGTGAACGAGAACGACACGGTAGCCACCGAGGAGATCCGGTTCGGCGACAACGACCGGCTGGCCGCGCTTGTCGCCCACGTGGTCAGGGCGGACGCGCTGGTGTTGCTCTCAGACGTGGACGGGCTCTACGACGGCGACCCGCGGCTCGACGGAGCCCGCAGGATCACCGAGGTGCGCTCCCCCCGCGACCTGGCCGCGGTAGAACTTGGCCGGCCCCGCGGAGTCGCCGCTGCCCGTAGCGCCGCCGGTGACCACGGCCGCGTGGTCGGCACCGGTGGCATGGTCACCAAGGTCGAATCCGCGCTCCTCGCCACCAGCGCCGGGATCCCGGCCGTGGTCGCGGCGGCGGATCAGGCCGTCGCCGCGCTGGCCGGAGAGCCGGTGGGTACCTACTTCATGCCCGGGCACCGGCGGCCGGGCGCCCGGCAACTCTGGCTCGCCCACGCCGCCGTGGGTCGCGGTCGGCTGCGGCTGGACGGCGGGGCCGTGCGCGCGGTGGTCGGCAGGCGCGCCTCCCTGCTGCCGGCCGGGGTGGTCGGCGTCGAGGGAGACTTCGAGGCCGGGGACCCGGTCGACCTGTGCGACGAGAGCGGCAGTCTGGTCGCCCGCGGCCTGGTCAACTACGACGCGGCCGAGATCCCCGGGCTGATGGGCCGCACCACCAGGTCGCTGGCCGCCGAACTCGGCCCGGCCTACGAGCGCGAGATCGTGCACCGCGACGACCTCGTCCTGCTCACCTAGAGCGCGCTGCTCAGCCTGCGGCCGACTGACCAGCCTGGTCCCGCCGTTCCGCAGGCCGGACTCACCGGCGGCAGAGTCCCCGCAACCAGGTTCAGCACGCCGGAGTCTTAATTGATGAGCGGCGAGGGGAGCAGTCATGAACCTGACCGCCCGCGCGGTGCGACGCGTCGTCGCGATGACCGCCGTGGCCGGCGCGGTCACCCTGATCCCGGCCGCTGCGCTGGCCGCCGGCGGCGGCCGTGCGGCGCCGTCCGGCAGCCTCGGCCGGGCCGGCGCGGTGAGCGCGGTCCCGGCGGGCTTCCGGGCCACCTCGCTGAGCTGGCCGTCCGCGTCGCGGGGACGAGTTCTCGGCACTGCGCCGTGCGGTCGGGGCACGTGCTCTGACGTCATCGGCACCAGCGACGGGGGCACGACCTGGCGCCTGCTCGGTACGGTCGGGGCCGCCATCAGCGTGCAGCACCCGGGCATCAGCGAGATCCGTTTCTCCACGTCCGAGGTGGGCTGGACGTTCGGGCCCCGGTTGTTCCGCACCGGCGACGCGGGCCGGTCCTGGGCGGCGCTGACGATTCCCGGTCGCGGCCAGCAGGTACTCGACCTGGCCGCCAGCCGGGCGGGGGCCTACGCCGTGATCTCGCCCTGTCGGCGGGGTGCGAACCCTTGCCGGAAGCCGCTCAGCCTGTGGCGGACCGGCGCCCGGTCTCGGGCGCCGGTGCGCTGGACCCGCATCCCGCTGGACCTGCCCGCCAGCATGTTCGCCGACGTCGCTGTGTCCGGCCGTACCGTCTATGTCACCGCCGGGGGCGCAGCCAACGTCGGGGGAAGGCTCTACGCCAGCGCCGATGGCCGCCATTTCTCGGCCCGGCCCTCGCCGTGCGATGCCGCCCGGGATCTGACCCTGATCCAGGTGGTGCCCACCTCGGCGACCGACGTTGCCTTCCTCTGCGACGGGGACGCCGGATTCAGCCAGGCGGTCAAGACCGTCTACCGGTCGGCGGACACCGGCCGGACCGACACCTTCGCGGGGCGGACGGGATTGCTGGGGATCGCGGCCGAGCTGGCGGCCTCGCCGTCCGGCAATCTGGCCGTGGCGTCCTGCTCGGACGGGTCGTTTCTCTACATCAACGACGGCCACGGCGAGGTCTGGACGATGGTGATCGGCCGCGGCGACGGTGGAGCGGGCTGGAACGACCTGACGTACGTGAACAGGTCGCAAGCCTGGGTCGTGTACGGGCCGGCCGCCGGAGCCACCGGCGTAGGCCGGGTCTACGTCACCCGCGACGCGGGGCGGCACTGGACCGCAGCGGGGGTGTGATCGGCTGGACCGCCACAGCCCGCCATGATCGCGTTCAGGGGCTCAGCCTGTCCCCATCTCTAGCTGCGGGTGCGTGAGTCTGGGTAGGTGGAGGGGCGGCCGAAGGCTACGCCCACCGTGAGCGGGTCGGTGACGGTGATGTCCGGGCGCGCCGCGATGGCTCTTACGATCTTCTGCCAGTCGGAGTAGCAGTATCGCTCGCTGTCATTGCTCCAGTGCAGCTGCGGGTTCGGCGACGTGCAATCCCAGCGCGTCCTATTCGTCGTATATGGCGGGTTAGTGCCGGTGACCAGTACGAATGCCTGCAGCGTGAACCACTGGCCGGGCCGGAGAGCCGCTACGTGAGCGATGATCTGGTCCGGGGTCGAGTAGCGGAAGCCGCGGGGCGTGGCGTAGCACGAGGCGGCCGGCACGTTGCAGGCCCCGCCTGAGACCGCCTCGGTGTGCTGCCAGTACGGAGGCGTGGTGCCGGCCGACTGCAGGGTGGTCCCGGTCTTGACGTAGCGGCGTCCCCAGGCAAAGCATTTCGCGGAGTAATCGGCCTGCACCTGCCTCGGCAGTCCCGCCGCTCCGGGATAGGCGATCAGCCCGTGCGCGCCGGGCAGTCCGTGGCTGGCGATGGTATCGGCCGAGCCGCACGTTTCGGCCCGCAACTGAGCCGGCGTGAGCCTGCTCCAGTTTTTCGGGTAGGTGGCTGTGTGCGATACGAACGACCAGCCGAAGGTGTCTGCGAGATTGGTCGCATCGGTCCACGAGGCGTTGAGCGACTCGTTGCGGTGGCTACAGTGGCGCGTCGTCTGCCCGGTCTTGCCCGTGATCAGCGTCCCGGTGCCGGCCATCCCCAGCGAATGCAGGAACGGCGCCACCTTGTCCAGGGTCGCGATCCCGGTGTTATCGGGCACGCAGTTATCCGCAGCGGTCATCTCGGTGCGGGAGAACAGCAGGGTGGCGAAAGGCCCGGCGGCTGCGGTGTGCCCGGCGGCCGCCGTCCCCGCGGGCGACGCCGCTCTCGCCGCCACGGTCCCGTGCTCGGCGGCCCCGGTACGGCCGACGGCCGCTGCCG
>Ga0070712_100002853_pt1 | contig 10698 bp, 9 predicted proteins | sample LARL81metaG_FD_71396 | JGI IMG/M metagenome (GOLD analysis project Ga0070712, IMG submission 71396) | Corn, switchgrass and miscanthus rhizosphere microbial communities from Kellogg Biological Station, Michigan, USA - LAR L8-1 metaG | ecosystem: Host-associated > Plants > Roots > Rhizosphere ...
ACAACACCCATAACCGGTACGGCTTCCCGCACACGGTTTCGTTTCGCAGCCTGCTTCAGACGTGGCATGCCGAATCCTCCCATGCCTTACAGTGAATGCTCGACGCCCGTATCCCTCTTGCTACGCTTTGCGCTGGTACGTTGCAAGAGCGATGACGCAGGTTGGCATAGCCACAATTGCATGCCAACCCGCTGAATTCCCAAGCTGAACAGTAATTCATACGGCGCGCCCGGGTCATCGCGTTCGGTTACAAACGACAAACTAACTTGAACACTCCGCATGCAGTTCCATCTTCCACTCGATCGACCGAGAGATGGTCATCTATATTTTGCAAGCCGGACCAAATCGGCTCAAATGCGAGCGCAGCGGATTTCTTGAGGCGTGAGAGAACAGAGATGGTCGATTCGCACGGCCGTTTCGTCTGGTACGAGTTGGCGACCACGAACGTGGAAGCCGCCAAAGCCTTCTATGCCGAGGTCGTGGGCTGGGGCACGCAGGACGCGTCAATGCCTGGCGCCGCCTACACCCTGTTCACTGCTGGAGGGGACCCGGTGAGCGGGGTGATGGGTCTGCCGGAGGACGCAAGGAGATGGGGCTTAAGGCCGGGTTGGCTCGGATATGTGGGGGTCAACGATGTGGACGCCGCCGCCGACCGCATCAGAGAGCTTGGCGGCGCTCTGCACGTCCCGCCGAAAGAGGTCCCCAACGTCAGCCGTTTTTCAATCGCAGTTGATCCGCAGATGGCAACGATTGCGATATTCAAGTGGCTCCATGCCGATCAAGCGCAGCCCACCGACATGGACGCACTGGGCCGCGTCGGCTGGCACGATCTCTTTGCCGCCGACTGGGAGAAAGCGTGGGCTTTCTATCGCGAGCTCTTTGGTTGGCGAAAGGCAGATCTCGACACCGGCGTGGTCGGTACGTATCAGCTGTTCTCGGCCCTAGGGCAGACGATCGGCGGCATGTTTACCAAGCCTGCGACGGAGCCAGTCCCCTTCTGGCTTTATTACTTCAACGTCGGCGATATCGACGTGGCGATGAAACGCGTGAAGACCGGCAACGGCCAGATACTCAGCGGCCCGATTGAAGTGCCGGGCAACAGATGGATCATCCAATGCACGGACCCTCAGGGCGCCATCTTCGCCCTGGTGGGAAAGCGCCGTCACAACGGCATCGGATATTTCGAACGCGCGTGTCGTGCGGGCTCTGGCACTACGATGCGTACCTCGGATGAAGCATAGGGGCGTCCGATGTCGTTCCGCGGATTTCATTGCCGACACATCCGGGTACATGAGCTCCACAGGGACGTGCTGGCGTGATTGTGGTTGCGATCGATATCGGGGGCACCTTCACCGATCTCATCGGCTTCGATGATGCCGCCCAACAATTCGTGCAGGCCAAGAGCCTCACTACGCCCGCGCAGCTCGCGCAGGGAGTCATTGACTGCATCCACAAGAGCGGACTTGCTGCCTCGGCCATAGACGAGCTGATCCATGGCTCGACCATCGCGATCAATACGCTGATCGAGCGCAAGGGCGCCAAGACCGGCTTGATCGTCACCCGCGGCACCCGTGACGTCTACATCATCGGGCGCGGCAACCGCCCCGAAGCCTACAACCTCTTCTTTCATCGCCACCGGCCGCTGGTGCCGCGCCACCTCACGCGCGAGGTCGACGAGCGCCTGCTCAGCTCTGGCGAAGTGCATGTGCCGCTCGATCCTTCCGGCGTTGCCGCGGCGTGCCGCACCTTCGCGGCCGAAGGGATAGAGGCGGTCGCGGTGTGCTTTCTGCACGCCTACGCCAATCCCGAGCACGAGCGCAGCGCTGGCGAGATCGTGCGCGCGTCCCTGCCGGACGCATACGTATCGCTGTCGCACGAGATCCTGCGCGAATATCGGGAGTTCGAGCGCATGTCGACGACCGTGGTCAACGCGTATATCGGGCCCAAGGTCGGCGGCTACGTGCAGGGGCTGGTCACGCAGCTTGGCAAGCTCGGGTTTTGCGGCGCCCTCTCCATCATGCGCTCGAGCGGCGGCGTCATGACGCCGGAAATCGCCACGCAGCGTCCCGCGGCCATGATGGAATCCGGGCCGGTGGGCGGCATCATCGCCTCGGCGCGGGTCGGCACCGCGCTGGGTGCGCCCAATGTCATCTCCTTCGACATGGGCGGCACGACAGCCAAAGCGAGCCTCGTGCGCCAGGGCGAGCCCACAATGGCTCCTGGCTATTACGTCGGAGGGTATGGCAGCGGCCATCCCGTGGTGCTGCCCATGATCGATGTGGTCGAGGTGGGCGCGGGTGGGGGCTCAATCGCGTGGCTCGATGAGGTTGGCGCGCTGAAGGTGGGACCGCAGAGTGCCGGCGCGGAGCCCGGCCCCATCTGTTACCGCGGCGGCGGCAGCGCGCCGACCATTACCGATGCCAATGTGGTGCTGGGCCGGCTTGATCCGGACAATTTCCTGGGCGGCGAGATGAAGCTCGATGCGGAGGGCGCCGGTCGCGGAATTGCCGACAAGATCGCAGGCCCGCTGCGGATGGACACCATCGCCGCCGCGCAGGCCATCCTCGACATCGCCATCGCCAAGATGTCGCTTGCGGTGCGCGAAGTGTCGGTCGCGAAGGGCTATGATCCGCGCGATTTCGCGCTGGTCGCCTCGGGCGGCGCCGGCCCGCTGCACGTGATCGCGATTGCGCGCGAGCTCAACATTCCGAAGGTCATCGTGCCGCTGTTTCCCTCGCATTTCTCCGCGCTGGGCATGCTGCTCGCGGACGAGCGCCACGATTTCATCCGCACGTTCTATTGCGATCTCGCGACGCTCGATTTCGCGGCGCTGCTGAAAATCCATCGCGAGATGGTCGAAGAGGCGAGCGCGGCGATGCGCCACGATGCCGAAGCGGAACGCCAGATCCATCTCGATTTGCGCTATGTCGGGCAGGAATTCACGCTCCAGGTTCCGGTGAGCCTGCAACAGATTGAAAGCGCGGATCGCGGCGGTATCAGGAGGGCCTTCGATGCGCTGTATGAGCAGCGCTACGCCCACCATTCCGCCGACGAGCCGGTCGAAATGGTGAATGTCCGCCTCGCAGCCATCGGCAAGCGCCAGCAGCTCGCTTTGCCGCGCCTGTCCGAAGCGGGGTCATCGCCTTCGCCACAACAACGCGAGGTCTATCTCAGCGATACCCGCAAGCCCGTGCCCTGCCCCGTCTATCAGCGCGTGCATCTCGGCGCTGCAAGCTGCATCCGGGGTCCCGCCCTCATCCAGGAGCACGGAACGACCACCGTCCTGTTTGAACGCGACGTCTGCACGGTCGCACCCTCAGGCGAGCTGCTGATTGCGGTAGGAGGCGCTTGATGCCGTTTTTGATCGCGACGGACTCTCGAGGTCGTCATGGCCGGGCTTGTCCCGGCCATCCACGCCTTTGCCACCCCACAAGACGTGGATGCGCGGGTCAAGCCCGCGCATGACGGTGCTAAAAATGCGGCTCGATCCCGTCACTCTGGAAGTCATCCGCAATGCGCTGCCCGCCGTCGCGAACGAGATGGCGGTCGATCTGCAGCGCACGTCCTACAACATGATGATCTACGAGGTGCGCGACTTCTGCACGGCCCTGGTGAACACGCAGGGCGAACTGGTCGCGCAGAATGTGGGAGGCGTCTCGCATTTCGTCGCCGACCTCGGCGTCATCATCACCGACGGCATGAAGCGCTACGGCACGAACGGCTTTGCGCCGGGCGATGTCATCATCACCAATCACCAGGCGGTTGCTGGTCAGCATCTCAACAACGTCGTCATCTACATGCCGTATTTCTACCGAGGCGAGCTCCTGATGTTCGCCATGGTGCGGGCACACTGGATCGACGTGGGCGGCATGAGCACGGGTTTCGGCGCCGGGCCCACCGTGGCTGATCCCTGGATCGAGGGTCTCCAGCTCGATCAGCTCAAGATCTACGAGGCGGGCAAACTCAACGAGACGCTCTATCGCGTGCTCAAGGACAACATCCGGTTTCCCGAATCCTCGCTCGGCGACATGAAATCGCAAATGGCGGCATGCCGGCTGGCGGCACGGCGGATGGACGAGCTCTTAGACAAATACGGCCGCGACACCGTTCTCGCCGCGATTGCGCAGATTTTCGACGAGACCGAGCGCAAGTGCCGCAACGTGGTGCGCAGACTTGCCGACGGCGTCTATGAAGCAGCTGCGGCACTCGACCATGACGGCGTCACCCGCGGCGAGCCGGTTCCGATCCACGCCAGGATCACCATCGCCAAGGGCAGCATGAGCATCGACCTCTCCGGCTGCGCGCGCGAGCGCCGCGCCGCCATCAATTCGCGCACGCTTGCCGCCGCGCGCGTGGCCTACAAGGCGCTCACCGGCCCGCTCGACCCAGTGAACGAGGGCTCCTTCCGCGCGCTCGAAGTGACCATTCCGGAAGGCAGCGTGATGATGGCGCGCTTTCCTGCCCCGATGGCGACCTGGAGCACCATCGTTCCCATGGTGGTAGACACCATCGTGCGCGCGCTTGCACCGGCCATGCGCGAGCAGGTGCCCGCCGGCCACCACGCGCTCCTCGGCGGGGCGGTCGTATTCTTCGGCATCCACCCCCGCACCGGGCGGCGCTTCGTGGTGCAGAGCATCGAGGGTGGCGGCTGGGGCGGGCGGCCGTTCGAGGACGGCGAATCCGGCACCGTCTCGGTCTGCCAGGGCGACGTGCGCAACGGCTCCATCGAAGGGATCGAGCTGAAATGCCCGGTGCTGGTCGAGAGCCGGGCGCTGCGCACCGATTCCGGCGGCGCCGGTAAATATCGCGGCGGGCTCGGCATCGACATGCGCGTGCGCAATCTTGTAGAGGGCAAATGGAATTTCGAGCTCGTTCGCCGCAGCCAGTGCCCACCCTGGGGCCTTTGGGGCGGCAAGCCCGGCGATTACGGCGTGTATCTGCTGCGCACGCCCGACGAGCATGAATTTCGTCCGATGGCGGGCGCGCATCACCCCGTGGAGGTGAACAGCGAAGTGATCGTGCGCACCGGTGGAGGCGGCGGCTGGGGCGACCCGCTCGAGCGCGATCCCTCCGCCGTGCGTGCCGATGTGCAGGAAGAGCTCATCTCACCCTGTTCCGCACGCGATGATTACGGAGTGGTACTGCGCGAGGACCTCAGCGTCGATGTGGCGGCAACTGCGCAGCTGCGGGATGCGTTGCGGTCACAACGCAGTATGTAGGGTGGGCAAAATCGCTTCTCAGCGCGCCCATCATGCGCAAATCTTGCGTGCGATTTTGCCCACGCGTGACATCGCCACGCGCTCCGTGTCTGGGCAACGGCAACGCGTGGGCAAACGCGCGCAAGCTTTGGAGCATGGTCGGGGCCGGTGCGGGCGCGTTTGCCCACCCTACAGCTAGACAGCTGCATGAACGAGGTCTCAATCCGAGTTGCCGGCGTCTCGCATCGGTTCGGCGAGGAAACAGACATCCGGCACGTGCGTGCGTTGCGCGATACCTCGCTCGATATCGTGCAGGGCGAGCTCATCTGCCTGATCGGACCCAGCGGCTGCGGCAAATCCACGTTGCTCAACATCATGGGCGGTCTCCTCCGGCCCACGGCAGGGCGCGTCGAGGTGTTCGGAAAATCTGTCAGAGGGCCGATGCCGCGCGACATCGCCTTCGTGTTCCAGGAGAACGCGCTGTTTCCCTGGAATACGGTCGCCGAGAATGTCGATCTCGGCATGCTCTTCCAGGGCGTGCCTCGCGCCGAGCGTGACACGCGGGCGCGGCGCGTCCTCGAAGCCGTCGGTCTCCACGATTTTGCCGGCCACTATCCCGGGCAGCTCTCCGGCGGCATGCGCCAGCGCGCGGCGCTCGCCCGCGCGCTGAGCCTCGAGACCGGCATTCTGCTGATGGACGAGCCGTTCGGCGCACTCGACGAGCAGACCCGCATGATCCTCGGCGAGGACCTCTCGCTCCTGTTGGCGCGCGCGAACAAAACCATCGTGTTCGTCACCCATAGCCTGGGCGAAGCCACGTTCCTGGCCGACCGGGTTGCTGTCTTTTCTGCCCGTCCCGGAAGCATCAAGCAGCTGATCGCGGTGGACGAGCCCCATCCCCGCAAGCCGGAATTCGTCACCTCGGCGAAGTTCGCCACCATCCGGAACACGCTCTACGGACTTCTGCACGACGAGATCCGAAAGACCATGGCGGAGACCGCCGCGCCTCCCGCCGAGCCGCGCGTATGACGCCAGGCGCCAAACGGCGCGAGGGATATCTCGCCAGCCGCGGCGTGCAGGCGGCGTTCCTGATCGTGCTCGTGGCGCTGTGGTATCTCGCGACCAGCCGCTGGCACGTGAGCCCGATTCTTCTTCCCAGTCCGGTAGCGGTGCTGTTCCAGCTCTGGGATATCGTCTCGACCGGGGAGTTCGTCGGCGACCTTGCTGTAACTCTGCGCGAGCTTGCTGCCGCGTTCGGCGTCGCGGTCACCGGAGGCATCCTGGTCGGCTATCTCGTCAGCCGCTTGCACTACCGCATCCGCGTGTTCGAGCCGCTGTTCGCCGGCATCTATGCCATCCCCATCATCCTCTTCCTTCCGCTCTATGTGCTGTTTTTTGGGCTCGGCCCCGCCTCCAAGATCGCGCTCGGCGCGACCATCAGCTTCTTTCCCATTGCGTTGAGCACCATCGCCGGCTTTGGCTATGTCGATAAGGCATTTGTAGCAGCCGCGCGCTCCATGGGTGCGTCGGATTATCAGCTGTTCCGGTATGTGCTTTTACCGGCTGCCCTGCCTGTCATTCTTACCGGCATGCGCATCGGCTTCACGGTTGCGCTCCTCTCCATCATCGGCAGCGAGACCATCGCATCGCTTGCCGGGCTCGGCCACCGCATTGTCCATCTTGCCGAAGGCATGGAGATGGCGCGGATGTTCGCCTACATCGCCTTCGTGGTGGTGATCGCCGCTGTCCTCAACGCCTTGGTCTCGACACTCGAAGCGCGTGCGAGGCGCGCGCAATGAGACCCACTCACCCGCCGCACCGGCCTTTTTCCTGGCTGAGCCAGCCTTTCTCCTGGCTGAGCCGGCCTTTCTACTGGCTGCGCCGGCCTTGGCTCGCACGCGTCGGTGTGATCGTGCTTCTCCTCGGGCTCTGGGAAATTGCGGCGCGCTGGTGGGTCGACCCGATGTTTCTGGCCCCCCCTTCGCGCGTCCTCATGTCGCTCGGTGCAGTGCTCGAGACCCGGGGCGTGCCGGCAGCGCTGCGCATCACGTTCTGGGAGCTCGGCACCGCATTCGTGCTCGCGGTCGCGATCGGCCTCGTCCTCGGGCTTGCGATCGGATTGGCGGCGTTCGCGCGCAAGAGCGTGATGCCGATCGTCCTCCTCCTCTACGGTACGCCGCAAATCACCATCCTGCCGCTGTTCATTCTCTATTTCGGCATCGGGCCCGCCTCGAAGATCGCGTTCGGCGTGACCCACGGCTTCTTTCCGATCATTCTCGCCGTAGTTGCCGGGGTACAGAACATCAAACCGATTCTCCTGACCAGCGCGCGCTCCATGGGAGCGAGCCGCTGGCAGGTTCTCCGCTACGTCGTCTTTCCCCACATGATCCCCAGTTTCTTTGCCGGCATGCGGCTCGCCATGACCGGCGTGCTTCTCGGCGTGCTCCTCGCCGAGCTCTACGTCTCGACGGCGGGCATCGGATATTTCACCGCGTTGTTCACGCAGAACTTCGATCCGACGCGCCTCTTCGGTCTCATCGCCATGCTCGCCGCCATGGCCATTGCGCTCAATGAAATGGTTCGCCGCGCGGAGGCGCATTTCAGCCGCTGGCACGCGGAGTGATGCGCAACATCAATTCGCCATGAGCACCGGCAGCTCGGCATTGGTCAGGATGTACCTAGTCGTGCCGCCAAAGATCATTTGCCGCAACCTGCTCTGCGTGTAGGCGCCCTTGATCACGAGGTCGCACCCCAGCGCCTTGGCGTGATTGAGAACCGCCTCGCCGGTGAGGCGGCCATCGAGACCAACGGTCATCGGCTTTGCCGGCACGCCGTTCAATTGCAGATAGCGGCACGCTTGCTGCCCCGTGGGTCCTGGAACGGCTTGCCCGCCCTCGACCGTCAGGACGACGACCCGGCTGGCCTGCTTGAGAAGAGGCAGCGCAAAAGCCGTCGCGCGGGCCTGCTCGGTGCTGCAATTCCAGTGGACCAACACGTTCGAGCCGATCTGAGGACGCGGCACTGGCGGCGCGATCAAGACAGGGCGTCCGCTTTCGAACAAGGCGGATTCAAGCGTGGTCATACGCGGACCCTTGGGATCGCGACCAGGTCTGCCCAGCACAATCACGTCAAAGACCCGGCCGTGGCTGCCGACGAAGTGATCTCCTTGCGGCGCATCCGGCACCCAGCCGCTTGACAGGCTGCTGGTGTGACCACCGCCCGGCACACCGTGCTCCCGCATGAATTCCTCGAACAAGGCGCGGGTCCGGTTCTCATTGTCGGTAATTTCGTGCTCCAAGGCGGCGGGCACCGGCAGAGTGCCCATGTCCCCGATGGTGAAGGCGACCGGTACCCCGACCCGCAGGGCAAACCCTTCGATGTAACTGTCGAACTTCCGCGCAAGGACAACCGCGGTTTCCAAGGTCGAGCTCATGAGATCATGCTGCTCGGTCGGAACGAGAATGGTTTTGAAAGGCATGGCGCGCTCCCATCCGTTTGGTCCGCCATTCTATTCAAATTGTGGGCGGGCTGCTGCCTTGCAATCCCCTCACTCAGGCCTTCCGTAGGCCAGTGCGGCAATCAATGCCATGCCGGCAAGCATTGCAATGACCATGGCGATGCATGCGGGCCAGCCACTGGAATTCCAGGCAAGCCCCGGCAGAAAGGCACCCATGCTGCCGCCAACATAGAACGCAGTCACGTATAGACCGACAGCCGAGGAGCGGCCCTCCCGGGCAATGGTCGTGACATAGCTTGTTGCGACGGTCTGGCACACCATGCCGCAGCCGGCGCAGACGGTCAGCCCGGCGACGATTGCGACCACCGAGGGCACGAGCATGAGCAGGCAACCGCATGCCCAGGCCGCGATCACCAGCAGCAGGCACGTGCGCCAGCCGAGCCTCGCAATCATCCTCCCCGTCACGGGCGCAAGCAGGGTTCCGATCAGATAGGTGACGAAGATTGCACCGAGCAGCGTCGAGGAGAAGCTAAAGGGCGGCGCGGCGAGATGAAAGCTCACATAGGTGAAAACGGCGATGTAATTGAACAGAACGCCAAAGCCGATGCCGTACGTGGAAAGGAGCTGACGGTTCCCGAGATGTCGCAGCATCTGCAACGAGGACGCGGTGAGCCCCTGTGAGCGAACGAACTTTGTCTCAGGGGGAAGCAGCAGAATGACCGTAATGGCGCCGGCGAGCGAGAGCCCTGCCAGCGCGAGGAATGCGGGGCGCCACCCCACCAAATCGCCGAGCACGCCAGGAATGAAGCGGCCGGACAATCCACCAAGGCTCGAGCCCACGAAGTAGATCCCCGCGGCATTCGCGACCTGTGCGGACGGCCATTCGTCACCGATATAGGCGACAACGACCGCGAAGATCGGGGGCAGCAGCAGCCCCTGCAGGAAGCGCGACGCGATGAGGGCGGGCACGTCCGCGGCGAGTGCGGCTCCCGCCATCGGCACGACCACCGCGACCATCGCGGTCGTGATGACGCGCTTTCTGCCCAGGACGTCGGCGAGCGCTCCGGTGAACGGGGCGGTCAACGCAATGGCCAAGGTGCTTGCAGTCATGATTGCACTGATCTCGGCAGGCCCAACCCCGAATTCACGGGAGAGGGCGGGCAGCAGCGCCTGCGGGGAATAAAGGTTGAGAAAGGCACAGAAACCGGCCGCGGCGACTGCAATTTCGCGTGCACCAACCCTCATCCCACCTCCAAATACACTGTCGCACGACGCAGCATTCTGACGCGATTCCCATTGTGCGATGAAGGTGGCATAGTGCCTTGGTTTTAACTTGGAGACATGCCATGCCAGCACGTATCCGCCACATCGCCTTATCGGTGAAGGACATCGACGCGACCGCCGATTTCTATGAGAAGGCATTCGGGCTCAAACGCTCGCCGAAATCCGAAGGCCCAACGGCGTTTCGCGTCTACATGAGCGACGGCGAGATCAATCTGGCACTGTTGCAGTACAAAAGCGAAGTCGGCTCGGGGCTGAAGAATCCCAGCGACTTCGTCGGCATCCACCATTTCGGCTTCCAATGCGACGATCTGGAAAAACAGCAGCAGCAAATCGAACGCGCCGGCGGCACGTTCTTTTTCGACCTCGGCGATCCGGATGACGACGACTTCGAGCGCAAGTTCAAGGATCCAAACGGCATCATCTTCGATGTCAATTGGAAGGGATGGGCCATGACCTCCAGCAAGGCCAAAACCCAACGCAAGATCAGGTCAGCCGCCATTGCGAACAAGAGGGGTAAGAAGCCAAGTCGGCCAAAAACGAAAACGAGGCAGGCGGCCGCAGTGAACGCCGGACCGCAAAAGCGGTCGCTGCGCTCGCCACGCTGACGCAGTACGCGCTAGACCGCGTTCCGTTTGAATAGAACTGTAGGGCGGGCAAAGGCGCGCCTCTCCAAATATTCCGAAGCATGCAAAAGCTCGCGCGCCGTGCCCACGCGCGCGGCTTTCCGCACGGGCAAAATCTATCCCCGGCTCAGAACGG
>Ga0070712_100002855_pt1 | contig 10693 bp, 9 predicted proteins | sample LARL81metaG_FD_71396 | JGI IMG/M metagenome (GOLD analysis project Ga0070712, IMG submission 71396) | Corn, switchgrass and miscanthus rhizosphere microbial communities from Kellogg Biological Station, Michigan, USA - LAR L8-1 metaG | ecosystem: Host-associated > Plants > Roots > Rhizosphere ...
GTCTTGTCCATCGTCGGGCTCGCCATCATCAGGCTCGAGGCGAGCTGGGTGCCGACATAGAGGACGATCAGGACGAGCAAGGTGATGCCCGTCGCTTTGTTCGTGATGTCGGAGATGAACAGGAAGTTCGCGCCGTTGTTCGGACCACACGGGATCGTGTGCGCCGCCGACACGTGGTGCGACGCCTGGTAGGCGAGCTGGGTCTGCGGGCAGATGTTGATTCGTAGGTCCTCGCGCAGCATGTAGAAGAGCGAGATGAACACCGGCAGCTGCGCGGCGAGCGGGAGGCAGGAGGCCAACGGGTTGACGTTGTTCTCCTTGTAGAACTTCATGACCTCCTGCTGCTGGCGCTGCTTGTCGTCCTTGTACTTGGCCTGGATGGCCTTTAGCTCGGGCATGTGCGCCTGCAGGCGCTGCATCGAGTGAAACTGCTTGAAGGTCAGCGGCAGCATCGCGGCGCGGATCACGACGGTCATCGCAACGATCGACCAGCCCCAGGAGATGCCCACTGAGTTGTGGAAGAACTTGAGGACCGCCTCGAAGACGTCGATCAGGGGCTGGAAGATGTTCGCGTAGACGAGGAACATGGTCAGGCGCTGGGGACCGGGGCCTTGGGGGTGAAGAGCCGCTGGTCCTCGACGGGATCGAACCCTCCGTGACTCCAGGGGTTACAGCGGAGCAGCCGCCAGGCGGCCAGTACGACCCCGCGCAGTATCCCGAATCGCTGGATCGCCTGCACGGCGTATTCAGAGCACGAGGGGTAGTACTTGCAGCGCTGACCGACCATCGGCGAGATCAGCCGCTGATACACCCTGATCGGCGCGATGGCGAGCCGGCCGAGCACGGTCCTCACGCCGGTCGCTCCTTGGCCGCAGCCGCGTTGCCTTCCGCGCTGCCGCCACTCGCGCGCGCGAGTAATTCTCCGAGCACGCGGCGGATTCCGGCCAGTCCCTCACGCTCAGCTAGAGCCTTTGCATCCCGGCGGGCTACGACGACGACGTCGGTTCCGGGCGGCAGGTGCTCGCTCTCGAGCGCGAAGGCCTCGCGCAGGAGCCGTTTAACCAGATTCCGGTCTACGGCCCCGCCGACCTTGCGGGACACCGACAGCCCCAGGCGCGGTGGTGCGTCCTCGTCGCGCCGTGGAAACACGTACAGCACCAGTTCACGCCCAGCGTGAGACCGTCCGTGTCGGAAGACCCGGTCGAAGTCGGCGCTGCGCGACAGCCGCGATCGTCCCGGCCGAGGCCGAGCGCCGGGCATCGCGCGCATCACACCGTGAGCCGCTTGCGGCCCTTCGCGCGGCGGCGCTTCAGCGTCAGGCGGCCGGCGCGCGTGCGCATCCGGTTCCGGAAGCCGTGAGTGCGTGCGCGCTTGCGCTTTTTCGGCTGGTAGGTGCGTTTCATGGTTCACGTTCCCATCGCGGGACAGACTCGGAGTATACGCAGCGCCTTGGGCCTTACCGCGGGGGAGTTTCGCGACGCCTCCAGCACCCTCCGGCCGTTTTTCCCGCGCTTTGCGTCAACGCCCCCCGGGGCGTCCGATTCCGCAATCGGGCCGTTGATATATTCGCCGCCCGGGCGTCAAGCGCCCCCCTCTTGAACTGTTCCCCCTCGACGCTCCCGCAAAGGAGTCGCTTGGAGCTGCCCGAGCATCTCGAGCCGACTGACGCATGGCGCGATGTTCGCGCCCAGCTTCGACGCGCCGTGGGGGAATCCACTTGGGAGATCTGGCTGGACCCGCTGGAGGTGAAGTCGTTGCAGGGCAAGGTCCTGTCGGTGACGGCCCCCCCGAGCACCCTCAGCTGGGTCGCGCAGCGCTTCGGCCGGCTGCTTGACGCGTGCGCCCAGGCGGTGCTGGGGCCGGACGCGCGGGTGACCCTGGACCACCAGGGAGACGCCCCGTCCCGGCGCCGTGGCGGCGGCGTTGCGCAGGAGCGCGAGCACGGCGACGACACGCTCAACCCGCGCTTCTCGTTCGAGCAATTCATCATCGGCGACAGCAACCGGCTCGCACACGGCGCCGCCCTGGCGGTCGCCGAGCGCCCGGGCGAGGCCTATAACCCGCTGTTCCTCCACGCCCCGCCGGGGCTCGGCAAGACGCACCTCCTACACGCGATCGGCAACTACGTCCGCGCCTTCGGTGCCGGCACCGCTGTCCGCTACGCGACCGTCGAGGCGTTCACCAATCAGTTCATCGACGCACTCAGCTCGCGATCGCTGAACCACTTCAAGCGCGCCTACCGCGACGCCGACGTGCTCCTCATCGATGACGTCCAGTTCCTCGCCAGCAAGGCCAAGACCGAAGAGGAGTTCTTCCACACTTTCAACACCCTCCAACAGACCGGCCGCCAACTCGTGGTCACCTGCGACCGGCTGCCCCGCCAGCTCATCAACCTCGAGGAGCGTCTGCGAGAGCGCTTCGAGGCCGGGCTGGTGGTCGACGTAGGCCCGCCGGATCGCGGGACTCGAGTGGCGATCCTGCGCAAGCGAGCAGCGCTCGATCACATCCACCTGGAGGACGAAGCGGTGCTCGGCCTGATCGCCGACCGCGTCACGACCAACGTGCGCGCGCTCGAGGGAGCGTTGATCCGCGTCGTCGCCTCGCATTCGCTCACGGGTCGTCGCATCGACATCGACCTCGCAAGCCAGGTACTCGACGAGATGTACCCGACGACAGGAAGCCGCGCGGTGTCGATCGAGGACATCCAGCGAGTCGTTGCCGCCCACTACGGCCTGACGGTGCCCGAGCTGATCTCCTCGATGCGCACGGCCCGGATCGCCTGGCCCAGACAGGTGGCCATCCATCTGTCCCGCGAGCTCACGCACGCTTCGCTGCCGGCAATTGGAGCCGCGTTCGGCGGACGCAACCACGCCACAGTGCTTCACGCATGCAAGCGCGTCTCCGAACGTGTCCACAGCGATCAACAACTCGGCGATGAGCTTGCTGACGTAACGGCAGCTGTCCACGAAGAGAAGGAAGGCGACCGGACGTGTTGACACACTTGCCTGTCCCGTCTGAACAACAACCTTCTCGCTCGCTGCGGGAATTCCCGCACCTATCCACAGCTTCTATTCGACCTATGACTTCTACCTTCCTTCTGAGGTATTCATCGTGAAGATCTCTCTCGAGCGAGACGCGCTGCTCAGTCAGCTTCAGGCCACCACCAGGGTCGCCTCGACCCGCAGCGCGATCCAGGCACTTTCAGGTGTGCAGCTGGCGGCGTCATCGGACGCGTGCGAGCTGCGTGCCACCGACATGGATGTGGGCCTGCGCGTGCCGCTGCAGGCCGAGGTCGTCCGCGAGGGAGTCGTTGTACTTCCCGCGCGACTTCTCCTCGACGTGGTCCGCTCGCTGCCGGCACCGCAGGTGTCGCTTGAGCTTCGCTCAGCCGAGCAGGACGTCGAGCTCGTCTCAGGCAACGCGACCTTCCACATCCGGACGCTGCGCGCGGAGGACTTCCCGCCGTTTCCCGAGCCGGAGTCCGAAGGGTCGATCACACTCCCGGCCGAGACCTTCGTGAATACCGCGCTCAAGGTTGCGGGGTCGGCATCGCGCGACGAGACGCGGCCGGTTCTGACCGGGATCCTCGCGTCGGCGACGGGCCGGGAGCTGAGGATGGTGGCGACCGACTCCTATCGCCTGAGCGTCAAGGAGACGGCGCTCGAGCAGGCGCTGTCGTCGTCCTTCGAGGTCAACGTGCCGGCACGGGCACTCCAAGAGCTCGCGCGCGTCGTGGCCCACACCGACGCAGAGCAGCTCAGCATCAGCGTCCGCCAGAACCAAGTCCTGTTCGTCGTCGGCGGAGTGACGCTGTCCTCGCGTCTGATCGACGGCCAGTTCCCGAACTACCGCCAGCTCCTGCCCGAGAGCTTCGAGCACGAGCTGCGCATCTCGGCGACCGAGCTGACAGATGTGGTGCGCCGGATCAGCCTGCTGGCTCAGAAGAACGCGCCGCTGCGACTCGCATTCGCTCCGGGTGAGCTGACCGTGTCGGCGCAGACCCCGGATGTCGGCGAGGCGCAAGAGTCGCTGCCGGTGGCCTTCCAGGGGGAGTCGCTGGAGATCGGCTTTAACCCCGAGTTCCTGCGCGCGGGACTGGAGGCGGTCGAGGAGGGCGACGTCGTGCTGAAGCTGATCAGCCCCTTGCGCCCGGGGCTGATCGAGTCGGCCGACGGCAGCGGCTTCCTCTACCTGATCATGCCCATTCGCCTCAACGTGTAGGTCGGCATGCGCGTATTGGCCGTAAGCCTGCGCGACTTCCGTTGCTACGAACATGCCGAGGTCGGGATCGGCGAGGGCCTGACCGTAGTGAGCGGGCCTAATGGGGCCGGCAAGACGAACCTGCTCGAGGCGCTGTACTTCGGCTGTACCGGCCGTTCGTGCCGCACGACGAACGAGCGCGAGGTGGTCCGCTTCGGGGCCGGCGCCACCCGAATAGTCATTCGCGCACTGGGCGAGGACGGGCCACACGAGCTAGCGGTCGGCTTCGAGCCCGGGCAGCCCAAGCGCATGCGCGCCGACGGTGCCCCGGTCGAGCGCCTACTCGACGTGTCCGATCGCCCGCTCGTGAGCGTGTTCCTGCCCGACCGCCTCGAACTTGTCAAAGGGCCACCGGCGTTGCGCCGCGCGCACCTGGATCAGCTCGTGGCCGCGCTGTGGCCGGCCCGAGCCGGGACGCGCCGCGCTTACGCGCAGTCGCTTGCACAACGCAATGCGCTGATCTCGCGGATCCGTGGCGGCCAGGGCTCGCGTGCGTCACTGGCGACGTGGGATGCGCAGCTTGCGGCGCACGGAATCGCGCTCATGCAGGATCGCGCCCGGGCGCTTGACACGGTCGCCGAGTCATTCGCGCGGCTGGGGACCGCGCTCGGCCTGACCGGCGACGCCGAGCTCAAGTACCGGCCACGGTCTCGCGCCGCCGCACCGGCTGAGCTCGTCGCCGAGTTGGCCGAGCGCATCGACTCGGATCTTGACCGCGGCTTCACCGGGCATGGACCCCACCGCGACGACGTTTCCTTCTCGTGCCAGGGTCGCGAGCTTCGGGCCTACGGGTCGCAGGGCCAGCAGCGGCTCGCCCTCCTGGCTCTGCTGCTGGCCGAGCGCGAGGCGATCGCCGCCAGCCGGGACGTCACGCCGCTGATGCTGCTCGATGACGTGATGAGTGAGCTCGACCGCGACCGCCGGGAAGCGTTGGTGGAAGTCCTGCGCGCCGGCGGCCAGGCGGTGATCACCACAACCGATCTCGAGCACGTACCCGGCGTCGCCGAGCTCGACGTCACGAGCCTGGTCGTCGCCGACGGCAACATCCGGGAAGGAGCCGTCGTATGAGCCCCTACCGCCGCAGCCCGCGGGCCGTAGCCCTGCCACTCGATCGGATCCGGGACGACCTTGCGCCGCAGACGCTGCTTGCCGACGCTCAGCGCGTCTGGCGACAGGCCGTCGGCGACACGATCGCCGCCGAAGCGCGGCCGACGACCGAACGGGGCGGGACGCTGACCGTCGCCTGCTCGGCGTCGGTGTGGGCGCAGGAGCTTGACCTGATGGCTCCCACGATCCTCGCGCGACTGAACTCGTTTCTGCGCGAGGGCGAGATCACGCGGCTGCGGTGCGTCGCGGTCCCGGCGCGAGACGATCTTTGACTGGGGAGGTGGTGACGCGCGCATGAGAGCGCGTCACCACCAACACCAGCCTGTCCCCCGTCCTACTGGAAGACGCTTGAGGCCCAGGAGCTGCTGCTCCAGGCCGAGCGGCCCGGATCAACGGCCCCCGAAGGTCCCTGTCCGCAAGTGCAGCTCCAGCTCGACCGGGCAAAGCCCGCGTCGAGGTTGCCCTGAGCCTGGCTCCACCGGGAGCGGCTCCAGGTGGAGCGGCTGTAATCGATCTGTCCGTTCTTGCCCTTGAGCAACGTGCTCGGCGTCAACCCCTGGTTGGCCAGCGGTGCAAACGGCAACAGCACCGCGGCAAACGCGCTGACCTCGTCGATCGCCCGGTTGGACTTCGTCAGCGGGCTGTTCAGCGCGCCCTTGACCTGGGCCGGAGTCCAGTTGGAGTGCAGCTGCAGCATGTCCGCGACCAGGCCGGAGACCATTGGGGCCGCCATCGACGTACCACCGGCGCTGATGTACTGGCCGTCGACGATGCAGGACGGACACTGAGTGGCGAACGTGCTGTTCGGCGCGAGCACCGACACGATGTGCGCGCCGGGCGCCGTCACGTCGGGCTTGTCGAAGCCATCCTGCGTCGTCCCGCGGCTCGACCAATCCGCGATCACGTCGTCGCGGGGGCTAACCGTGCCGTTGGTGTCGACGGCGCCGACCGTGACGACGTAGGGGTCGTTGGCCGGGGCGTACTGCACCGCGTCGGGCGCGTCGCCGCGGTTGCCCGCCGCAACCACCACGACCAGGCCGTGGAACCAGGCGGACTCGACGGCCGCGTCGAGCGGGTCAAGCTTGTAGGACTGCGGCGTGGTCGAGTCCAGCGACATGTTGACCACGCGGATGTTGTAGGTGTCCTGGTGATCGACGGCGAACTGCAGCCCGTAGATCACGTCGAGCACAGTCGCGTTGCCGTTCTCGTCGGAGACCTTGATCGAGATCAGGTTGGCGTCGGGTGCGACGCCGGCGAACTTGCCGCGTAGCGGGTCAGAGAAGTTCCGGTAGTCGCTGTTGCCGGCGATGATGCCCGCCACGTGGGTGCCATGGCCGTAGGTGTCCATGACCGTGTTCGCGTTGGGGTTGGTGACCGCGGTCGCGACCACGCGCGACTTGCCCGAGGCGCCGCGGAAGTCGGGCAGGTTTCCGTCGATGCCGGTGTCGATCACCGCCACGCCGATGCCCTTGCCAGTGAGCCCGGCACCGAAGTGCCACAGGGCCGGGGCGCCGAGGGTCTGGTTGAAGGTCGTGTCGAGGTCGTCACCCTCAGGCGCGTCCTGAGCAGCGATCGCGCTGTTTAGCGAGACGGCGTGGACGTCGGCGCTGGAGGCGAGCCTGCCGGCGTTCGACGCGGTGAGCTTGAGCGCGTAGCCATTGATGATGTGGAGGTTGCCGGTGACGCGGCCGCCCACGCGGGCGACGTCGGCGCGCTGCGCTGCGGCGGTCACGCCCGTCTTGAACTGCACGATCGCCTCGATGACGCGGCTGGGCCGGCGCGCGGCGAGCGTGCCGATCCGCGGGTCAAGCGTCGCCGAGGAGCCGGTGGCGTTAGACGCGGGCGCGGCGACGGGGGCCGTCAGCGGCTTACCGACCACCGACAGCGCGATGATCACGCCGACGGTCAGCACGGCCGACGCGACGAGCGCCGACATCCAGCGCATGCGCTCGACGATTCCGATCGTGGGACTCATTCAGGACAACCTCCGTGTTGCAAAGTCGTTCGCCAGGCTGGCGGCTGGGCTACCTCTTCCGAGGCCCCTGGCTTTGCGTCCCCGCCTCGCGACGGGTTTGCCCTGAGCAGCTTCTATTACTTCTGGGAGGTTTCATCGGCCGCCGGGCGGCGACCATTAGGCCCGTTAGACGTTTGTTCGAAAAGTCGGCGCCCCGCTCATGCGGCGAGGCCGAGCGGGAGGTCGTCGTCCGCCGGGCGGGGACGGCCGAGGTGGAAGCCCTGGCCGTACTCGCACTCGAGCGCGGCCAGCGCGCTGGCCTGCTCAGCGGTCTCGATCCCCTCGGCGATCACCGACAGACCGAGCGTTCGGGCGAGCTCGATGATCATCCGCACGAACGACGCCTCGCGCCCGCCGCGACCGAGGCCGTCGACAAACGACTTGGCGATCTTGAGGATGTCCAGCGGCAGCGTGTGCAGGTAGCTGAGCGACGAGTAGCCGGTTCCGAAGTCATCGAGCGCGAACCTGACCCCGAGCTCGCGCAGCTGGCTGAGGGTCACCGTGACCCGGTCGGAGTCCTCTAGCAACAGGGTCTCTGTCACCTCGAAGACGAGCCTCCGGGGGTCCACGCTGGTGGTGTCGAGCGTGTGGCGCACTCGTTCGACGAGCGTCGGATCCCGTAGCTCAACCGCTGACAGGTTGACGTGCACGGCAGGCTGGTGGCCGTCGTCGGCGTCGCCGTCGGGCTTCCACCGACGCGCGTGTCGGCAGGCCTCCTCGAGTACGTACTGGCCGAGCGACAGGATCAAGCCGGTTTCCTCGGCGAGCGGCACGAACTCCGAGGGTCCGACCAGCCCGCGACGCGGATGCTCCCAGCGCACCAGCGCCTCGGTGGCGACGAGGCCACCCGTTTCGAGCGACACGATCGGCTGGAAGTAGAGCGTGAGCTCGTCGCGCTCGATCGCCAGGCGCAATTCCTCCTTGAGGCCGTGGCGCTCGAGCACCTCGGTGCCCATGCTGACGTTGAACATTTCGTAGCTGCCCTTGCCCGCGGTCTTGGCCTTATACATCGCGACGTCCGCGTCGCGAATCAGATCCTCGGCCGCGACCGTGCGCCGGTGGTTGGTGGCGATGCCGACGCTCGCGTGGACCGCGACGCTGTCGGGCCCGACCACCACCGGGTGGGTGAACGCGTCCATGATGCGCCGCGCGACGCCCGTGGCGGCCGTCTCCGCGTCGCCGTCCTGAACCATCACCGCGAACTCGTCGCCGCCGAGCCGCCCCACTAGGTCCTCCGGCCGCAGGCAGCCACGCAGTCGCAGCGCGACGGCTATCAGCAGCTCGTCGCCGGCCGAGTGGCCAAGGCTGTCGTTGACCGTCTTGAAGTCGTCGAGATCGATGAACAGGACGGCGACCTCGCTATTGCCGGCCGCGATCGCCTGCTTGACCTTCTCGGCAAACAGCACGCGGTTGGCGAGGCTGGTGAGCGGATCGTGGTAGGCCTGGTGGTGAAGCTGCTCCTGCAGCACACTGAGCTGCATCACCGCCTGCTCGAGGCGGTCGTACTGAAGCGCGACGCTGGCATTGGACGCCAGCGTGTCGAGCAGGCGCAGGTCGTCGTCGTCGAACGAGCGCACCACTCCGAAGCGATTGGCGAGCATGATCGTGCCGATCACGCGTTCCTCACCCGGCAGCGGGGCGACGATCGCGTGACTCACGCCGCGGCCCTCCAGGTAGCGCTGTAGGCGCTCGGTGCGAAACGGCGGGTTGAGTTTCGTCGCGCGCGGACCGCGCTCTTCGACGAGTGCGCGCATTTCTTCCGCCACGTCGTCGTCGATCGGCTCCATCAGCTCGCGGTAGGTGCCCGGGCCAAGCAGCGTCCGGATCGATGGGTTGTCGTCGGAGCCGAACAGGATGATCTCGGCGAGCTCGGCGCGGAACGCCTCGAGCGAGCGCGCGAGCAGTCCTTCCAGCGCGTGGGCGACCTCGCGCGAGCGCGCGAGTGAGCGGTTGGCCTCGTAGAGAAACTCGAGGCGCTTGTGGCGCTCGCGCTCTGCGAGGTAGGCGCGGTAGGCGACAAACAGGGTCGCGCCGGGGATCACCAGCAGCGGCAGCGCCTCAGCGTTGGTTGCCACGAGCACCGCGGCGCACAGTCCCAGGCTCGAGTTGCTCATCGTCACCAGCAGGTCCATGAACAGCATCCGGCCGATCGTGCGGATGCCGACCAGCCCTTCAGACAGCGAGATCGCACACGCGATCAGCAGCACGGTGAGGAACCCCCCGACCTGCATCGCGATCAGCGCCGCGAACCACGTGAGCGGACCGATCTCGCCGGCCGGAGCGATCGCGTGGACCACGATCAGCGTGACCAGCGTGGCGAGCGCGAGCTGGGCGACGTTGAACGCCAGCTTAATCGGCGGCAGCCGGCGGTCAAGCAGCAGCATCGAGGTGCTGCCGACCAGGCAGCCGAGCACGACGCCGTGGGCGCTGGTGAAGATCAGCGCGAATACCAGCGGGATGTCCGCGAGCGAGAACGAGTGCGCGCCGCGGCGGAAGTGCACGTGCACGACCCCGCGCTCGGCGATGGCGAACGCGATCGCGACGAGCCACCACGGGATGTGCGGCTTGTCGAGCGGTGGCAGGTTGTGGACGGGGCCGGCGTAGAGCGCGACCGCCGCCGCCATCACGACAAGGTTCAGCCACCACACGGGGTGGGGCTTGCGCAACCTCCGCAGCGCCTGCCAACGCCCGGGGTCGGGGGTCTCCGCTTCGTTGATGTGTTCGGTTGTCATCGCGATGCGCCCAGCGCTCCCCGCGTGGGCGTTCCGATGTAAGGATCGGCAGCTTTCGGTAAAGGTGAAGCGCCTCGGACAAATTTCCCCCGATGGGTTCGCGCGTTCCCCGAAAAACGGCCCAGAGAGGGCAGGGACGGGGCTATTCGTGGACTCCGGGAACGAATCGCCTGCAAAGGCGCCCAATCCGGTGCGCATTCCCGGGACGAGGGTGCATAACACGACATTCGATCGTCAGGATCCGAAGCGTGTCGAGTTAAGCCCCCTATACGGTGCCTAACTCGACACGCTTCGCCAGATTCGTCGCGGTTGTCGTGTTGTGCACCCCGTCGAAACGCGACCGGACCCGCGTCCGTCACACGGCCTCGAGCAACCCCTCCATCCCCTCCTTCATTGGGTCGTTGACTGTTGTCGAGCGGGCCGCTCAGGCGGCGTTTTCACGAGCCCCCATCAGCCCTGCCGCCGCCCCCGGCGCTAGCGTGTGTAACAGAGCTACCGAGCCATCGCGTTTTGCGCCATTTTGCAGGCAAATTGCAACACGCTGCGACGGGTTTCCGGCCGACTTTGTGCTAATATTCTG
>Ga0070712_100002858_pt1 | contig 10689 bp, 6 predicted proteins | sample LARL81metaG_FD_71396 | JGI IMG/M metagenome (GOLD analysis project Ga0070712, IMG submission 71396) | Corn, switchgrass and miscanthus rhizosphere microbial communities from Kellogg Biological Station, Michigan, USA - LAR L8-1 metaG | ecosystem: Host-associated > Plants > Roots > Rhizosphere ...
ACCACGATCGGCGCCAGGCCGAGGCTGATCTCGTCGCACAACAACAGTTGCGGATTGGCCATCAGCGCGCGGCCAAGCGCAGCCATCTGCTGCTGGCCGCCGGAGAGCGCCGTGCTCGGCAGTTTGCGGCGCGCGCCGAGAGCGGGGAACAATTCGTACACGCGCCGTAATGTCCAGGCGCCCGGGCGGCCGAGCTGGCCGCCGATCAGAAGGTTTTCTTCGACGCTCAGTGAGGGAAAAAGGCCCCTGCCCTCCGGCACCAGCGCGATGCCGCGCGCGGCCACCGCGTAAGCCGGCATGCCGCCGATCAGCTCGCCGACGAAAGTGATCGCATCAGTCCGCGCGCGCAAAAGTCCGGCGATCGATTTGAGCAGCGTGCTCTTGCCGGCGCCATTGGCGCCGATCACGGCGACCGCTTCGCCGCGCGCGACTTCGATCGAGACGCCGAACAGCGCCTGGAAGTCGCCATAAAACGCTTCGAGATCGCGTACCGCGAGCAGCGCCTCAGGCATCGGCTTCTATTCCCATATAGATTTCGGCGACTTGCGGACTCCTGATCACCGCCCGCGGATCGCCGTCGGCGATGAACGCGCCATTATGCAGGACGAGCAGCCGGTCGATGCTGGCGAGCAAAGCATGCACGACATGCTCGATCCACACGATCGCCACGCCGTTTTGTTTGATCTCGCCAATGAGCACGATCAGCGCCTGGCATTCGTGCTCGGTAAGGCCGCCGGCGACCTCGTCGAGCAGTAGCACCTTGGGCTCGGATGCCAGCGCGCGCGCCAGTTCGAGCCGCTTGCGGTCGAGCAAGGTGAGCGTGCCGGCCAGCCGATTGGCTTTGCCGGCCAAGCCGCAGCGCTTGAGGATCGCCATGCAGCTTTCGTAAGCGTCGCGCTCGCGCCGGCCGCCGCCGAATGCCGCCGCGACAACGAGATTTTCGAACACGCTCATGCCGGAAAACGGCTGCGGAATCTGGAACGAGCGGCCGATGCCGAGCACGCAGCGCTGCGCTGGCGGCAGATGCGTGATGTCGCGCCCGGCATAAACCACGCGCCCGGAATCCGGCGCGATGGTGCCGCTGATGATGCCGAACAGCGTCGTCTTGCCGGCGCCGTTCGGACCGATAATGCCGAGCGCCTCGCCCTCCAAGAGCTGAAGGTCGATGCGCTCGGCGACGACGATCGCGCCGAAGCGTTTGACGACTTGTTCAAGCGCGAGCAGCGGCGCGGGCATAGCAATTATTCGACCGCCTTCTCTGCCTTCGCCTTCTGGATCGCCGACCAGATCGCATAAGGCGTCGCCGGCATCTTGATCTCACGCACCCGGAGCGGGCGCAGCGCATCGAGAATGGCGCTGACGACCGCCGCCGGCGCTGCGGTGGTGCCGCCTTCGCCACCGGCCTTGATGCCGAGCGGATTGGTCGGCGATAGCACTTCGGCGATTCCGACGGCGAAGGCCGGCAGCGTATCGGCACGCGGCATGGCGTAATCCATCAGCGAACCGGTCAGCGGCTGGCCGGAATCCGGATCGAGATAAATCTGCTCGGACATCGCCTGGCCGACGCCTTGCGCAATCGCGCCGTGAGTCTGGCCGTGGACGATGAGCGGATTGATGCAGCGCCCGACATCGTCGACCGAGGCATAGCGGCTGATTTTCATCTCGCCGGTGTCCGGATCGATCTCGACCTCGCAGATCGCGGTGCCATTGGGAAAAACCGGCTCGTGCATCTCGTTGTCGGTCACGACCGCGATGCCGTCTTTTAAGTTTTCCGGAAGTGCAAGCTGCGCCGCCTCACGCGCCAATTCGAAGAAATCGAAAGTCCGGTTGGTGTCGCGCGCGGCGAAGCGGCCGTCGTTGAACGACACATTCTCCGGCGCAGTGCTCATCACCAGCGCGGCGACCTCTTTGCCTTTGCCGATCAGTTCGACCGCGGCTATCGAAAACACGGTGGCGGCGTGGCGCATCGAGCGGCCGGAATGCGAGCCGCCGCCGACCTCAACGATGTCTGTATCGCCGAGGATGATACGCACGGCCTCGCTCGGCACAAACAAAAGGTCGGAAACGACCTGCGCGAAGCTGGTCTCGTGACCCTGGCCGGATGGCTGGGTTCCGATGATCACGTCGACGCGGCCTTCCGGCTGTACCTTGATCCGCGCTTGCTCGCGCGGCGCGCCGATCGAGGACTCGACGTAATTGGCAAGCCCCAATCCAAGCAATTTGCCGCGGCGCCGGGCCTCGCGGCGGCGCGCGGCAAAGCCCTTCCAGTCGGCGACCTCCATCGCCCACGCCATGTTCTCCTGATAGCGGCCGCTGTCATAGACCATGCCGACGGCATTGCGATAAGGCATCGCTTGCGGCCGGATCAGATTCTTGCGCCGAAGCGCGACGCGATCCAGCTTAAGTACCTCGCCGAGCTCATCGGCGGCGATGTCGACCAGGCGCTCGATCGCGTAGGTCACTTCCGGCCGCCCGGAACTGCGATAGGCCTGTGTCGGCATGGTGTTGGTAAAGACCGCGAACGCGCGTAAATGCGCCGCCGGAATGGCGTAGGAGCCGGGGATGAGCCCTGCCCCTTTGCTCAACGGCGACAGCGAAACGCAATGCGCACCGACATTGCTGATATTGGTAGCGCGCATCGCGAGTATGCGGCCGTCTTTGTCCAGCGCCAGCGCGACTTCGGTGACGAGATCGCGGCCCTGGTAATCACTCAAGAAGGCTTCGGCGCGCGTTGCGGTGAATTTCACCGGGAGGCCGAGTTTCTTCGCCGCCCACAGCACCAGCCCAAATTCGACAAAGACGCGGTTGCGGGTGCCGAAATTGCCGCCGACATCGAAGGACAAGACGCGCAAACTCTCGGGCGCGATGCCGAGTACGGTTGTGAGTTCGCGCTTTTGCCGCACGGCGCCGCCCGAGCCGGCATAGAGCGTGTAGCGGCCGGTCGCGGCGCCGTAGACGCCGAGCGCGGCGCGCGGCTCGAGCGGCACGCCGGTGACCCGGCCGACGTGGAATTTGCGGCTCACGACATGCGCGGCGCGGGCAAAGGCCTGTTCGGTCGCCGCGGCATCGCCGAAAGAACTATCGACACAGATATTGTTGGCCGCCTCGTCCCACAGCGCTGGCGCGCCTGCGGCCATGGCATCCTCGGAATGCAGCACGAATGGCAGTTCCTCATAGCGCACGACGACCGCTTCGGTGGCGTCCATCGCTTGGGACTTGGTGGCGGCGACGACCATCGCTACAGCTTCACCGACATGGCGCACGCGATCCGCCGGCAACAGCACATGCGGACCGGCGAACACCGCGCCGCCGCCGGGCCCGGTGAGCCTCATATCGTATTTGGTCTTTGGCACCGGATCGTGCGGAATCGGCGCCAAACCTTCGGCGGCGCAATCGACGCCGGTGAAGATGCCGAGCACGCCTGGCATGGCTTTTGCCGCCGCGATATCGATCGCAGCGATGCGCGCATGCGGATGCGGTGAGCGCACCATCGCCGCATAGGCCTGACCGTCGAGGTTGAAATCGTCGGTGAAGCGGCCCGCGCCGGTGACGAGCCGCTCGTCCTCTTTGCGCGGCAGCGGCTTACCGATGAAGCGATACGGGCGCTCCGGCGCTGTCTCGTCGTTCATCGGGTCTCACTGTGTTATTGGGTATCTTTGCGCATGATCTTATCCGAAAACCGGTTCCCACTTTTCGGGATCATGCGTTACGCCACGCGTTTGAATTCGTGCTGGCGGCGCCGCAGCCGATGCTCGTCGATGTCGATGCCGAGCGCGGGCTGCTCCGGCACTTCGACATGTCCGCCGTCGATGCGTAACGGCGTTGCCGTGACGTCCTCGGCAAGGCCGCTCGAGGTGACGGTGAGCCCCCAGGCAATCGCCGGCGCCACCGCGGCCAAGTGCACGGCGGCTGCCGAGGCGAGGCTCGTCTCGCCGGTCTTGCACGAAATATTGACCTGCATGCCAAGCTGCGCGCATAGCCGGCTTGCCGCAAACAGCGCCGACAGTCCGCCGAGCTTGATCGCCTTGAGACTGACGCCGCGCGCGGCCTTGCGCTCATGATGCCGGACGATGTCGTCGAGCGAGTGAATGCCCTCGTCGGCGCCGATCGGCACCTTGGTGGCCGCGGCGATCCGGCTCATGCCATCGAGATCGTGGGCACTGACCGGCTGTTCGAAAAAATCGAGCCCGCAATCGCCGATGCCGCGCACAAAAGTGAGCGCGCCATCGACGGAAAAGCCCTGATTGGCGTCGGCCGAAACCAAGCATGTTTCACCGCCCTGCGCTTGGCCTTTGAGCGCCTGACACAGCATCATCGTGCGCACAGCGTCGGCCTCGGGCGAGCTTAAGCCGACCTTGATCTTGAAGGCGCGGTAGCCCGCGTTCCAGCGCGCTTGCGCGTCGCGCAAATCGGCCGCCGCATCTTCCGATCCGATGACCGCGAGCACCGCAATGCGGCTGCGCTGTTTGGCGCCGAACAAAGCATAGACTGGACGCCCGCTGGCGCGTCCGACTAGGTCGTGCAGCGCCATGTCGATCGCGGCCTTGGCGCCGCTATTGCCGTAGAGCTGCGCGTCCATGGCCGCGGTCGCTCCGGCGAAATCGTAAGCCGCGCGGCCGATGAGCTTGGGCCGCATCAGTTCAATCGCCGCCATCATGCCGGCGATGGTTTCTCCGGTCATGGTCGGCGCCGCCGCGGCTTCGCCCCAACCGATCGCGCCGGCATCGGATTCGACGCGGACGAACACGTTCTCCGCCTGCGCCACCGTCTCGCCGGCCATCTGCACCGGCTTTTTCATCGGCAGACTGACGGCAATGGCTTCGATCGTCTTGATTTGCATTTTCACGATGTATTTGCTCGCGCCGATTGCGCCGCGCCGCGACCAGACGCGGCGGCCAATGAATTGTAGCGGCAGTTCAGGCAGGCCGACAAGGAGCGCGGGCGGGCAAGCGGGCCGCGAATACGGCGCCGATCAGGCCGGTGGGGGCGATCGCGGCGGCTCACTCTGCCGCGATGCGATAAGCGGGATCGATCGCGGCTTCACCATGCGACGCCTCGGCGCCCGCGGCCGGTTCGGTCGACGGCTTGACCGCCCGGCAGATGTAATACGAGCCGAACAGGCACTTTCGCATCTGGAAATCATCGCAGAGCGCCGCGAGTTCACGCCAGGGTTGGATGAGCGGGTTGCCCAGCATCGTGTGTTTCATCAACCACAGGCTGAACGGCAGCAGCCATTTGGCGGAACGCCCGGACGGCAGCCGGGCATCCATAATGACAAGCCGATCGCCCGGCCGCAGCGCCTTCCAGGCGCGGCGCAATACCGCCCGGTGGTGCGGTATGGTGTTGTAGAACAGGCAGAACAACACGCCGTCGAGCGGCTCCGGCGCGACAAAGTCGCCGGCGTCGCATTCGTAAAGTGCGACATTGCGCCGGCGCTCGCCGGCGCTGCGCGTCCGCGCCCGTTACAACATGCCGGGAGAAAGATCGACGCCATAGACTCGCCCGCCCGGTCCGACCGCGTCGGACAAATAGGCAAGGCCAATTCCGGTGCCGCAGCCAATTTCGAGTGCGCGCTCGCCGGCGCGTAACCGCAAATGTTCGACGGCGCGCCGCCGCAGCCCCGGCGGTAGAAACAATAAACGATCGAACAGCGGAATGAATTTGGTCAAGCGATCATAGCGGCGCTTGACCGTCGCGCGGTCGCAATCCACCCAGCTTTTGTCCACGGCGCCCCCGCCCCCGACGCGCGCTTCGGTATCCCGAAGCCGCAAGTGACTTTACCGCGTTTGGCGGTGTCACTCTTATTGCATCACTCTTCCGCCGCACTATTGCGCTGCCGTCTAACAAAATACGCGGTGTCATATGGCCGCATCTATGCGCGTGACCCGCATAGCGAGCCCATTGCATCGGTCCAGTGGCGGCGATATCTCAATTATTGATCTCGCGTTGAGAAAAATTCACGATTGAATGGCGGCAACAGCGCCCGAAAGCCTTTGGCAGCTCGAATGAGTATCGGAGCTCGAATGATGCGAATGAGATTGGTGCTCGCTGTTGCGGCTTTGGCGCCGTTCGCTGGCTCCGCCATGGCGCAGAGTGTTTCCGCGCCGAATGCATCTGCGCCAAATGCCGGCCAATGGTCGCCAGTCGGCCTGTGGCAAGCCGTCGATTCTGACACCAAACAGCCGACCGGCTGGTTTTTGATCGACGATCACAACGGCGTTTTCGACGGCATCATCGCCAAAATGTTTCTCAAGCCGGGCGAAGATCCGAACGCGATTTGCGACAAGTGCAAGGACGATCGTAAAGATCAGACCTGGCTCGGATTGGAGATCATCCGCGGCATGAACCCGGAAGGCGAAAATAAATATGGCGGCGGTACGATCCTCGATCCGCGCGACGGCAAAATCTACAAAGCGACGATGAAGGTCACGCCTGACGGCCAGACATTGGTCCTACGCGGCTATATCGGTTTCGAATTGCTCGGGCAGAACCAATATTGGACGCGTCTACCCGATTCCGCCTACAGCACGCTCGATCCGTCGGCGAATCCGCAATACATCCACAAGGTCGCGCCGGCGCAAGCGCAAGCGCCGCGCAAACCGGGAGCCGCAGCTCCGCCGCACAAATCCGAAGCGCCGCTGCAATTGCGCAGCACCGTCGGGCAGTAGGTTCTAAGTAGTTTCAGCTTTTCCCGGACGCGGTGCAGCGCGTAAGCGGTGCGCCGCAGATCCGAGATCGTCCTGGGCTCTGAGCCTGTTAAGATCCCGGGTCAGCAGCGCATCATTTCATGCTGCGCTGCGCCCGGGATACCCATTTAATCCCCCGGCTCGACCTCACGCGGCTTGCCCATCAGCACCGGTTGAAACAGGGCCGCGGCGGCCATCGTCGTCAACAGCGAGATCGCGAGCAGCTTGCCCATGCTGGAGGTGCCGGGATGGCTGGAAAACCACAGCGAGCCGAACGCGGTTGCAGTGGTGGCGGCGGAAAACGTCACCGCCCGCGTGAGCACCGATTGCAGCAGGTTGGTCTGCCCTTCGCGCCAGGCCATGATGTAGTAGATCTTGAAGGCTACGCCGACGCCGAGCAGTAGCGGCAAAGCAATGATATTGGCGAAATTCAGCGGCAGGTCGATCAGCACGCAGATTTCGAGCGTAACCACGCCCGCGAGCAGGAGCGGCACCAAGGTGAGCAGCACATCGCCGAACCGGCGCAGTGTGATCCACAGCAAGATGCCGATCGACAATAGCGCGCAGGCACCGGCTTCGAGGAACGCGATCACCACCTCACGCCGCGCTTCGAGGATCGAAATCGGCCCCTCGGTCGCCTCGGGCGCGACCGCCTGCACCGCGCGAGCGAAATTTTGCAGCACTTCATTGTTGCTGGAATCGCCGCTCGGCGCCACGTCGATGCGCGCGCGGCCGTCCGATGTCACCCATTCCCGCACCAGCTCGGGCGGCAGATTGGCGCGCGTGATCTCGTGCGCGGTCAATAGAGTGCGCAAATCGTCGAGCGCGACCCGCAGCGGCTGCACGACTATGTCCTGCACGCGCTGACGCACCGCGGGGTCGGCCTTCGACAGCGCTGTCATGGCGTCGGCGAGGCGGCGCGCGGCGAGCGCGCCGGCGCCAGTGCCGTTGCCGGCCAGCCGTTTGAGGGCGTCAACCGTCGAGCCCATCATACTGACGTTCTGCGCATCGGTCGGCGGCGGGCTCGGCGCCGTCGGATTGAGCAAAGGCAGCAACACCTTTGCCGCGTTCTGGATCAGCGGCAGCTTTTGCTGCTGATCGGCAGGGATAAGATTCGACAACGTCGTCGCCCGCGCGACCTCGGGCAAGGCGCGCAGTTTCGCCGCAACCCGATCGGCCGCCTCGAGCGACGATTCCAGCACCTGGATGTCGTTAAAGCCGCTGTCGGGATCGTTCTTCAGCGACAGATAGGTCGATACCGCCTCGGTATGGGGGCTGCGCAAATTGACCGGATTGAAATCAAACCGCAGCCAATAGAGCAGAGGCAATCCGGCGGTCACCACAACCGCGGTCGCAATCAGGATCGCCACGCGATGGCGTTCCAGGAAACGATCGACCGGCGCCAGCGCCGCATAACCGAGCTGTTCCGCTTCGCCCGGTGGCTTGAGCACGCTCAACAGTGCCGGCAACAGCGTGATGCTGGTGGCAAATGCGATCAACATGCCGATGCCGGCGATCAGCCCGAGTTCGGACACGCCTTTGTAGACGGTGGGCAGGAACGACAAGAAGCCGGCTGCGGTCGCCAGCGCCGCCAGCGTCAGCGGCGCGCCGGCGCGCCGGCCGGTCTGCAACAGCGCCTCATGCAAATCGTCGGTGTTGTGGCGCTCGGCGCGGTAGCGCACGCTGAACTGGATGCCGAAATCGACCCCCAGTCCGACGAACAGAACGGCAAAATAAACCGAAATCAGATTGAGGGTGCCAACGAGCATCATGCCGACCGCGGCGGTGATCGAAAGACCGACGGCGACGCAGACGAACACCGCGAAAATGATCCGCATCCACCGCAAAGCAAGCCACAGAATGAGGAGCACGATGGCGATGGTCACCGTGGCGTTGAGCTCAGCATTTTCCTTGATCGTGGAGAATTCCTCGTCCGCCATCGGCACCGGTCCGGTAAGCCGGAGCTGCGCCTGATATTTGCCGGCCAGGTCGAGGTCGGCCGCGGCTTTGCGGATGGCGTCGGTCGCGCGCTTACCAGGTTCGAGCTCGGAATAATCGAGCGTGGCGCGGATTTCGAGAAAGCGAACGAGATCGCCGGACGCCGGCGCGTGACCCTGCACCAGTTCATACCAGGAAAAATTCGCCGGCTTTCCCGCAATCGCCTTTTCGACCGTGTCGGCGGCGAGCGTCATCGGCCAGGCCATATTGTCGAGCGTGATCTGGCCGCCTTGGACGCCAAGCAGTCCGAATTGCAGGGTCTGGATGACGCCGCGCAGCGACGGATCGCCGGCCAGCACCTGCACCAGGCGCTGCGCCTGCGTCAGCATGTTCATTTGCGAGGTGAGATCGGCCGTCGATTCGAACAACAGTCCTTGCTGCGCAAAGAACGGCCCGCCTTTGGGCTGTTCGATCGAATGAAACAGATCCTTTTGCTGGGACAGGCGTCGTGTCAGCGCATTGGCGGCGCCCGCCACCAGTTCGACGGTCGGCGCATTGACCACGGCAACGATCAGTTCGAAATGGGGAAATGCTTTCTCCATTTCGGCTTCGCGCTGTCGCCACGAAATATTCGGTGAAATGAGCTGGTTGACGTCGGTCGTCATCTTGAAATGCGTCACCGCATACCAGGACGACAGCACCCCGAGCAGAACCGAGAGAATGATTACCGGCGCCGCATAATGCGCGCAAAACCTGATCGCGCGGACAACAAAGCTGGTGATTATTCTCATGGTTGCCGGCGGGTTGCGATGATCGGGACTTTAGGTTGGCGGGAAAGCGCGGTTTCAGGCGTTAGGAGAAAGCGAAAATAGAGGCATCAACACTAGCCTTGACCCTGAAAGCCCGAACGCGCGCAAAAGTGAAGTCGTGGTTATATTCCTAGCCGCGATCCGACCTATGCGCCAGTTATCAAAAGCCTATGCGTCATCGCAGAGGAGCTTTTTCTGCACTGAGTGACGGATTCCCGCAAAACCAATGGCCGACTCGGCGAATCGGTTGCAATGTTGGGAGTTGCACTTTTTGCGCATCGGCAAGGTGTTTCCGGGGGCTGCGGGACGGCTTTCGAGCAGCTTCTGGACAAGTAAGGGCATTTTCGCTCAAAGGTGGGGTTTAAACGTGGGTTTTAACGGCGCCTCGTTTAAGGGACCTCCGGCGTTGGCCGCCCGGCGGTAGTGCGGGGCGCCCAAGCAAATGAGATAAAGACTTGAAAAGAATGGGTTAGCAGAGCTACCGAACCAGCCCGCCGCGACATAGATAACCCAGAATGTGCCGCGCCCCCCGGCCGCCCTTGCGGCGGCTGGCCGCAGGCTGAACGTATAGTTGAACGCAAAGACGTTGAATGCGAAGCCAAACACAAACCGGTGCCGAACCGGGAGGTCTTGATGAAAGTAATACTGGCCCAGCCTCGTGGTTTTTGCGCCGGCGTGGTGCGCGCCATCGAAATCGTCGAACGGGCGCTGCAGAAATTTGGTCCGCCGGTCTATGTCCGCCACGAGATCGTGCACAACAAGCATGTGGTGGAGAGCCTGAAAGCCAAAGGCGCGCACTTTGTCGAAGACCTTTCCGAGGTGCCGCCCAATGCGGTGACGATCTTCAGCGCGCACGGCGTCGCCAAAAGCGTCGAGGAGGAGGCGGCCTCGCGCAATCTGCCGGTGCTCAACGCGACCTGCCCCTTGGTCACCAAGGTGCACAACCAGGGCAAACGCTATGTGGCGCAGGGCCGCCGCCTCATTCTGATCGGCCATGCCGGCCATCCCGAAGTCGAAGGCACGATGGGCCAGATCGCCGAGCCGGTGACCCTGGTTCAGACCGAAAGCGACGTCGACAAGCTCGACATCCCCTCCGACACGCCGGTCGCTTATGTGACACAGACCACGCTGAGCGTGGACGACACCCGCGGCATCATCGCCGCGCTTCACAACCGTTTCACCAATATCGTCGGACCGGAGACGCGCGACATCTGCTACGCGACGCAGAACCGCCAGACCGCGGTTCGCGAACTGAG
>Ga0070712_100002866_pt1 | contig 10682 bp, 8 predicted proteins | sample LARL81metaG_FD_71396 | JGI IMG/M metagenome (GOLD analysis project Ga0070712, IMG submission 71396) | Corn, switchgrass and miscanthus rhizosphere microbial communities from Kellogg Biological Station, Michigan, USA - LAR L8-1 metaG | ecosystem: Host-associated > Plants > Roots > Rhizosphere ...
CATAGTCGATGAGAATGACTCCGCCGCTCATCGATTCCACGATGTACTTCTTGTCGGGCGCCACCACATGTCGAAACTGGATACCGGCTTTCTGCGTGACGTCTTCTAGCCGCGGAACCTGCCTGTCCTTGCAGATTCTGCTCTTGGCGCCGGCGGGCGGTGCGACCGGCGGAGGATGTCCGCCTTGGGCGTGACTGAAGGCCGAAAGGTAGAGCGCAAGGAACGTCGAGAACAGACGCCTATGGAGTTGCCGCATGATTTCTAGTGATCCACGTCAGGCACACCGGTAGTGTCGGTCTGCGGAGGAGTACGGCCACGGTCTCGCTCCTTGATTTGCCGGTAGAGTTGGAGTTCGCGATCCGCATCGCTGGTGCGCGCAGCTTTTCGATAGGCGGACTGGAGTTGATAGTGGATGTAGGCGCGTTCCGGATCGAGTTTCGCCGCGACTTCGAGATTCTGAATGGCTTCCTCGGTTTTTCCAGTCTCAAGCAGCTCTTTTCCCAGATCGTAGCGGCCTCGCGCGTGATTCGGGTGAGCAGCAATCAGCGTGCGCAACACTTCGATCGCTTGTTCCTCTTGCCCGGTCTGCAGCAGCGCGTAGGCCAGCCGGTACTGTGTGTCAGGCTCGTCCGGATTCAGTTTTAGTTCCGCTTGCAACTCCGGGACAGCCTCCGCGGGACGGTCCAGGCGAATGAGCGCGCTCCCCGCATCGTCATGAGCTTTCTTGATGGACGGGTCTTGTTGGATTGCCTTTCGAAAGCACATCAGCGCGTGCTCGTAATCCCCGAGATGATTGTAGACTTCCCCAACCGAGACCAGCATTTCCGCCGTCATCTGCTGGGATGTCAGCTTTCCCAGAATTTCGCCGGCTTCCTTGGGTTGGTTGGTGTGTGCCAGCGAGAACGCCCAGGCGTAGGCCATGTTTGGATCAGTGAGTGCCGCATCGCCCAGCGTGCCGAAAACCTGGACGGCTTCCGCGTAGCGCTCCGTCGCAAACAGTGAAACCGCAAGCAGGGCGCTTGCGACGCGGTCCCTGGGATCATGCTTTACCACGATCGTGAGAGCGCGGGCCGCCTCCACGTTGTCCCCAACCTTGGCGGCCGCCAGTCCTATATTTCGCATCAGGCCAGGCGTAGAGGCGCTCCAGCGTTCCGCCTCGTGAAAATGGACCAAAGCCTGCAGATACTTCTGTTGTCGCGCCTCCGCCGCTCCCAGGTCGTTGTAGCTTGTGCCTAGAATCTGTCGCAGATGCTTCTCTTGCATCTTGCCGCGCTGCAACTGGGCAGGAGTGAGTTTCGCAGACTTAAGAGTGGACGTAGAGGGAGCGGCAACGGGATCCACGCTCTCCCCTTCCGCCGGCGCCAGGCCTTGCTTTGCATGCTCCTCGGCAACCGCTAGATCGGCGCGAGTTTCCGGACTGTCCTCCAGCAAGAGCGAATTCCGATAGAGCTCGATTGCTTGGGGGTTGGCTTTTTGCCGCACCCTCCACCCGCCCATTTGTCGCAGCGCCAAAGCAATAAGCTTCTCGCTGGCTTCGCTGATCGTGGTGGGGTTTGCGGACTGCACAGCGGCGCGCTGGGCCTCAACTCTGCGCGATAGCTCCGGAGAGGCCGCATTGGTCTGAATCTGGCTGGCGCGCGCTGTGGCGGTTACTAGTGATCCGGAGCTGGCTAACAACGCGATCAGGATTGACGCAGTAGAGAATCGACTTGCAAGCACACGGCCCGACCAGGATACGGCTTTAGATTGCCGCAACCGAAAAGAAAAAAGGGGCACAACGAGTTCCGGTGAATTCCGAGGACAAGTTAAGCGGCAGGACTTGACGTTGTCAAGTCCTGCCGGTTGGTTGCAAGTTTGCGCGAACAGGGCGGCTAGAAGGTGATCTTCAAACCGTACTGGAGTTCGCGGTCGTTGTTGGGAATGATTGACGAGAGCTTGAGGTTGGAACCCGCAGTCTCTGCCGTGATGACGTTATTTGTCGGGCTGCAGGCGCTATATACGCCGCCGACCGCCGCTCCGCAATTGACTGATCCGATCGGGCTGCCCGGTGCTCCGCCGGGGTAGCCAAAGTTGGGATGGTTGAGTAGATTGAACGCACTCAAGGCAAATTGCAAATTCAGGCGTTCTCCCAGCTTCCACGTCTTCTGAACTGTCATGTCGATGTCCACGTATTTTGGACCGTGACAGTACCCACTCGGTTCATTGCCGACTTCACCGATCCTATGTCCAACCAGGGTGAAGGCTTTTTGGTTAAAGACATTTGGACCATTTTGTCCCGCGTTGCAGTTCGTACCGCTGATGTCGGGCCGGTGGTTGGCGCCGGGATTCCATCCGGGGCTGTCCGCTCCGGTGCCGTAGGCTGAATTGAGCGTCCCGATATTCGGGTCCGCCGGATCGACCAACGCCTTATTTTCCGATATTGCGCTCTGGAAGATGGTCGTAGACGGCCCAGACTCAGCCGTGAAAATGCTGCTGACCTGCCAGCCTCCCGCTGCTTCCCTGACGAAGGCGTTGCTTCCCTTTAGTTCAGGCAAAGGCACGATGATGTTGCCTACGAAAATGTGGGGACGATTGATTTGCGTATTGCCCCGATCGAAACTCGGATTGAAGCCACTGGTCAGAGTCTGAGAGCCGACCGAACCATTGGCTTCATCAAAGGGCACGTTGCCGATGGAATGCGACCAGGTATAGGACAGGTTTACCAGGACGCGGTTAAACCGGCTTTTGAATACAGTCTGCAAAGCGTGGTAGTGGGCATCGCCAAGATGGGCCCACCAGGTCAGGAAGTCATAGTTATTGTAGGGGCGCAAGGACTGGCAATTGGTTCGGAAAGAGCAGGCTGTCCAGTCGCTCTGTGGGACTTCGTTTATGTCGCTAGTGGTGACTTGATGAACAGCGCGGTTGCCGACGTAAGCGACCTCGAGACTCGTGTCCTTGTAGAGGCTACGTTCGACCGCGATGTTCCACTGCCAGGAATTGGGAGTGGAGTTGGATGGGTCTTTGCCACCGGTGGGCGAGCCCGCGAGACCGGAGATTGAGGGCAATGACGCTCCGTCCAAGGTACGGGAGATGTTGCTTGCACTGAACGAAAATGGAGCATTAGCGGCAAGAATGTATGAGGTTCCGCCGACCTTATCGCGCTGGAAAAATTGGCCGAGGCCGGCACGAATCGCCGTTTTTCCATCGCCGAATACGTCGTACGCGATTCCAAGGCGAGGGGCAATCAGGTGATAATTCTGGTCTGCGAGGTACTTGTTTGGCCCGCGCGCGCCAGAACTCAGGTTTAATCCGAAAATGGCGTTGGCCTTGCCGCACGGATCCTTTCCAGGCACCACCCACAGCCCGTTGCAGGCATCGGTCGCCGGCTTGTTCGGGTCGTACAGGCTAGGCTGGAAGTTCGTAGCGTTGCCGGTCGGCACGTAAGGCGTGAACAACAGCGAATAGCGGAACCCGTAATCAACCGTCAGCTTGCGGTTCACCTTCCACGAATCGCCGAAATAGAATTCGTAGTCGCGCCAACGCATGTTGATGTAGACGTCCGTGGAATTTTCTCCCAAGGGATAGATGTTTCCGGGAATCATCGCGTTAGCAAACGCCATCCCGGTTTGGGCTCCAGTCCCGAAATTTCCGGGAGTTAGGCCAGGGCAGACCGTTGCCGCATTTGCCGCTGTGCATACATTGCTGTCCCCTGTGCCCACATTAAAGCGTTCGGCTCCGCCGCCGCCGTTGAATTCGTTTTTTCCATTGAATCCCAGGAATACTCCGAACTTGAAAGTGTGCGGTCCCTTCACCCACGTCAGGTCGTCGCGGACGCCATACAAATCTTCGTTGTTGCTCCAGGGGGCAAGCAACTGGGGCGCGCCACTACCCTGTCCTGTGGCGCCCGTATTAATAACTGGCAATCCCAACGGATGGCTCTTTACGGAGGTGGGGAAGAGAGTCGGGAAAGCAGAATTAATTTGGGACAACAGGCCTGCGTTCGTACCGCCTGCCGTGACAAGAATGCGATTATTCGAATACGAGAATTCGGCGTCGTTGATCAGGTGGACACCGAGTATGGAGGTGACTCTGCCAACAATTGACTTCGACGGCTGGGACCAGTTGCTCTCCAGCGTCGTGAAGCCGTCATCCCCCCAATAACCTGCATTGGGAGCGGGATTTACCCACGAGTCCTGGGTATAGCGGAACATGACCGTATGCTTCTTCGTCATGTTGAAGTCGCCTCGGGCATTCTCCTGGCGCCAGTTGAGATGGGTGCCGGGGAATACCTGCCAGTTCTTGCACCCATTGGAATTGCCAAATGCAGCGTTGTCACCAGCCGGGGTAACATCACAGTTTTGGTTCGGCGCAGGATACTGCTGCATGTAAGTCTTTACCGCAGGCAGGATTTTGGCGGGATCCATTACGTACTTGTTTCCGTTTAACTGAAATGCCGCTGGAATACCTGTAGTCGGAGTATTAGGCATCGTATCGCCGCAAGTTATTCCGCCAGAAAAGTCTCCGTTAAGCTCTGCCGCATTGGGGACGCAGCCGGTTCGTGGCACGCCCCGAACTTCCCGATTCCACTCCTGACTCCAGAAGAAAAACAGCTTGTCCTTCTTGACCGGACCGCCAAGAGAATAGCCGTAATCGTTGCGCCGCAGAATCGGCTTGTCCTTGTTCGGATTGGAGTAAACCGTGCCAGTGGCCGGATGAATAATCCCGGCTGCCCGGTCATTAGCAGCCTGCCCTGCGGCAAAATAGTTATAGGCGTTCAGCACATCGTTGCGGCCCGCATAGAAGACACTGCCGTGCCAGTTGTTGGTGCCTCCCCGTGTCACGATGTTGATGACGCCGCCGGAAGCCTGTCCGTACTCCGGACCGTAAGCATTACGCAGCAGCTTGAACTCGGCGATGGATTCGAGGGAGGGATAAATCAGGATCGTGCGGTTGGAACCGATGTCGTTGTTATTCGCGCCATCAACCAGGAACAGGTTGTTGGTCATCGAATTCCCGTTCACGGCGAAGTCGACGCCGCCCTTGAGCCCTTTTCCTACCGCGTCAAAACTCTTCGAAGCGGAAACGCCGGGCTGCAACTGTGTCAGCGCTACGAAATTCCGGCCATTGAGGGGCAACTCCCGCACCTGCTGACCGTCTACAACGCCGGCGAGCTGGGAGTTGTCGGTTTGCACCTGGATCTCATTGGCCTCCACGGTGACCGTCTCGGTTGCACTTCCCAGCTGAAGGACAATGTTGGTAATTGCGCTGCTGGAGACGTGCAAATCAACGTTGTCGGTGACGGACTCTTTAAAGCTCGCCTGCTTGACGCTGACCCGATAGACGCCAAATGGCAAGTCGGGAGCGGAGTACTCCCCCTCAGTGTTTGTCGTGACCGTACGCGTGAGGCCGGTCGCCTTATTCGTAATATCCACGGTTGCGTTGGCAATCGTCGCCCCCGAAGGATCCGTGACCACGCCTTTGATTGTTCCGGTGACTTGTTGAGCAAGAAGGGGTGAGGATACGGACACAAAAATCAGTGAGACTAGCACGGACAACAGGGTTCCACGCATACTTGCCTCCGCAAATACTCGCCAGTGATGTGAGGCCCCACGCAACTGTGGCGCAATGGTAGGGCTGTCAGTCATGGCTTCGCTGTTCAAAATCGCACATCCTAGAGAAATCATTACGTGTTCAGAAAAAGAACGTGAGGCTGCTTTTAGTACTCAGGTTGCGTTTGCGCCCGCCGCCCGATGGATCCCAGACCACGCCCTTGATTGTTCCAGTGACTTTGAGAAAAAAGAGGTGGAGATACAGCCACAAAGAACACTGAACCTGACGCTAACACGAGGGCTCCACGCATCCTTGCCTCCGCTTCACGTAGCGATGTTTATACCTGTAGAAAATCGATGTGGCAGCAAACACAAACCAAGGGAACTACGCCCCACACACGAGTGCTATCTGCTATATATCAGTCCATGCAAAGAGGTCAAGAAGAAAAAACGGTTTTCCTCACGTAGCGAGATCGAAATGTCTGCCCGAAGCAACGCATGGCTCGATATCGATGAGCATTCGGTATGGGCAGCCAGGGGCTTTGTGGAGAGATTGTGACGCATGGATTCTGGTCACAATTTTAGGACTGCATTCTGCCTACAATTTCTGGTATCTAGCTGTTTATGCTGATTTTTGTTGAGCTTTTCTGACGATGTTGAGGTTTCAGCGTCACGGTTACTTCGGGTGAGCTTAGCGGTATGGCTATGTAAAAAATGAGGTTCAGCAGTCGCTGCAGGCGAGGGTTCATCACCCAAGGCCGCTTGATCGCAGACATGTGCTATATAGCGGGGAAAGGCAGCTGCCGGGACGTTACTCAAATTGTCCGTAATGCCGAAAGTTGACTTGAGCGGAGGGTAGGACGGGGCAGAGCAAAGGCGGCAGCCGGAACGCAGCCCCCGCTTATAGTAAGGTCGCGTGAGGGCGACGGATCGATCTCCCTGTCGGGCCGCCTCGTCGCCTTCAAAACGACCACTCTCACCGATACTACGGTCGAGCTTCGTAGACTATGTTGAAAGGTGTTTCCGCAGCGCGCCGGAACCGGTTGAATCCGGCCGACGTCACAACGTCCCGAATGCGTGCCTCCCCCGCCTGCGCCCCTAAGCACAGCCCGACTTCTTGTGATCGTGAGCAAGGCGTGCATAGCAACGTTGAAAACGAGTAGTAGACTCGGCCGACAGGATTCAGATTGTCCTTCAACTGGTCGTTTGCAAAGGGCTCAACGATCATCCATGTCCCGTCCTTGGCCAGCGACTGCCGAACCGTGCGCAGCGGCGCCAATCGGGTCCCCCATATCATGTAAGCAATCGAAGACGGCAATGAAGTCGTAGTTCCGTCCCGGAAATTCTTTTGCCTTGGACACAGCGAAGGTGACACGGTCGGCGACACCATTTCTTCGGGCAGACTCGCGGGCTGCCTCAATGGAGGTGTCGTGGTAGTCGAATCCGCAAAATTGCGAGTTGGGGAATGCTTTTGCCATCAATATGGTGGAAGCGCCTTTCCCGCAGCCCACGTCGGCGACGCGTGATCCCGCCTCCAGTTTCTCTTTGACATCGCTTAAGGCGGGAATCCACGAGCTTACAAGGTTCGCGGCAGGTTGGGGTTGCCCTCCAACCAGCACACGCCAATATCAGCGGATCTTTCCCGTTGTGATTCCGGTCATTGCTGCGTTTCTTCCCGCGTTCCCGGCACCGCCGGTCCAAAGCTGCTCCAGACATCCTCGGGCTTCCCAGCGATTGCCGAAAGCGGAGTGGAAACAAGAAATTTCAAGTACGCAACTTGCACGCCTCGCCAGCTGAAATGTGCAGAACAGGGCGTTGAATCCGAACACTTCCTCGTATGGCCCAGAAAACAGTTTGGTTTCGTCCTGGAAATCTCTTCGAACAGTTCCACCACGTCGATCAAATAAATCTCATCCGCCGACTTGCCCAGGCGATAACCTCCGCCCGATCCTCGAGTGGTATCGACTAGACCGGCGTTTCGCAGGGTCAACAACACCTTGGAGAGATAGTTCGCCGGGACTTCACCGGACTGCGCCAAGTCTCGGCCCAGAACAGGCTCGCCAGCCTGTCGTGCCAGATGAGTAAGGGCGCGGAGCGCGTATTGTGAGGTGATTGTGAGCATTGTTGACCTCTACATGTAGATATCCTCTATCGCAGATCGCTAAACGGTCTGTGATCTACGTCCTATCAGCCTGTGATCGAGATCACACACTGGCAGTGATTCGATGGGCGATCATTGCAGGCCCCACAAGGCCATCCCGGGAAGGTTGAACGCAACCGTTTTTGAACAGTTCTGATCGCGCGGATTGGTCAGCTCTGAAGGCAACCGGGTGGTCGCAGCCAAGGTATCGGCTCTCGCTAGGCCGACTGACCGCGACTATTGAACCTCAACCCGTCAGAAGAGGCTTACTGCACCCGACCTTGTTGAAAGGAAGGCAGCGCTGGGAGCGCTCGAGGAAACGCGTCTGGCGCGGCGACTGCTATCTCAGGTCGGAATTCCGTTCAATTCTTTCGTGTTCCTCGCCCGGTTAGACGGCGAATAAGGTCCGCCTCCGCTTCCCGATACGGCCTGCCGTCCTGGTGAAACACGTCGTGAAACCACACCGGCGGGTGCTCCACTATGTACGGATGCCGCCACGATTCCCACGGATAATATGTTTGCGTTTTGCCCTCGACGAGCCCCCAATTGATCGCAGCAACGTTATGCTTCTGCGCCAGCGGTAAGACGGTGTCGAATGTGCTGCCCGCGCTGCGCGCCATGTATTCGGTACACAGAATCGGTCGATGAAACTTCTTGAGGTACACAACTTCTTGCTCGAAACTTTCGGGCCAACCGTAATTGTGAAAACTGAAAATGTCTGAATTCTCAACCTGGATTTGCTGCATTCTCGACAACGGTGCCTCGTGTTCGAAATCGATATCCCAGAACCCGCTCGTCAGGGGTTGCGAGGGATGCGCCTCTCTTGCCCACTGAAATACCTTTGGAAGCAGTCCTTCCACAATCTGCAGCTTCTTGGTTGGTTCCCGCTGCGAATAACTTCCCTCATTTAGGTTCGATGGTTCGTTCCAGACGTCCCATGCCAGAATACGAGAGTCCTTTGCGAACGCAGCAACCACTCCTCTTACATAATCTCGTAATCGTGCCTCTTGCGCGGGATCCGCAAGCGCCGCGGCTCCGGGGGATTGGACCCAACCGGAATTGTGCACACCCGGCACTGGCGGATGTTGCAGGCCCAGTTTCGGGTTCGGATCCCAGCACGAATCGAACAGCACAAACATCGGCTTGATGTGATGGCGGTCAGCCACCTGCAGAAACTGGTCGATGCGTTTCGAGAATCCGTCGGCATCCTGCTGCCACAGCAGATCATGCAGAAAAACGCGCATCGTATTCATCCCGATGCTTTCGGCCCAGCCCATTTCCCTATCGATCTGAGCAGGATCAAAAGTCTCGGCCTGCCACATTTCCAGCTGATTGATTGCGTACGCGGGAACGTAGTTGCTTCCGACCAGCCAAGCCTGCTGCTTGTACCAGTCATTTGCTGCTTGCTCGGACCAGCGCGCTGCCTTTTCCTCTCCCGACGTCAGCGCCGCAAAAATGAGATGAAGAACTAGAAGAGTTGCTGCTCGAGGCGCGAGTCTTCGCACTCGTACGATCATTGGGCCTCCGCGAACCGCGCGTCACTCCGCACCCACAGGGCCGGATTTAGATCTTGGGTGCGGAAGCCTATCCTACGCGCAGGTGCGTCTACTTCACCGGCCCCAGATTGTATTTCGCCAGAAATTCTCGAATCGCGTCGTAGGCTTTGCGATTGTCCGCATCCGCGAATTGTCCGTGGCCGCCACTTTTCACCGTGAACAACTGGTTGGGGACACCAGCCTGGTCCAGCGCTTTGTGCAGACGCACCGCATGTTCATAAGGCACTACGTCGTCTGCATCCCCATGGACAGTAATGATCGGAGGATTGCTCTTGCGCACGTACGTCAGCGGTGAAACCTCACGCGCGATTTGTTCCTTGTTCGGAAGGCTGCCGAACCATTCGACCGCATAGTTTTTGCGATTCTTGCCCGCCAGCAAATCTCCAACATCCGAAATCCCAAACCAGTTCACGATGGCAGCCACGCGCGGCTCGGGCTCCTTGCCGTCGCTGGCGCAGTCATTGTCGAGGCCGTCGCTCTCCATCAACATTCCGGTGGTCAGCGAAAGGTGCCCACCCGCCGAGTGTCCCGTCACCACCAGCCTCGCAGGATCGATGTGGAACTCCTTCGCATTGCGCACCACCCAGCGCAGCGCGCACCGGCAGTCCTCGACCGCGGCCGGCGCCTTCGAGACCTCCGCCAACCGGTATTCGACGTTCACCGCCGCCCATCCCATTTGCAGGTAAGGCAGCACCTCCAGAACCGCGCCCGCCTTGTCTCCCCAAATCCAGCCGCCTCCGTGAATGTAGATGACAGCCGGCACCGCCTCGGTCGCGTTGTGCGGGTAGATGACGTCCAGCTTGTTCTCGTGCCCGTTCTCGACGTCGTATACAGCGTCGGTCTTGATCCAGTACTTGTTCCCGGCATCCTCGGCGAGAAACGAGGCTTGCTGTCCGAGACAGACCATTGCAGAAAACATCACCGCGAAGACTGCAACGAGCCTCCATCTCATAGACATTCTCCGTGTAGTATCTGGAAGATTTTGGACAGACGAGAACTTCAAGGCTGAAAAGTCGGCCACAGATCCTTCAGCCTCGCTGGGTCCGAAACCCACTGCACCGACTCGGGATTTTTTCGGAACAATTCATAGATCGCAGTTCCTGACGACAGACCAAGTTCCCGATAGTCCCGTGCGCCACGCGTCTCGAGGCGCGAAGCCGTATAGGCTGGATTCTCTTTCCATGCAATGTCGCTGTTCGAATCGAGCACCGGATACCACGCCAGCCCGTGATGAGCCCGCATCTGCGTGTAGTCGAATCCGTATTGCCGATCGCACCACGCGCCGAATACCAATTCCGCCTTCGGATCGGCGTTTGCGACAAAATGCGCCCAGCCCGGCGGCATCACCACGCGGTCGCCGGGCCCGGCATGAATCGCAAGGCAGACCCCAGGATCGTCTCCAGATTTTTGCTGGGCATATACGACCGCCCGCCCCTCCCAGATCTCGAAGATCTCCGG
>Ga0070712_100002869_pt1 | contig 10677 bp, 9 predicted proteins | sample LARL81metaG_FD_71396 | JGI IMG/M metagenome (GOLD analysis project Ga0070712, IMG submission 71396) | Corn, switchgrass and miscanthus rhizosphere microbial communities from Kellogg Biological Station, Michigan, USA - LAR L8-1 metaG | ecosystem: Host-associated > Plants > Roots > Rhizosphere ...
TCATAGGTCTTGAGCATGCCGTTGCGCTCGGAGACCGTCACCGCGCCATTGTAGAAGGCGAGTTGCAGCGCCCGCTTGGACGGCTTGCGGCTGGCCCACAGATGCGCCTTCTCGGTCAGCACGTCGTCCTCGATGTCGCGGATGGTGAGCCGCCCTTGCCGCAGCAGTTTCATCACCTTGCGCGTGTCCTCGGGCTTCACCGTCCTGAACCATTTGTGCCCCTCGCGCCTGTGCAGCTTCATCTGCGGCAGGAAGAAGCGGAAATCCTGCGACGGCACATAGGAGAGCGCGTGCGTCCAGTATTCGAACACGCTTCTGTCGACGCTCTGGGCCTGGCGAAGGTCGGCGCGGCGATAGGCGGGGATACGGGTGAAGAGGATGTGATGGTGGCTGCGCTCGATCACGTTGATGGTGTCGATCTGCACATAGCCGAGATGGGAGACGGCGTCGGCCACCGCCTGCGCGCCCTCGCCGAACGGCGCGGATATATCGAGCCGCTGGGCGCGCAGCCAGATACGCCTGGCGTCTTGCTGGGTCAGGGGGAAGGTTTTGGCGCCGCGGGACATTGCCGGGCAGTCTAGCCGGATTCGCGCGGCGCAAGGAGAGCGAAGAGGAACCGGCCCGGACGGCGCGTGGCACGCGAGGGGCACGCCGTCTTCGCGCGAAGCCTATCGCTTGGCAGGCTGCTCGGCGACGCTGCCGACCGCCATCTCGGTCTCGCAGGAGGCCTTGCCCCGCACCGAGGCCTGACAGCGATAGACGCTGCCGGTCAGGCGATCGATCAGCCAGGCGCTTTCGTCGGTCGGGCCCTCGATGCCGATATAGCGGGTGCCGAGCGCGGTGACCAATGTCGAGAGCAGGATCGCCGCTGCGATCATGGCCGCCCCGATCAGGATCGGGATGGAGCTGATGTAGACCGTCCGCTCCGGCGCACCATTGCGATAGAGCTGATAGTCATTCTGTCGCTTTGCTGACGAAATCACGGCCAAGGTTCACTGTGCTGGCGTTTCGGGAGGCGCTCTTCTCTTTATCGACTCGCTTAAGAGCGCATCTTGCCGATTTCTTGTTCGTACACGGGCGCCGTCAAGACCGGTTTAAGACGGGTGGGAAAACAAGTCACAAGGAACCGCCATCGAAGAAAAGCGAGCTGGCGCCGACTCTCAATTCGAAGTTGCCTGCTTCCTTCGGTTCCAAACTGCGCATCGCGAGCGCCTCGCGCCGAACGTCGTCTGACTCGTCCAGACGAGCCGCAAGTCCGAACGCCATCGCGCGCCAAAGCGACTGTTGGGCAGGCGCGATTGGCCGGGCTTCGCTCGATGTGACAAGCGTCACAGTTTCCCTTCCGGGACCCTCCTATCGTTCGAACATTAGAGCGCCCGGCAGGCCAAGCCTGCCGGCCTCACAACAGGGATTACGACCATGACGGGTTTCAGCTTTTCCGGATTGAAGGCGATGACGGTCTGCGCCGCGCTATCGATGACGGCGGGACTTGCGCTCGCCGGCGACGCCAATGTGACGACTGATCAGATCCTCAACGCGTTGCAGCCGAAGCCGGTCATGCGCGGCCTGTCGTCCGGCGCCGCTCCCGCGCAGGCCGATCAGGCGGTCAAGGCCAAGGAGGCAAGCTTCCTGCAGGGCCTGCGCAACCGCCAGACGCGCTCGCTGTCGCTCAGCGAACGCGAACAGATCGCGGAGATCGCGACCACCAAGCCGGCGATCGATCTGGAGATCCAGTTCGACTTCAACTCGGCCTCGATCAGCGCCGCCTCGGTGCCGTCCGTGAAGGCGCTCGGCCAGGCGCTGTCGGATCCGAAGCTCAAGGGCTCGACCTTCGTGGTCGCCGGCCACACCGACGGCGTCGGCGGCGACGCTTTCAACCAGGGCCTCTCCGAGCGCCGCGCCGACACGATCAAGCAGTATCTGGTCTCCAAGTACCACATAGCCGGCAGCGACCTCGTCACCGTCGGCTATGGCAAGACCAAGCTGAAGGACGCGAATGATCCGACCGATGCGGTCAACCGCCGCGTTCAGGTCGTCAATATGGATAACGAGACCGCATCGAAGTGACGACATCACGATCCGCCTGCCGTTCGCCCGGCGGGCGGATTATCGGCGGAACGGAGCGGTGACGCGTCGCTCAGATCCAGCTCTTGAAGATCATCAGGTGGCCGAACAGCGCCATCGAGGTGCCGACGAACGCCGCCGAGACCGGCAGCATCACGACGAAGCTCACCGCCGCGACGGCGACATACGCCCAGAGCAGCCAGCGCGGACTCCTGCCCCACCGCAGCGCATAGACCAGCGCGAGACTCGCAAGTGTCGCCGCAGGCAAATAGTAATAGAGGAACTGAAGCGTGCGCGGCAGCACCGCCCAGGCAAGGTAAAGCCCGAAATAGAACGTCGCGATCAGGAACGCGTCGGCGCGCCGCACGACGATGACGTCGCGCACCACGATCGCGATCGCCGCAAGCGCCGGCCACAGCACCAGCGGATTGCCCAGAAGCACCACCGCAGCGACCCGGTCGTCGCCTATATTGTCGAACAGAAACCAGACGGGACGCACCAGCAACGGCCAGGACGGCCACATGCTCATATAGACATGGCCTGCGATCGCGCTCGTCACGTTGTCAGCGAAGATGCGGCGCTGCGCCGCCCAGATTGCCGATGGCGACAAACCATAGAGAGGAACGAAGCTCGACAAATAGGCCAGCACCGGCGCCAGCACGAAACACGCGGCAACATGATATGCATTGAAATCGGGCCAGAGGCCGGGACGATACCAGTCGGTATCGCGCGCATCGGCGAATTGGGCGCGCCAGGCCTGCATCAGCCGGACAGCCGCAACGACGACGATCGCGACCGCGAGTGGAAAAAATCCGTTCCATTTGCAGGCGCCCGCAAAGCCAAAGGCGAGACCGGCCAGCGCGAACCAGAGATGCGGCCTGCGCTGCTTGAAGCCGTGCATGAACGCCGCAATCCCGAGCAGCGCGAACGTCAGCGCAAAAATATCCAGCATCGCGGTTCGCGCCATCACGAACAGCATCTGATTGAAGAAGGCGATCAACGCGCCGGCGATCGCGGGCGCTTGCGCCGCGAACAGCGCAAGGCCGCAGAGATAGATCGCGACGACGGCGAGCGCGCCGAACAGCACGCCCGGGTAGCGCCAGCCCAGCGGATCATCGCCGAAGACGCGGATCGAAAGCGCGATGAACTGCTTTGCAAGCAACGGGTGCATCGGATTGAGCATCGGCTCGGGCATCACCGGCTCCAGCAGCTGACGCGCCGCCGGCACGTAATGAACTTCGTCGAAGACGAACTTGTTCGGCGTGGTGATTCCCGCGAGCAGCGCGACATGCGCGACGGCGAAGATGATCGCGGCGACGATGCTGCTTCTGGCGACAGAGACTCGGCCTCCAGCGACAGACGTATTCGAAACAGGCAGCACCTCGTGCATTGCAGTCACAGCATCGATTCCGCTGCGTGGTGATTTTCAGCCGAGAAAAATCTTTCGGCGCAACGCTTTGAACGTATCGCCGCGCTGCGCGACCAACCAACAGGTTGATAAGGCAACGCTTGTGATAATTTTGCAATATCGTGAGCGCGCGTGATCCAGTACGTTGAGACCGTTCGATCAGTACTGAAATTGGAATGATGTTGTTGCGTAACGAGTGTCTCGCTGTTTGCGTTCTTCTGTCGGCCGCCGGTGCGGTGTCTGATGCCCACGGCCAAGCGCGCGTCGGCGAAGCCGTCGTCGTCCAAAAAGAAGTCCTTCACATTTCGCCGGCGTCGACCAGCCAGATGAGCGTCGGCGACGGCGTGCTGCGCGACGAAACCGTGCGCACGGGCGCCGAGAGCGCGACGCGGCTCGTGATGGCCGACAGCACCAATCTCTCGCTCGGCGCCAACGCTTCGCTCACGCTGGATCGCACCGTCTTTAACGACGAGCGCACCTATCGCGACATCGCGGTCAAGATGACGTCGGGCGCATTTCGTTTCGTGACCGGACATTCGGAAAAAGCCGCCTACAAGATCTCGACGCCGCTCGCCACGATCGGCGTGCGCGGCACCATCCTCGACATTCTTTCGCAGCGGGGCAAGACCACCGTCGTTCTACAGGAGGGCGGCTCCCACGTCTGCAACCAATCCGGCTCGCAATGCATCGAGCTGACCCAGCCCGGCGACACCGCGATCATCACCTCGTCCGGCCAGGGCCGGAGCACAATCAAGAAGACCAGCACCCCGCCCTGGACTTTCGCGCAGGCCTGCGCGGCGTCGGCCGGTCTCTGCGGCGTCACTGATCTGGCCAAGAACGACGCGTCACCTCCTCCCGATGATTCTGCGCTGTGCGGACGCTGATCATGACTGCCGTCGCACGTCGACTGATCGTTGCAGCCGCCCTGATCATGACTGTTTCGCTCGTTCTGTTCGGATCTCAGGCGCGCGCAGATGAAGAATTTCCGACCGACGGCGGAAATGGCCAATACAATTGCGACGGTCCCTGCAACGACCCGCCGCCGAATGATCCGCCGCCGGTGACCGGCGCGGACTCCAGCGGAGCCTCGATCAACGGTCTTGCCGATCAGCGCTTCAACCAGATGGTCACCAACCGCGTGCTCGGTTCGGTACTGCTTGGCGTCAACGAGCAGATCAACTGCCATGACTGCGTCAGCGCATTCGGATCGGCCGGCTCGTTCTCGGCCGGCGTGCATGGCCGCAAAGAGCTGACCAACAATCTCTCGCTGCTCGCCGGCCTCGCCTATACGCAATACAACGAGGGCGGCTATCACGTCACCAGCGCGCCGATCGGCGCCTTCGCGCTGCGCTACGACTTCACCGATCGGGGAGCGTCGCGGCCGTTCTTCGATGTCGGCACCATCCTGACTCCGTGGGAAAAGGTGCGCTATAGCCGCAACTATGTGACAAGCCTCGGTCCGGTGGCGCTGCAAAGCTCGACCAACGCCGCGAACTACGCGGTCTTTGGCCGCGCTGGCTGGATCAGCCGCATCTCGCCGCGCGACGAGTTCGCCGCGTCGGTTGAAGTCTGGCAATTGTGGCAGCGCGTAGCCGGCTATACCGATCCGGCGGCCGCCTTCAATCCGTTCGACGCTACCGTCGCGACCGGCACCGACCGCACCAACCTCGTCAAGATCGGCGCCCAGTGGACGCATCTGTTCGGCAGCAGCGTCGAAGGCAATATCAACGGCGGCTATGTGCGCTCGTTCGCGACGCATTCCGGCATCGTCGCGGCCGTCACCGGCGACGGCGTCGTGACGCCGACCATGGGCGATCAGGGTTGGTTCGAATATGGCGGCCGACTCGGCTTCCGGCTCTCCCAGGGCTGGGTCACCGACCTCTTCGTGAACGGCACGCTCGGTCCGCAGCCGGTCGGCAACACCATCCATGGGGGCCTCGGATTGCGGGTGAATTACTGAAGTGCTGCGCAAGAGCCGCCCGCGTGCTTGCGGCAATTATGCATTGAACCGTATCGCCATCGCGCGCAACCTACCCTCATACCGATATGGAGGATGATTGCGATGACAAAGCCGCGCGTGCGCGTCTACACCGACTATAAGAGCCCCTATGCCTTCGTCGCCAACGCGCCGCTGTTCGCGCTGGAGGAGACCGAAGGCGTCGAGCTGGAGTGGCTGCCCTACACGCTGCGCATCCCCGAATTCATGGGCACGGTGGAAGAGCGTACCCCGCATTTCTGGCGCAAGGTCCGCTACCTCTATATGGACGCACGGCGTTTCGCCAATGCCCAAGGGCTGACCATCAAGGGTCCGCGCCGAATCTACAACGCGTTCTATTCCAGCGCCGGCATGCTGTTTGCCCAGCGCCATGGCCTCTTCCGCGCTTATCACGATACGGTGTTCAGACGGTTCTGGAAGCACGAGCTGGAGTTGGACGATCTGTCCGAGATCAGCGCGATCATCGAAAGCCTCGGCGGCTCCGCGACCGAGTTTGCAGCCTATGTCGACGGCCCGGCGCGCGCCGAGCACGACCGCATCATCGACGAAGCCGAAACACTCGGCGTGTTCGGCGTGCCGACGATGGTCTTCAATGGCGAATTGTTCTGGGGTGGCGACCGCATCCCGCTCCTGATCGAACGTATCCGCGCGCCCGAAACCAAGGAAGTCGCACTCGGCGGGAGACGCTAGTTTTGTGCGTCATAACGGACTCTATCTCCTCATCCTGAGGAGCCCGCCGCAGGCGGGCGTCTCGAAGGACGAGGCCCGAATTTGCACACCGGGCCTCACGGTTCGAGACGGCGCTGGCGCGCCTCCTCACCATGAGGAATAATGACGCAGTGTTCACCGCCCGCGCGCCAGCGCAAGCGCCGCGGCCAGTCCATTCTCCAGAATCTCGTCGGACAGGCGCTTGTCGTTGACGGCGCGCGCGAGCTGCAGCGTGCCGACCATCATGCCGTAGATCGCGACCGCGTTCCCGCGACGCGCGGGCGGCGAACCTTCGATCTGCGCGGCAATCAGCGCGATGAGTTCTGCAACCTTCACGGTGAAGGCGTCGCGCGTCTTCTTCGGATGGCGCGCGATCTCGGCGACCATCGCCGCGGTCGGACAGCCGCGGCCGGGATCGTCGCGGTGACGCGGCGAGAGATAGTCACGGATCAGGACCTCGAGCCCCGCCTCCTTGTCCGCCGCGGCGCGCAGCGTCTGTTCGCGCCGGCCGAGCGCTTCGCCAAGCACGGCGCGGACCAGATCCTCCTTGGACTCGAAATGCGCGTAGAACGCGCCGTTGGTCAGCCCCGCCTCCGTCATGATGCCGGCAAGCCCTCTCGCGGCGACGCCATGCGCGCGGAACTGACCTGACGCCACGTCGATGATCCGCTGCCGGGTGACGTCCTTGTGTCCCTTTTCGTAACGCATCCGGTCCTCCTCTACCTCCGACCGCTGCATAGCAGTCAGTCGCAGTTTCGCTATTGCATGACGATCATCATAATGCATTATGATCATAATTCAACGATCAAAGGTGCAGGTGAAGAGCGATGGGGCGGCAAGGACTGGCACTCAAGGAGACCCGCCCTCCTACCGAACCCGATCCGCAGGCTCCATCCGGCAAGGACGGCGCGTCAGGCGAGAAGCGCCGGGAGGCAGCCCGGGCGGCGCTGCTGACCGGCCCCGTTCTGCCGACGCTGATCAAGCTCGCACTGCCGACTATGCTCGTGCTGGTGGCCCAGACTGCCGTCAACATCGCGGAGGCCTATTATGTCGGCTTCCTGGGCACCGATGCGCTCGCCGGCGTCGCGCTGGTTTTCCCGATCTTCATGCTGATGATCATGATGTCGAACGGCGGCTTCGGCAGCGGTGTATCCTCGTCCGTGGCGCGCGCGATCGGCGCCGGCAGGAGGCAGGATGCCGATGCGCTGGTGTTTCACGCGCTGGTTCTCGCCGTAATCGTCGGCGCGCTGTTCACGCTCGGTGCGATCCTCGGCGGCCCCCTGCTCTATCGCGCGCTCGGCGGCCGGGCCGGTGCGCTCGATGCCGCACTGGAATATTCCAACTACCTGTTCGCCGGCGCGATCCCGGTATGGATCGTCAATCTGCAGGCGGCGGCGTTGCGCGGCTCCGGCAATGTCCGGGTGCCGGCGATGGTCACGCTGATCGGCGCGCTGGTGATGATCCCGGTCTCGCCGCTGCTGATCTTCGGCTTCGGGCCCGTGCCGCGGCTCGGCATCGGCGGCGCCGGCATCGCCTTCGGTCTCTATTATTGCGCGGCGATGCTCTACCTGATGCGCTACATGGCCTCGGGGCGCGCGGGCCTGACCTTCCGCTTCGCGCCGTTTCAGGGCCGGCTGTTCGTGGACATCCTCAAAGTCGGCATTCCTACGGCGGTCAATGCGGTGCTGACCAATCTCACCGTGATCCTCGTGACCGGCGCGTTTGGCCTGTTCGGCACCACCGCACTCGCGGCTTACGGCATCTCCTCGCGTCTCGACTATGTTCTGATCCCGCTGCTGTTCGGGCTTTGCACGGCGACGCTGACCATGGTCGGTGTCAATGTCGGCGCGGGCCAACTGTTCCGCGCACGGCGCGTCGCTTGGATCAGCGCATTTGTCGGCGTCGCATTGACGGGCACGATCGGGCTGGTCGTTGCGCTCCATCCGCCGCTCTGGCTGAACCTGTTCAGCCATGACGCCGAGGTGCTGCGCGACGGCACCATCTATTTGCACATCGTGGCCCCCGCCTACGCGGCGCTCGGCTTCGGCTTCGTCGTCGCTTTTGCCGCCCAGGGCACAGGCCATGTCTGGTGGCCCTTCGTTGCATCCGCCGCGCGCATTGCGATCGCGGCCGGCTTCGGCTGGATCGCCGTCGGCCGCTTCGGTGCTGGCATGGCGGGACTGGCCGCGCTGGTGACGACGTCGCTGATCGTGTACGCCGCGATCTGCGCCATCGTCATGCTGTCGCCTTCGATCTGGCGACGCGACAAGACCTGATCAGGTGGGCATCAGGCACCCTCATAGGCCTTTTTCAGGCCGGCGATGTCGAGCTTGACCATCTGCAACATCGCTGCCATCGCGCGCTTGGCGCCCTCACGGTCCGCACCGCCCAGATATTTCGGCAGCGCGGTCGGCACGATCTGCCAGGACAGGCCAAAGCGGTCCTTCAGCCAGCCGCAGCGCTCGGCCTGCCCGCCGCCGGACAACAGCCCGTCCCAAAGCCGATCGACCTCGGCCTGGTCGGCGCAGTCGATCTTGAAGGAGATCGCATGAGTATATTCGAACCGCGTGCCGCCATTCAGCGCCATGAAGCGCTGGCCGGCGAGCGTGAATTCGACGACCAGCACGGTGCCTGCCTTGCCCCCGGGGCTGTCGACCGTGTTCCGCTGCACGGTCTCGATCCGGGAGTCCGGCAGCAGCGACACATAGAAGTTCGCGGCTTCTTCGGCCTCACCGTCGAACCAGAGGCAGGGTGCAATTTTGGACATGAACGGTTCCTCTCTCGTGACTGACGGTCCTAGGACGATGTCACCCGACACCTCCCGACAGTTCCCGCCAATTTTTTTTGAAGAGCCCCCGACCGCACGCCGGTCGCATGCGTCATTCCTTCGGAACCGGCGCGCGCCGCGCTGCCGGAGGAAATTCGAAGATCGAGCAAGGCTGGCGGGAACCGCAACGGCGCCAATAGTCACATCAACCCGCGCCGGAGGCCGACGTACAATAATCGCGCCAGAACCGCCGATAACCCGCCTCGACCTCTTGCGTGTAGACCACGACATTTCCGGCCGGCGAGTTCTCGATTTTCGCGCGAAGATCCGCCCGCAGCTTCTCCAGATGGGCGGGCATTGATGCATATTTCTGCGCTATCGCAACATAGCCGTCATCATCGTCGGCGACCCAGTCGTCGAGACCGATCGCCGTCAGGATGCCCCCGGCCAGCCGCGATGGCGCGCCCTTGCCGAGCTTGGCAATGACGGGAACGCCCATGTAGAGCGATTCCCAGGTACTGATGCCGCCGTTCTGCGGAAACGGATCGAGCGAGATATCGATGTTCTCGAAGGCCCTCAGATGGTCCAGACGCCCGGTCGAGCCGATGCAGATGACGCTGTCCTGCGGAACACCCTGGGCTACAAAACGAGCGACCAGACCATCGCGCAGAAACGCTTCGTCGAGGGCGAGATGCTTGACGACGATCTTCGATCCGGCGACCGTACGCAGCAGCTTCGACCAGACCACGAGCACTTCGTCGGATATTTTGTCGATCCTGTTGAATACACCGAAGGTGACGAAGCCGTTGCGAAGCATTGGAAGCGTGGAAGGCTGCACGTCGGAAATGGGATCAATCGTGATCACCGATGGCAAATCATGCACATGCTCCGCAAATAGATGGCGAACGTTCTGCGGAATGGTCACGGGGTCTGCGAGGAAGTAATCCATCGTCTGAATTCCTGTTCCCGTCCCGGCGCCCCAAGCCGTAACCTGAACCGGCGCCGGCTTGCGCGCGAACACGTTCAGACGATGACCCGCCGTATATCCTGAAAGGTCGACAAGGATATCAACGCCGTCGGTTTGAATGCGATCCGCCAGTTCATCATCCGAAAGAGCCACGGCGTCGACCCAGACATCAGCCAGCGACTCGAAAACAGCAGTCAGAGCATCTCGCGACGGCGAACAAGAGTAGCAGTTGATCTGGAAATTCGCTTTATCATGGGAACGCAGCACCGGCAGGAAAGCAAATGCCGCCGAATGAGTCCTGAAGTCGGAAGATACGTATCCAACGACGATGCGCTTCTGCGGGTCGAGCGGTCGAGCGGCAAGGTTACACCTCCGGAATTTGGAGCCGACCGCCTCCCACCAATAGCTTCTCGTCGCCTGTTGGGCCGCGAAATCCGAGTCGGGAAGAAAATTCAGATAGAAAAGCTTCTTCGTGATCGCCTCATCGTAATCCGGTCGGATTTCCAGGGCGCGATCGAAATGTTGAATCGCGCCGGCGATGTCTCCCAGCCTTCCGAGACAGGCGCCGAGCAAAGTGAGGCCAACTTCGGACGTCGGATTTTGCTCGAGCACCCTTTTGCAGGCGACGATCGCCTGCTCCACGCTGCCCGTGAGCATGCTGACCTGCGCCTTTCCACGCCATGCCAGTTCAAGCGAGGGCTCCAGTGCGACGGCGGCATCAAAATCGGCTTCCGCCTGCGCCCTGCGTCCTATCAGCAGGTGGAGCC
>Ga0070712_100002870_pt1 | contig 10677 bp, 8 predicted proteins | sample LARL81metaG_FD_71396 | JGI IMG/M metagenome (GOLD analysis project Ga0070712, IMG submission 71396) | Corn, switchgrass and miscanthus rhizosphere microbial communities from Kellogg Biological Station, Michigan, USA - LAR L8-1 metaG | ecosystem: Host-associated > Plants > Roots > Rhizosphere ...
CTCCGCTGGGGTGGCTGCCCAAGCCCTATGGGGCCCACGCGCTGGTCGCCATGGTGGAGCACGCCGTCGCCGGGTTGTAGGGCCGCGCGCTACGCGCGCGCGCCGCAGTGCCGCCCCATTCCACCCGTTTCGTTGCCCGATGCATGGGGTGCGCGCGCTCGCGAGGCTGGCTGGAATGTTCGGCATGGCCGCGATGCTCGCAGGGATTGCGCCCGCCTGGGGCCAATCGCGCGCGCCTTCCGCGACGCCCACCTGCCATCTTGAGGTGCTCGGCACTGGACGCGTGCAGGCCGTTGTTGACGGGCGCAGCTTCGTGCTGGAGGCGCGAAATTCGTCTTCCCGGCATCGAAGTCCCGCTGCCGCCGCTCCCAGGCGAGACCGGCGCGCGCGCCCAGGCCGGCGCCGCGGCCCGGGCTGCGCTCGAGGTTATGGTCGCTGGCCAATCGGTCGAGCTCCGGCACGAGCTCGCGGCAACCGATCGCTACGGCCGCATCCTGGCGCATGCTTATTTCGTCGCCGACGGAAAAGAGAGCTCGGTAGCCCTTGAGATGATTGCCGCCGGGTTCGCCCGGGTTTCGGCGCATGTCGGGGATATACGATGCGCGGCCGAGCTGCTGGGCCGCGAACGCGAGGCGCGCCAAAGAAAAGTTGGCCTGTGGGGCGAGGCGTATTATTCCATTGTGGGCGCAGAGAATCACGCTGGGCTCGTCGCCCAACGAGGCCAATTCACAGTCGCAGAGGGCAAGGTGGTGACAGTCCGCGAAAGCGGAGGCATGATCTACGTCAACTTCGGACGGCGCTGGTCGGAAAGCCTCACGGTCACGATCGCGGAACGCAACGAGCGCGTCTTCGCGGCCGCCGGCGTGCAGCCGAGAAGCCTCGCGAACCTGCGCGTGCGCGTGCGTGGGTGGATGGAGGATCGCAACGGACCGCGCGTCGAGGCCATCCGGCCGGAGCAGATCGAGATCGCTGAGCGCTGATGTGACCGCCGCGAACGCAACGCCGGAGGTTTTTGGCGCACGCAGGGCAATCGGTGCGGCGCGAGCGCTGCGGCGGACATTTCGCTTTGCGCATCGCACGAGCCTCGCGCTCGCGGCCGCGTTTGCGCTCGCCCTTGGCGGCTGCAGCTCGGCACTCCTCACGGCAGGCGGACCGCCCGCGGCGCTCCCGCAATCGCCAAGCCAAGCCGCGCTCGAGACGGCGCCCGCACGGCGCTCGCAGCGCGAGCACGAGCGCATTCTCGCGGCGTATAACGGCGCCTACGACGATCCCAAGCTCGAAGCGCTCCTGCATCAGACCGTCGCCAAGCTCATCGCCGCCTCCGAGCGGCCCGATCTGCAGTATCGCATCACCATTCTCAATTCCGCCTCGGTCAACGCTTTCGCCCTGCCGAGCGGAAATCTGTATGTGACGCGCGGTTTGATCGCGCTCGCCAATGACACGTCCGAGCTCGCTTCGGTGCTGTCGCACGAGACGTCGCACGTGATCGCGCGGCACGCCGAGATGCGCGAGAACGAGGCGCGCCAGGTGGCGCTGGTGACGCGCGTGTTCACCGATCTCGGCAGCGATCCGGAAACGAGCGCGCTGGCGCTGGCCAAGTCGAAGATAAAGCTTGCAAGCTTTTCGCGCTCCCAGGAGCTGGAAGCCGACGGGATCGGCATCGGGATCGCCGCGCGGGCAGGATATGACCCGCATGGCGCCGTGCGCTTTCTCACTTCCATGGGCCGAAATTCCGACTTCAAGTCGACGCCGGGACAGTCGCATATCGATCCGCGCGCGCCGGACTTTCTCTCCTCGCACCCGGCAACGCCCGAGCGCATCAGGAATGCGCAGGCGAATGCGCGGCAATTCACGGAAAGTACGGACACCGAGAAAGACAAGGAGGCTTATCTGGGCGGCATCGACGGGATGGCCTACGGCGAAGACCCGAGCGAGGGCTTCATCCGCGGCCGCCGATTTCTGCACCCGAAGCTTGGCTTCACTTTTCTCGCGCCGGAAGGCTTTTCGCTGGACAATACCGCGCAGGCCGTCCTCGGGGTACGCGACGGAGGCGGGCAAGCCTTGCGCATGGATGTCGTCCGCGTGCCCGCGGAGCAGACGCTCGTTGCTTATCTCAACTCCGGCTGGATCGAGAACATCGACCAGAAGAGCGTGGAAGAGACCACCATCAACGGGCTTCCTGCGGCGACCGCCACAGCCAAGGGAGATCAATGGGTGTTTCGGCTCTACGCCGTACGTTTCGGCAGCGACGTCTATCGATTCATCTTCGCGGGAAAGCGCATGAGCGCGGAGGTCGATCACGTGTTTCGCGAGGCGGTCGCCAGCTTTCGCCGCATGACCATTGCCGAGATCCAGGCCGCGAAGCCCCTGCACCTGCGGGTCGTCACCGTCGCGCCGGATGACACGGTCGAACGCCTGGCAGGCAGGATGGCCACGCCTGACCGCAATCTCGAGCGCTTCCGCATCCTCAATGGGCTCGCCCCCGGCGACCGGGTGAAACCCGGCGACCGGGTAAAGCTCGTCGCCGAATAGCTCTGTTGCTGACAGCAACTGCAGCGGCTGAGCCCTCAGAGAAACATCTGCGCAGCTGCCCGCATGTTGCGCGGCGATGACTTCGGGTTATGACCATAAGAGGCCGGGTGGCGCCAAAGCGCCTATCCGTTCGATCGCTTCGTGGGCGACCTGCTTCACGGCGCAAGCTTAACAATGCGTTAACAGCCGGTAATAGAAGAGGGTTGTGGACGCGGAAAAAGATGGAATTGGTACGGCCGCGTCAATAATTCTCCTCATTTGTCGGATCAACTTTGATCCATCGGGGATCTTCATCTCGGGATCGGGGGCCACACACTCTCTCATTTGATCTGAACACGGGCGCGATGTGGCGCCTATGACGGGCTACGCTCGTCGGATCGAGCGGGGCATCTTCGCGAGAGTGATGTGCCGGGGTGACCTTTACATGATTGCGCAAACAGCAGGAGTAATGCGGCGCCCGCGCGCGTCTTATCCAGCGCCACGAGCTGCTATTAAATCGGCACTTTCATTTCGCTGGCCGGCGATCACTCTCGGCGCTATCCGAAATCGTAACGCCATCAGCCCTTTCAAGCTTGCGGCCGGCACCTTCGCCTGGGTTGCGGCGACGCTCGCCATCATGACCTATCAGGTAAAGAAGCAAGAGACTGCCGCGATCGAGAGCGTTGACAACGAAACGATTGTGTCTCGACAGCAAGAGCAAACCTATAGCCAGACCGAGGAAGCGGAAGCTTCCGACGACCAGGAGGGTGACGAGGAGGCTGTTCCATCGAACTATCCGCGCCTGGTACAAACGGTCCGCTTCTTCAATCCGGGTGCACCGCAAAATATCGACACGACGGGGGAGCGGGCCGCGAAGGGCAGGCTAAATGTTCGGACGCATGTTCCGACCGGCAATCCCGCTTATCGCGCCGAAGGGACTGCCTCCTGGTATGGGCCCGACTTCAATGGCCGGCGAACTGCGAACGGCGAGCGCTATGATATGCACGGCATCTCGGCGGCGCATCGCACGATGCCGCTGCCGAGCTATGCGCGTGTCACCAATCTGGACAATGGTCGCTCGATAATCGTGCGGGTCAATAACCGCGGGCCTTTTGTACACAACCGCATCGTTGATCTCTCGATTGGAACCGCCAAGGCGCTCGATTTCTACAGGAAGGGGACCGCCCGCGTGCGCGTCGAATTTGTCGGTCGCGCACCGATCGAGGGCGGTGACGACCAGATGTTGCTCGCGACGCTGCGTGCAGGCACGCCAGCTCCCGTGCCCGCGAACGTGATGGTCGCGTCGGCCAAGCCTTTCCTCCCTAAGGGCAGTAATGGAAAGGACCTGTTGTCGCCAACCGAGCACTAGATCGTCGAGTTACGCCGATTTTGGAGGACTCCGAACCCAGCCAGCCAGGGCCGCGGTGCGGCTCTGGCACGAATGACCCGAAGCCGGCTTGCGTGCCCGACTGCACAAGCCATGCGACCTTTATCCCTAGAGGCCAGCGTTGTATAAGTGTGTTAGCTGCCTTGGAAACGGGATGTGCCGAGTTTTCCGTTCGGGCGAATAGGCAGCCGCTATGCTATCGGCGGGCGCACGCTCTCAAGGCCGACTTCTTTTTTCGGTCTCGCATTACCAGCATTGGCTACTCGCAGGATCGCGCGCGCTTCGGCGAGGCGGTCTGACATCTTGTTTCAACCCACACCGAGGAAACTTTCATGAATACAAAGTCCAAGATCGTGATCGCTGCCGTTGCCGGAGCCGCACTTGGTGCAGCTGCCATACAGGGCTGCACGCGCAAGCCAAGCTGAACGCCTACAGCGTCGGCGAGGTCGAAGTGACCGGTACACTCCCGTCCGACTACCTCCCTACCGTCCGCAAGGCGATCGAGGCGGCCCATGGTCGTGCACTGCGCACCTTGAACGGGCGGGTTGTTTCCATAGAGGGGGCGCCGGCTCCGAAGAATGTGGCCCTCATCGAGTGGGACAGCGTGGACGACGCAGTGGCCTTCTACAAGTCCAAGGCATGGACCGACTTGGCGCCGCAGCGTGAGAAGGCTCAGAAGACGCTACGGCGGTACGTCGTCGAAGTGGAAAAGTAGTCTGCCCCCTGGAGCCCGGGCTGAGGCAATCGCTCCGTCCCCAGAGCCGACGCCAATTGCGTCAAGCGAGGCCGACCCAATTCGGCGGCCTCGTTGCAGCGGGTTGATGCTTTCCATCGATGCAGAGTTTCGTCTGCTTGTGGCACATCGCGTCGGCGACTGATGCTTGGGTTATGCTCGGTGTTGGAGAGCTCCAGACCCAGCCAGCCAGGGCCGCGGTCCGGCTCTGGCGCGAATAACCGAACTTGCGACATCGGCCTGAGGCGCCGCCCGGTCAAGGCTCATTGTTAGTGAGCGGATTCTAATCCGCGGGTCCCAGCACCTGCATGAACGGCAGGAGCTTATCGAAGTGCTTTTGCACTAATGCGATGTTTTCCTTGAACTGAATGGGCTTTGCGCCCTTGAGCACCGCCTCGAGCTGCGCCAGGTCCTCTTTCTTTGCCTCATCCGAGACGGATTTGTCCGCCTTGAGCGCCGCGATCTCCTCCCTGACCCGTTCAGGTGGCTCGGTGAACGTCCGGGTCTGCTGGTCGATGCCGGACATGATTATCGCGATGTTCATCGACACGTCGTCATGCTCGGCGAGGCTTGCAAAGCCGTTCTTCTTCGCAACAGCCTCGGCCTGCGCCTTCACCTTCGGATCCGAGTTGTCCACATTCGCCCCATAGATCTTTGCCATCTCCTCGTCGGCGGCCATGAATCCCTGAATATGCTTCTCGGTGAGCTTGATCTGCTTCACGTCTTGCGCAGTGGCCATGCCGGGATCAAACAGAGCAAGACCGAAAAGCGCCGGGAACAATGCAACCAGAAAGCTCCGACAAATCGACACTGGGTATCCGGTTCGAATGAGCGACATGGCATGGCCCTCCATCTCGAATTCATCGTTTGCACCCCACAATTTGGGCCGCGGCATGACGCTAATCGCACGGACGCCGGGGTTGGATGTAACTACTCGGCCGGCGTGCGCGCCGGCGAGGGGCTCTTGCGTGCCTTGGACCATTCCTCGAAATGCTGTGCCACCGCGAAGAAGGGCGGCACGAACAGCACCGCCAGGCAGGTCGATGCGATCATCCCGGTGAACACCGTAATGCCGATCGACACGCGTGCGCTGGCGCCGGCGCCGCTCGCGAGTACGAGCGGCACGACGCCGAGGATGAAGGCGAGCGACGTCATCACGATCGGGCGGAAGCGCGCCCGCGCGGCGTCGGTCGCCGCATCCAGGATCGGCCTGCCTGCGCCGCGCAACTCTCGCGCAAACTCGACGATCAGAATCGCGTTCTTTGCCGAGAGCGCCATCAGGAGAACGAGCCCGATCTGAACGTAGAGATTGTTGTTGAGCCCGGTCTCCTTTAGCGCCGAGAACGCCAGGACCGGCCCGATGAACGAGAGCGGAACCGCGAGAATGACCGAGATCGGGGCGTACCAGCTCTCGTATTGGCCGGCCAGCACCAGATAGACGAGCAGCAGCGCAAGTGCGAACACGATGTACATCTGATTGCCGACGAGCTTCTCCTGATAGGACATCGCGCTCCATTCGAAGCCGGTGCCCGCGGGGAGCGTGCGCCGGGCGATCTCTTCCATCAGCGTCAGCGCCTGGCCGGAGGAGACCCCCTGCGCCGGCAGGCCGATGATCGTCGCCGTCGGATAAAGATTGAACAGGCTGATGAGTGAAGGGCCGACCGTCGGGGTGATCTTCACCAGCGTTCCAAGCGGGATCATATGCCCGTCCTTGTTGCGCACGAACATGTTCTCGACGTCCTCGAGCCGCAGGCGCGACTGCGAGTCGGCCTGTACGTAGACCTGGAACACCCGGCCGAATTGGTTGAACTGGTTGACGTAGGTCGAACCGAGATAGCCCCCGAGCGCGGCGAACACCTGGTCGAGGGGAACCTGGAGCGCTTCGGTCTTCACCCGGTCGACCTCCAGCCGGTATTGCGGAACGCTCGAGCGGAACGACGCCAGCACCAGCTGCAGCGCCGACTGCGTCTTGGCATTGGAAACGATCGCGCTGGTGACGCTCTGCAGCTTGGCCATGTCGAAGCTGCCGTCGCGCAGCTCGACCTGCATGGTGAAGCCGGCGTCGTTGCCGACGCCCTGGATCGGCGGCGGCGGCATCACCAGGATATCCGCCTCCGGGATGGCGCCGAGCGCGGCGTTGAGGTTGTTGAACAGCGACATCAGGTCTTCGCCTTTGCCGCGCTCGCTCCAGTCCTTGAGTATGATATAGGCCACGCCGGCACTCGACAGCGTCGCGCTGTTGTCGAGCGGCGACACCCCGGCGATGTTGACCACGCGCGCGACACCCGGCGTTTTGCGCGCGATTTCGAACACCTTATCCAAGGTCTGCTGCGTGCGCTCGAGCGAGGCGCCATCGGGCAATTGCACGATCGCGATCATGTAGCCCTGGTCCTCGATCGGCAGAAAGCCGGTCGGCACCCGCGAGAACCAGTAGCCGGTGGCGGCGATGAGCGCGAGCGCCGCCGCCGCCATCAAGACGCTGCGAGCGACCATGCCGGCGATCAAGCCCGCGTACCAGCGCTCGATCCGGTCATAGACGCGATTGAAGGCGCGGTAGAAGACGTTCCGCCGCTCCGGCGGGACCGCCGGGCGCAGCCACATCGCGCTCTGCGTCGGCTTCAAGGTCGCGGCGTTGATGGCGCTCAGCAGCGCGGTGGCCGCGATCACCAGCGCGAACTGCGCATACATGCGACCGGTCAAGCCGGGCAGGAATGCGGCCGGCAGGAACACCGACATCAGCACCAGCGTGATGCCGATGATAGGGCCGAACAGCTGGCGCATGGCGGCGCTCGCGGCCTCGCGGCCCGACATGCCCTTCTCGATGTTGTGGACGGCGCCCTCGACCACCACGATCGCATCGTCCACCACGATGCCGATCGCCAGCACGATCGCGAACAGGGTGGAGAAATTGACCGTGAATCCGAGCGCCGCCATGGCCGCGAAGGCGCCGATGATGGTGACCGGCACCGTCGTCGCCGGGATCAGCATCGCGCGCCAGTCCTGCAGGAACACCAGGATGACGATGAGCACGAGGACGGCGGCCTCGTACAGCGTCTTGTACACCTCGTGGATCGACTGCTCGACGAACTTGGTGGTGTCGAAGGGGATGTCGAAGATCAGCCCCTGCGGGAACTCGCGCTTGAGCGCGGCCATTTTGTCACGCACCTCGCTCGCCACGTTGAGCGCGTTCGCGCCCGGTGCCTGGTAGATCGCCAGTCCCGCCGCCGGCTGGCCGTCGAGGGTGAAGACCTGCCCGTAGCTTTGCGATCCGAGCTCGACCCGGCCCACGTCGCTGAGCCGCGTAATCTCGCCGGCGCGGCCGGTCTTGACGATCACCCGCGCGAATTCGGTCGGGTCGCTGAGCCTGCCAGTGACGTTGAGCGTGTATTGGAACGATTGGCCGCGCGGCGCGGGCGGCGCGCCGATCTGACCTGCGGTGACCTGCGTGCTCTGCTGCCGCAGCGCCTCAATCACGTCCTGCGGCATCAGCCCGCGGGCCTGCATCTTGTTCGGATCGAGCCAAACGCGCATCGAATACTGGCCGGCGCCGAACACGACGACGTTGCCCACGCCGGGCAGCCGGGCGACCTCGTCCTTGAGCTTGATGGTCGCGTAATTGGCGAGGTAAAGGCTGTCGTAGCGCGCGTCGGGTGACGTCAACGTGACGATCTGCAGGATCGCCGTCGAATTCTTCTGCACGACCACGCCCTGCGCCTGCACCGCCTGCGGCAACGAGGACAGCGCGGCCGATACCCGGTTCTGGACCAGCACCTGCGCAATGTCGAGGTCGGCCCCGATCTTGAACGTCACCGTCAGCGAATAGCTGCCATCGGCGCCGCTAAAGGACTGCATGTAGATCATGCCCTCGACGCCGTTCACCTGCTGCTCGATGGGCAAAGCGACGGTATCGACGAGGGTGCGGGCGCTTGCCCCGGGATAGCGCGTGGTGACTTGCACCGTCGGCGGCACCACGTCGGGATACTGCGCCACCGGGAGCGCAAAGATGGCGACGCCGCCGATCACCACCATCAAGATGGCAAGCACGTTCGCAAGAACGGGCCGCGCGATGAAAAAATCGGAGATCATGGCGCCGCTGCTATTTGGCGGCCGCGCCGGGGATTGGCGTCGCGGCGGCGGTCTCGATCTGCGGATCGACCTTCTGCCCTGGGATGGCCCGCAGGATGCCGGCAACCACGATACGATCGTCGGGTTTGAGTCCGCTCTCGATCACGCGCAGGTCGCCGATCCTGGGGCCGATCGTGACCTTGCGCTGCTCGACCGTATTATTCTGGTCGAGCACGAGCAGGTAGCGTCCGCCCTGATCGCTGCCGAGCGCGGCATCCGGCACCAGCAGGGACTCCTGCTCGTCAGGGGCGCCAACCCGCACGCGCACGAAATTGCCAGGCACCAGCACTTGATCCGGATTCGGCAAGATGGCGCGCACGGCAAGCGTCCCGGTCGCCCGGTCGATGGAGGGGGAAACGTAATTCAGCGTGCCCCGATAGGGATATCCTTGGTCGGTCTGCAGTCCGACTTCGATCGGATACTGTTTGAGCTCCTCCGGGGTGATGCCGAGGCGCCGCATGTCCGCGCGAATGTTCAGCGTCTCCTGCTCGTTGATGTTGAAGTTCACGTAAATCGGAGCAGTCTGGACGATGGTGGCGAGCTGGGTGGGGCCATTGGCCCCCACCAGCTCGCCCAGCGACACCAGGCGCGCTGTGACAATCCCGTCGAAGGGAGCCTTCACCTCCGTGTAACCGAGGTTGAGCGCGGCCTGCGCGGTATCGACCTCTGCTTGCTTGAGCCGCGCCCGTGCGGAGTCGCGATTGGCAGTTGCATTGTCGAGCGCCTGCTTCGACGCGACTTGGCGGCTCGCAAGCTCGGCCTGCCGTTCGTATTCCGCTTCCGCCTGCTTCAATGTCGCTTGTGCGGCGGCCTCGGCGGCCTGCGCCTGCTCGAGCCTGAGCTTGTACGGCTCGGGCTCGATGATGAAGAGGATCGCCCCCTCCTTCACCTGGTCGCCGTCCTTATAATTGATTTTCTGCAAGAATCCCTGTACCCGCGCGACCAGATTGGTGGTGTTTATCGCCGAGGAATAGCCGGTGGCCTCGAGATAGCGGGTGACTTTCTGCTTTACCGGCACTGCGACAGTAACCTTCGGTGGTGGCGGCGCCACATAGCGGTTCTCCTGCCCGCAGGCCGAGAGCACCAGAGCGAGCGCGGTCGCGGCGGCGCCAGCGACAATATGTGAACGTGCGCCCGTCAATCGATCAATCCCCATTGCACCACCTCAATCCTATCATCCAGCGCCATCCTACAGGTCGGGGTGCGGGGCGGCCATGCTCGGCCCGGTCACGGTCATCATCCAACAGTAGACCTCGATCCTGTTCCCGTCCGGGTCGAGGAAGTAAAAGGCGTGGCTCCCGCTCCCGCCGACGAATTTATCGCCTCCCTCGGGGGCGTGTACGTACGGACCACTGACGATCTCGACGCCGCAGGAGCGCACATGGTCGAGCGCCAGGAGCCAGTGCTCCCGCGAGTCGACCTCGAAGGCGATGTGATCGAGACCAGGCGCTCTGCGGATACGGGAGTCGGTCGATGTGATGCCTGCCTTCCTCACGTCCTCGGAAAGCTCGAACAACACGACATCGTGGTGCTTCTCGTTGATGCGCATGAAGCAAATGGGGCGCCCGAAGTCGGGCGGACCCCAACGCCCCGTTACCTTGAGACCCAGCACCTTGCGATAAAAGTCGATGGAGCGATCGACATCGCTGACATGAATGCCGATATGCCCGACCCGGCCTAGATGAATGCCCATGCTATCCTCCCCAACTCAAGCCCACGACGCTATCAGCTAACGGCGGAACTTCAAGAATGGTGCGGCGCGCCAGCACTGATCGGGCGTGTCCCTTCATGTGCAGGTTTTGGACGCCGGGAACGACGACCTAACCCCACGCTCCGGCGGCCGGCGTCCGAAAAGCGCCAAGGCACGAAATCGCGGGAGATACGCTCCGTCGGGCGGTGCCGCAAGCTCAGCTATGGGGAT
>Ga0070712_100002872_pt1 | contig 10671 bp, 10 predicted proteins | sample LARL81metaG_FD_71396 | JGI IMG/M metagenome (GOLD analysis project Ga0070712, IMG submission 71396) | Corn, switchgrass and miscanthus rhizosphere microbial communities from Kellogg Biological Station, Michigan, USA - LAR L8-1 metaG | ecosystem: Host-associated > Plants > Roots > Rhizosphere ...
TCATCGTCGACTATCGGCGGATCGACGATCCCCGCGGACCCTTCGCGATCGCTGCCGAATTGATGCGGTTGCAGGTGGACCTGGTCGTCGCCACCGGCCCCGAAGTTGCGCTGCAGGCGGTCGTTGGTGCGAGCCGCAGCATTCCGATCGTCATACTCGCCGTGCAATATGATCCGATTGCGCGCGGTTACGTCGAGAGCCTGGCTCGTCCCGGCGGCAACATCACGGGCGTGTTCTATCGACAACCGGAACTGGCGGCAAAGCAGCTCGAATTGCTGACCCAGGCCTTTCCGGAGAAGTCCCGATTCGCCGTTCTCTACGATGCGAACTCGGCCGATCAGCTCAGCGCGGCCGAGGAAGCGGCCAAGTCCATGCCTTTGGAGCTGCGACCGCTGAAGCTCGAGAAGCCGCCGTACGATTTCGCCGCAGCGTTTGCGACCATGGCGCAGGGCGGCGCGCAAGTGGTGCTCGTCCTCTCGAGCCCGCCCTTCGTCGAGCACCGTCCGCAGATTGCCGCACTGGCAATCGAGCACCGCCTGCCCACGATGTTCGTCTTCAGGTCCTATGTCGATGCGGGCGGGCTGATGTCCTATGGCGTCGAGCAATCGGCGATGTACCGTCGACTCGCCGCTTTTGTCGAAAAGATCCTCAAGGGGACGAAGCCCGCCGATCTGCCGGTCGAGCAGCCGACGAAATTCGAATTCGTGGTCAATCTCAAGACTGCAAGGGCGATCGACGTCGAGTTGCCAACATCGATTCTCCTTCGCGCCGACGAGGTGATCGAATAATTGCTGCGGCGCATGAGTCCGGTTGGCACATCGCGACATTTCGCTGCGATGCGGAATTTGGTCGCTATCGGGGCGTAGCGGACAGTCGATCAAAACGCAACGATCAAGTTCGATTTATGAGCACGCGCCCTAGCAGCTTGGTTGATCGCGTAATCCGAGGGACGCGTGCTTTGAGATGGCTTGCCATGACGGCATATGCTTCCGGCGGGAGAGTAAACTTGCCGCTAGATGTTCAGGCCACGGCGGATTGCCATTTCGTTGTTTAATTCGCGCTCCAACGAATCCGTCCAGGCTTCACCGCGCAGGCGCGAGATCGGATCGTGACGCGGATTGCCAAAGCCGCGCGTCAGGTCAGCGAGCAGCGCCTTTAAGCGGCCAGACAGCGCACGGCAGCCCGCGTCGGATGTGGCTGCGACGCCGGGCCGACGAAGACCCTGGAGTGGTTGCATAAGGTGTCCCTCGAATTTGCCGCTGGCTCTTTGCTTTTGGGTGGCCAGCCACGTTGGCGACCCAGCAGCCGGCCAGCGCGAGCCGCCAAAGGCACAGCCGACGCTTCGACTGCTTAGGGCGCTACTGCGAGAGACTGCCCAGGAAGCGGATGATACCGCGCCGTGTCTCGACCTCCTCCACTCCCGGCAACTCCATCCTGGTGCCAGGAAACAATTTCTTCGGCGCTGAGATGAACTTGTCGATGGTCGTCTCGTTCCAGACGATGCCCGACTTCTGCAGATCCTCGGAATATTCGAAGCCCGCAACAGAAGCCGCTTTTCGGCCGACTACGCCGTAAAGGTTCAACGTCTGCCCGTACATGTCGAGCTCCCCTCCCTTCTCGTAGTTGTGGCAGGGCGTGCAGGTCGTCTCGAAAAGCTTCCTGCCCTCGGAGGGGTTCTGCGCCCACGACGGAGCGGTCTCGCAAAGAACAGCCGCACAGAAGGCCGCGATTTGCAGCACCGGGTTTCGAACCGTTGATGGAGTCATGCCCGTCACTCCAATCCCTTGATGCGCCGGTAGGCGTGCCGGACGTTTATCTGCTTGTGAGTCCAGGGATAGAGCTTGTAGCCCGAGTACGCCTCGGCCGTGGCGACCTTGACCGTGTCCTCCAAAGACAACCCCTTGTCGACGGCCGCCCGCACCTCCCGATCCAGGGTTTCGAGGTAGGCGATGAAGTAGTCCAACGACGCCTCAATCGTGGTGGGCCGGCCGTGGCCCGGCACGATGACCGCATCGGGCGGCAGGAAGGCTTTGATCTTCCGCATCGTTTGGAGAGCAAGGTCGTGATTTCCTTCCAGCAGCCACGGGATCGCGGGCTTTTCGGCAAGGATCGCGTTGCTGGTGAAGAGTATCTTCTCCTTAGGAAGCCAAACGAAAAGATCGCCCTTGGTCTGGCCAAGGCCGAAGACCTTGAGCTCGACTGTGCGCCCGCCCAGATCGATGGTCGTATCGTGATCGACCATGATATCTCCGGCGCGCGGTTTGACCTCTTGGATCCCAACCTCATTGCCCATGAGGTTGATCATGAACTTCCGGTCTAGTTCGAACTTCTGATCGATGTAGCGCTTCGACTCCGAGTGCATGATGATGGTGGCGGTGCTCGGAAACAGAAAATTCCCGTAGTAATGGTCTCCGTGATAGACGGTGTTGACGACGTACCGGATCGGCTTGTCCGTCAGCCTGGCCACTTCGTCCAGCACTTGATTGGCAAGCTTGGCGTTGAGCATCGTCTCGATCACCAAGACTCCCTTCTCCCCGACGATGATCCCGCCCGTCGTGCCTTCCGGTATTCCGGCCGGGTTCTTCGTATCGGCGGTACTCGATACGAGCGCATAGACGCCCTCGGCAAGCTTGCGGGGTGTCAGCGTGATTTCCATCGCATTCCAGGGTGCTGGACTTACCGGAATAACGAAAGAAAGAAGAACGGCCGCAGCCAAAAGCGTCGCGCCGATCAACTTCTTTCCTGACGACTTTTCACCCGGCAATGGTGCGCTCATCGACTCCTCCATCGTCCGGCTGCATTCTGCCGGATACACAAAAGAGGGTGAGCAAAAATGGCTTCGAGACAACTACCGCAGTGAGCAACAGACAATTCTCCTGCGGCGAACATCAAGTGCGCCTATATTCCGTCTCCCGTCAGACCGGCGAGACCGCGGACGGTTCAGCCGCTTCCCGATGAAGATCGAGCAGGCCCGGAATGCCGTCGGGAGGTCGGCGGCCGAATCCGCATTCCGTCGCAATGCCGAAGTCCGCTGCAAACCGCTCGGCCAGATCGATTCGGCGGCGGGTAGCAGCGAGACCGCCGGTCTGGTGCACCAGCCCGAGATAGAGTTCGGCCGACCGGCGAGGCCAAAGTTCACGAAGCGGTTCGTAGTACTCTGCATCCATTCTGTCGCGCGGAACGGGCACGTGGACCCAGGTCACGCGGCGCTTCGAGCCGGCCACGATGGCGTTCGCAAACTCCACGCTGCTGCGGAGACTCTTCGGCTCGATGATATGCTTGTGTCCTGGATCGCCGTAGCAAAGGTGGATACCGACCTCGATTCCTTCCGGAACGAAATCGACGTGCCTGCATATGCGGCTCACTCCCCCCTCGAACTTGTCCGGATAGTGAAGCGGGTATCCTCCGTCGTAGCCGACGATTTCCATGACCGCATCCCATTGCAACGCCAGTTCGCGATGAGGGATCGCCGAAGCTATCGCGTCTGCTTCGCCCCTCAGGGCCCGTTCGATCGCCGGTTCGACCGCAGCGCGATCGGCAAGCGACACGAAACTGCTCACGAGCGCCAAAGCCGTGGGGATGCTGACCTGGAATTTCGTCTCCTGCGGTATTTCTCCCGACTGCTTCAAACGGCTGAAGACTGAGTAGGAAGAGATCGCCTCTTTGGCATATCCCAGCGCCCCAAGAGCGATGTCGGCCAGCTTGCCCTTCAGCTTGAAGATGGGGCGTGTCTGCGCGTCCTTGATTCCCGCAATCGACGGATCCGGATTCTCCAATTCGAAGTTCGGATGGCGTTCGAAAACGTGGCGCTGCCAGCGAATCCAGTTCGTGCGATGGCCTGTCTCTCCGTCCGGATATCTCTTCGCGAGCGTACCCAGTCTCGACGAGAGCATTCGGAACACCGCTTCCGCGTCCACAAGCGGCACGCTTCCAACGAGTAGAATGGGCTTCAGCTTGCTCATTACAGTCTCCGTGCGCCTGCGATTCACAACCGAAAGCTTGGATGCCGGCGGACACGCCCGTCGGTTCGGCCGAAGCCGAATAGCAAATCAGCGATCCCATTCCCGCGTGTGCCGACTCCGCCAGGACCGGCCTACCTCGCGGCCTCGAATCCCGCTGCGGCGTGGACGACCTCGCCGCCGACCATCGTCATCACGGATTGCAACGTGTGAATCCGATCCACCGCTATCGTCAGGTACGGCTGGTCGAGCACCGCGAGATCGGCAAGACGTCCCGGCTCGATGGTGCCGCGATCGCCCTCGTCAAAGGTTACCCATGCCGCTGCGGACGTGTAGAGACGTAGTGCCTGCTGCCGGGTCAAGGCGAAGTCCGGCCTCCTCTGGACGCTTCCGCCGATGGCGCGACCGGTGATGTGGTACTCGATCGCCCGCCACGGGTTGTACTCGCCAATTCGCGTGGAATCCGTTCCGCCCACCACCATCAAGCCCTCTTCGAGCGCGATCTTCGTGGGCGTCGCCCGCTCGGCCACTGCCGCGGAATTCGCTTTCAGCAACTGGAGGCCCTCGAAGTACGGACCCATCTGCACGCTGTAGCAGATGCCGAGCTTCTTCATCCGCTCGAAGGTCTCTCGGGTCGCGGTGTGGATGTGGGCGATGCACCAGCGGAGGTTCCGGATGTCGGCGGTCTGAGAGACGCGTTCGAACACGTCCAGGATCTGCCTGGCCGCATCGTCCGTATAGGCGTGTATCTCAAGAGGGTACTTCCGCCGTGCCGCCATGACGGCAACCTTGTAGAGTTCTTCCCTTCCATCGTTTGGTGCATCGAAGCCCGGCGCCATCCTCACGCCGTCGTTCACCTTGAACACGACGATCTCACCGAGCCCCAAAAAACGCAGCTTATCGTCGCCGAGCCGCGGCGGCATGTAGGACAGTACATTTGAATACCAGGCCGCCTCGTTGCCGGGCGTCTGCGCGGAGACCCGGTATGCGACGCGCAACGTCAGCTTGCCTTCGCGATGCAAGGCGAACAGCGGATCGTATACAGCACCTCCCGAACCGCCGCCCGCCGCGTCCACGATCGCAGTAACGCCGCGGGCGTTCAACTCGGCGACATAGGATGCCAGGCTTTGCTTGCGTTCTTCGTCGTTGGACGCGGCGATGCGTGCAAAGAGTCCCGAGAACGAACCGATGTTGCCGAAGAGCTTGCCCGTGGGTCGGCCGTCTGCCCCCCGCTCGATTTCGATGCCGGGTATGGACGCATCCTGTTTGTCCAAACCGAGCGCTGCCAAACCGCGCGCATTCACGACCGCATAGTCGTAGAGATACTGGACGTAGGCCGGGTTGTCGGGCAGCGCAGCCGTGAGGTCGTCGAAGCTAGGGGCACGATTTTCCTTGAACTGCTCTGGCGCCCACGAACCCGCCACCGTCACCCACTTTCCCGGCCCCTTCTTCGCGGCCGCCTCTTTGAGAGCCTCCAAGGCCACCGCGAGCGTCGTGAGGTCGTACCAGTAGGTTTCGAAGCGGTACGTTTGCCCGCCGCGTATCGCGTGAGTGTGGGCGTCACCCAATCCCGGAATGACTGTCCTGCCCCCCAGATCCAGGACCTTCGTCCTCGGGCCGGCCAATCTTTGGATCTCATCGTTCGATCCGACGGCGACGATCCTATCGCCGTCTATCGCGACCGCCTGCACAACCCGGTCCGACGCGTCCATCGTCAGGACGCGGCCGTTGAACAGTATCCGTGTGGGCGGATCGGCTGCAAAGGCGTACGCCGGGATGAGACCGGCGGCGAAAGCTATCGAAACGACTTTCCGTAACACGAGTGTTCTCCTGTGTTGGACGCGTCGTTCAGACGCCTTTGACGATGCTCTCCGTCATCTTCTTGGCGTCGCCGAGTAGCATCATCGCTCGACGATCGCCGTCCTGAAGCCGAGTTGCGCGGCGCGGATCGCCGTCACGTAGCCGCCTGGGCCGGACCCGATCACGACAACGTCAAATATGGTTTCGGCCATCGCGGTCTCCCGCTCACGCGATCGCGGAGACGGGATGTTCGATGATCGACTTGAACTCCGCCAACAGCTGCGCGCCGACCGCCCCATCAACCACGCGATGGTCGCAGGACAGAGTGACCGTCATCACGTCATGGAATTCGGCTCGACCCGATGCCGTCTCCCTCGGAGCACGGCGGCCTGCCCCGACTGCGAGGATCGTCGACTGCGGCGGGTTCACGATGGCGGCGAACTCCCGCACGCCGAACATTCCAAGATTGGAAATCGAGCTCGAACCGCCCGAATATTCCGCAGGCTTCAGCTTCTTGGAACGCGCGCGCTCCGCGAGATCCTTCATCTCCCACGAAATGCCTGTAACAGTTTTGCTTTCCGCGTTGCGGATGACGGGTGTGATCAGCCCGCCCTCGATGGCGACTGCCACTCCAATGTCCGCTACCCGAAACCTCAGAATCCGGTCCCCGGCCCAGACCGCATTCGCAGCGGGAACGCGCATCAGCGCCGCTGCCCATGCCTTGATGATGAAGTCGTTGAGCGAAACGCGATAGGCCGGACCATCGGGGCCTTCCGTCGCCGCGTTCACCTCCTTCCGGAGAGCCAACAGACGGCCGATCTCGACTTCGGTCGTGAGGTAGAAGTGCGGAATGGTCTGCTTTGCATCGACCAGGCGGCGGGCGATCGTAGCCCTCATCGCGTCGAGCGGAACTTCCTCATATGTCCGCTGATCATAGACCGCAGCGACTGCCGAAGGCGTGAGTGCAGCGACTTGCGAGCTCCTGCGATCGGGCGCGCCGGCGACATCGCGGGCGACCACCCGGCCGTGCGGCCCGGTTCCTACGACTGTAGCAATGTCGATGCCGCGTTCCGCGGCAAGGCGGCGAGCAAGCGGCGTCGAGGCGGTCCCGTCGCTGCGCCGCGCGGGACCGAAATTCCGTTCCGGTGTCCGGACGGCATTCCAAGGATCGAGGCTCGTGCCATTGCCGGCCTGGGCGGTGGCCAAGACCGGACGTGCCGGTGCTGCCGACGCGACGGAGACCGCCGATTTGGCCGGAGGCAGCGGCGCTTCTCCCGCGCCGGTGATAATGGCTACAACTGCGCCGACCTTCGCCACTTCGCCTACGTGGAAGTTGATCGCCGAAAGAGTGCCGGCGAACGTGGCGGGGACCTCCATCGAGGTCTTGTCGGTCTCGATCTCGAAGAGGTTGTCGCCCGCCTGCACCGAGTCGCCGGCGTTCTTGAACCATTTGGTGATCTTGCCCTCGGCGACGGTTTCGCCGAGCTGGGGCATCAGGACGTCCATCTCGTCTACATCCAGCTACCCCGTCGCCTCAGCTTCCGAGCGAACGCGTGACCGTCTCCGCGATCCGCGCGGCATTCGGGAGCGCCATGTCTTCCAGGATGTCGGCCGCCGCCAGAGGGATGTGCGGCGTCGTGATCCGCACCGGCGGGCCGTCGAGATCGTAGAAGGCCTCGTCGGCGACGATCGAAACGATCTCCGCTCCCCATCCGCATAGACGTGGATTCTCCTCCACCGTGAACAACCGATTCGTCTTTGCGACAGAACCGAGGATCGTCCGCGTATCGAGCGGCACCAACGACCGCACGTCGACCACCTCGCAGTCGATGCCGTGCTCGGTCTTCAGCTTGTCGGCGGCTTCGAGCGCCCGAGGCACCATGAGAGCCAGCGCGCAGATGGTCGCGTCCTTGCCCGGACGCACGATCTTGGCCGTGCCGAGCGTATCGACGATCTCGCCGTCCGGTACCTCGCCCTTTGTGGGATAGAGCGACTTGTGCTCGAAGAAGATGACGGGATCGGGATCGCGGACGGCCGCAGCCAGCAGGCCGACCACATCGAACGGGTTCGAGGGCGCGACCACCTTCAGACCCGGGATCATCATGCACCAGTTTTCGACGCTCTGGCTGTGCTGCGCGCCGAAGCGGGATCCTGCGCCATTGCCCGTCCGGACGACGAGTGGACACTTCGTCTGACCGTTGGACATGTAGCGGCTCTTGGGGAATTCGTTGGCGATGTAATCGAAGCAAACCGCTATGAAGTCCGAGAACATGATCTCCGCGATCGGCTTCAAGCCGGTCATCGCCGCGCCCATTGCGGCTCCGAGGATCGCCTGTTCGGAAATCGGCGCGTCGCGCACCCGCAAAGGCCCAAACTGCTCGTAAAGCCCGACGGTCGCCTTGAATACACCGCCCGCTTTGGCCACGTCCTCTCCGAGGAAGACGACGTCCTTGTCGCGGGCCATCTCCTGCGCGATGCCGCGGGCGACGGCGTCCCGATAAGTCAGTTCCGCCATGCCCATCCTCCATCCGCATAGACGTCGGTGAATAGGATTTCTGCCGGCGGCATTCCGGCGGCCTTGCACGCTTCGGTTGCGTCATCGACCTCCTTGCGTACGGCAGCATCGATTTGGGCGATCCGAGCCTCGGCGACGCTGAACTGCTTCAGTCGCTCCCGGTAGACTTTGATGGGGTCGCGTTGCTTCCAAAGTTCGAGCTCGCCCTCGGGCCGGTACTTGGCCGGATCGGCACGCGAGTGACCGCCGTGGCGATAGGTCAAGCACTCGATCAGCGACGGTCCGTCGCCCGAGCGCGCTTTGTCGAAGGCCTGGATCGCCTCGCGATAGACAATGTCGGCGTCGTTGCCGTCGATCACGACGCCGGGCAGTCCGTAGGCGGCAGCACGATCGGCGGCGGGATATTCCACCGCAGTCACGTCCCCGATCGGGGTGTATTCCATATAAAGGTTGTTTTCGCAGACGAAGATCACGGGCAACTTCCAGACGGCGGCGAAATTCAGCGCTTCGTGGAAAGCACCGATATTGGTGGTGCCATCGCCAAAGAAGCAGACGGAGACGTCCTTCTCCCCGCGATACTGCGCGCGCCAAGCGGCACCACAGGCGATCGGCAGATGCGCACCGATGATGGCGTAAGAGCCCATGACGCCATGCTCTTCCGAGGTGAGGTGCATCGAGCCGCCCTTGCCGCGCATCAGGCCGTTGTCGCGCTGCATCAGCTCGCCAAGCACCTTCTCCACCGAAACGCCGCGAGCCAAGGTGTGCGCGTGTCCGCGGTAGGTGCAGAACGACAGGTCGCCCTTTTGCATCGCGCAGCCGAAGCCTGCCGCAATGGCTTCCTGGCCGAGCGAAAGGTGGCTTGTCCCCTTCACCAAATTCTGCAGGAACAGATCGAATGCGCGTTGCTCGGCATCGCGAATCCTGATCTGCGAACGGTAGAGTTCGAGCCGTTTCGCCTCCCCGATATCATCGTTTTGGCCGCCGACCACGGGCTGCAGTTCCAAGGCTCGCTTCGACATCGCTCGACTTTCCATTCCGCCTTCACTTCGACGCTTTCTCGAACATCTTTCCGAACCGCTCCGCATCGCTTCCCAGGAGCGCATTGAAATCGGCTGCCGAACTCGTCGACGTCGTGACGCCTTGCTGCGCGAAGCGGTTCTTGACCTCCGGTATCGACATGACGTCGGCGATGTCGCGGTTGAGCTTGGCGACGATCTCCGGCGGCACGCCGGCCGGCACCAGCAGACCGAACCAGGATTCGTAGGCGGCCTCGGGGGTCCCAGCCTCCGCGAATGTCGGCACATCCGGAAACTTCGGCAGGCGGGCAGAACTGGAGACCCCCAGCGCCTTGACCTTGGCCGAGACGATGAGGTCCTCGCCGACGCCCGGTGGCGTGAAGAAAGCCTGCGTATCTCCCCGCATCACGCCGGTATAGGCCTCGGGTGCGCCCTTGTAGGGCACATGCACCATCTTGATGCCTTCGGTGTGGTTGAAATGCTCGCCGGCGATGTTGGAGGTGCTTCCCAGTCCAGCCGACGAGTAGCTCATTTCGCCCGGGCGAGATCGAGCCAGCGCGACGAACTCCTTCAGCGAATTGACGGGCAGATCGTTCGGGACGACCAGGAGCACCGGGGCCTTCGCAATGGTCGAGACGCCTTCGAAATCTTTGATGGGGTCAAACGGCAGGTTGGCGTTGATGGCGTTCAGGATCACATGACCGTTGGACACCAGCACCAAGTTGTAGCCGTCGGCGGGCGCCTTGGAAGCCGCGTACGTTCCGGCAGCGCCAGGACGATTCTCCACAATGACCGTCTGCTTCCATTTCCGATTCAGCTTGTCCGCGATCCCCCGAGCGAAGATGTCGCTCATGCTGCCCGCAGAAAACGGAACGAAGATCCGGACCATCTGGCTCGGAAACGACGCCGTCGACTGAGCAGACGCAGAACTTGCCAAGGCGGCCGACAACAACGCCGCCGCACATGCGCGCACGAGCCGCAAATACATCAAGACCTCCCGGATGTTTCCTCGCCTAGTTGATTTCGAGTCCCGACTTAACGTCGGCGTTTTCGCTCTTGATCTTCATTCCCGCGAGCAGGGCCATCGTCTCCAACAGCGCCCCGAAGTCCCCAGCCAGGTACTTCTTCGGATCCGGCTGGAGCGCCGCCGCACCGATATGCATCTGAACCGTCTCGCGCGCCGCGGCCGTCACGGGCATGGGAACGTCCATCTCGTGCGCGGCGTCCAAACCCAAATCGAAGTCCTTGAGAAGGAGCTCGGGCGTGAATGTCGTCGTCCAATCGAGATTCACAAGCGCCGGCGTCTTGTATTGCGTGAAGATCGAGCCCATGACGCTGTTGTTCATGAATTCGAGGAACGCCCGGCGGCTCACGCCGAGCT
>Ga0070712_100002873_pt1 | contig 10671 bp, 11 predicted proteins | sample LARL81metaG_FD_71396 | JGI IMG/M metagenome (GOLD analysis project Ga0070712, IMG submission 71396) | Corn, switchgrass and miscanthus rhizosphere microbial communities from Kellogg Biological Station, Michigan, USA - LAR L8-1 metaG | ecosystem: Host-associated > Plants > Roots > Rhizosphere ...
TAATTCCAGTGGGCTGGATCTCGAGAAAACATCTCGCCTCCGGTCGAGGCAGAACTTTTTTCTTGACATCCCTTTTGATAGAACTCATTGACCTCCGGCGCGGCCCGGGGTCTGCGCTAAAGCCCGGCGTTAGAACTATTCAGCCTTCGCGCCGAGTGTGACTACGAAGTATTGCGCCGGGCCTGGGCCTGCATTATGCAGCCCGTGCTCTTCGTTGGCGGCGACGAAGGCGGCCGAGCCGGGGCCGAGGCGCGTCGCTTTGCCCGAGATCGTGATCTCGACCATGCCGGTAATGATCAGGAACATTTCTTCGCCCACGTGGTGGTGGGGCGGGTGTGGGGCGGCGTTGGGCTCCAGCACGGTTTCGTGGACTTCGAGATAGTCGCCGGTGTGGGTGCGGCCTTCGAGGATGCTGCGGAAGGTGGCTCCGGCGTCTTTGTCGGCGTGCAGTTCGTCAAATGTGCGAACGGTGGTGGGCAGGGATTTTTCTGATGCGCTCCAGGCTTCGAGAGTTCCGAGCATGGGCAGAAGGAGACAGGCGTTTCTTCGGGTCAGGGTCATGTCGGCTCCTGGGAGGAAATCAAAGATACAGGAAATCGCCTGGATTGCGTCGCGGCGTTGGTGGGCAGGCGGTTTTTAGGTCAAGGCCGCGGGCAGCGTCGCCCGCGCTACATCGGAAGGAGGGCCCGCTCGACAAACTGATGTCGTCCTGAGGCGCATCGTAAGAAGCGCGAAAGGGAGACGACATGGCTAAGAAGAATGGTTTGGCTGACCCCAGCCGGTTGCGTTCGTTCGATAGCGACGACAAGCAATTGCTGCAAGTGGTGATTGAGACGCCTAAGGGCAGCCGGAACAAGTTTGCCTTCAATGCGAAGGAACACGTTTTCGAATTGAAGAAAGTGCTGCCTGCGGGGATGACGTTTCCTTACGACTTCGGCTTCGTGCCTTCGACCTTGGCCGAGGATGGCGACCCCATCGACGTCCTGGTTCTGATGGATGAGCCGGCGTTTCCGGGATGTGTGCTGCGCTGTCGAGTGATTGGCGTAATCGAGGGCGAACAGGGCGACAAGAAATCGAACGAGCGCAATGATCGGATTCTGGCAGTGGAGAAAGATGCTCATAGTTGGGCGGAAGTGAAAACGGTGAATGATCTTGGGGGAGAGTTCTGCCGGGAGTTGGAGGAATTCTTTGTGAACTATCACAAGCTCTCTAACGAGCAATTCCGGGTGTTAGGGATTCGTGGGCCGGAGCCTGCGCGGAAGTTGGTGAAGGCCGGGAAGCGGTGAAAGTCAAAGGCCGCGGCGGGGGTGCCCGACCTACGTGAACTCCCGTTACACATAACAGGAGCTCAACATCGCAAGCAACGGTGGCGGACAGGAGTGTCCGCACCACATGCAGCGGGGTTACAATTGGCGGCTTTCTCTTGGAGAAAACCGCATGCGTCTTCATCAGTGGTTGCTTCGGTTTGCTTTACTTGCTGTCGTGATTCTGGCTGCCGCTGCGTTTGTCCCGGCGCAGCAGGCCAGTCCCTCGTCCTCGCAACTTTCCAAAGAAGTTCTGCAGTATGTTCGGGTGCGCTCCCCCAAAGTGGTGCTGACGCATGTGCGCATTATCGACGGGACGGGCCGCGCGGCGGTGGAGGATCAGAACGTCGTCCTCGAAGGCGGGAAGATCAGCGCGATACAGCCGGGCGCGGATGTAGCGAAGATGCAGGGTATCGAAGTGCTGGATCTGCACGGGTACAGTGTGATGCCCGGAATCGTCGGGATGCACAATCATCTTTTTTATGTGGCGCGCCCGAATCTCGATAGCAAGTGGCACGGGAACGAGCCTTTGCTGGTGCCGCAGATGACGTTTTCAGCGCCGCGGCTTTATCTAGCTGCGGGCGTGACGACTATGCGGACGACTGGAAGCGTCGAGACGTTCGCGGATTTGAATCTGCGCGCCCGAATTGATGCGGGAGTTCTTCCCGGGCCGCACATTGATGTGACTGGGCCGTATCTGGAGGGGAAGGACAGCTACTTCATCCAGATGCACCAGTTGGGGAGTCCGGAAGAAGCGAGACAGTTCGTGGACTATTGGGCGGATCGCGGCGTGACTTCGTTCAAGGCGTATATGAACATTTCGCGCGCTGAGTTAAAGGCGGCAATCGATGAAGCGCACAAACGCAATATTAAGGTGACCGGGCATTTGTGCTCGGTCAGTTACAAGGAAGCGGCGGAGTTGGGGATTGACGACCTGGAGCATGGATTCTTTGTGAACACGCAGCTTGATCCGGGCAAGAAGCCGGATGTGTGCAGCGAGGGTGAGGGGACGCCGACGCTGAAGGCGATGAGTCCGGAGAGTGCGGAGGCGATGGATCTGATTGAGACGCTGGTGAAGCATCATGTGGCGGTGACGTCGACGCTGCCGGTATTTGAGAGCGGCGGGATTCCGGGTCGGCCTCCGCTGCGGCAGGCGTTCCTCGATGTTTTGTCTCCGTCGGCGCGCGAAGCTTACTTGTATCGGCGGGAGAAGCCGGTGAAAGAGGAGACGCCTGCGACTCCGGTGGATTCGCCTGGGGATGATTGGCCTATGCTGATCAAGCGCGACATGGAACTGGAACACGCCTTCGCGAAGGCTGGCGGGTTATTGCTGGCCGGCCCTGATCCGACTGGCGATGGTGGAGTGGCCGCTGGCTTTGGAGACCAGCGGGAGATGGAACTGCTAGTGGAGGCTGGGTTCACGCCGGTGGAGGCGATTCAGGTCGCGACTTGGAATGGCGCGGTTTATATGGGGAAGCAGGATCAGATTGGCAGCGTGGCGGTGGGAAAGAATGCGGATCTGGTGGTGGTAAAGGGGAATCCGGCCGCGCGGATTGCAGACGTGGAGAATGTGGAGATCGTGTTCAAAGATGGCGTGGGGTACGATTCGGTGAAGTTGCTGGAGTCGGTGAAGGGGAGATATGGGGAGTATTGAGTGTTTGCCTTGTGTGGATGAAGAGTTACGAAAAAACTTTCGGCCGCTTTCACGCTCGCCGGCCATAAACTCAAGGTCCCTCGACTGCGATCGGCTTGCGCCTTCACTCCGCGCGGAATGACAAGTCTTTATCAGCACATAACATTATTTACTCGTCATGTTAAATCTATGAGTAAGTTCATGTCGCTCCTTCCAGCAATCATCGCTAGGTAGCGCGACAGTCACCTTCTACAAAAACAATCCAGCAGTTTTTCTTTGCTACACTCGCTCGATTCTTTCTGGCTCATAAGGGGTGTCTGCCGATGGCATCAAGGAAGGTCTGCTGGCTGGGTCGCTTCGGTTGCGCAGGTCTTGTTCTTGCTGGCTTAGCTTTACTTTCCTCCTGTGGCGGTTCATCGGGCGGGACTACGCCTCCGCCTCCTCCGCCGCCCCCTCCCGCTTCGAATACTCCTTTTTGGGCGCAGTGGGGAGCTACTGGTTTGCATGCCGGGGCCGTGAACGTGGTGGCGCAGAGACTCAACTCGAAACTGGCTGACATTATTTATGACCCGTTTGTTGCGCAGGAGCAAGCGGAGTTCGGCGGTGATCTGGTAGCGCACTATCAGGCGACGCTGACGGATGGAAATGATTTTTACATGGAGAGCAAGGGTGGAACGTATCCCTCGTGCAATCCGGCAGGCGATTGGCAGAACGGAACGGCGTGCGGCCCGAACGCGTGGGAGCGGCTGACCTGGAGTGTCACGCGTTATGCGTGGGAGAGCGGGAAGGCGATGCTGATCTGGACATTTGCTTCGGATTGGAAGCCGGAACCGAACGCTACCGGCGGGCTCGGAGGGTGGGAGCCGGTCTTTCATCCCGTGCTCTCGAATGGATTCCTGTTCGTGCCGGGCGGGGGCGGGACTGTATATAAGGTGGACAAGAATTCGGGGATGTCGGTCAAGAAGATCGATCCGTTTGCAGCGATGGCCATCGACAAAGCGCACACGTATGTTTCGGGACCGCTGACTGCGGATACAAGTGGAAATGTGTATTACAACGTGCTGACGCTGGCAGATCCGGCGGTGTCGGATCCATGGTTCGGAGCTGATGTTGGCGGTGCCTGGTTGGTTAAAGTGAGCACTGCGGATGCAGCCAGCGTCGCGACTTACGCGTCGCTGGTTCCAGGGGCGCCGGCGGCTGGCGCGGCAAATTGTCCGGGAACGTTTTTTGATCTTGCGCCACCGCGGCCCGCATTCCCCTGGCCGCCGACTCCAACGGCGGTGCCGCCCACTGAACTTTGCGGATCGCAACGACCCGGGGTGAATGTGGCGCCCGCGATTGCGGCGGATGGGACGATCTACACAGTGAGCCGCGCGCATTTCGATGAAATGGTGGTGTATGTCTTGGCGGTCAATCCGGACCTCACGCCTAAGTGGCAAACGTCGTTGCAGAACTTGTTACAGGATGGCTGCGGTACGATCCTGCCCATCGCCAGCGATACAACTACTCCGAATAGTTGTGCTGCCGGTACGACGGCGGGTGTGGATCCGACGACCAACGCGTTTGGTTCGGGACGCATGATCGATGAGGCTTCGTCGACGCCGACGGCGCTGCCCGATGGCGTGCTGTTTGGAACGGTGGATCGTTACAACTTCGCGCGCGGGCATTTGTTCAAGATTGATGCCAACGGACATTTTGTGGCGGCGTATCCGTTTGGATGGGATTCGACACCGGCGGTGTATTCGCATGATGGGACGTATTCAATCGTGATCAAGGACAATCACTACGAGGCGACCGCGTATTGCGGGGCGCGGGGGAATCCCGTATGCACGCCGCGGACGCCCGGTCCTTTCTACATCACGCAGCTGGATGCGAATCTGAATGTGGAGTGGCAGTTTCAGAACATGACGATCGATGCCAACCATCCTGCTGGATATGAGTGGTGTGTGAACGCTCCGGCGATTGATTCAAACGGGGTGGTGTATGCGAACAGCGAGGATGGGAATGTGTACGCGATTCCGCAGGGACATACTGGGGTGTTTACTGTTCCGCAACAGAAGATGTTTTTGAAGCTGGCGCTCGGGGCGGCTTACACGCCGCTGTCGATTGGAGCGGACGGTAAGTTGTATGTGCAGAATGATGGCCATTTGTTTGTGGTGGGGAACTAGGCGAGGCTTGTGTTGGTGATTCGCGGTTGAGATGAAAGTCAAAGGCCGCGGGCGAGGGCGCCCGCGCTACACGACCGCAGTGACTTTTGAACGCTCACCTTCGTAACCTCCCCGGAATTGGCGGGCAGAACTACTCTCTTGGCCGGGGGTTTTCTACCAGCATGACCAGCAAAATCAGCAACGTGCTCGCAGTTCTTGCGGTGGGGGGACTGATGTTTGTCGGTTCCGCTGCCGCGCAGTCCGCAACCGACAACACTTCCGGCGCGGGACCGGGCGTTCATGATCCGGGACATCCGCGAGTGAACCAGGTCAACGGACGTGAAGCGAATCAGCAGAAGCGCATCGGGAATGGCGTTGCCAAAGGGACGCTGACCTCGAAGCAGGCCACTCATCTGGAAAAGCGCGAGACGGCCGTGCAGAACCGCGAGAAAGCGGACATGGCTGCGCACAATGGGCATCTGACCAGGGCTGAACAACGCGGGATTAATCGGCAGCAGAATCGGATCAGCCGGAGTATCAAGCGGGATAAGGCTGTGACGAAGTCGAAGCAGCAGTAGAGTTTTTGGAGTTGAGTTGGGAAGGAAGCCGCGGGCGACTGCGGCTTTTGTTATTTCTGGCTGGTAGTCTTTGATCGTTGGTCGTTGGCAAAAGCCTAAGAACTCAGCGGTCGTGGAATCCCACCCTAACGTCGCAAACAGCGCGGCGTTAGGATGGGGCACCCTCGCCACATGGCAGAGCAAGGTCAAGAGCAACGGGAGCGGGCGGGAGTGCCCACTCCACACTTGCTACTTGATTAGCTTGGTTAAGGCGGACCGGAGGTCGTCGGGTTTGAAGCCGAAGGGGCCAGGCTTGCTTTTGTAGACAACGCGATTGTTGGTGTCGATCAGGTAGAGGCGGTCGGGCCATCCCGTGTAAGCGCGCTCGGTGGAGTCGCCGAACTCATCGAGGACCGCCGGGAACTTGATGCCCAGCTTGCGAACGCAGGAGCCGGCGACCTGTGCTCGCTCGTCGAGATCTTTCGGGCTCGCAAAGACGACTTTGTCTTTAATATTGCTCTGCATCTGCCAGACGTCGCTAGGGTGCGCTTCGAGGATGTAGACCACCAGGAACGCGACCTTCCCGTTGTAGTCGTCGTAGAGCTTGTTGAGGGCGGGAACCTCCCGCCGAAAGGGCGGTCAAGTGTAGCTGCCGAAGACGAGGACGACCGGCGTGTGGGTCGTGAGCGCGGAGAGTTGCACGCGGTCGGTCTTGTCGAGTTTCAGCAGAGAGAAGTCAGGTGCCGTATCGCCGGTGCGTAGTTCCCCGGCGCGCTCGTGGGTCCAGAGAGTTTCGAAGGGGAGCGTGAGGAAGACGGCTGGGCCGGGCATGCGCGACATGACGCGCGCGAAAGTCTCCGGGGGCTGGCGCATTGCCCAGACGATGTAGCTGGCGTAAGCGCCGTAGAGCAACACGAAGACCACGAAGACACGGATCGCCCACTTCTTTTTTGATGTGCTGATCCCCATTGGGCGAGCATGGTAGCGCAAAGCGGGGGGAGAGGCTCTAGTGGTTTCAGGTTAGTCGTCAGTCGCTGGTCGTCGGCAAAACAGGCGTTGGCGGTTTATGAAGAGCCTTAAGGTTGTGGACCGTGGAAGCCCACCTTAACGTCGCAAACAGCCGCGCCGTTAGGATGGGGCACCCGCTTCGGATGGGGAACCCACGGCCTCCTCAAAAAATTCGGGGCCCCCGATCTTCCGGGTGCCCCTTCGCGGGCGAGGGCGCCGCGCTACATGAACTACTCCTACTCTTTGCCGCCTTCTACGATTACGTGCACCGCTGAGTCTTTTGCGACTTCTGGGACTGCTATTGGCTGCAGCTTTACGCTTGCCAGCATTTGTTCCATGCGTCCGAAGACCAGGGAGCGGTTGACCGGCCTGAGGCCGGCGACCGTGGCATCCGTTGTGCCCAGGCCCATGCTGAACTCGTAGCAATTTCCGTTCTCGAAGTGGTGGAAGTATTTCAGGCGGGCTTCCTCTTTGTCGGAGCCGCTCTGGTCTTCAAGCATGGAATATTCGGTTCCGGCAATCTTAACTTTGGAAACCGAGGTGGGTTCGTTTTCCGGATGCTCGCTCTTCGGGAAGGCGAAGGCCTCGCACTGGTCCTTCGACAACGTCGAGTTGACGCTTACTCCGAAGTATGCGGACGTGAAGTCGGTGCCGGGATACGAGCTGCGCGGCAGTTCGATCGCGGCGACCGTGACTCCGCCGGGCTGCACGTAGTTGGTCTTCAGTTGACCGAGGCCGGCCAAGTCCATCTGCTGCGGTTCGTCGCCCGTCTTCAGGATGTAGTTCCTGGGATATTGGAACGACACGCCGTTGTTTGGGTCATTGAACGTGTACGTCGGTGCTTTGTGCTGAACGCGCTTCTTTGCTGGCTTCGGCGCGATCGGTGGTTGCACTGCGGCCGTTATTGGGCCGGGGCTGGCGATCGCTGGGCTGACAGGCGCCGGCGCGCTGATCGCGCTGGGCGCTGGTGAGGAGCCTTTTGAGCAGCCGTTGGTGATTAAGAGAAATACTCCTGAGACGGCGGTGAGTGCGACGAGGCCTGCACCGAACAGGGCTTTTTCTTTGGAGAGAGAGTTCTTCGTGGTCTGAGTTTTCTTTGGGTCTTGCGAATTTCCGATGTTGAGTTGCGTGAAGTTTGCCATTGTAGCCTCCCGTTGCTGGTTCCCCCAGTCGCTGGTTCAGGTGGCACGGGGGGCGCCAGATTGGCGGCTGTTGATTGCAGGGGACTTGCCGGTTTTCGTTCATTCGCGGGGTGTGGTGCTTGGAACACGGTGTGGGGTCGGGGACACGAGGCTGGGACGTCTCAAGTTTTACCGAACAATCTTAAACGCAGAGAGCGCGGACTGATGCGGCAGACGTCGAGAGAAGAGCGTTTAACCGCAAAGGTCGCAAAGGGTTCGCGAAGGTCGCTCAGTGCGAGACGAGCGTGTTCAGCAAGTCATCGCTCTGTGAGGCGCTTGTCGTTATCTCACTGAGCTAGGGCAGAGCTAGCGGTTTTTCTTTTTCGGGTTTCGGGAATTTGTTTTCGGCGACTACCGTGCGGAGTTGTGCGATGCGGTGTTCCAGGCTTTCTTTCGCTTCTTTGGGGGAGTTTGGCATGTTGTCGCCCAGGATGATGTAGGTCTGGAGCAGGCGAATGGCGGATTCGCCGGAGTATCCGGCTTGCATGGCAAGCTTCACACCTTCGCGGTCGGCGGCTAGTTCGCCTTCGCGCCCGTAGCCGGGCAGGAAGGGGTCGACTTTCATCTTGGTGGCGATGGCTGCGGTGAGGCGCTGCTCGTCGAGTGTTTTCGCTAGATGCTCTCGACATTGATTGAGGTCGATGTTTTCGATTTCGTGCCCTAGGACCATGGCTAGCTGGTCTTCGCTATCCATGTAGGCGAGGATACCGGCGCCAACGAAGACCTGGCCGCCGGGCAGGCCGACGGCGCTGCGGAACGAGGGGCTCGGGTCGAATCGGAAGCGGTACGGGATTTTGCGCTGCGCGTGGACGGCAACTTTGTCGCCTACGGATTGCAGATACTCATCGAGTTTGGTGGTCTGTGGTGTTGGTTGCATGCCTTCCTGGGCGATGAAGTCGTCGGCTAGGATCTGGCCCATGCGGACTTCGTCGGCGTCGGAGATCAGGGCGGGTTGCGGTTGGGCGAGAAGCAGAAGTGTTAGCAGAGCAATGGCGGAACGCATGGCTCATGGATGGACGAGAGGGGGGCGGTTGTGTGAGCAGGGTCTTCTTGTGTGGCGTTTCATGCTTATTGATTGAGGGGCAAAGGCAGCGGACGCGCTACACGGTTAGCGCGGCTTCAGCGTCTGGATCGCCATGGTTGGGTCGGGCACGGCGGATTCGTGGGCCACTATCCACCACTTGCCATCGATTTTGCGCATCACCACCAGGTTCACTCCCATGGCTTTTTGGCCGCCATTGGTGGAGTGGTACCGGGTGATCGCATAGGCGACGTCACCGGAACACACCGTCGAGAGAGTTTCGATGGAATCGATGTGGTAGCGCGCATCGACGCCGTGCTGGACGTAGGCTTGAATCAGGGAGCGCGGATGCACGATGCCGTCGACATAGTGCTGGGTGAGGTAGTAGGCGTCGTCGGAGTAGAGCGCGGCGACCCTGGCTGCGTCGCCTGCGTTGTAGCTGTCTTTCCATGTGTCGGCGATTGAGGCAATCGCGTGCTCGTCGGCCTGCGTGGCACAGTGAGCCGGGTTCGAGTCTGCGGAGTCGCTGGGGATGAGCAGGAGGCAGAGAGCAGCGGTCGAGATCGGGAGCAAAAATTTCATGGGGACACCGGCGATTTTCAGTGTCGCAGGGTGATGAGCGGGTGTCTGTGATGTATGAACCTGGGTGTTTCGGGAGCGGGTGATGTGCGTGGAGAAGAGTAAGGTCAAATGCAAAAGCCGCGGGCGGGGCGCCCGCGCTACATGAGCTAGGCGCCGGGGTGGATCCAGCGGACTATTTCGAATACCACGGCTGCTACCAACGCGGATGCGGGGATGGTCATGACCCAGGCCCAGACGATTTTTCGGGCGATGCCCCAGCGGACTGCAGACAGGCGGTTGGTGGCTCCCACGCCGATAATCGCGCCGGTGATGGTGTGCGTGGTGCTCACTGGAATTCCTGCCAGAGCGGTTGCGAACAGCGTGATGGCTCCCGCTGTTTCGGCACAGAAGCCGCCCACCGGCTTCAGTTTGGTGATGCGCGATCCCATGGTGTGAACGATGCGCCAACCGCCGAAGTACGTTCCCAGAGCGATGGCAGTATGGGCGGCGAGGATGATGGGCCAGTGATAGTGGCCCCAGTTGTGGTTCATATCGTAAGCGCTCATATACTTTGCGCTGTAGAGAGCGCCCGCCACGATTCCCATAGTTTTCTGAGCGTCGTTGCCGCCGTGGCCCAGACTGTACCCGGCCGCCGACAAAAGCTGCAGCTTGCGGAACCATTTGTCGATGCGTTGGGGAGGCTTGTTGCGCAGCAGCCAGAAGATCGCGACCATGAAGCTGAAGCCGAGCACCAGACCCATGATCGGGGCGACAACGATGAAGATCAGTGTCTTGTACCAGCCCGCGACGATGATGACGTGGAAGCCAGAACGCATGATGGCCGCGCCGGCATAGCCGCCGATTAGCGCATGGGAAGAAGAAGTGGGGAGGGCCCACCACCAGGTCAGCAAGTCCCAGACGATCGCGCCCAGCAATCCAGCAATCACAACGTATTGCGTGACGGAGTCGATCTGAACCATCCCCTTGCCGATCGTCTTGGCGACTGCGGTACCCAGAAAGAAGGCGGCGACGAAGTTAAAGAAAGCGGCCCACGCCACGGCTAGCTTCGGGGAGAGCACGCGCGTGGAGACGACGGTGGCGATGCTGTTGGCGGCGTCGTGAAATCCATTGAGGAAATCGAAAATCAGCGCTACCAGTACAGTGACGATGAGGAGAAGAAGGTTCGAATTCACCCGTTCGATTCCTGTGATTTAGGATGCACGGCTTCAGGCATTCTTCAGGACGACGGTTTCGAGTAC
>Ga0070712_100002875_pt1 | contig 10670 bp, 12 predicted proteins | sample LARL81metaG_FD_71396 | JGI IMG/M metagenome (GOLD analysis project Ga0070712, IMG submission 71396) | Corn, switchgrass and miscanthus rhizosphere microbial communities from Kellogg Biological Station, Michigan, USA - LAR L8-1 metaG | ecosystem: Host-associated > Plants > Roots > Rhizosphere ...
CGCAGCCGGGCGACGTCATCGGCCAGCGCGGTCATCGGAAACTGGGGCGCCGCAACGTGGTAGCCGTCGGCCTGCAGGCGCTCGATGACGCTGCTCCAGCTGGAGCCGTCAGCAAATGCGCCGTGGACGAGAATGATGTTCGGTCGGAGGTTCATCTCGGTACTTCCTTCCGGATTGCGTCTTGTGGCCATCGTGCGGAGCGAGGGCGCGATTGGGGTACCCGCAACATGACTGGAGTTGGCGCGCAGGCCGGTGCAGGGCATGCCGGCGTTCGGGATTAACGGTGGTCGGGCACGATGGCGCCAGGGAGTGCCAGTCGGCGGGATGAAATCGAGGAGCGCTTGCCTGACCTGGCCAGCGTGGGTCCAGATGATCGCATGTGGCCCCCCGTCAATGACGACGCGGACGTGCCTGATCAGGGCAGGCAGCCGGAAGCAGCGGTCTCGGAGGTCATTTCCGTCGAGGAGGACCCGGCAGACCCGGCGACGCTCACCTGGGACGCTCTTGCGACGGCAGCCACCGCGCGGCCCGCATGCTCAGGCCACGATCACGGCTGATTAGCCTGGAGACGGCGTTGATGAAACGGACTGCCCGAGAGGACAGGCAGATGCCAGGCCCCGGTGAACACCCGTCACGGCAGTCCGCACCCATCATTGGCCGGGAAGCCGGGCTTGCCACGCTGCGCGGACTGGTGGATCCGGTCCCGCGGACTAGCCAGGTCCTGCTCATTATCGGTGAGGCAGGCATGGGCAAGACCGTGCTCCTGGCGGACGCAGCCGAACGCGCACGATCAGCGGGCATGCAGGTACTGTCCGTCACCGGTCGGGAATCGGAGTCGAAGCTCGCATTCGCAGGGCTGCATCAGCTGCTGCGGCCGGTGCTGTCCAGCGCCGCCGGCCTTCCCGGCCGTCAGGAACAAGCCCTGCTGGGGGCTCTCGGCCTTGCTGCGGATCCCGTTGCTTCTGACCCGCTCCTCACCGGGCTCGCCGTACTCACCCTGCTCTCGGATCTTTCGGAACGTTCCCCGCTTCTGGTGGTCGCCGACGACTCCCACTGGCTCGACCGTAGCTCGCTTGACGCCCTGGCCTTCGTCAGCAGCCGCCTCGACGCCGAGCGGGTGGTGTTGCTTCTGGGCGCCCGGGGGCAGGCGCCGCCCTCCGGCTTTGACCGAGGATTCCCGGAGCTGCATCTTGAGCCGCTATCAGCTGCGGACGCCGGCCGCTTGCTGGACCAGCAGCCTCGCCCGCCTCGCGGACGGGCCCGGGCGCCGGTGCTCGCCCAGGCCGCCGGTAATCCCATGGCACTGATCGAGCTAGCGAAAGTGATCGCCGCGGATCCCGCCGCCAGCCGGCGGTGGGCCGCCGAGCCACTGCCCCTGACCGACCGGCTGAGCGCCGTCCTCACCTCCAGGTTCGCCGCCCTGCCCGAGCGGACGCAAGCGGTGCTGCTGCTGGCCGCGGTGGCCGACGGCCCGGACCTGAGCGCAGCAGCTGGGCGCGGTGCCGGGCCAGACGCCAGTGTCCTCGCGCCGGCCGAGCAGTTGGGCCTGGTCAAGGTAGACCGGACCGGCTTGCAGTTCTCTCACCCCCTCGTCCGTTCTGCCATCTACCACTCCGCGCCCTTCGCCCAGCGCGCCGCAGCGCACCGCCAGCTCGCCGAGACCCTGCACGACCAGCCAGACCGGCGAGCCTGGCACCTGGCAGCCGCGGCACTGAATCCTGACGAACAGGTGGCTTCGCTGCTGGAGGCCACAGCTACCCAGGCACAACACCGCGGCGGTGCGGCCGCCGCAGCGCTAGCGATGGAACGCGCGGCCGAACTCAGCCCCCACCCCCAGGACCAGGCACGGCGGCTGGTATCCGCCGCTTCGACCGCCATTTCCACCGGCCAGGCGGACTGGGTCCAGGATCTGGCCACCCGCGCCCTAGCGGTGACATCCGACCCCGCCGTGCGGCTGACAGCCCGCCGCGACGCCGGGTGGGCGCTGGCCTACTCTGGTCGGCGCTCAGCCGCCCTGGCCGCGCTCATCTCCGTCGCCGAAGAGGCATCGCGTGACCTGCCGGGCCTCGCCTGGGACGCCCTCGCCGATGCAGCCACCGTCGCCTACTACTCAGGCGCGGCCGCCAGCCGCCAGGCCGTGAGCCGTATCCTGGAACTCCTGGAAAACGAGGGGGCGCCGTCCCCCGGCGGTGACCCGCACGCTGATGCCGGCGCGCGGCGGCTCTGGATACGGGCCTGCACCGACCCGTTCGGCAGCAGAAATCAGCTCGTCCCGTACCTGCGCCGCATCGCCCGCTCTGCCCTCGAAGAGCCCGCTCTGTGGCGAGCTGGATCCGCCGCATGGCTCCTGGACGAATCCGACCTGGCGATCCAAATGCTGCAGGACGCCATGCAGCGGCTCCAGGCACCCGGCACGCGCGGCACCAGCGGCCCGGGCCTGACCGCGCTCGGGTGGGCATACACCGACGCGGGGCGCTGGGACGAGGCGCTCGAAGTTGCCGCCGAAGCCGCCGATCTGGCTGAGGCAAACCAGATGGACATCGTTGCCGCGTCCGCTGACGTGATCGCGGCCGCCGTCCTCGCCATGCGCGGGGACTCCACCGCGGCACGCAGGCATGCCGGCAGGGCGCTCGCCAGCGTCGATCCCGCCGAAAACGGATTGCTAGCCGCCTGGGCCCGGCGTGCCCACGGGGTCGCGGCTTTCGCCGACGGCAGCTACCTGCTTGCCTTCACCCAGCTCCGCGGGGTGTTCAGCGAGGATGGCACGCCCCTGCACAACCACGTCTCCTACCTGGGTATGGCAGATCTCGCCGCCGCCGCGGTCCGCTGCGATCAGCGGAACGAAGGATGCGACGTCATCGAGCACGCACTCAGCAATCTGAACGGAACGGCCTCTCCCCGGCTCGAGCAGCTCATCGCCCGCGCCCGCGGCATCCTCGCCGACCCAGCCAAGTCAGAAGCCTATTTCGGCACGGCGCTTTCCGACCCCGCCGGGGACCAGTGGCCATTCGAGCGGGCACAGCTTCGGCTCGACTACGCCGAATGGCTGCGGCGGCGGCGCCGGATCAACGACGCCAAGCCCCAACTGACGGAGGCTCTGGGAACCTTCCGGCGGCTGCGGGCCCGGTCATCGGCGCAGCGGGCGGAGGCAGAGCTGAGAGCGTGCGGGGTAGCCGTCGCCGACGCGGCCGGCGACCGCGATGCCCTATGGGAGCTAACCCCCCAGCAGCGCCAGATCGTCCGCCTGGCCAGCGACGGCCTGACCAACAGCCAGATCGGCGACCGGCTCTTCCTCTCACCGCGCACCGTCAGCTGGCACCTGTATAGGTCTTACCCCAAGCTTGGAGTAGCCGGCCGGAACCAGCTACGCGACGTGCTCGCCCGCGCCAGCACGCCAACACCAGCACACGAAAGCGCCGGAGGCGAGACTCTGCCTTGATGCGTCTCCCTCGACGAAACAAGCGCGCGCCCGCGGCATGAACACGAATACGGCTTGCAGCGTCGAAGGGATCCCCCGGAATGCAGCGCGCGAACTCCGCTTCGTAGGAAGACGCCCTCGCGGAGCGGTTTCGGGAAGCCGGGTCGGCCAGATGCGCTCGCCCGAGCGGTCCTGGATTCTGGTGGGGTACTCCAGCGTGAGCCGCGCGGCCTCATCGGCCGGAGTGTCCGATGTGATCTCGCGGTACGTGTAGTCCAGGTGCATCCCGTCGACGGCCATGATGACCTTCGGCCAGTCTTCGTACTCCCGGCTTTGTCGAAGTCCGAGGCCAAGATTGGTGCAGCCGTAGGCTCCGCGCGATACCCGTGGCAAGGATGGTCGGCAGCGGCCGAGGCTGACGGCGCGAAAGTCCCGTGCACCGCTTGAGTACGTCAGCTGACTCAAGTAGGGCACACTCCGTGACCAGCGGGTGACGCCGGAGCGTATCGACATCGATAGCAGCAGTCCCAATCGGGACCGGCTCCGTGGCGATTAGCTCGAAATTGGTTCTGCGGGCAACTTCTGGATCTGACCCGCGAAGCCACGAAATCCACAACCAGGCGATAGTGGCCACCGGGGTACCGGGATTTCCGGAGAGAGTCAGACCTCGGCAAGGCAACTTGTCAGGCTCAGGCATGAAGATGGTGGCACGCATACACAACCCGCCGGGTGAAGGGCGCTGGGCTTCGTGACCGAGGACTCCAGCCGCGCCGAGTGGCTGCAGCAAACACGGTTCTACCTTCGCGACGCCGATCCGGTGCGACCGGCGGTCCTGGGCGATTCCCCGGCACACGGGACCTACCGGGGACTCGACCTCGAACTGCTGGACCGGGGCGAGGAGGATGAGCGCGCGGTGCTGATTGAGGCGCGGCACCGGGAGTTTGCGGATGCGCTGCAGGGTGATGACCACGTGATGCTCGGCGGCGAGCCTGTTAACCCGAGGCTGCATGTGGCAATGCACCAGGTGGTGGCGAACCAGTTGCTGGCCGACGGCTGTGGCTGTTGCAGGGGTCTGGCTATCCGCGTGGGCTCTGCCATCCCGCTGAGCCGATGCTCTGCATCCCAGACCAGCAGCCTGGCGTTAGTGCTGGGTGCGGCGGATGGGCTGGCGGGGTGCCTGCCGGTTCCTGGAGCCGCCGGAGCGGGTGGCGCCGGGAATGCCGGTTGGCTGAGTGCCGGTGGATGGCAGGTCGAGGTGGTCGAAGTCGGGGTCGGGCATGGGGCGGTCGAAGCCGACCGCTTTGTGGGTCATCGACAGGGACAGGGCGACGGCGTGGTCGGCTTGGATGAGGCCGGTCTTGCGGGCGGCGGTGGCGACGCGGGTCTGGCAGCGGCAGTCGATGGAGTGGAGGGCGGCGGTTTTAGCCGCCGAGCCGACCGCGATGCCGAGGTCGATGTCGCGCAGGTTGCACACGGGACCGGTGAATTCGAGTTCGGCGGATTGGCTGCGCAGGTTGTTGGTGTGGTGGAGGAATTCGGCGCAGGTGGCATACCCGCAGGCGCCGCAGTCGTAGTTGGGCGGGTACCAGCCCGGCAGGAGGCCGACGAACAAGATGGCGTCGACGGCTTCGGCGGCGTCGGCGTCGCGGAACCAGATCCGCTCCCGGCGCTCCTTGCCGCGGGCCCGCATCCAGGCTGCGAGATCGTGGCGGATGGCGTCATCGTCGGCTATCACGGTTTCCATGAAGTTCGGTTTGCCGGCCAGAAACAGTTGCCCGCCGGATTTGGGGGCCGTGATCGCGGCCGCAGCCATGAGCTGGGCGACCTGGCGGACGGTGCCCGCCCGCAGTTCGTCGTAGCCGAGGGTGCCGCTCATACCGGGACGGTGACCTGGCGCTGGCACCAGGCGTAAAGGGCGTCGTAGACGAACCGGCCCCGTTCGAGCAGTCGGTGGTCGTCGGCTTCGACGTCCAGGCCGCCCAGCCCGATCGCCAGCAGCCCGGGCCCGGCCGGGTCGGTGCCGAGGTCGGCAGCGATGTCGGCGGCGTGCACGATCTTCGCCAGGCGCATCAGCGCAGGGTCGCCGGCCAGGTGGTAATCCTCGATGAGGACCTCGAAGGTGCATTTGCCGTCGCGGTGGTCATAGCGGGCGCCAGGGGCATCGAAGCTGATGGCGTCCTCACGCCCGGCCACCTCTAGGACCTGGTCGGCAGGGATGTAGAGAATTTCGGCGGCGGGGTCGATGAACTTAGTGATCAGCCAGGGGCAGGCGATCCGGTCGGTCTTGGGGCGGGCGCGGGTGATCCATTTCATGACGGCTCCTCAGACATGGGTTCGGGAGAAGGGTCGTGGACAGTGAGGCCGGGCAGATTGAGGTAGCCCCCGGTCACCTCATAGCGGGTGATCGGCCGGTAGGAGACGGCCCGGTGGACCTCGCTGGCGGTGAGCGCATCGCGGTGCGGGGTGGCGATCCAGGCGTCGAACACCTCGTGACTGGGCCAGATGGTGATGACGACGGTGTCGCCGCCGGGGGTGGCGGGCTCGCAGACCAACTCGGCAAGGATGCCGTGCTGCTGGCGGATCGCGCGGCCCTCGGCGATCCACGCCAGATACCGCTCGCGCCATTCGGGCGGGACCACGACAGTGCGCAGGCAAACAATCACGGCGACTCCTCAGAGGATGCGGTAAGAGCAGCGCCGGGCGGGCGCGCGCTGGTACGCGAGGTCAGGCCGAGGTGGCGGGCCCAGCCCCACAGCGTCAGGTCATATCCGGCCTTGACCACGCCAGCGACCACTAGTGGCGCGCCGAGGGCGAGCTGCTGCACCAGGCCAGCGATCAGCGGGCCGATCGGCCGGACGGTGTAGCGGGAGGCGTTGGTGAGCGCCGCGGCGGCGGTGCGTTCACTGGGGGTGACGACGGTCATGACCAGCGCCTGGCGAGTGGGAACGTCCATCTGCGACAGCGTGGTGCGGGCCAGCAGCAGCAGCGCCGCGACGCCGAAGGTGGGCGCGAAGGAGACCGTGGCCAGCAGCAGGTTGCTGGGCAGGTGGGTGCCGACCATGGTGGCGATCAGGCCGAACCGGCGGGCCAGCAGTGGTGCGAGCGCGACCGAGACCGCCTGCACCACCGAGACGGCGAAAAACAGCCAGCCGAGCGCGACCACCGAGACGTGATAACGCTCGGCGAAGTAATACGACAAGAACCCGGTCGTGACCAGGCCACCACCCGCGGCGTCCACCGCGAACAGCCCGGCCAGCCGCCGCACCACGGACCGGGAGGGGCCCAGCTGAGACCGGGCCCGGGTCACCGGCTCCAGCGCCGAAGCCTTGTCCGGTGAAGCCTCAACAGCAGGAGACAGGCGGGCGGCAAGGACCGCACCGGAGATCCCGACCGGGACCAGTACCAGGAACAGCCACGCGTGCACGCCCCCGGACGCGCCGTGTGGGCCGAGCCCGGTCAGGATCACAGCCAGCGAGCCCAGTGCGCCCGCAGCCGCGCCGACTGCGTTGTAGCGCCCATACACCGCCGCCGTGCCCGCATCTTCGGTGGCGAGCATCGCCTGCTCCAGCGTGGTCGCCGGGCCGTTATCCACCACGTCGGTGGACAGGGTACCGGTGAGCGCGACCACCAGCAGCACCCACAACGGGGCGCCCGCCGCGACCACCACCCCCGCGACAGCGATGCCACCGAAGAACACCACATAGGAGCGGCGGCGGCCGAACCGGTCGCCGAACCTGCCGACCGCCAGGCTGGCCAGCGCCGTCCCCGCGATCAGCGCCGTCAGCACCACGCCAACCTGGACGCTGGTGAACCCGCGGGCGGCCAGCAGCGCCCCGAGCAAGACCGCGGTAAACCCATACCCAGCGGCCCGCACCCCCTGCCCGGCCACAAGCAGCCGCGCATCGCAGGTCAGGGCCGGCCGGGACCTCACCCGCTCACCGCCAAGCCTGCCGGTCTGGATCTGGCCTGCGCACCTGGACGATTCTGCAACCATGGTCGCACCAATGCAACCCTGGTCGCATCTCAGCTACACTCGCCGCCGGGGTGATGGGCATGAGCCAAGCCGACGACTGGGTCCTGCTGGCCTACCGGCTGCCCCGCGTGCCATCCACACCACGGTCGGCCGTGTGGCGCAAACTCAAACGCCTGGGCGTGGCCCAACTCGGCGACGGGCTGGTGGCGCTGCCCGCCGACCCGCGCACCCGCGAGCAACTGGAATGGATCGCTGAAGAAGTCACCGACCACGGTGGCGAAGCGACGCTCTGGCTGGGCCGCCCCCTCGACACCAACGCCATTGCAGCGGTGGTCAGCCGGATGACCGCCGCGGTCGCCGCCGAGTATGACGCGGTGGCAGCCGAGGCAGCGGTCATGCGTGCCGCTGATGCGGTGGCCCGGCGGCGGGCGGTGGCGCGGCTGCGCCGGGAACTGCACCGCATCCAGGGCCGCGACTTCTTCACCTGCCCGCAGCGGGAGGCCGCCCGGCGCGCGGTCGAAACCCTGGCCACGACCGACACCGCCGGGGCGCGCACGTGAAGTGGGCAACCCGCCCGGGCGTCCACGTCGACCGGGCCGCCTGCGCCTGGCTCATCCGCCGCTTCATCGACCCCGGCGCCGAATTCGTCTTCCCCGCCGACCTCGCCACCATCCCCGCTGGCGCCACGCCGTTCGACATGCGCGGCGCCGCGCTCGGACACCACCAGGGCCGGTGCTCCTTCGAAACCGCCCTCGAAGTGTTCGGCCTGACCACCGACCCGGCGCTGGAAGAGATCGGCCACATCGTCCACGAAGCCGACCTGGCCGACGAACGCTACGACGCCCCCGCCGCCGCAGGCCTGGACGTGCTGATCCGCGGCCTCACCCTGACCAGCGAATCCGACCACGACACCCTGGCCATCACCGGCAGGCTCTTCGACGGCCTGTATGAGCACACCCGCCGCCAGCTCATGACCGGCCGACCGCCTGCCTAGGCAGGACCGGCCAGCGGCTGCCTCGCTTCAGTGGGCTGGTTAGTGTGCGCAGCCCAGAGCCGCGGCATACTGCTCCGGGGACATCCGGTATAGCTTCACCGTGTCGGGGTTGCTGAGCACCAGGTCGAACACCCACCGGCGGTGGACATAGAACCAGTAGTCGGTCAGCTGCTGGCCGCCGATCTCGTAATGCACCAGCCACGCCCCATGCGGGCCACCCGGGCTGACACTTTCGGTCTGAGACAGCGCCCGCGAACCACTCGGGCAGTCCTTGTGCCGCCGGATGTAGTCCGCCCGGGTGATGATCGCCTGGCTGCGCGCGTCCCACCGGGTGTAAACAGGCCCGTAGTCGCCGGTGTGGTAGTCGTGGTTGAACGCAGCGGCGATCGTCAGCAAGGCCGACCCGGTATGCGGATCCGGTGGCAGCGGCGCCGGGGACGCGGCCAGATGAGCCGTGCGCGCCGTACAGCCCGCCGCGAACAAGGCCATGGCGGTGACGGTGATCGCAATAAGCACGCGCACAGCCAACGTTCTCCATCACCCGCCTGCGCGAAGGCAGGTCATTAGCGGCGGCCGAGGCCGCCGGTTATCTGCTGGGCAGTCCCGGCCAGGGTGCCTGAACCGGATAAACCGGGCCAGCGCCGTCCTGGGAGGGTACCTGAGCAGATACCTCGCAGAGCAACGGTCATCAGGCCAGCGGCATTGGCGTCCGGTGAGGGTGATGATCAAGGGTGCCGCTGCGCTGAGCCCGCGCGCGCCCGGTCGCCTGCGGGGCTCAGGGCGGGCGCACGGGCGGCTCGCGGATTACCATCGGAGTTGTAGCGTGCGTTACATCATGTTCCGGCGTGAAGGCTGGCCGGCCACCTGGGCTGACCTGGCCAGCTTGCCCGGGTAGGTGGGAGGAGGCAGGCATGCTGTGGCATATCGCGGAGTGGGCCGGGGTGGTGCTGGCCGCTGGTGTGGTCGCCGGGCTGGTGGTGCTGGCGGCGGGAGCAGCGGGGGTGTGGTGGCTGTACCGCAGGCTCCGCTGCCGCGTGGAGGCCTTCACCAGCACCGCGGCGAGGTATGCGCTGCAGACCGCCGACGTCGCGGCTGCCGCACGGCGGGGGCGGTTGCCGCCGCAGGTGGTGCATGACCTTCGCCGGCGCATTAATGGGCCGCCCAAAGTATGGTGAGCCGGTGTCCTGGCGGGTGATCACCTACCGGCTTCCGCCCGAGCCGTCGCGGCACCGGGTCGCGGTCTGGCGGGAACTGCGGCGGCTGGGCGCGGTGTCGCTGCAGCAGGGCACCTGGGCGGTACCCGATGGGCAACCCTTCGAGGCGGGTCTCTCGCAGGTGGTCGAAGAAATCAATGCGGCCGGCGGCCAGCCAGTGGTGCTGGCCGTCGCCGACGAAGAAGCCAGCGCGGCGCCGCTGGAGGCGCTGTTCACCGGCCAGCGCGAGGCCGAATGGGGGGAGTTCCTGTCCGACTGCGGCAAATACGAGACCGAACTGGCCAGTGAGGTCGCGAAAGGCAAGCTGACGCTGGCCGAGCTGGATGAGGAAGAACAAAGCCTGGACCGGCTGCGCCGCTGGTACCGCACGATCCGGGCCCGGGACCTGTTCGGCGCCCCCAGCGCTGCGGTGGCCGAGCGGCGGCTCAAGGAATGCACCGCGGCCTTGGAAGACTTCGCCGAGCGGGTCTACCAAGCCCGGGAACGGCCATGACCGGTCCCCCGCCGCGCCCCAGTGACCGGCCATCTGGCTCCCCCGGCCGGAGGCAGGGCCCGGGCCCGACGACCACGAAACAGGCGCCTGCCCACGGTGCGGCCAAGCCGCTGTCACCGGCGCTGGACACCACCTTCAAGGTCGGCCTGGTGCTCAAGGGCCTCGACGGGATCCTGGAGGTCGCCGGCGGGATCCTGCTGCTGTTCCTGAGCCCGCAAGCGATCCAGCACCTGGCACGGGTGCTGACCGCGCACGAGCTGAGCGAGGACCCGCACGACCTGATCGCCCGCTACCTGCTGCACACCACCGCCCACCTGAGTCATGGCACTACCTTGTTCGGCGCCATCTACCTGCTCAGCCACGGCATCGCCAAGATCGCGCTCGTGGCACTGGTGCTGAAAGACAAGCTGTGGGCCTACCCCTGGCTGATCGGCCTGCTGCTGGCCTTCATCGCCTACCAGCTCTACCGGATCACCGCCGTGCACTTCTCGATCGGCCTGACCCTGCTGACCGTCTTCGACGCCTTCCTGGTCTGGCTCACCTGGCGCGAATACCGCTCCAAACGAGCCCAGCAGCAG
>Ga0070712_100002876_pt1 | contig 10670 bp, 3 predicted proteins | sample LARL81metaG_FD_71396 | JGI IMG/M metagenome (GOLD analysis project Ga0070712, IMG submission 71396) | Corn, switchgrass and miscanthus rhizosphere microbial communities from Kellogg Biological Station, Michigan, USA - LAR L8-1 metaG | ecosystem: Host-associated > Plants > Roots > Rhizosphere ...
CGGATTCTCCAATACGCATCACCAATCGTCCTCTCGACTTCCGTGACTAATTTCTAAGCAATTGTATGCAACGGCTGTGCCAACGGCCGCCCTGTTCTCGCGACTTGCCATTGGCATCACAACTCCTTGTGCGTCCGCGTGAGGCGTGGGCACAGATGCCTAATCTGGCATCAAGCTTGCAGGTTTACGGCCGAATATCGCTTGCGAAATCATCATTCCAACGGAGCTTGAATTTATGCGCGTCCGAATTTCGGTCTTTCTCGCGGCCTTTGCGCTCGCCGTCTCCGCGTTGTCCGCGCGGGCCGAGACGGTGGTGCGCTACGGCATCTCGATGGCGGATATTCCGCTGACAACGGGTCAGCCTGATCGTGGCGCCGGCGCCTATCAGTTCACGGGCTACACGATCTACGATCCCCTGATTTCATGGGAGATGGATGTCGCCGACCGCCCGGGCAAACTGGTGCCGGGGCTCGCGACCGAGTGGAAGGTCGACGACAAGGACAAGACCAAATGGCGCTTCGCTCTGCGCAAAGGCGTGAAATTTCATGACGGCAGCGAGTTCAACGCCGACGCGGTGATCTGGAATCTCGACAAGGTGCTGAACGACAAGGCGCCGCAATTCGACAAGCGGCAGAGCGCGCAGGTGAAGACTCGCCTGCCTTCCGTCGCGAGCTACGCCAAGGTTGACGAATTCACCGTCGAAATCACGACCAAGACGGTCGACTCCTTCTTTCCGTACCAGATGCTCTGGTTCCTGATCTCGAGCCCCGCGCAATATGAAAAGCTCGGCAAGGACTGGGACAAGTTCGCAAGCCAGCCTTCCGGCACCGGCCCGTTCAAGCTGACCAAGCTCGTGCCGCGGGAGCTGGCGGAGCTTTCGAAGAATGGCGACTATTGGGACAAGAAGCGGCTGCCGAAGGTGGACAAGCTGGTCCTAGTCCCGATGCCGGAAGCGTTGACGCGCACCAACGCGCTGCTGGCAGGCCAGGTCGACCTGATCGAGACGCCGGCGCCCGATGCCGTGCCGCAGCTCAAGGCCGCCGGCATGAAGATCGTCGACAACATCACCCCGCATGTCTGGAATTATCACTTGAGCGTGCTGCCGGGCTCGCCGTGGACCGACGTGCGCCTGCGCAAAGCGCTCAATCTCGCGATCGATCGCGACGCCGTGGTCGGCCTGATGAACGGCTTGGCGAAGCCCGCCAAGGGCCAGGTCGACCCGTCTAGCCCGTGGTTCGGCAAGCCGACCTTCGACATCAAGTATGATCCGGCCGCCGCGAAGGAACTCGTCAAGGAAGCTGGTTATTCGAAAGAGAAGCCGCTGAAGGCAACCTTCATCATCGCGCAGGGCGGCACCGGTCAGATGCTGTCGCTGCCGATGAACGAATTTCTGCAGCAGAGTTTCAAGGAAATCGGCATCGACATCGACTTCAAGGTGGTGGAACTGGAAACACTCTACACCCATTGGCGCAAGGGTGCGGCAGACGAGATGAACGCCGGCATCACCGCCAACAACATCGCCTATGTGACCTCCGATCCCCTCTACGCCATCGTCCGCTTCTTCGCCTCCGACCAGATCGCGCCCGTCGGCGTCAACTGGGGCGGCTACAAGAACCAGAAGGTCGACGCGCTGATCAACGAAGCCAAGCAGACCTTCGACGCCGCCAAGCAGGATGAACTGATCGCGCAAGCGCATGCGCTTGTCGTCGACGACGCGGTGCTGGTCTGGGTCGTGCACGACACCAACCCGCACGCATTGTCACCCAAGGTAAAGAAGTTCGTGCAGGCGCAGCACTGGTTCCAGGACCTGACCACGATCGGGATGGAGTGAGGCGGCCGGTGTTGTAGCAACGGCCGTCATTGCGAGGAGCGATAGCGACGAAGCAATCCAGACTTGCTCCACGGAAGCACTGGATTGCTTCGCTTCGCTCGCAATGACGGAAGCGCAGGGTGGGCAAACCGACCGCAACTACTTCGTCAGCAATGCGAACGCGCCGTTCCAGTCGGCGGGCGGCGGATTGTGCTGATAGCCGCGGATGCGCGCCTCGTATAGATCGTAGAGCCGCTCCAGCGTGTGCGCCTCGTCGGTCTTGCGGCCGCGTTCGATCGCTTCCAGCGCGCCGTCCCAGTCCCGGCTGCGGTAGCAGGCCAGCATTTCGATCGTGAGGTTGCGCAACCGTTGGAAGCGCGCCGAGTTCATCGTGTCCTCGCGGCCTGCGATCGCATAGATTACTTCGGGCTCCGTCTTGCCCTTCACCATGATGAAGTCGAGCTCGAGGATCGCGAACCTGTCCTTGGCTGCCATGGCGGTCTTGGATCCGACGATGATCGGAAAGCCGTATTCCTTGGTCTGCCCTTCCAGGCGCGAGGCGAGATTCACGCTATCGCCGAGCGCCGAATAGTTGAACTTCAGGTCGGACCCCATGTTGCCGACCACGCCGACACCGGTGTTGAGACCGATGCCGACCTTCAGCGGAATATAGACGTGACCGCCGTCCTCTGCTTCCTGCTCGCGCTCGGCATTCACCTCGTCGATCCGCTCCAGCATATCGACCGCCGCCTCGCAGGCATTGAGCTGATGATCCCTGTCATCATGCGGTGCATTCCAGAACGCCATGATGGCGTCGCCCATGTATTTGTCGACATAGCCCTTGCGGGCGAGAATCGCGTTGGTCAGCGGCGTCAGGAAGCGGTTCATCAGCTGGGTCAGGCCCTGCGGATCGTGCTTGTAGCTCTCCGAGATCGAGGTGAAGCCGCGAACGTCCGAGAACATGACGGTGATCTCGCGCTCCTCGCCGCCGAGCACGAGCTTCTCCGGCGAAAGCGCTAGCTGCTCGACCAGCGCCGGCGACAGATATTGGCCGAAGGCCGAGCGGATCTGCCGGCGCTGCGCTTGCTCGCGCACGAAGCTCGAGAAGATCAGCGTCAGATAAATCGCCGTGGTCGATAGCAACGGATAGGTGAAATCGATCAGCTGACGGTCGTGGATATAGTAGTACCAGGAGTTGCCAATCAGAAGTGACGCGAACAGCGCGCCGACCGCGACCAGCTTCAAGGGACCGAGACCCGGCGCGAACACGATCACCAGCAGGCCAAGCAGCGTCGCAGCGAGGAATTCGAGAGCGATGCCCTTGCTGGGCTGCGAGAGCACGCCGCCGGTGAGCGCGCTTTCCAGCACCTGTGCGTGAATCTCGACGCCGGGCATGACAGGGGACACCGGCGTTGTCTTGATGTCGTTGAGCCCAATCGCCGACGTGCCGATCAGCACCAGCTTGCCGGCGATCTTGTCCTGCGGCACGCGGCTTTCCAGCACGTCGATGGCCGAAACGTAGATCGAGGGATCATGGTGCGCGTAGTGCACCCAGAGCTGGCCGTTCTTGTCGGTCGGGATCTGGAAGCCCTGCACACCGATGCGCTGGATACCGTCCTGATCGGTCTTGATCAGGATGGTGCTCGAGCGGCTTGCGACCCGCAGCATCTCGAAACTCAGCGACGGCATCATGATGCCCTGGGCCAGCATCAGCATCGGCACGCGGCGTATGATGCCGTCGCGTTCGGGCACGATGGTGAACAGACCCCGCCCGGCCGCGGCCTCCTCGATGACCCGCACATTGCGCAACAGCCCCGGAAACTGAGGCAGGAACCGATGAGGATCGTCGCCGAGCGTCGCCAGCCCCGTCACCGGAAGGTTCTTGTCGAGATCGGTATGCACGTTCGGTCCGCCGGATTCGCCGAGCACCACGCGCGAGGCGCGAATGGCGTCGGCGAAAATCTGGTCGTGGCTCGGCATCGCCTTCAGCTTTTCGCGCGTCGCCTCATCGAGATTGCGGAACGTCTCGACGGCGAGATCCGGATTGAGCCGGTCGGGCTCGGAGAAGACCACGTCGAACGCGATGACGGCGGCGCCGAGGCGGGTGAGATTTTCAACAATGTCGGCGACCCGCGTGCGCGGCCACGGCCACTGGCCGAGCTTCGGATCGGCCAGGCTCTTTTCGTCGATATCGACAATGGTGACGGGTCTGACCGTCTTGATCCGAGGGTCGAGCAGCTGGAACGTATCGAAGGTGCGGACCCGCAGTTCCTGGATCGGCGCGGGATCGAGAAGGCGCAGGGCGCCGAAGGCGATCAACAGCGCAAGGCAGGCGAGCCGCGCATAGCCGAACTTACGCGCGAACCACCGCCGCAATATCCTTAGTCGCTTCATGCCGCTCGGGTGTCGCGCCGGGGCGCCCTGGTCCGAAAATACTGGGAGTCAACGTATCCGGGAGCGTCCCGGCATTTGCAAGACAAAACGTCCCGGGCGCTCCGGGTGACGGCGCGAACCAATTGGCCGCCATAACGGGCCGTGGCTAGACCAGATGGAAGTCGTTCGGATGCGCCTTGAGATCGGCGACGGTCACGCCGGTCAGCACGAGCTTATCATGGTTGGCGTCGGTGATGACGGTATCATGCCCGGAATTGCTGGGCTGCGCAGCGGCGAACAACGCCTCGACCGAGTCGAACACCCCGTGATCGAACTTGATCGTGTCGTGGTTGAGGTTGAAGTCGCCGATTGTTGCGCTGCCGAAATTGGAGTTGAAGACGAAGGTGTCGTTGCCGCCATGACCGAAGATGGTGACGCCGCCGCCGACATGATCGAACACGTCATTCTGCGCCGTGCCGTTGACGACCGACGCCCCGGTGCCGGTCAGCGTAATCGTCAGCGGCTGATTGCCGGCTGCGACATGGCCGTCGCTGACCTGCGCATTGAAGGTAATGGTCAGCGTGTCGCCGGGCTCCAGAAAATCGAGGTTGTAGTTGGTCGGATTGTAAGTCCAGTGCAGCGTGTCCGACTTGCCGTCGCTGGTCGTGCTGTCGAACGTCACCGCGCTCGGATTGATCAGCGCATCGACATTGATGCCGGCCGGCAGCGTCGTCGAGCCATTGTACTTGATCACGGCGGGACCGCTCACCGAGGCCGTGAGTTGGTCGCCGACATCATCGTCGTGGACCGTCAGCGTCCCGATGATCGGTTCGGCCAGATGGATGTGCGAATCCGAGATGTGGCCCGCGGACACATTGTCGAGTTCGAAGGAGTTCGTGGCGCTGCTCAGCACGACCTTGTTGAACGGCGCGAGATCCTTGAACTCGACATATCCGTTCGACGCGAAGGATCCCTGACCGCCGCTCGCCAGCAGCGGGCTGATCTCCGAGCCCGAATAGGACGCAACGAGCGTGTTTCCGTTGTAGAAATCGATCTTGTTGGACGGGTCGACCGAGCCCCAATAGAGTCCGAACGCATTCTGCTCGTTGGCGAATGAAATCGTCTCCGCACCATTCGCGCCGATGCTCAGATAGTGCGTTGCATCCTGTTGACCCGGCAAGGGTCCGATAAACGGGGCCGCGCTGACCGATGACGAGCCGGTGGAGACGCCAGCGGAGCCCGATGCGCTGAAGGACGCATCGAGCGCAGAACTGGAAAAATCACCATGACTGAAGCCTTTGGAGCCGGCAGGCGTATTGTCGAAATTCTCGGTATGCAAACCAAGCGAATTCTCAAACACGCCCTGCGGCAGCACGATCGGCGATTCCGACAGAATGATCGTCTGCGTCGCCGGATCGGTTTCGCCAAGGATGACGGGATGCGCGTTCGGGCTCTCCTGCACCGTGCCGGCGGAGATCGAGCTGGTGTCGTGGTGGCCCTCGTGGTCCGTGAACGACATCACGACCTTGAGCTGCTTGCCCTCGTCCGCCTCGGTCGGCGTGTAGCAGTTGCTCGAACCGCTCTGCACCGGCGTCCAATCCTTGCCGTTGCTCGAGGTCTCGAAAGTATAGGTGGGATCCGTCACCGGCGCGCCGCCGTCGGTGATCGACACCGTGATGGCCTTGCCTTCGACCGCGTTGTTATGCGAATCGAGCCCGCTCAGCACGCCCGGCACTTCCGTGAGCTTGACGCCGCCCGAGCCGTCATCGGCGAGGCTCCAGCTCGAGCCGAGATAATCGCCTTCGAGCTTGATGTGCGAGACCTCGCCATTGCTGGTGACGGTCAGCGTGCCGCCATTCGCATCGCCGGAGAAACTGACCGTTGCACCGGGCTTCAAGGCGATATCGGCGAGATCGATCGAGTCATCGTCGTCGAAGTTCGAAATCTCTCCGGCAAAGGACTCGGCGTGATCGAGCTTCAAGGTAGCGCTGGAATCATTCGCGAAGCGGATTTCCAGGCCCGAATAGGCGTCCTTGGAGCTTGCGCCAAGCTCGAGCGTCGACGTGCCGGCAATCTCGGCGTTGCCGGACAGCCCGGTGTCGATGATCAGATTGCCGCCGTTCGCCTCGACGATCCCCTTGTTGTCGATGGTACTCGCCGCGTCGATAGTGAGCGTTCCGCCCGTGACCTCCAACAGGCCGGTATTGCAGATGGTCGCGCCGTCGATCTCGCTGTTGCCGCTCGCGTCGAGCGTGCCGGCAACATTGATCGTTCCGCCCTTGATGATGGCATCCACCAGATCGAGCGTCGACGTCAGCCCGACAGACACCACGCCGCTGTCCGCGACATCGACCGTCGCGCCGTCGATGGCGCTGTGGCCGATCGCCTTCAGCGTGCCGTCAATGCCGACGGCGCCGCCGCTGATGATGGAGTTCACGAGCTCGAGCGTCGAGCCCGCGGCGACCGACACCGCACCGTCGGTGTTGGTGACGGTCTCATGAACAATGTCGAGCTCGCCCGCGTTGACCTTGATCGTCCCATCGTTGGTGACGCCGACATTCGCGCCCGCGCTTTCGATCGTCAGCTTTCCGCTGGTCACCTCCAGGACACCGCCTTCGGCGACAGTGATATTGGCACCGCCGATATCGCCGGTGCCGGTCGAGTCCAGCGTGCCGGATACAGTGATCGCGCCACCGGTGATCGTCGTATCCTCGATCGTCAGCGTCGTGGCCGCATCGACCGTCAATTGCGTGTTGCCGAACGAATCCTGGACGATCGAGCTGTCGCCGACGATCTTGACCGTGCCGAGATTGTCGACCTGACCTCCGGTCAGCGTTACGCCATCCAACGTGAGGCTCTTGCCGGCATCGACCTTGATCTCGCCGTAGTCGGCAATGGTCGTGTTCGTCAGTGATGTTCCATCGAGCGTCAGCGTCTTGCCTTGATCGATGATCAATTCGCCGCCGGTCACCGCGGTCTTGTCGATCGCGCTGTTGCCGGTCACGTGGATCGTGCCGAGATCGGCCAGCGTGCCGCCGGTGATCGTAGTCTGGCTCAGGGCGAGCAGAGAATCCTTGTCGATCTGGATGGCGCCGGAATTGTCGACGTCGACGCTGGAAAGGGAGGCGCCGAAATCGGTCGATATTTCCAGGATGCCGGCGATGCCGATAGTCAGCAGACCGCCCTGGATTGCCGTGCCGTTCTTGAGCGTCAGCCTGGCCGAGGGCTGCGAGCTACCGGTGCCGAACGTCTGGTCGCCCGCAACATCGATCAGCCCGCCGAAATTGGTGACGATTTCGCCGTCCAGCACATTGCCGCTGCCGCTGACATCGACTTCTCCGACATTGACGAGCGAGCCGTTCTGCAAAAAGCTCTGGCCTTCGAGCTGCAGGGTCCCATGCACCGTAACCGTGCCGCCGTCGATTGCGCCTGCATTGAGCGCGAGCACCGCGCCCTGATCGACCTTGATCTGACCGGAGTTGGCAATGTCGACCGACACATTGAGCGTGCCGCCCGATATCTCGACCGTGCCGGTCTCGCAATTGGTGATGCTGCTCTCATCGGCGAAGTGGCCGCCGCCCGCGAGATTGAGCATCCCCGAATTGACCACCACGCTGTGATCGAGAATCTCGATCGCGCCAGTGACGTTGATGGTCCCCGAATTGTGCAAGATCGAATCCGCGCCGAGATGGAGCCCGCCGGATCCAACGTCGAGACTACTCAAATTGATCAACTTCGGCGGCGAGTCGCCGAAGTCGTTCATCGTGATCGACTTGGCTTCCGCGGGCGCATCGACCCTCACGGGAAAGGACGGCGTCAGTCCCCTCAGTTGATCGGTGATGATGATGGCATCGTCATTCGCGGTCGGGACCGTGCCGGTTTCCCAGTTCGCCCCATCGCCCCAAAATCCGCCTGATGCCTGGCCCGGCACCGTGGTGGCGATCCAGACGAAGGCTGCATTGTCCGTGCCGGTAAGAGTGACGGTGACCCTCTGCTCGGCGGTCGCGCCCTGCGAGTCCGTCACGGTGACCGTGTAGGTCAACGTCAGCGTCTTACCCTTCGGGATGAAATCCGCGAGATAGACCGGAAGCTGCGCGAGCTTCCAGTCGATGAGTCCATTGCCCGTTCCGGTCGAGTCCGTTTCGATCGACGCCGTTAACGCCTTTTCGAACAGCGCGAGCGGACCGGGAGGAACCTCCGATCCGCCTTCGAGAACCGCGCTCGTCAGCTCGGTCGAGACCGTATGTGTATCGGTCAGATCGGCATCCCCGAACGACAGTGTCCCCGAAGTGGGATCTGCAGATTCCATTGTGCCGCCGGGCACGCTGGTGCCGCCGGTAAACGAAATGCTCTGACTCGACGTCGTGATGACTGGCGTGTCGTTGGTGCCGGTGATCGTGATCGTGATCGGCACGAACTTCGTCTCGTTGGCCGGCGCGTAATTGTTGTCGACGCGGACCATGTAGGTCAGCGTCAACTGCTCACCGGCCGCCAGGAAGTCGAAAGCCTTGTCGGCAATGGTGTAGGTCCAGGTCGCCGCGCCGGTGTTCTTGTTGCCGGGATCGGGAACCACCGAGATTTCGATCTGGGTCGCCGCGATGTCAGCCAGTTGCAATGGCGACAGATTTGCCGTGACGTCCGCCTGGTTGGCGCTCTGATAGCTGAACGAGTTGAAGGCAACCTTCACCGTTGGCAGATCGCCGGCATTGACGTCGACAAACCGGACGACGCCCTGCACCACATCGAGATCGGTGATGTCGCCGGTCTTTCCGGTGAGTTCGCCAAACGCGAACGTACTCGTCAGCGCGCCAACCGTATCCGCGACGACGACAGTCGGCGGTCCAGAAATATGCTGGAGGTTAGTCGACGGTCCGTTCGAATTCTGGATGCTGGGATCGCCGCCGACTTTCAGAAGCACGTAGTTCGGAATGGCGGTCGAGCCGTCCGCCAGCTTGATGAACGACCCCTGCTGCAGCGGATTGAGCGTGTCGTTGAACGGCGAGCTCTGCTTCGTGTTCGAATTGTCGGTGAATTTCTGCGTGAACACGTCCTGGATGAGCTTCTGCACATCCGGCGAGAGCGGCGCATTGCTTTGGCTGATGACGCCGTTGTTGATGTTGATCTGCTGCCCGGCCGTATTGACCGTTGCGATCGGCTGCAGCGTGGTCTTGTCGAACAGCACGTAGGAGCCGGTCGTGCCGTCCGGTTCGACCAGGACCTGGAAGCTCGCGTTCGGCACGCCGGCCTGCCCGGGAATGCTGAAATCGATCTGCACCAGAACGGCGGTGCCGCGGATGCCCATGGTGGCAACCGGCGTATCGATCTTCATGTCGCCGTGCTTGGCGGTCTGCCCCGCGACGAAGGAGATCGTGCCCGACACCAGATTGAATAGCGTGGAGTTGCTCGACCCGTTCGGGTCGTAGACCATCTCGTTGAGCACCATGCGTGCGTTCGACGACAAGCCGAACACGGTGCCGTCGATGAAGGTGATGCCGACGGTCGAGTTCGAACCTGCCTCGACGACATCGCCTTTCTCGACATTGTCCCCGTTGTTCAGGATGATCGAGACGCCGTTGCGGACCGCCGTCGCGGTACCCTGCAACTTGGTGAGATGCCCGATGACCTGCCCCGCGGCCAGACCGGTTCCGGCCTGACTGATCTCGACATGACCGGTCAGCGCGGTGACGACGTCGCCGGTCAGATGCGCGCCATCGGGCGAAGCCAGCGCGGCGCGCTTCTCACCCTTGAAGTAGTCGTGCAGGACAAGCTCGCGGTTGTCCCCTGACAGGATCAGGTCGACACCGGACCGCTTGAAGTCCGCGTTGAACAGAAAATGCGCATCGGGAACAACAATCGCATCCGCCGGGGCATGCGGGTGCGAATGGTCGAGGTGAATCGACTTGAGAGACGGCGCGGCCGAGCCATCGTGGGAAAGCGTGGCGTCAAATTTGCCAGCGTAATTCAATGGGCCACCAGAAATGGTTAACGATTACATAATAAATAATGTTCTAAGCTTGCATATCATCGACAGGTTGGATGCGAAACCATCTTGAGCTTGTGTGACCTTGGAGCGACAGCCGCACATTCCAAGAACTGCCGAGTCAGTTTTGTGGCACATCGAAGTCAGTCCTGCGATCAACTGAAGTATTGATGAGTATCGCGCAAGATCTTCCGGTTCACTCCTCATTATTTTAAGTATATATTTACCCGCATATATTCGGGTAAGCTTGCTCCAGCGCTTGCCTGCACGATACTGCGCCAGTTTCCGGCCCAACCAATAACAAAATGGCGAAAGAAGCCGCGTTAGCCATGCGCCGAAGAAGCCTCCGCCCCGGCAACTCCCGCATGTATTCTACAGTTGTTCGCGGTGATTCTGCAGGCGGTTGTGGCAGTTTGACATCATAAAACTGTCCAGCCCGGCGAAACCCGAGCTTCACCCTTTTTCGCGCTTTCCAGCCTTGAGCGCAGGCCTTTAAGCCGGCGAAAA
>Ga0070712_100002879_pt1 | contig 10665 bp, 9 predicted proteins | sample LARL81metaG_FD_71396 | JGI IMG/M metagenome (GOLD analysis project Ga0070712, IMG submission 71396) | Corn, switchgrass and miscanthus rhizosphere microbial communities from Kellogg Biological Station, Michigan, USA - LAR L8-1 metaG | ecosystem: Host-associated > Plants > Roots > Rhizosphere ...
CTAAGAGTTCCAAATTCTGTATTCCTGTTCCGGGAAAATGGACAATTCTCGCGTTTACATATAGTTACAAACGCTCGAGACAATTGTTCTGGCGCTCGGGCCGCACCTATTCTTCCGAATTGTTTTGCGTAGGTTCGCTGAATTCAGAAGTCGGACTTCACCGTATAGTAGCCGGCCCGGTGGCGGACCCGATAACCTCCCGCCTCTGGTACTCCCGCGACCGTCACCTCAATCCGGCGGAACTCGGAGAGTGAGGTGCGCTGCGAGGGGTAATAGGCGAGCAGATACTGCGTGCGCAACTCGTCGCTGATCTTCCGGAAGGCCTCGTCGAGCTGAGTGGTAGACGTGGCGTAATAGTATTTCCCCCCGGTGTCGTCCGAGAGCTGGATCAAAGCGTGCTCCCCGCCAGTTTCACGCCCCGCGCTATTTTCAATGGGAACGATAATGATTGAGTAGACAATAGCCTCCGCCTCTTCCGCAGCGCGCACGGCTTCCTTGTAATCGATTTTGCTGTATGTGTCGCCCCCGTCCGTGATCAGAACAATGACCTTTCGCCCCTTGCGATGGTCCAAGGCGCGAGACACCAGGTAGATGGCGTCATACAGTGCTGTCGCAGCGCCGCTTCGAATGTGATCGATCCCTTCATCGATCCGCTTCAGATTAGAGGTGAATCCCGGAGTGGATTCATGGACGATTTCGTTAAATCCATAGACTGAAAGAGCATCTACCGGCCGCAGGATGGCATGCGCGAACCGCTTGGCCGACGACTGCTCGAGTGGCAAATCGTGGTGTGTGCTCAAGCTGGTGTCGATGGCGAGCGCAATCGACAGCGGCACGGCCGATTCTTTGTCGAAAACCGCGATCTTCTGCACGTGGTCGTCTTCCTTGAGAACGAAGTTCTCCTTCACTAACCCACCGATCGGAGCGCCGTGCGCGTCGGTTACCGTGACGAATACATTGACCAGGTTCACATCAACCCGGACTGTGGTTGCGGGGTCGGAAGGGGGCCTATCTTTAGGCTGACTCTGTTGCTCGGGAGCTTTTTGCTGCGGAAGCTGTTGCGCCCACAGGCAAACCGAAGCCAGTAAGCCTGTCAGGAGCAGAATCGTGGCGGGTTTTCTCATCGACGAATCGGATTATACTTGCCCACAGCAGCGTCTTTTCGTAACTTTCCGAACGCAAGATACCTCGTTTGAGCCGCACCGGCGTAGCTTGCGGATTTATCTTGTCAGGATCCGGTCGGCGCGAACTGGCCGTTCCGTTAGATGCGACCTGCGGGACTGGGCTGCCTCAAGCCTCAGAATTTGCACGAGGAATTCCCGCCGGGAAGGGCTCTCCGTCCGCCCAGACTGCCCCATCTTCGAAGTGTTCCTTCTTCCAAATCGGCACGGTACGCTTGAGAGTGTCGATGAGCCAGCGGCAAGCATCAAAAGCCGCCGCGCGATGCGCCGACGCAACTACAATCAACACACTGGTCTCTCCGATCTCGAGGCGCCCCAGTCGGTGGACAATCGCCACATCGCGCACCTGAAACTGTTTTAGAGCCTGATTGGCCAGCGACCCCATCTGTTCCAAAGCCATCTGTTCGTAGGCTTCGTAATTCAGGAAAAGTGTTTTGCGGCCGCGGGTCTGATTGCGAACCACTCCCTCAAAAACCACGACCGCACCATCCTCCCCACGCTTGATGTCGGCAAGAACCCTTGCTGTATCGATCGCCTCGGCCACGATCGACCCATAGCGGCGCTCTCCTACGACTTCGGGCGCGCCGCCACTGACCGGCGGCAGCAACGCGATCTCGTCGTCCGCTTTCAACATCACATCGGGGCCGACATACTGTTGGTTTACGGCTAGAGCCAGCGAGGGCAAAGACGCTTTCAGCTGCGGAATTTTCGATTCATAGCAGACGAGCAAATCGCGAACAGAGGCGCCCTCAGAGAGTTCGATCACATCCTCGGACTTCCCCACGATGTTCTTCAACACGCCGAAAAATAAAATTCGCACTTGCATCCGTTGATCAGTTTAACCCCAGTTCGCAAGAACCGAACAGAACCTCTGTGACGTTCAGTTCTAGCACGCAAAAAAATCCCCATCCTTCGCTGTGCAAAGGATGGGACTACAAAGTACAAGTCTGATCAACTCAGGCCTGCGTCAACACCTTGTCGTGAACCGGCTCCGGTTCTTTCACCGGCTGAGTTGGGTTGTAATCCTGCGACGGATCTTTCGGCGGCGTAGACAGTATCTTCGCCGCCGGTCCTTCAGCCACCTGAGGCAGCGAAACCTTCAACGCCTCGTCGATGGTCTTTACATAATGAACGGTCAGGTTCTCCAGTTGCTCCGGCGTGAGATCCTCGTCCACGTTCATTTTGTTTTCCGCGGGCAGAATCACATCTCGCACTCCGGCGCGCTTGGCCGCCAGTACCTTCTCTTTAATCCCGCCGACCGGCAGGACATTGCCGCTCAGTGTGATCTCTCCGGTCATCGCCAATAGCGAAGTGATGCGACGCTTCGTCAACAACGAAACCAAGGCCGTCGCCATAGTCACACCCGCCGAAGGTCCATCCTTTGGAATCGCCCCGGCCGGAACATGGATATGCAAATCGTGGTTGGCGAAGAAATCCTCCGCCACGCCGAGTCGATCCGCATTCGATCTCACCCAGGTCAGGGCGGCCTGCATCGATTCCTGCATGACCTGTCCGATCTGACCGGTCATGGTGAAGCCACCTTTGCCCTTCATCGCGTTGGCTTCGACGAATAACACGTCGCCGCCCGACGGTGTCCATGCTAAACCGACTGCGACGCCCGGCCGTTCCGTTCGCTCGGCAATTTCGCCTTCGCTGCGAATCTTCATCCCGCCAAGGAATTCCTGGATCACGTCCTTGGTGACGATGAGTTTTTCCGTCTTACCCTCAGCCAATCGCCGCGCTTGCTTGCGGCAGATCGTGCCGATGGTACGTTCGAGACTGCGTACGCCCGCTTCCCGCGTATAGTGCCGAATCACGTATCGGACCGCATCTTCGGGAAACTCAATCTGCTCACCGGTAATTCCGTTTTCATCGATCTGGCGCGGGATCAGGTAGCGGAAGGCAATGTGGACCTTCTCTTCCTCGCTGTAGCCCTGAAGTTCTATGATCTCCATGCGGTCCCGTAGCGGCTCCGCAATCGGATCAAGCATGTTCGCCGTTGTAATGAAGAGCACCTTCGACAAATCGAACGTGACATCCAAGTAGTTATCGCGGAACGTCGAGTTCTGTTCGGGATCGAGCGCTTCGAGCAGCGCCGATGCCGGATCGCCACGGAAGTCTCGTCCTACCTTGTCGATTTCATCGAGCATGAACACTGGATCCTTCGTTTCTGCCCGACGAATGCCCTGAATAATCTGCCCGGGCAACGCTCCAATATACGTGCGGCGATGGCCGCGAATTTCGGCTTCATCGTGTACGCCGCCCAGTGACAACCGTACGAACTTACGGCCCAGGGCTCGCGCGATCGACTTACCGAGCGAGGTCTTACCCACGCCCGGAGGTCCAACGAAACAGAGAATCGGGCCCTTCATGTTCGGCTTCAGACGGCGCACCGAGAGATAGTCGAGAATGCGGTCTTTGACTTTCTCCAAGTCATAGTGGTCCGTATCCAGGATTTCCTTCGCCTTGGGGATCTCGATTTCCTGTCCGGATGTCTTAGCCCAGGGCAATACGGCCAGCCATTCGATATAGTTGCGCGTCAGCGAATAGTCCGCCGCCATCGGCGACATGCGTGAAAGACGCCCCAATTCCTTGAGCGCTTCTTTCTTAACTTCGTCGGGCATCCCCGCTTCTTCGATCTTCTTTTTCAGATCTTCAACGTCGCGCTGCCCTTCGTCCTGCTCACCCAGCTCCTTTTGAATGGCCTTCATCTGCTCGCGCAGGTAATACTCGCGTTGCGTCTGCTGCACGCGGTCCTGCACTTCACTTTGAATCTTGTTGCGCAGTTGCTGAACTTCGAGTTCCTTGGCCAGATGCTGATTAATCTTTTCCAGACGCACATGGACATCCAAGGTTTCCAGCGTGTCCTGCTTATCGGGCGTGGATAATGACGGCAACGACGACGCGATAAAGTCCACCAAACGGCCCGGCTCATCAATGTTCATCGCCACGGTCGAGAGTTCGTCCGACAGTGTGGGAGATCCGGCTACGATCTGTTGAAACAGGGTCAGAACATTGCGTTGAAGCGCCTCAATTTCCGAAGTCGCGATCGGAGCGGTCCCCTCGGGTAATGCCGAGTAATGGGCGTTCATGAACGGCGTTAATTGCGTGAACTCTCCCAGTTTGATTCTCTCCAGACCCTCAGCAAACACGAACAGGCTCTGGTTGGGCATCTTTACGACCTTGTGCACCACGGCCGATGTCCCGACCGTGTAAAGGTCGGTAGGCTGCGGAGAATCGACCCGCGCCTCGCGCTGGGCAACAACGATAATCGTCTTGTCTTCGCCAAGTGAATTGATCAGTTGAACGGAGCTCTCCCTACCCACGGTGAGGGGTAGAACGGCATGGGGGAACAAAACGGTATCCCTTACCGGAAGCACCGGAAGAGCCTTTTGCTCGTTTATTTCCTTATTCTTAGGAGTGCGCTCGGCGGGCGGCTGCTGGCTCATATTTCTCCTTGAGTGTAACTCGCTCAAGTTTAGATGATACTCCTCGGTGAAAGGTTTCAGGACCCTCCCCCGAAGAATTCTGCAAGGTCTTGAATTCTATTTGGTTACGCTATTTGTGGAATGTGCCTAAGGTGCAGAGGCTATCGCGGAGGAGCCGTTGTTTCAAGAACTAAATTGCGCAAGGCGCTCGCTCGGCATTGAATCTGCCCGCCGCAAGCGCCGCACGCTCCGGTTTAGTCGCCAAATCGGCCGAATGTCAACGCTTAAAAACTCTAGAAAACGTGTTTCGCGGTGTCACCGCGGAATATCAGCTCTTGCAGCACTCTTTCGTTGCTCGCATTCAGCTGGTAGATTGTCTGGTTTTGCTGCGCCTTCTCGCCCAAGGGGACCAGCGTGCATTTCACTTTGACTTCTTCTTTGCTGCGGGCCCGCTGAAACACCATGATGTGCTCCTGCCCGTCCATTGTGTGACGAATGACGTAGTCACCCGCCGGAAGCACCACCGCCCCAATTCGCATCGGCGCAACGAACGTGACCGTGCTCACGTCGCGGACGCCCATGCTCTTTTCTCCCGCCAAGGCAATGGATCCCAACGCTACAACGCATAGAAAAATGCCCAAAACTCTAAACACACGCATACCGCCTCCTCAAAACGATTCTTTGGTGGCGTGACACCCTCAGCCACACAAACAGTCTAGGAGTGTGGGTTTGAGCTGCATGTGCGCAGAATCACGACGGGACGTGATGGCGGAGCGATTCATTTCATTTTGGAGTAAACTGCGCCAGGTCGTAGATGCCCATTTTTTTCTCCAACTGAGATACCTGGTCCACGACCTTAAAGAAGCCTTCGTCGCCAAACAACTCATCTTCCTTCTTTTCGAAGTCATCTCCCAGCGCATCGTACTCGTGAGCCGACACGATGGTGCGGAACGCCGGAAAAAGGACCGTATCTTCCCGAGCCTCATGAGGACGATACATACGCAGAAAGGACCGAAGCGCATCCGCCAGCTTCTCGCTGTCCGTCGACACATATTTGAGGGTCGCGGTCGCCGCCAGTTCTCGAACCTTCGCCGTCAATTCCCGCCCCGCCTTGTGCTGCGTCTGCAGGGTGTCGACCAGGCTTACTAATTTATTCGCCTTGCGGAATCTAGGAAAAAGGAAATCTTCCTCCAGCTTCTCGTGGTATTCCTCCACAAAATGGCGAATGATATCGGCGGCGCTCACCAGGACTGAGCCGTCAAACGACCGCTTCGCGTTGATCATTCGCAAATGCTCGTCGTAGATCAGCAGGATCCGATTGAGAACTCCATGCTCCCGCATCAAATCTTCTGCGGGAGAAATGCCTTCGTCCCCCTTGAGCTTGTCCTTATCAGGAGCCGCTTTCTCTTGAGCTACGGCCAAGACCGGCATGACCAAAGCAGCGCTGCCAATCGAAGTTCGACGGAGAAAGTCTCGACGTGTCGCGGCCGATTCAGCCATAAGTCTCTCCTAGCTCGCTGGAAATTGAACGAAGATCTGTGTGCTTTGACGTTAGCCTTGTCAAAAAGGTTCGCCGCCGTTCAAACCTTTGGATAGATCCCTAACACCTTCACAAACTCAGCAACTTCTTCGAGGTGTCGCAACGCATTCCGCGCAGCATCATCGTCGCCTCGCAAAAAGTCCACGTAAAAGACATACTCCCAGGGCCGTCCCCGCATCGGTCGGGACTCAATCTTGCTCAAGCTGATATCTCTTAGCGCAAACACGCTCAGCGACTTGAACAGAGCGCCGGGCGTGTTCTTGACCTGGAACACGATCGAAGTCTTGTTCGCCCGCTTCGGTATCAGGCGATGGTAGCCACTTCCCTTCTTCTTGCCCGCGCCCAGGTCCAGTTTGCGAATCAGGAAAAAGCGCGTGAAGTTGCTTTTGTCGTCCTCGATACCCGATTGCAGGATCTTTCCGGAATATTCGCTCGCCGCTTTCCGACCCGCGATTCCCGCGGCATCCGACAACTGGCTCGCGATCACATGTTTTACGCTACCGGCCGTGTCATAGAACGGTACCGCCTCAATTTTCGGATGTTGGCGGAAAAAGTCGCGACACTGGTCGAGCGCTACCGGATGCGAAAGAACCCGCCGCAATGCATTTATCCTCACCCCTGGCATTGCGATCACATTGTGCACGATGCGCAGCATGTACTCCGCTTGGATGAAGACATCTCTCGTCAGCATAAGATCGGCATGCTCGGCCACGGTTCCGGCTAAGGTATTCTCGATCGGAATCACGGCCGCTCCTACCGATCCCTTGTCGATCCGATCAAACACCTCCACCGACCGCACACACGGCACCACCCTACAGCGCGGCAGCATCTTCTCCGCCGCTTCGTGGCTAAATGATCCCAGTTCTCCTTGGATCGCAACTTTCATCTCATTTTTCCCTGCAATGCCTTTTTCAAGACCAGCGCATCCACACCGTTGGAATAGTAACGCGGCCAGGTGCGAATCACGCTATACCCGTGCCGCTTGTAGAACGAAAGGGCCGCCAGGTTATCGACCGCGGTCTCCAGCCCCACAGCGCGAGCTCCTGCAGCCCACAAGCGATTCTCTCCGGTCTGCAGCAGCAAAGACCCCACTCCCGAGCGGCGGGCCTGCGGACTCACATCGATTGTGATGACGTGTCCAACCAGATTCTGGTGCACCACGATGAATCCAGCAATCTCGCGATCCTCGGAGTCGGTGGCAACCAGCGTGAAGGCCTCGGGTAGTCGAACGTAAGACTTCAGTTCCTGTTTGGAGTAGGCGATCCCCGGCGGGAAACATGCCTGATCCATGCGCCAAAGAGTCTCAAAGTCCTCTGATTTGAAGTCGCGGATGACGAAGGCCACGGCGACATTGTAGCGGCCCAAGACTCCGGCCGGACCCACCGTCCGAACCGGACCCGGGAAGTTTTCCACAGCTTCCTCTATCCTCTTTACAAGAAAATTGCTTATTGGAGGCTATTGCCCCTTGCCCCGGTCGCAACCTCGGACGTACCATCGGCATCAGAGGACTGAGTGAAGACGTGGTGGGACGCCTTCTAGTCATCGACGTCGTCGTGGCGGTTGCCGCTCTCGGCATCTGGTATTTTTTGTTTGCCGCCTACAACCGCCGCAAAGGCACCGAAGCGCTGCGCTGGGTGCAGTCAGCCTGCGCCGGTAAAGGACGCATCCTCGATTCGCGCTGGTTTGGTAGTTACCGTCTGCGAGCGCGCCTGCAATTTCCTTCCCGTAGTTTCGAAAACGCCCAGGTAACCATGAAGTTCCGTCCGCGCGCGTTGCCCATCCAGTGGCTCATCAGTTGCTGGCACAAACAGAAGGAGACCTTGACCTTCGAAGCCGATCTAGGTGGGTCTCCGACCTTCCATCTAGAAGTAGTGCGGCATCGCTGGTGCGCTCATAGCCGCGGCGTCACCAATCGCCGGCGCGATGAACGCGAATGGGATCTTTACGAACCCGGCCCCGTGATCCTCACCACCCGCACCCACTGGAAGCAAGATTCCACTCCCGAACTGAGCACATTAATGACGGTACGCGACCAGGACGTCCTGCAGGTTCGCTTTCGGCCCGAGTCCCCCCAGTTCTCTGCGACCATCGCACTCGATGCGCTCTACGATCCGCGTACCGCCGCAGGCTTCCTCACCACTCTTCGCGAGTTGGCCGCGGGTGCCTCAGCCCACCGCAAGTAGTCAAAATTGTACCCATTCCTTCTTTCATTCGTTCGCTCTCATTCCTTCGCTCTGTCGGCGTCATTCCGAGCGTATCCGTCTTTCAGGCGAAGCGAAGAGCCTGTCCCGAGCGAAGTCGAAGGGATCTCGCGCGGGATGGCCTTCCATTTAGGGAAATTGTGCGTTCGCTGTGCGCTCCAAGTACCTCGCTCCCAAATAACCGCAGCAGTCATCGCTCACATGCTGGGTGTTATGCAGTAGACTGCACACATGCCGAGCACACGCCAAGGATCGATCCACCTATTTCGTTTCTCCGGGGTCGACGTATTTCTCCATTGGTCCTGGTTCCTGGTGGCCGCGTTCGAAATCCAGAACCGCAAGGGAAGCTATTCGTCCGTCACCTGGAACGTGCTGGAATACCTGGCGTTGTTCTTGATTGTTTTGCTGCATGAATTCGGACACGCACTCGCGTGCCGTCAAGTTGGAGGAAGAGCCGATCGGATCGTCCTTTGGCCCCTTGGCGGCGTAGCGTATGTCGACCCTCCACCGCGACCCGGAGCCACCCTGTGGAGTATCGCGGCCGGACCGTTAGTAAATGTTGTCCTGCTTCCAATCTTGTTCGTGGCTGTAACTCTGGGCCGCTCGTCCGGGATCCCTAGTACCGCGCCCGATCTGTATGCTCTGCTGCAGGCTGTCTCGTGGATTAACAGAGGGCTCCTGATTTTCAATATTCTGCCAATTTATCCGCTGGACGGCGGACAGATCTTTCGCTCGCTCCTGTGGTTTGTTTTGGGACGTTCCCGCAGCTTACTGGTGGCAACAATTATCGGTCTGATCGGAGCGGTCGGGTTCATCGGACTTGCCCTTTACGTGCGAAGCGTCTGGCTTGGGGCGATCGCCATCTTCATGCTGATGAACTGCTGGGGCGGACTGCAACATGCACGTGCCTTATTGCAGTTCTCAAAACTTCCCCGCCGTGATGGCTTTGCCTGCCCGGCGTGCAAAACCGCGCCGCCGGTTGGAGACTACTGGAAGTGCGGAAAATGCGGCAACGCATTTGACACCTTCCAAACCCACGCAAGCTGTCCCTCGTGCTCCACTCAATTCGACCAAACGAGATGCCTCGACTGCGGCAGGGTCAGTCCAATGAACGATTGGATGGTCGGTTCTCTCGTGGCGTCCAGATTCTGAGCGTCATGCTACGCTGGTCCCGCTGCATCCTCCTCCACTCCGCCTCCCAAATAAAACTCTTTTATGCTGTTGATCAGCTTTTTGAATTGGCCGTCACCCGACCTGCACGCTATGCTTCCTGTTCCAAGTTGCTTGTTGAAACCAGCCATTTCAACTTCCCTGTATTCGTGATGTGGTTTTGCACAAAATCTCAAGGCTCTACGCGAAGGAGACTGAAGGACATCCATGCCCACTGAACTGCGCAATTTCCTGGCACTTTCATACGATGAACTGGAAGAACTTAACCTCAAGGCGAAGGAGCAGCGCAGGAACCGCGTCGCGTCTCACAAGGTTCAGGAGGAACGCCTCAAGTACCTGACCGACGAAAAACGGATCAAGGCTGTCACCGTCCTCTTCAGCGATCTCGAAGGCCGGTTGCACATGCTCGACTACGACAAGAAGTTCCTGCTCAAGAGCTGGGACAATCTCACCTTCGACGGTTCCTCTATCCGCGGCTTCACCGCGCAGCGCGAAAGCGATCTGCGCCTCGGCATCGACTGGGCCGCGTTCTATTGGGCTCCCGCCGACGTCTTCGGCTCCGGCAAAGTGCTCGTATTCGGCGAAGTAATCGATAAGGGCGGCACCTCTTACTCCGGCGACATTCGCGGCGTCCTCAAGGGATACGCCGAAGAACTCAACAAGAAGAAGGGCTACACCCTAAACGCTGCCAACGAAATCGAGGGCTTCCTCTTTAAAGGTTCGGATGCTGAGCGTCACTATCACGAAGCCGGTGGCAAATTCGAGTACGTAAACACCGGTGGCTACTATCATTCACTGCCCGGCGACCCGCTGCGCACCTTCATCGACACCACGGCGGAAGTACAGCGCGCCATGGGCTTCCAGAACGAGAAAGACCATCCTGAAGTCGCACCTTCGCAGTTTGAAATCAACTACGGATACGGCGAAGTCGTAGCGGCCGCGGACCAGATTCAGCTCTACAAACTGATCTGCCGCCAGGTCGCCACCAACATGGGACTGACGGCCTCCTTCCTGCCTAAGCCGGTCGTAGGCGTGAACGGCAGCGGCATGCACACCAACGTTTCGATCAGCGAAAATGGCAAGAACCTGTTCTGGGATGCGAAAGGCGAAGAGAAGCTCAGCAAGATGGGATGGGCCTTCGTCGA
>Ga0070712_100002883_pt1 | contig 10662 bp, 2 predicted proteins | sample LARL81metaG_FD_71396 | JGI IMG/M metagenome (GOLD analysis project Ga0070712, IMG submission 71396) | Corn, switchgrass and miscanthus rhizosphere microbial communities from Kellogg Biological Station, Michigan, USA - LAR L8-1 metaG | ecosystem: Host-associated > Plants > Roots > Rhizosphere ...
CCGATGTAGGACTGAACCACATGTCCGGCAATGACATTCGGCAGGACCTCCTGCAGGATGTCGTTCGGCTTGTTCCGGCCCAGCAGGTTGCCGTGGTACATCGTCTGCATCGATGTCATGCCGCCCATGCCGGTGCCCTGCGTACTGGCCACCAGGCTGGGGTGCACCCAGCGCATCAGCTCGGCCGGGGTGAAGCCCGCGGATAGGAAGGCGTCGACCGTGGTGACGAGGTTCCACAGTGCCAATCGGTCGATCGAGGACACCATGTCCGGGGTGACGCCGTACACCATCGGGTCGAAGCCGGTCGGGATCTGTGCACCGACGGTGCGCGACAGCTTCGTCTTGCGCGGCACGCGGATCTCCGTGCCCGCCTTTCGGGTGACCTGCCAATCACCGCTGTCCGGCACCGGCGCGATGACCGTGTGCTCCGGATCGAAGTCGACGAACGGCCGGGCCTCGGCCTCCGACGACACCACGAACGTGAAGTCCTTGTCGAGGAACACCGAAACCAGGAGTGGCGAGGCGTGATCCGGATCTATCGCGCCGTCATCGACGAGCTCGCGGATGCCGACCCGCTCGATGACCGTGTCGTGGTATCGCTCCACCAGCTCGCCCTCGTCGACCAAGTCGCCGGTCTCCGTGTCGTACCAGCCCGGCGTCGGGTCGTCTTCCCACTTGACCAGGCCAGTGGTCCAGGCCAGCTCGAGCACACCGGCCGCCGACAGCTCGTTGTCGACCTCCACCTCGAACCGGGTCCGCGATGAGCCGTACGGGCCGAGTTCGGCGCCACCGACGATCACCACCAGGTCAGCGGGGTCGACGTCGAGGTCATCCCACGCAGGCGGCGGAGCAGATTTGTAACCGCGCGGCGGCGATGGCAGAGCGCGGATGGTTCCGTGCTCTTCGCTTTCCTCGACGTCGGCGGGCGGCATCTCCTCGCGCGCCTTGGCAGCCAGCTCGGACATGTCGAGGTCGACGTCGGCCAATCCCCCGGTCAGGTCGGCCCGCAGCGGTTCACGCGCCGCCGCGACCTTGGACTCAATGTCACAGAGGCCGAGCAGCATGGTCGCCATCTCATCGGTCGTGTACGTCGTCACGCCCGCCTCTTCGACCGCACCGACGATCGCATCGTTGTGGCCCATCAGCCCGGTGCCCTTGGTCCAGCCGATCAGCGCGTGCGCCAACGAAACTCGCTGTGCCCACGACGACTCGGCCTTCCACCTCGACACCACCGCGTCAAGCGCGGACTTCGCTTCGCCGTAGGCGCCGTCGCCGCCGAACATGCCGCGGTTCGGCGAGCCGGGCAGCACGACGTGCAGACGTGCGGCGATGTCACGATCCGCTCCGATGTGCGACAGTCCGCCGATCAGCCTCTGTACGGCCCACAGCAGCACCTTCATCTCCATTTCGGAGCGCGCACCGGCGTCGGACAGATCACCGGCCACCCGCGGCGCCGCGAACGGGAACAGCAGCGTCGGCGTCTGGGCGTCCTTGATGTGGATGGATTGCGGCCCAAGGCTTTCGGTTTGTTCACTGCCGACCCACGAAACGAGCGCGTCAATGTCGTTGTAAGACGCCATGTTCGCGGGCACCACCCAAAGCTTGGCACCGAAGCGGGCGCTGTCGCGATAGAGGGTGCGATAGAACGCCAACCGGTCGTCGTCGAGCTTGGACGTCGTCGCGATCACCGTCGCACCGCCGTTGAGCAACTGAGTCACCACCGATGCGGCGATGGATCCCTTCGACGCCCCGGTGACGACCGCGACCTCGTCGGCGTAGCGACCCTTACCAGGGTTCTCCGCGCCTGCCGCGGCCCGCCCGTACAGCGAGGCGTGGACGTTGCGGCCCGCGGCCAGGGCCTTGCCCTGCCACCAGGTGGCCTGCGTGCCGACGACGCTGCCCGCGCCCTCGAACCGCTCCGAGAGGCGCGGCCAATCGGCGTCGATCTCGCTCTCGTCGAGCACCCACAGCTTGGCCAGGTCCTCGCGGGCGCTGGCCCAGCGGTCGTCGAACACCACCGCCTTGCGGCCGTCGAAGACCGGAGCCACCAAACGCGGCCAGTCCGAACCGAGTTCGGCGGTGACCAGCTCGATGAGCTCTGAGTCGGTGGCCTCGGGCACGCTCACCGGAGTGTCGTGGCCGAGCTGGCCGAGGATCAAGCGGGCCGCCGAGGCCAGCACGCCGTTCCGGCCGGTGACCTGTTCGGCGAACTCACCCAGCGCGGCGGAGTCCACCACGCCGCCCCCACCGCCGGCAGCCGACGGCAGCGAAACAGGCACACCCTGGCGCGCGCCCACCGCCGCGACAGCCGCGTCGATGACCTTGTCGACGGTCGCAGCATCGGCGAGCGCACCGTCGTGCAGACCGCCAAGGCCGCCACCGCGGACACTGGAGCCCTCGCGGGTGCCCAGCGCCACCTCGACCGTCACATGCTTGGCCCAGCCGTCGCCGAGTTCCCAGGTCTTCTTGACCCGCTCGCCGATGTAGGCCGGACGCTTGCCGGACGGGCCGAGCACTGTGCGCAGCTGATCGTTGATCGCGTCGGAAAGCACTGGGCCGTAAGGCTTGTAGGTGCGGGCCAGCTTGGTGACCTGTCCCTTCAGTCCGGCCAGATCGGCCTCGGCCGCGCCGTCGATAGCCCCGAGATTGAGCTCGGAGCCCAGGTCGACGAGCAGCTGGTTGCGTCGCGACGATGCACCGTCGGTGATCGACTCGATCGAATCCAGCGGTTCGATCTGGTCGATGCGCATCTTGGCCGACAACGCGATCAAAGCCGTCGTCGCGTCGGCCGCGTCGTAGCTGATGTCGTCTGGGCGTGGCCCACCACTCGGAGCGGCAGGCGCGGCCGGTGCCGCCGGTGCAGCGGCCTCGACGGGCTCCGCCTCTGCTGCGGGAGCCGCCGTTTCCTCGACGTCATCCTCCGGCTCCGGATCGGTGTCGGTCGCGAACAGCACCGCCGCGTCACGTTCGGAGTTCAGCACTTCCGTTGTGTTGTGCGAATACTCGGGCAGCTTGAGCGTGTTAGTCGCCAGGCCCGCGACGGTCGGCGCGGACTTGACGCCGATCTCGACGAACCGCTCGATGCCGAGACCGCCTGCGGCCTCCTCGATGAAGAGCAGGTCCAGCGTCTCGATCCACCGCACCGGGCTGGCGAACTGCCAGGCCAACAGCTCGATGACGATCTTGCGGCACAGCTCGGCCGGCTTTTCGTTCCGCCACGTGTCGTAGTCGGCGAGGATCTCGTCGAGCGGCTCGGCCGGCACCAGATCCCGGATCTCCTGGATGAAGTCGCGGTCCAGCGTGAACGGCCGCGGCACCAGGTTGGGGATGTACTTGCCGATGATGAGGTCAGGATCCTTATCGCGCGGCATGACCCGCTCCAGCGAGCGCCGGAAGTCGGCAACGCCGACCCGCAGCACAGAGGAGTGGAACGGCACGTCGATGCCCGGCACCAGGATGAACGAGCGCTTGCCGCCGGTGATCTCGCGGCGCCGCTCGACCTCTTCCTCGAGCGCTTCGAGCCCGCGCACAGTGCCCGCGATGGCGTACTGCGAGCCACGCAGGTTGAAGTTGACGATTTCCAGAAACTCTCCAGAACTCACCGCGATGTCAGCGACAAACGCCTTCACGTCGGCGTCGTCGAGATCGATCTGCGACGGCCGGATCGCGGCCAGCCGGTAGTTGGACCGGCCGAGGTGATCGCGCGGCACGATGTCGTGCATCTTGCTGCCGCGGTGGAACACGACCTCCAGCAGCGCCTCCAGTTCGTAGACACCGCTGACGCAGGCCAGCGCGGTGTACTCACCGACGGAGTGGCCGCAGGCGATCGCACCCTCGACGAACGCGCCCTGCTCGCGCATCTCGGCCACCTGCGCGGCGGCCACAGTCGCCATCGCGACCTGGGTGAACTGCGTCAGGAAGAGCACACCATCGGGATGGTGGTAGTGCACACCGCTGGCGATCAGGCTGGTCGGGTTGTCGCGCACCACGTGCAGCACCGAGAAGCCCAACGTGTCGCGGGTGAACTTGTCGGCGGTGTCCCACACCTTGCGGGCGGCCTTGGACCGGGCACGCACCTCCATGCCCATGCCCTTGTGCTGGATGCCTTGCCCGGGGAACGCGTAGACCGTCTTGGGCGCTTCCAACTGCGCGGTCGCCGACATCACCAGCTCTGAGCCGACGCGAGCGGCCACCTCGATGATCTCTGCGCCGCGGTCGATTCCGACGCGGTCGACGCGGAAATCGATCTCGTCGCCTGGCAGCACCATGCCGAGGAACCGCGAAGTCCAACCCACGATGCGCGCAGGCGGGGCGGGCTTGCCGTCGGTCGCGGTGACGACGTGCTGTGCGGCCGCCGACAGCCACATGCCGTGCACGATGCGCGATTTCAGCCCGGCGAGCAGCGCGGCGGCGCGGTCGGTGTGGATCGGGTTGTGATCCCCTGAGACCACCGCGAACGCGCTCATGTCGGTCGGCGCGGTAACGGTGACGTCCCGGCGCCGGCGACGCGGCGTGTCGGTCGCATTGTCGGTGATCGCCCCGCCCGCACGCGGCGGATCGGCGAGCTCGGCCGCGCCGGTGCGGCCGCGGATCGCGAAGCGCTCCTCCAGCGTGGCCAACACCGTGCCCCCGGCATCGGCGATGGCCACCGCGACCGGGATGACGCGCCCGTACTCGGTGTCGGTCGCCGCCGAAGTTGTTGCGGTGACGGTCAACTCGGCCTTGGTCTTGGGCATCGCCATCAGTAGGTGCGCGGCGTGGTCCAAATGCACCAGGCTCAGCAGGCCCTCGACGACAGGGAAGCCGTCGCCGGTGGCCGCCGAACCGATGGCGGCGAAGACCGCCGGCCAGCAGCGGCCGACAAGGGCATCGGGCACGAGGGTCATTCCAGGCGCCAGCGGCGCGCCGAACGTAGCCGTGACACCGGTGTGGTCGGCGACCTGCTCGGGATCCCAGTCGACCGTTACCTTGGCGGTGTTGTCATGCACCGGCGGTAGCGCATCGGGTCCGTCGACGCCTGCGGCGATCGCAAGCACGGAGCGCATCGCGGTCGATGCGTCCTCGACGGTGACGACCGGCATGCCGCCGTCGACCGTGCAGGACGGCAGCGTGAATCGGATGTCGATCCAGATGCCGGACAGCGGAACACTCAGTGTCACCACGTCATCCGACCGCTCCAGCCGAGCACCGGTGGACGGGTGTGTGGCACTGCGGTTTTCGTTGACCTGCCACTCATCGGGAGCACCGATGCGGTGCACCGGGTTGATGGCGGTACGTCCGGCCCAGAGCACGTCCGGTGAATCGAGCACCACGGCCAAGGGACCGGTCACATCCGCGCGCGCGTGACGGCGCGACACCACCGGCGTCGGCTGCACGCCCGATGCCAGCACCTTGTCGATGGAGGCCTGCTCGAAGCGGTCCAGCAGCTCGCCGACGGGTTCGTCGACGCGGGTAATGCCGGTCACCGACTGGGTGCCCGGGATGATGCAGACCTGGTCGGCGGTGTAGCGCGCGTCGTGGGCCTGCCACAGCGAGTCACTGCGCCACCAGCGTCGCACGTCCTTATCGATGACGGGGACGAAGTTGACCGGCTTGCCCAGCTTCTTGCACAGCGTGACGAACCACGGCACGTCGGCAGGGTGCAGCTTGAGGCTCTCGGCCTCCGGATAGCGATCCAGCAGCATGTCGATCGCTGCCTGGGGGTTGTCCAGCAGCGCAACATCATTGAAGAGCGTGTCGATCGGACCCGAGTCCTGCGGGTGGAGTCGGGCCTCGGCTCGCTTGAGCATCTCGTCGAACCGCTCACGCCAGGTGTCGGCCAACCACGGGCTGTCCGGCAGCTTGGTGTCGGCGGTGCTGTCGCCGTCGCCGATCGCCAGCTCGACGTAACGCTGCAGCCACTGCAGGTAGGTCATGTCACCGATGTCGCCGAAGTACGGCTTCGCGGTGTCGGCCATCGCGGCGATGAGTTCGTCGCGGCGGGCCGCAACCGCCTCTGCGTCACCGGCGACCTCGTCGAGCAGCCGGCCGCAGCGCGAGGCGGCGTTGTCGATCTCGTGGATGTCTGCACCGAGCTGGCTGCGGCTGGACGCCATACCGCCAGTGGCTTTTCCGGCGCTGATCCAGTGGTCGGTACCGGCGGTTTCGACGAGCATCTGTTTGACTGCCGGCGACGTGGTCGACTCCTTGGTCGCCATGGCCGCGGTGCCGACCAGGATGCCGTCCACGGGCATGGCCGGGAACCCGTAGGCCTCGGCCCAGCTACCGGACATGTACTCGGCGGCCCGCTCCGGGGTGCCGACGCCGCCGCCGACACAGAGGGTGATGTTGGGCAGCTTGCGAAGTTCGCCGTAGGTGGACAGCAGCAGATCGTCGAGGTCCTCCCACGAGTGGTGACCACCGGCGCGGCCGCCCTCGACGTGGACGATCACCTCCTTGCCGGGAACCTCGGCCGCGATCTTGATGACCGACTTGATCTGGTCGATGGTGCCCGGCTTGAACACCACGTGGCTGATGCCGACGCTGTTGAGCTCGTCGATCAACTCGACGGCTTCCTCGAGGTCGGGGATGCCGGCGCTGACGACGACCCCATCGATCGGGGCGCCGGACTGACGGGCCCTCTGCACCAACCGCTTTCCGCCCACCTGAAGCTTCCACAGGTAAGGATCGAGGAACAACGAGTTGAACTGGACGGCCCGACCTGGCTCGAGCAAGCCGGTGAGTTCGGCAATGCGGTCGTCGAAGACCTCCTCGGTGACCTGACCGCCGCCGGCCAGTTCGGCCCAGTGGCCGGCGTTGGCGGCCGCGGCGACGATCTTGGCATCGACGGTCGTCGGGGTCATCCCCGCGAGCAGAATCGGTGAGCGCCCGGTGAGCCGGGTGAACTTGGTCGAAAGCTTGACCGAGCCGTCGGGCAGCGTCACCGCCGTCGGCGCATAACTCGACCACGCGGGAGGGACCTCGGGCTCGGCGCCGACGGTGAACAGGTTGCGCTGTCCCGCGCGGGTGGCCGCGGCAACGATGCCGATGCCCAGGCCCCGGATGACCGGAGCGGTCAGGCGGGTCACGGTGTCGCTCGGGCCCAGGTCGATGATCCACTTCGCACCGGAGTCGTGCAGGCGCTCGACCTCGGCCACCCAGTCGATCGGGCGCACGAAGATGGCCTCGGCCATCTCATGCGCCAGTTGGGCGTCGATGCCGCACTTTTCGGCCCAGCGGTCGACGAGCTCGACGGCATCGGCCAGCCGTGGGGTGTGGAAGCCGACCTCGACCTGCACGCCGTGGAACACGGGTGAGAACACCGCACCGCCGCGGATCTTGTTCTTGCGCTCGGCCTCTTCCTTCTCGGTGATCTTGCTGCAATAGAGCTCGAAGCGGCCAAGCTGTTCCGGGGTGCCGGTGATGACGACCGAGCGCCTGCCGTTGCGGATCGACAGCACGGGCGGCAGCACGGTGCGCACGTCCTGAGAGAACTCCTCGAGAAGCTCGGCGATGCGTTCCGGGTCGACATTGGTGACCGAGACCATCGGCGATTTGTCACCACGGCCGACCATGCCGCGGCGCCGGGAGACCAGCGACCCGGCCGCGCCGATGAGCTGCAGCAGCGCCAGTAGTTCGGGATCCTTGGCGCCCTTGGCCCGCAGCGATTCGGCGGCCATGATGCCCTGTGAGTGGCCGGCCATCGCAACCGGCGGGGTTCCGTACAGGTCGAGGCCCTGCCTCGTCAGCGCGCGAATCGCGGCCATCTGGGCGAGCAGAATGCCGGGGCCGGAGATCGCGGCGGTGATCAGCTGCGTGGTGGCGGGCAGCGGCTCTTCGGCGGCCAACGCCCGGACCCATTGCAGAGGCTCGAAGCCGATCGGCCGCACGACGACGAGCTCGCGCGCAACCGGCTCGAGAATCAGCGCCGCCTCACCGACGACCTCACTCAGCTCGGATTCGATGCCCGCCGAGCTGACCAGCTCCTCCAGGTTCTCCAACCAGGAGCCGCCCTGGCCGCCAAACGCGACCGCATACGGCTCTCCGGCGTTCAACCGATCGACGAGGGCGTATGCAGAGGAAAATCCTCCTGCGTTCTCGATGGGCTCGTTCTCGCGGCCGGTGGTCACCCTGCTCTGTTCGTTGATCGTCACGTCGTGTTATCTCCCTCGGTACTATCTCGCGCGGTACTGTCTCGCGCGTATCGCTCGTGGTCTGTGGCTGTCGTATCTGGAGCTGTTGATGGCCTGCGCTCCCCTGCGGAGGCCATGCGATTCGGCGTCGAATCCCGACTGGTTCAGGCGCGTCCGGCACACGGGCCATCCGACAGTCTTGTAGACGGCCCGGCGGACACTCCAGCCGTACTAAGAGTGTCATAAGACGCAGCACCATTTTCTCGCCCCAAATGGTTACTGGCGAGTTCTACGCATGGGTAACCACGAGTTCGATAACACCCGCCTGCGCGAGGGCCGAACGCATGTGGGACAAACGTCCTGCATGCAGGTGGTTACGGCCGAGTAGGCATAACAGTGCAGATCAAGGCAGTATTGTTATGTAATCGTTATGTAAAAATTTGGGCTCTTCCCGCCAGGGACAATGACACGCCCGCAGTCGACAACTCGGCCCGATTTGTCTTCTATCGGCGGCCGGCTACTGGAAAAGGTTTGCTGACTCTACTTACTGATCAGTACGGTTTAGTCCCACTGCCCGAACCGGGGCTTCAGAATCTGGTTGATGTCAACCCCGATGCCCCCGACATTGCGCTTGTCGATCTCGACCTGGTGCAGGTGTGCGGCGGGATGCGTGAACCCCTGCGGCGAGCCCCAGTTGTGCTGCCAGAAGTAGGAACCCAGCCCATCCTGCAGCGCCCAGTCGATGGTCCTGGCGTTGGCGTACACCCCGACGCGCTGATGGCCGAGCACTGCTTCCCAGCCGCGCAGATACGGCGCCGCCTGGCTCTTGTACTGGTCGTAGCTGGGGTTGTCGTCGATCGACGCGTAGATCGGTGCGCCGTTCGAGCCACCGGCCGCGACGTGTAGCTGCCAGCCCCGCTTGGCGTGCGCGACGCCCGCGTTCTGACCGCCCAGCCAGTCCGCGGTGTCCTGCTTGCCGTATTGGTAGCAGGATACGATTTTCAGCCCGTTCTGATAGAGATCGCGGGCCTCGGGCAGCTGGATCGGCTTGCCCAGCATCCAGGCACCCCCGGGCCGCCGATCAGACACGTACCGGATCGCGCCCAACGCGCCAGATGCCCGCAGATCGCCTGCCCCGATCACGCCGGCTGCATAGTCGAGCAGGATCCCGAGGGGCGCCGCATCCGCCCGCGGGGGCGCCAGCGCCAGCAGGCCGGTGCCGAGACCAAGGCCCGCGGGCGCGGCGGCGGCGTATTTGAGCACGTCGCGCCGGGATAGTGACACGTGCCACAGGGTACGACAGCAACATCACTTTCCACGCCAACGCCACTGGTCACATCTATATCAAGATTGCCAACGGAATTTCTGGATGATGTCGAGCGGCGGTGCCTGCTGATGAATCGAGGGCTGCGCGGCTCGACAACAGAGGTCGCGCCCGACGAGCTCGGCTTGCGCCATGCCGATGAGTACCACGTCCGCGATTTGTGGACGCACACCTCCACGGTCAGGTCGGGCGACGTCGAGGCATGGGTGCCACCACACGCGGCCAGGATGTTCCTGGCGTCACCGGGCTAACCTGCCAGATGTGCGAAACCAGTGGTCGCACGCGGCCAAGATCACGAAATCCGCGATGAAGCTGCGCCAACACCGTGGAATTCCTACGATGAGCCATGCCCTCGGGGACGGTCAGCTCGCAGCCGGATGCGAATACCGCTGCCGCCGTTGACGATCCACAGATCGAGCTGATCGGTGTCCGCAAGGTTTTCGGTGACGTGGTGGCCGTGGAGGGCGCAGACCTGACCGTGGGCGACGGCGAGCTCTTCGCGATCCTCGGGCCGTCGGGTTCGGGTAAGACGACGGTGCTGCGGATGGTGGCGGGGTTCGAGCAACCCACCGCCGGCGTGATCAAACTCGGCGGTGTCGACGTCACCGCACTGCCTGCACGCCACCGCGACGTCAACACCGTCTTCCAGGAGTACGCCCTGTTCCCGCACATGACGGTCGCACAGAACGTCGAATACGGGCTGAAGGTCAAGGGCGTGCCCAAGGCCGAGCGCAGGCGCCGCACCGCCGACGCGCTCGACATGGTGCGGCTGACCGACCACGCGCCGCGCCGCCCCGCGCAACTATCGGGAGGACAACGGCAACGCGTCGCGCTAGCCAGGGCGTTGGTCGGACGGCCGCGGGTGTTGCTGCTCGACGAGCCCCTCGGCGCACTGGATCTCAAACTGCGCGAACAGATGCAGATCGAACTGAAGGCGATCCAGCGCGAGGTCGGCATCACATTCGTCATCGTCACCCACGACCAGGACGAGGCGCTGACCCTGTGCGACCGGCTGGCCGTCTTCAACGACGGACGCATCGAACAGGTCGGCAACGCCCGCGACGTCTACGAAAACCCCGCCAACCGCTTCGTCGCCGATTTCGTCGGCACCTCCAATGTCCTCGACGGCGCCGCGGCCGAGGCACTGATGGGCCGGCCGGGGACGTTCGTCATCCGGCCGGAACGCGTCGGCGTGGTCCGGCCGGGCACCGATCCCGTGCCCGAGGT
>Ga0070712_100002885_pt1 | contig 10660 bp, 10 predicted proteins | sample LARL81metaG_FD_71396 | JGI IMG/M metagenome (GOLD analysis project Ga0070712, IMG submission 71396) | Corn, switchgrass and miscanthus rhizosphere microbial communities from Kellogg Biological Station, Michigan, USA - LAR L8-1 metaG | ecosystem: Host-associated > Plants > Roots > Rhizosphere ...
GTTTCGCTAACGAGGAAGCTAGGACGCCCCCGCTTTCGCGTCGCTCGGTTGGCCGACACATGAACTGTCAGGAGCGCGACAGAGCGACCGCTTGGCATATGCGCCCCAAAGGCGTCAGACTTGTGTCCAAAATGTGCGCGCTCCCGAGCGGCACCGTCACGCTCCTCTTCACCGACATCGAGGGCGGCACCCAGCTGCTCGGACAGTTAGGCCCGCGTCGTTACAACCAGCTGATCGTCGAGCACCGGCGCGTGCTGCGCCGGGCGTTCGCCGATCACTGCGGCAGCGAACTTCGCACCGAGGGGGACTCCTTCTTCGCGGCTTTCGCGCGCGCGTCTGAGGCGGTTGCTGCAGCCGAGCAGGCGCAGCACTCGCTCGTGCGGATGCCGCTCAAGGTCCGGGTCGGCATTCACAGCGGTGAGCCGATGCTCGTCGAGCACGAGGACGGCTACGTCGGGATCGACGTTCATCGAGCGGCGCGGATCATGAGCGCCGGCCACGGCGGTCAGGTGCTCCTCTCTCAGGCGACCCGAGACCTGCTCGATGAAAGGCTTGAGCTACGCGATCTCGGCGAGCACCGACTGAAGGACTTGAGCGAGCCGATGCGGATCTACCAGCTCGGCGACGGTGAGTTTCCGCCGCTCCGGTCGATCTCGAACACCAACCTGCCCCGCCCGGCGAGCTCCTTCATCGGTCGTGAGCGCGAGCTACGCGAGGTCAAAGAGCTGCTCCGGCGCAACGAGGTCCGGCTGCTGACGCTGACCGGCCCGGGTGGTACGGGCAAGACGAGGCTCGCGCTTGAAGCAGCCGGCATGATCGTCGCCGACTACCCCGGAGGTGTCTTTTGGGTCGCGCTCGCTTCGCTCCGCGATCCGGCATTGGTCTCGGGGAAGATCGCGCAGGTACTCGGTGCTAAGGACGCTCTGGCTGAGCACATAGGCGAGCGTCGGCTGCTGCTGGTGCTCGACAACCTCGAACAGGTTATCGAGGCGGCGCCGGAGTTCTCCGCGCTCCTCGAGCGTTGTCCGAACCTGACGCTCCTGATCACGAGCCGGGAACTCCTGCAACTACGCGGGGAGCTGGAGTACCCCGTACCGCCACTCACCGACGTGGAGGCCGTCGCGCTCTTCTGCGAGCGCGCCCATTTGAACCCAAACGAGGAGATCAAAGAGCTCTGCGCCCGCCTCGACTCCTTGCCGCTCGCGGTCGAGCTCGCTGCCGCGCGAGCGCGGATCCTCTCACCGGCGCAGATCCTCAAGCGTCTCTCGCAGCGGCTCGATGTGCTCAAGGGCGGGCGGGATGCGGACCCGCGCCAGCAGACTCTCCGCACAACCGTCGAGTGGAGCTACGAGCTCCTCTCGTCCAATGAGCAGCATCTCTTCGGGCGCTTCTCCGTCTTCGCGGGCGGCTGCACGCTCGAAGCGGCAGAAGCGGTGTGCGAGGCGGACCTGGACACCCTCCAAGGCCTCGTCGACAAGAGCCTCCTCCGCTACGCGAACGAGCGGTTCTGGATGCTCGAGACGATTCGCGACTTCGCGGCGGCGGCCCTGGCGTCGAACGACAACGTTTCCCGGGCCCACGCCGACTGGTACATGCAACTGGCTGAAAGCGCCATCGAGCTGCTCTACGGTCCGGAGCAGGGTTCCTGGCTGCAGCTGCTCGAGATCGAGCACGACAATCTCCGTGCTGCTCTCAGGTGGTTGTACGCGGCCGGAGATACGGAGCACGCCTTGCGGCTCAGTGCCGCCTTGCACCCGTTCTGGTACAAGCACGCGCACATCGAGGAAGGCCGGGTGGCACTCGAGCGCGCCGTATCGGCCTCAGCCAGGCAATCCCCGGAGCTTCGAGCGCGCGTCTTGCGGGGAGCGAGTCTCTTCGCCGGCGCCCAGGATGACGCGCACCGCTCGGAGGAGCTCGCGGAAGAAGCTCTGGCGGTCTATCGGCGGCTCGGCGACCAGCGCGGAACGGCGCTCCTCCTGGGCGACCTTGGCGCGGCCGCGGTAAGGAGGCGCGACTACGACGCAGCGAGTCGGTTCTACGAAGAAAGTATCGGGATCTTCCGCGGAATCGATGAGCCGAGGCTTCTCGCAACCGTGATCGCCAACCTGGGGGACCTCGCTTTTCGGAAGGGAAATCTCGAGCAGGCATCGGACCTGATTCGCGAAGGGCTGAGGCTTCAGCGAGAGCTTGGGGCCAAGTTCGGAATCACCATTTCGCTCATTACGTTGGGCTTCGTCGCGCTCTGTCAGGAGCAACACGACGACGCTCGAAGCGCCCTAGAGGAGGGAATGCTCTTGGCACACGAGCTCGGCTCGACGGACAACCTTGCGTACGCGTTCGAGGGCTTTGGCGCCCTCGCTGCAGCCGAGCAGGACTGGGACCGCGCGGCTAGCCTCATCGGTCGCGCCGAGGCGATCCGCCAAAGCACCTCGACCCAACTGGAGGCCGCTGAGTGGGCCGTTCACGAGGAAACGCTGCGTGCATTCCGCGCTGTTCGCTCCGATCCCGAGCTCCAAGCGGCCATGTCATCCGGACGCACGCTGAGTGATGAGGACGCGATTCGACTAGCAGTGACCTCGAGCATGTCGATCCGGTCATAGTCGTCATAGTCGTACTGCGTAGCCGAGCAAGATTTGAGGCCGCGACTCGCCGGGTTCGCGGCGTTAGCAAACCCCGTAACTCTGAAACGGCGCCTCGTTGAATGGGTGATCGGCACAGCCGACAGCTCCGGCCAAGATGTCCGCGCCGGTCGGCGCGTAATTGCTCCCGTACATAATCCTGTTCTGGCGCTTGTAGCCGTCCTGGATCATGTTGAGCCCGATCCAGTTTTTCTGGAACCAGGCCCAGAGCTGCTGGTTCGAGGTGTTCGACGATGGAGTGGGCTGGGGAACGGCCGGCGTGAAGGGGAGCTCGTCGAGGTAGCTCACGAAGATGCTCACAGCCACGTCGCGGTCAATGACTCGCGTCACGACTGCATACGGCCTTGTTGTCGAAGTCTTTACGGCGCAGTAGAACAACCTGTAGTAGTCGTAGCCATTGATCAGAAAGCGTTGCCCGAACGGCGCACAACTTGATTCGAGAACGTCGTTCCAGCCTCCCACGAACGCGATGTCGCCGCCGACCAGGGCATTGGCCGCGTACTGCGCCGTCCACTTCCAGGTTCCACCGGTCCAGGAGCCGGCGTACGAAAGACGGTAGTGCGATCGTCCTCTTACATGGAAGATGACGTTGTAATTGACCACGTCGGTCGCCCTGCGGACGATGCGGCAACGCGGCAATAGAAGTTGCGAAATCTCGCAACTCTGCGTCGGAGGATCCAGTGACCGAGTCCCGTGCATTGAGCCCAATCAACGCGCCAGTGCTGGCGGGTCTGCGGCCAATAGATCCCATTGTCCAGAAGCGTCAACTGCGCGGCCTTACTTGACCAGAACCAGTCGCGACGGGCAGACGCGGAGAAGGCATGGAGCGGCACGACCGACGGCTTGGCGGCTGGGGCGACGGCAGCGGCGGAGCCGCTTGCCGCGGCTGGCGTGAGAGCCAGCACAACAGCAGCGACTGCGGCCAAGAGGACGGCGCGAGATGTCGGCATGCCTACCCTTCGAACCTCACGTCACTAGCGCGACACGCCTGCGCGAGCTTGTAACGTCTGCCGCATCTATATCACTGGATGAGGACTGGTCGCAACGCCGTCTCTCATCGGCTTCGAGCTCAACCCGGCCGCCCTGCGATGAGGACAGTTGCCTGCGTCGGCATTAGGGCCGTGGGCAGCGAATCAGGGCCGGGAAGGCCGTGTTCAGTCTGTAGGGCGCGCGAGATCGTTGTGTGCATGTCGGTCTTCGCGGTTTCACTCGGCGTAGTGACCGAGTGCGCGGCGTTTTGATCAAGCTAGTAGGCTCGGCCCGAGGTTGTCCGAGAACATCCGTGAACGTATCCCTGTCTCGACGACCAACGAGATACCTGGCTACCAGATCACGGACTACATCGGCGATGTTTTTGGCAACGTCGTTCTCTCTCGCGGGCCGTTTTCGCAGCTCGGCTCGATCCTTAAAACGTTCATTGGCGGCGAGTTGGTAGGTATGACGTACCTCTTGGACGAGGGGCGGTTTACGGCGATTTACAAAATGGTCGAGGAAGCCGAGGAGCGAGACGCAAACGCGGTAATCGGTATGCACTTCGAGGTCGAGGTCATGGGTGCCTTGTTCGGTTTCTACAACTGGACTGAGGTTTGCGCCTACGGAACGGCCGTCCGAGCGCGAAGACTTCCTTGACCCCTGCCCTCCGGCGGCCTCCGTCGGCGCGGATGGACCATCGCCGAAAATCTCGCGTGATAGGAAATCAGGCGAGGCACGCAAAGCCGAAAGCTTCTCGTCTGTCAGGTTCAGATCGCCCGTTGCTCCCACAACGCGGAGAGCTAGCCGGGGCGCGTCGAGGGCTATGCCGCGATTCGCTCCCCTCGTTGTCGTATTGAGGCTCGTCGGCCTCCCGCCGGGTGAGCACCGAGGGGAGCACCGCGCGAGCATCCGCGTCACCCCTGACGCATCTGACCCGCGCAGCCATGCGGAATCGCTCTGGCTGCGCGGATGCAGATGGGCGGTACTGGCCTCGAACCTGCCCTTTGCCACTTTCCTTGCGACCCGACTAGCTGGCGCGGAGAAGATAGAAGACGGAAAGCCCCTAAGCGGGGCTTTTCGCAATGGGCCCGCCTGGATTCGAACCAGGGACCAACGGATTATGAGTCCGCTGCTCTGACCAGCTGAGCTACGGGCCCGGCGAAGCGAGCCTAGCGCGGAAAACCGAAGAACGAGTACCCTCGTATCACGCGACATGAGGACGCACCGACTCACCCTGCTAGGTGCCGTCGTCGTCGTCGTGGCCGCCCTTTCGGGCGGCTGCGGCGGCTCCGGCGGCAGCAAGGGCAACGCCGCTTCGACCGAGAACTCGGCGTCCTCCGGCGGCGGCGTGATCATGACCGTCACCGTCCACGAGACCGAGTACAAGCTCAACCCGAACACGATCTCGCTCTCGAAGCCTGGCACGTACGCCTTCAACGCAGTCAACGACGGCACGACCGCGCACGCGCTCGAAGTCGAGGGCAACGGTGTCGAGCAGAAGATTTCCGAGATCGCCCCGGGGAAGAGCAGCACGCTCAAAGTAACCCTCCCGAAGAAGGGCACCTACGAGATCTACTGCCCCGTCGACGGGCATAAAGCCCTGGGCATGAAAGGCACGGTCACGGTTGGAGGCAGCGGGGCCGCCGGCGGAGGCACGTCGACCGGGAACACGAACACCACCCAGACGAGCGGCACGACCACCTACTCGACGGGCTACTAACTGGTTCGATTTCCAACTTGCGCGTGAAACGCGCAAAATAGGCCTGCCCGCACATCCGCGGCCGCCGACAACCGGAGGAGGGTGAGCGAACGGTGAAGGTCTTCCAGCAAGAGACGCAGCTTCGAACCAGCGGCGGACTGTCGGTCCGCGACATCACCGAGGAGGTCGTCGAGGTCGTCCGCGAAAGCGGCGTCGTCGACGGGATCGCTTGCGTCTACTCGCCGCACACGACGTGTTGCGTGCGCGTCAACGAGTTCGAGAGCGGCTTCCTGGAGGACTTCGCCAACATGCTCAAGCGCCTGATCCCGAGCGACGCCTACTACGCGCACGACGATTGGGATCGGCGCACCGAGAACATCTGCCCAGAGGACATGGATTTCGGCAACGGCCACTCGCATTGCATGGCGATGCTGCTCGGCACCGCCGGAGAGTCGATCCCCGTGCGCGAGGGCGAGCTCTGCCTCGGAACGTGGCAACGGGTGCTCTTCCTGGAGCTCGACCGCGAGCGCGACCGCCGCTGGATCGTCCAGGTCGTCGGCACCTAGCGATCAACATCTCGGGCTGCTTCCTCGCGGACGCCGTGATCGCTGCCAGAGGCCGCCGGGCCGAGCTCTAGGCCGCGTCCGAGGCGTCGCTTGCGGTACCGATCGAAAGGCCTCGCCGACATGCGCGGCGAGGCCGGTAAACCCGGCCGCTAGGACTTGCACCGGTCGCGGTGAGCGCTAGGCGGCGTCGGAGATTGCGTCGAGCTCGCGGTGGACAGCGAGCTGCTCGAGCGCCGCCGCCTCGATCTGGCGCACGCGTTCGCGCGTGATTCCCAGCTCGCGGCCGATTGCGTCTAGCGACTTCGGGTCGTGGTCGCCGTTCAGTCCGTACCGGAGCTTGATGATCTCCCGCTCGCGCTCGGGCAGCTCCTCGACGGCGTGCCGGAGCGCCTTCTCCTGAAGGCTGTAGGTGACCTCGTCCTCCGGCGTCTCCTGGTCGGCCGCGACGAGCTCGCCGAACGAACCTTCGCTCTCGGCCCCGATCGGCTTGTCGAGACTCGTCACCGCCCGGGCAACCTGCCGAACCTCGCGAACCTGCTTCAGCGGCAGCTTCGCCCGCTTCGCGACCTCCTGCTCGGTCGGGACGCGCCCGAGCTGCGTCACCAGCTCCCGCTCCGCCCGCGCCATCTTCTGCTCGCGCTCGACGATGTGAACGGGAATCCGGATCGTGCGCGACTTGTTCGCGACGCCGCGCTGGACGGCCTGCCGGATCCACCAGGTCGCGTAGGTCGAGAACTTGAAGCCGCGGCGCCAGTCGAACTTCTCGACCGCGCGGATCAGTCCGATGATCCCCTCCTGGATCAGGTCGAGCAGGTGCAGTTCGTGGCCCTGGTAGCGCTTCGCGATCGAGACGACGAGCCGCAGGTTCGAGTTGATCATTCGCTCCTTCGCCTGGTGATCGCCGCGCTCGATCCGCTTCGCGAGCTCGACCTCCTCCTCGGCATTCAGGAGGGGCCACTTTCCCGCTTCGTTCAGGAAGAGCTGGAGCGCATCGGTGGTCGCTACCGCGAGGTCCCCGTTTACGAACGTCGACTCGCCATCCGTGTCGCGCCTTGCGCAATCGTCGGTCAGCTCGATGTGACGGGCCTCGAGCTCCTCGTAGAGCCGGCCGAGCTGCTCGTCGTCGAGCTCGTGCTCCTGGACGAACTCGTTGAGCTCGGAGAGGTTGAGGCAGCCGTGCTCCTCTCCGTGCTCCAGCAACGCTTGGATCTGCTCCTCCGGCATCGCCCTAGTTTCCCCTCCCGCGGCTTAGATCAATCCACAGTAGCGCGCCGTGTTCGGCCATGCATAGAAGCCGCGACCGCTTCGATACGCGCGCTCGGCGACCCACATCTGCTCCAGCGGCGACCAGCGGTCTGCGTACCCGCGACGGAGAAGATAGCCGGGCGCATAGCCGGCCATGAAGCCACGGTCCATCTGCAGTCCGCCCCAGTACGGATCGCCCGAGTCGCGCCATGAGCCCTCGTACCGGTGGATACAAAGCCAAGCGCCCTTGTGCGGCGGATGAATCGCCTTCGAATAGGCGCGGCCCGCAGCTTGAACCCAGAAGTGGAGCACGGCCCTGGTGCTGGGCCTGATCGAGCGGTGAGTAAGACTGGTTCCCATCAGCGCCTGCCAGCGCCACGTCTCGGCGCGGTAGCGGCGGACCAAGTGCGGATTCACGTGTCGCTGCATCGGCGCGAGCCGCGTGTGTCCAGCGGCGTGCACGAGAAGCTTTGGCGCCGAGAGCGACTGGGCGGCGCGTGCCACCCCGGCGGTGAGCGCGAACGCGCTCATTAACAAGAACAGCCAGCGTTTGTTTGCAGACAAGAGTGGCCCCCTGTGCGTCGATGTCGAGTGGTTGCGGCGGGCACGGCCTGCGCTGCGGCACAGAGGGCGCGCCCTGGTCTGTTGACCTATCCGAGAACAGTTAGACGCAAACCCGTGGCCGGGGTTAGCCGCTCGTGCGAAGCGTCACGAAGGTGTTACGAAGGCTTTACGAAGCGCTACGCGGCTCTACGAAGCCAGATCGATGCGCTCGATCACGGCATCGGCGCGCGGCTTGTCGGCCGCGTCCGTCTCGGTGCCCTCGATCGAGTCGACGGCGTCCATGCTGCTGGTGACGCGCCCGAAGACGGTGTGCTTGCCGTCGAGCCACGGTGCCGCGCCGGTCGTGACGATGAAGAACTGACTGCCGTTCGTGTTCGGGCCGGCGTTGGCCATCGCCAGCGCGCCGCGCTCGACTTTGTGGTCGTTGAACTCGTCCTCGAACGTGTAGCCCGGGCCGCCCGTGCCGGTGCCGGTCGGATCGCCGCCCTGGATCATGAAATCCTTGATCACGCGGTGGAAGATGACGCCGTCGTAGAAGCCGTCGCCGGCAAGCTTTCGGAAGTTCTCGACAGTCTTTGGCGCGTCCTCGTCGAAGAGCTCGAGCTCGATCGCGCCGTGGTTCGTGTGCATCGTTGCGGTGCTCATCGGGCGGCACCGTAGCGCAAGACGGCGCTGATAGCTTCGACTCCATGCGCCGCTTGCTCGTGTTCGTGAGCGTGGTCGTCGCGGTCGACACGCTGTTCTTCACCGCGCTGACGCCGCTGATCCCGCATTTCGCGCACAAGTACGGCCTTTCGAAAGCCGGCGCCGGCCTCTTTATCTCGACCTACGCGGCAGGGACGCTGATCGGCGCGATTCCCGCGGGACTGGCGACGACGCGGCTCGGCCCCAAGCGCACCGTCCTGGCCGGGCTGGTGCTGATGACCGTGGCGAGCCTCGGCTTCGCGCTCGCCGGGAACGTCTGGGCGCTGGGAGCCTCGCGCTTCTTCCAGGGCATCGGCAGCTCGTTCTCGTGGGCCGGCGGGCTCGCCTGGGTAATTGCCATCGCACCGCGCGAGCGCCGTGGCGCGCTGCTCGGGACGGCGATGGGCGCTGCCGTTTTCGGAGCATTGCTCGGGCCGGTGCTCGGCTCGCTCGCGGGCGTCGTCGGCACGCGCGCTGCCTTTCTGGGGGTCACTGTGGCCGGCGCGGTGCTCGTCGGCTGGGCAGCGGCGACTCCGGGAGCCGCCCCGGAACGCCAGGCGCTCCGAGGCGGCCGCGCGACCTTACGGGAACCCTCGCTGCTGGTTGGTTTGTGGCTCATCTTGCTGCCTGCGCTGCTCTTCGGCGTTCTGATCGTGCTCGTGCCGCTCGCGCTCAACAGTCACGGTTGGGGCAGCGTGGCGATCGGCGCGCTCTTCGTGGTCACGACGGCGGTGGAGACCGTTCTCAACCCGCTGCTCGGCCGTTTCACCGACCGCCAGGGGTGGGTGCGGCCGGTTCGGGCCGCACTCGTCGGCTCGATCGTCGTCTCGGTCGCCCTCGCCTGGGCGACGCAGCCGGCGCTCATCGCGGCCCTCGTCGTAGCTTCTGGCGTCGCATACGGCGCCTTCTACACGCCCGGCCTGGCCCTGATCTCACACGGGGCAGAGCTGGCCGGGGTCGCGCAGGGTCTCGCCTTCGGCGTCATGAATGCATGCTGGGGCGTTGGAGCGCTGATCGGGCCGGCCGCGGGCGGGGCCCTCGCCGGGGCCGCAGGAGACTCGGTTCCCTACCTGATCCTGGCGGGGATCTGCCTGGCGACCTTGCTTGCGACGCGAGTCGCTTACGCAGAACCGGTGAGCGACTTGCCATAACGCGGCGAAGTGTCGTACCTTTTCTTCGGGGAAGAGGGGGAGTCAATTGAAACGCAGGGGAGTCGCAGCGGCGGCGTTCGTTGCCGTCGCGTCAATGATCGTTCCGCCATCGCCGGCGTCGCCGTCGCCGATCGGGGCAGGCTCCTGCACGCCCGGTTACAGCTACGCGGGCTACGCGGGTCGCGACGGAGTCAGCGGCGTCGCCGCGACGATCTCGGCCTCTGTGCTGCCCCTGGTCTCGAGCGGCCATGCGGCGGCCTGGGTCGGCGTCGGGGGCACCCACGAGGGCCTCGGGAATGCGAGCGAGTGGCTCCAGGCGGGTATCGCCGCCTTCCCGCGCCTAGGGCTCCGGGTCTACGTGGAGGAGGTGTCCCGAGGCTCAGCGCGACGCTTTTCCGATCTGGGACCAGCCCCGGTCGGCCGACGGTATCGCGTTCGCGTCGTCGAGACCGGTCGCGACGTTTGGCGGGCCTTCGTGAATGGGCGCGCGGTCGGCCGCCCAGCCTTCCTGCCGACCGCGGGCGGATCGTGGCGCCCCGTCGCGACCGCGGAAAGCTGGGCCGCCGGCCACTTCTCCTGCAATCGCTACGGATATCGGTTCGAGGCCGTCTCGACGCTGCAAGCGGGGCGCTGGCGCGCGCTCGGCGAGGCGGAGCGTGTCGGGGCCGCCGTCACGCGCGAGCGGGCCGGCTTCTCCGCGCTGGGGTAAGAGTCAGTCGTCCCGCGGGTCGAGCTCTTCGGCGACCTCGCCGGCAGGGCCGTTCTTGCGGACGATGTCGTAGCCGTCGTGATGCTCGAGGACCTGCTCGACCTCGAGCGTCGCGTGTCCCGGGCGAACGAGGAAGAGCGTCGGCTCGGCCCGAACGCGCTCGTAATCGGACAACGAGACTTCGATGTGCTCCGCACATGACTGGTTCCCGCACTCGCAGAGGATCGTGATGGTGTCCGTCCCGGTGCGTAGCGCACCGCTGACGCGCTCGATCCGCTCGTTCACCTCACGGAAAAGCGCCTGGTTCCGCCCGATCCGCCGTTGTCGCTCGTCTTCCATCCCGGACGATCCTACAACCGTAGTGGTTTACCGTTTCGACTTTGGGGAGACGCGGACCGAATCAGGGAATCGATGGGTCATCGGCTCCTAGA
>Ga0070712_100002890_pt1 | contig 10656 bp, 11 predicted proteins | sample LARL81metaG_FD_71396 | JGI IMG/M metagenome (GOLD analysis project Ga0070712, IMG submission 71396) | Corn, switchgrass and miscanthus rhizosphere microbial communities from Kellogg Biological Station, Michigan, USA - LAR L8-1 metaG | ecosystem: Host-associated > Plants > Roots > Rhizosphere ...
CCGCGCCATCTCCCGCAGCGCGGAGACGTCGGCGGCGGTGGAGACCGGCGGTGAGGTGTTAGCCATCGCGATGACCCCGCAGTAGCCGCCGGCGGCGGCGGCGCGGGTCCCCGTCTCGACGTCCTCCTTGTGCTCCTGGCCAGGGGTGCGGAGGTGGACGTGGGGGTCGAAGAAGGCGGGGAAGGCGTGCAGGCCCTCGGCCTCGACCACCTCGGCGCCATCGGCGTCGGCCTCGCCCGGCGCCGCGAGAGCGGCGATCTCGCCGTCGCGGACGACGACGTCGTGGACCGAGTCGATGCCGGCGACCGGGTCGAGGACGGTGGCGCGGCGAAGGACCAGGTGGGCGCTCTCGCCCGGGCGCACGTCGAGCCCGTCGGTGAGGCTCATGCAGGGGTTCCGATCGGGGTCGGCCTGCTGCCCTCGCCCTCGCCGCTCGGCGCCCCCTCGGCCCCGGCGAGGAGCTCGAAGAGGATCGCCATCCGCACCACCAGGCCGGCGGCGACCTGCTCGGTGATCAGCGACTGCGGCGAGTCGATCGCCTCGCCGGAGAGCTCGACGCCGCGGTTGACCGGGCCGGGATGCATCAGCAGCTGGCGCGGACTGAGACGGCGGGTGTCGATCTGGAAGCTCGCCGCGTACTCGCGCAGGGAGGGAACGAAGCTCTCGCTCATCCGCTCCTTCTGCATCCGCAACGCGTAGACGACCTCGGCCTCCTCGATCCCGTCGAGACCGTAGGCGACCTCGCACCCAAGCTCCTCGATCCCGCGAGGGATCAGGGTCGGGGGACCGCAGACGGTGACCTCGGCGCCCATCCGGGTGAAGGCGATCAGGTTGGAGCGGGCGACGCGGCTGTGGAGGACGTCGCCGACAATCCAGATCCGGATCCCCTCCAGCGAGCCGAGCCGGCGACGCAGCGTGTAGACGTCGAGCAGCGCCTGGCTCGGGTGCTCGTGCTTGCCGTCGCCGGCGTTGACGACAGCGGCCGTGGTCCAGCCGGCGACCATCTGGGCGGCGCCGGCATGGGGGTGGCGGATGACGATCGCGGCTGGGTCGTAGGCGGAGAGGGTGGCGACCGTGTCCTTCAGCGACTCCCCCTTCTCGACCGAGGAGCCGGCCGCCTTGACCGAGACGAGGTCGGCGGAGAGGCGCTTGGCGGCGAGGTCGAAGGAGCTGGAGGTGCGGGTGCTCGACTCGTAGAAGAGCGAGACGACGGTGCGGCCGCGCAGCGTCGGCACCTTCTTGATGTCGCGGCGGCCGACCTCGGCGAAGCTCTCGGCGCGGTCGAGGATCCCCTCGATTTCGGCTCGCGAGAGCTGCTCGATCGAGAGCAGGTGCTTCATCGGCTCGCCTCAATGGGGCTGGGCTCGGAGATCGTCACCTCGTCTGCGCCGTCGACCTCCTCGAGGCGGACGTTGACCCGCTCCTCACGCGCCGTCGGCAGATTTTTCCCGACGTAGTCGGGGCGGAAGGGAAGCTCGCGGTGCCCGCGGTCGCAGAGGACAGCGAGCTGCACCCGCTGCGGTCGGCCGTAGTCGAAGAGCGCCTCGATCGCGGCGCGGACCGTGCGGCCGGTGTAGAGGACGTCGTCGACCAGGATCACCGTGCGGTCGGCGAGGTCGAAGTCGATGTGTGAGGCGTGGACGACCGGCTGCGCGGCGGGCGCCATGGCGCCGACGTCGTCGCGGTAGAAGGAGATGTCGAGGTCGCCGATCGGCAAGCTGTTACCGGTCAGCTCGCCGAGGAAGAGGTGGAGGCGGCGGGCCAGGACAGCGCCGCGGGTGTGGATGCCGACGATCGCCAGGCGGTCCGAATCCGGGTTCTTCTCGGCGATCTCGTGGGCGATCCGCCGCAGCGTCCGCCTCAGATCGTCGTGCTCCAGCACGACCTTCTCGTTCACTTCGGTTGCTTCCTTCCTGGCCTCGCGGGACCTGGTTAAAGGACGGCTGTACGGTAGCACTGGTGGCGGCGGCCCGGGGTAGGCCCCTCTCGGCGCAACGGATGGGGAGGGCGCCAGGAGGGGCCTACCCCGGGCCGCTCTTATCCACGGCTCCGCTTGGGATGAGCTGGGGTTCTCCTCGCTCGGGGAAGGGGAGTTCGATTACGTCGAAGTCTTTGGGGGCGACGGTGGGCTCGAAGACGTCTTTCGCCTCCTCGATCACCTTGCCAACGTGGTAGCGGGAAGAGATGTGGACGAGGGCGAGGAGCTTCACGTGGGCCTCGGCGGCGACGGCGGCGGCCTGACCGACCGTCGAGTGTCCGGTCTCGGCGGCGCGCTGGACCTCCTCCTCGGCGAATGAGGCGTCGTGGATCAGCAGGTCGGCATCGGCCGCGGCGGAGACGGTGGCGGGACTGGGCGCGGTGTCGCCGGTGATGACGATCGTGCGACCGGCCCGGCTCTCCCCCATCACCTGATCGGGAGTGACCGGCCCGGCTTCGCCCTCGACCGTCTCGCCCCGTTGCAAGGCGGCGTAAGCGGGTCCTTCCGGCACTCCGGCAGCCGCCGCCGCGGCGGGATCGAAGCGCCCCGGCCGATCCGCCTCGACAAGTGCGTAGCCGTTGGCGCGGCTACTGTGCGCCGCTTCGAAGGGCTCGACCACGTAATCCTCGTGCTCGACCACATCCCCCGGCGCCAACTCGATCAAGTCGAGCGTGAACTTGAGCCGGCCGAGGAACGGAGAGAAGACCTGGAAGAGCTCGGAAAGCCCCGGCGGCCCGTAGATCTTCAGCGGCACCTGGCGATCGGTCAGGTCGTAGGTCTTCAGCAAGCCCGGCAGCCCCAGCACGTGGTCTGCATGGAAGTGCGTCAGGTAGATCTCATCCGCCTGCACGAGTCCCAAGGAGCGCTGCATCTGCCGCTGCGTCCCTTCCCCGCAGTCGAAGAGCAACCGCTCCCCCCCACGCGCCACCAGCACGCTCGCCGTCGAGCGCCGCGCCGAAGGCACCGAGCCCCCGGTCCCAAGAAAAGTCACCGCCAGATCCATCGGCGGCGAGCCTACGCGAAGTTCAGCTCGGGTTCCGCTAAGGCCTCAGCGCTTCGCTTCACCTCAAGCAGTTGCTCCATAGACCAACGGTCGATCTCGAAATCCGCAGCAAACCTGACCTTGCGCTGCTGGTTGTTCCGGGCGGGCTCAAGCCGCATGTAACCCCGGAAGCCGCCAACGGCATCCAAGGGCACGAGATACACCGACTGCTTAGGCGGAAAGTAGACAGCGAAGATGTGCGCCAGCCCGACGTACGACCGTCGTCCCTGGCCATGATCCGTCGCACGCGTGTTGAAGGACACGCAGTTCTTGTCCCACCAGCCGGTCTTGCACTGGACCTTCAGAAGATCGAATCCACCGAGATCGATCACAAGGTCGTAGGGCTGCCCTCCTCCGAACGGCACCGAAACGTCATAGCCGCGCTCGACCAACGCGGCCAGAATCATTGCCTCCGCCTCGTTGCCTTTAGTCGCTGTCTTCATGTTTGCAACCTTATGTCTGCGGTCGGACGGAACCGCTTGCCGACGCTCGCGACGGCTAAGCTCCCATTTGAGCGCCCGTAGCTCAGCTGGATAGAGCGCTAGCCTCCGGAGCTAGAGGCCACAGGTTCGAATCCTGTCGGGCGCGTGTCTTGCTGCGCTAGTTCTCGGCGGCCTTGAATCTTGCTCGCCACTCGCCGGCGTCGAACTCCGCCGGCTCGGTTTCGGCGAGGAAGCGTTCGAGGACGGCTATGAAGCGGCCGGGGCGCTCTAGCTGGGGGACGTGGCCGGTGTCCTCGAAGATCTCGAGGTGGCTGTTGGGGAGCTGGGCGTGGGCCTCGCGGGCGTGGTCGACGGGGATGATCGGGTCGTTCTCGCCCCAGACGATCAGCAGCGGCAGGGCGTCGGCGAGGTAGAGCTTGTCGAGGGCGGCGACGCGCTGTCCTTGCATGCCGACCACGGAGCGCAGCGTGGCAACGAAGGCCTTGCGGCGGTCGGGGTCGGTGAGGGTGGCGTACCCGCGCGTGACTTCGGCCACGTCGGCGTTCGGCCGCAGGCCGAGCAGGCCGAGGCCGCGGCCGATCGTCGAACCGAGCTTGCTGCCGACCCCGGCGGTGGCGGAGATGAATAGTTCGGCGCCGGGCAGGGCGGCGGCCCGCAGGATCGGGCTGACGTCGGGGCCGAGGCCGCCGCTGGAGACGAGGACGAGGCGCTCGACCATCTCCGGGAACTGGTAGGTGAACTGCATCGCGACGCCGCCGCCGAGGGAGTGGCCGACGAGGGTCGCCCGCTCGTGGCCGAGCGTCAGCATCAGGTCGCGCAGGCTGCTGGCGAGGGAGCCGAGCGAGTAGTCGCCGCCGCCGGGCGCCGAGGATCCGTGGCCGGGGAAGTCGGGGGCGATCACGGTGTGGTTGATCGCCAGCGGCTCGATCACCGCCTCCCAATTGGCGCAGGTGCCAGCCATCCCGTGGATCAGCAGCAGGACCGGGCCGGATCCGGCTTCGATGAAGTTGATCGGCCGCCCGTGGACCTCGACAGCACGCGGTCGCGCCTCGGTCATCTTCAGCCGGGTCACTTTGCCTGCCACGGAGGGAACCTACCCCGGAGGGCGGTCGAGGTATCGCAGACCGGCAATTCCGGAGGAGATTCCAATACTGTCGCGCTGTGAGCCCAGCCTCCCAAGGCACCTCCTCGCAGGACACCCGCCCGCCCCGCGGCGCCCTTGTCGTCGTCGCGGTCGGGCTCATCGCCTGCGTCGTCGCCGCGCTCGCCGCCACCGGCAAGGGCGAGGGCGAAGCCGCCACCCTCGAATGGGTCCAATCGGCGAAGAGCCCGGACTCCGGCTCGGTGTCGGTCCCAGGAGGGAACGGCGAGATGCAGCTGACCGACACCAACATCCGCGCCACCGGCACCAACGTCAGCGGCTACTCGCTCTACATCGTCTCCTCGGCGCTGAACGTCTCCGCCGGCGCGCCGATCAGCGACAGCAAGGTCCTCTGCGCGATCAAGGCGCCGAAGGAAACCGAAGTCGCCCAGAGTGGCGGCGACCTGCGCGCCACCTACCCGCGCTCCTCCGAAAGCGGCATCTACAGCCAGGAAGTGCCGGCAACGGTGCTGATGGACTTCAGCTCCCACGGCGGCGAACTCGCCTCGCTGGAAGTCCCCGACCGGCCGCAGCGCTTCACCAGCGAAAAGGGCGTCAAGGTCGAATGGCCCAACTTCAAGATCGGCGTAGAGCGGATCGAATACGCGATCGCCGGCAAGCCGAGGAAGGATCTCGTGCTTCCCTTCTTCACCGTCTGGCGAACGACCGACGTCCCCTCGGCGAAGATTCGCTGCACGCTGGAGACCGGCGCCGGCGAAGCGACGGTGCGGACCGAGGCCTCCCTACCGGACCGCTCGCCGCCGATCGACGAAAAAGCCGAAGAACTCAAAGCCGAAGAACGAGAAGAAGCGGAAGAAGAAGGCGAAGGCTGATTAGGCGTCGAGCGTCGTCTGCGGCGCCACCAGCAGCTCCGGCCCCTCCGCCATGCCTTTGCCGACCTTGTTGAGGGCGGGACTGGCCGGCGCGCTCGACATCCGCCCGGCGTCCAGCGGACCGCACATCGCCACCGCGTCCTCGGCGCTCAGCTTCGGGTCGAGCCAGGCCGCCTCGGCCTCGGGGCTGGGCAGGATCGCCGGCATCCGGTCGTGGACCGGGGCGACCACCTTGTTGGGAGTCGTCGTCACCAGCGTGCAGGTGTAGAGGTAGCCGTCGTCGTAGCCGCGCTCCTCCGGGTCGTTCCACTCCTTGCGGGTGCAGAGGCCGGCGAAGGCAAAGGGCTCACCGCCGTCGACCTGGAAGTGCCAGGGTTGGCGCGGCTGCTTCGGATCCTCGGCCTTCATCCACTCGTAGAAGCCGTCGGCGACGATCAGGCAACGGTGGCGGAACTTGCCAAGCAGCGGCCCGTAGGCGCGGCTCTTCATCAGGTTCTCTTTTTTCGCGTTGATCATCCGGTAGCCGACCTTGAGGTCCTTGGCCCAGACCGGGACCAGGCCCCAGCGCATCAGGCGCGCCTCGCGGGCGCCCTGCTCGGCCTCCTCGGGCTCGGGCGAGGCGCGGACGACGAGGACCTCCTGGGTCGGGGCGACGTTGAAGCGTCCGAAGCCGGCCGGCGCTTTCGCCTCTCCCCCCTCCTTGGCCGACTCTTTTGCCGGTGCCCCGGAGCCGCTGCGCTCCAGCGCCTTCTCCAGCTCGACCTGGAAGCGGTCGGCGATCTTCTTCGTGTCCTTGGTCGTGTTGGTGAAGCGCCCGCACATCGGGCTTCAGCCTAGCCTGCTGACCCGGCCGCTTCCGGGCGCAGCTCGCTGTGGTCCCGGTACCAATCGAGGGTCCGGATCAAGCCATCGCGCAGCTCGACCTCCGGCGCCCAGCCGGTCAGCTCCCGCAGCTTGGTCGAGTCGACGAACTGGCGGTCGATCTCGCCGTCAGGGTTGCCGGTGCCGAGGTATTCGGGACTGAGATCGGACCCCGAGACCTCGACGATCGTCTCCAGCACCTCGGCGACCGAGAAGGGACGCTCGCCGCCGGCGTTGAACGCCTCCCCGCCGCCGGGGCCGTTGGCGCCGACCGCGCTCTCGACCGCCAGGTAGGCGGCGACGGCGTCGTCGACGTAGAGGAAGTCCCGTTCGGGGCTGCCGTCGGAGCGGATCTGCGGGCGGCGGCCGTCGAGCACGGCGGCGATCGCCTCCGGGATCAGGCGCGAGAAGTTGGGGTCGCCGCCGCCGTAGATGTTGGCCAAGCGGGTGACCGCGACCGGCAGGCCGTAGGCCGGGCGGTAGCTGAGCGCGATCGCGTCGGCGGCTGCCTTGCTGGCCTCATACGGCGAGGCCGGGGTCAGTCGCATGTCCTCGCGATAGGGCAACTCCTCGCTGGGGCCATAGGCCTTGTCGGAGGAGGCGACGACCACCGCGGGGACGTCGGCGCGGCGGCAGGACTCGAGCAGGCTCCAGGTGCCGCGCACGTTGACTTCGAAGGTCTGGGTCGGATCCGCCATCGCCGGTCCGACCAGGGTCTGCGCGGCAAGGTGGAAGACGACGTCGAACTCGCCGGCGGCGATCGCGGCGTCGACCGCTGGGGCGTCGCGGAGGTCGGCTTCGAGCAGCTGCACCTCGGAGGCGATCCCCTGCAGGGCGAGCCCGGAGCGCGGCGGCGGCGCCAGGTCGAGGACGGTCACCGCATCGCCCCGTTCGAGCAGCGCCCGGGCCAGGTTGGAGGCGACGAAGCCGTGGCCGCCGGTGACCAGCGAGCGCTTCACGCCTCCACCGCCGCCGTGTCCCAAGTCAGCCAGGGAGCCCGTCCGGCGGTCCAGAGGTCGTTCAGCACCACCGCGTCCTTGTAGGTGTCCATGCAGTCCCAGAAGCCCTTGTGCCGAAAGGCGCGCAGCTGCCCTCCCGCGGCCAGGCGCGAGAGCGGCTCGCGCTCGAGCACGCTGTCGGCGTCGAGGTAGTCGAGCACGTCGGGCTCGAAGCAGAAGAAGCCGCCGTTGATCCAGTGCTCGCTGCGCGGCTTCTCGACAAAGCCGGTCACCGCCTCGCCGTCGAGCTCGGCGACGCCCCACTGGAGGTTGGGGCGGACGACGGTGACGGTAGCGAGCGCTCGGTGCCGGTCGTGGAACTCGAGCAGGGAGCTGAGGTCGACGTCGGCGACGCCGTCGGCGTAGGTGGCGCAGAAGCGCTCCCCCCGCACCCCGTCCGCCAGCGCCGCGATCCGACCGCCGGTCGGAGTATCGAGGCCGGTGTCGACGCAGTCGACCAGGACTCCCTCTGGCCAGCGTTCCGCCGCGGCGAACTCCGCGACCGCCTCACCCATATAGCCGGTCGCCAGCAGGAAGCGCCGGAAACCCTGGGCGGCGTAGATCTGGATCACGTGCCAGAGGATCGGCCGACCGCCGATCTCGACCAGCGCCTTCGGCACCGACTCGGTCCGCTCGCGCAAACGGGTTCCGCGCCCTCCGCAAAGGATTACGACTGGCGGTTTCTTCATCTAGCTCTGACGGTGGTTGTGGCCAAGCAGATCAAGGACGCAGGGAGCGAAGCGTGCTCTGCACGTGAGCGACCGAGGACGCCGATATGCGCCGTGCCACAGCCGCCGTCAGCCGCCGGCCACCGCGGGCAAAATAGTGACCTCGTCGCCGTCGTTTATGGACGTCTCCAGCCCCTGCTGGAAGCGGATGTCCTCGCCGGAGACGTAGACGTTGACGAAGCGGCGCAGGTCGCCGTCCTGGGTGATCCGGTCGCGGAGGCCGCCGTGGGCGTCGAAGACCGCGTCGAGCACCTCGCCCACGGTGCCGCCCTCCACCTCCAGCTCGGCTTCCCCGCCGGTGGCGGCACGCAGCTGGGTCGGGATCTTCACGGTGACTGACATCTAGACGGCTACCTCCTGCGGAAACTCGGCCTCGAAGCTCTCGAGGGCGGGGTCGATCTCGTGCATCTGGAACGTATCGCGAGTGGCGTCGAGCGTCTTCAGCCCCTCGCCGGTGATGTAGACGACGACCCGCTCGCCGGCGGCGAGCTCGCCCCGTTCGGCCAGCTTGCGGAGGACGCCGACGGTGACGCCGCCGGCGGTCTCGGTGAAGATCCCGGTCGTCTCCGCCAGGAGCTTGATCCCCTCGCGAATCTCCTGGTCTGAGACGGCGTCAACGCCGCCGCCGGTGCGGCGGGCTTGCTCGACCGCGTAGGGGCCGTCGGCCGGGTCGCCGATCGCGAGGCTCTTGGCGATCGTCTCCGGCCGCTGCGGCTTGCAGACGTCCCAGCCTTCGGCGAAGGCGGTGGCGACGGGGCTGCAACCCTGCGCTTGGGCGCCGTTGAAGGTCGGCTGCGCGCCCGCGACCAGGCCGAGGTCGAGCCACTCCTGGAAGCCGCGGCCGAGCTTGGTGAAGAGCGAGCCGGAGGCGATCGGGGAGAGGACCCGGTCCGGCAGCTTCCAGCCGAGCTGCTCGACGGTCTCGTAGGCGAGCGTCTTCGAGCCCTCGGCGTAGTAGGGCCGCAGGTTGACGTTGACGAAGGCCCAGGGGTGGGTCTCGGCCAGCTGCGTGCAGAGGCGGTTGACGTCGTCGTAGTTGCCGCGGACGCCGACCAGGTTGGTCCCGTAGACGCCGGTCGCGAGCAGCTTCTGCTCCTCGAGGTTGGCGGGGACGAAGACGTAGGAGTCGAGGCCGGCCGCGGCGGCGTGGGCGGCGACGGCGTTGGCGAGGTTGCCGGTCGAGGCGCAGGCGACGGTGTCGAAGCCAAGCTCCTTCGCTTTCGCGACGGCGACGGCGACGACCCGGTCCTTGAAGGAGTGGGTCGGGTTGGCGGCGTCGTTCTTGATGTAGATCTCCGCCTCGACGCCGAGCCGCTCGGCCAGCCGCTCGGCCTTCAGCAGCGGGGTGAACCCCGGCTCCAGCGGGTCGCTCGCCTTGCCCGCGAAGGGCAGGAAGTCGCGGTAGCGCCAGATCCCCTGCGACCCGGCTTGGATGCGGCGCTTGACCTCCGCCGCGTCGAGCCCGCTGAAGTCGTAGGCGACCTCCAGCGGTCCGAAGCAGTTCTCACAGACGTAGCGGGCGTCCAGCGGGTAGGCGGTCCCGCACTCCTTGCACTTCAGGCTCTCTACTGACATCCGATCCTCATTTCCACTTACGAACCAGCTCATAAAAAAAAAGACCTTCGCCATCTGTGGGGCGAGGTCCGGGTCGGACATCCCCCACATCTTCCAGGCCTTTGGCTTGCGACCTGCTGGAGTTGGCACCTGTCTCGGTCCTTGCGGTCCGAGATGGTTGCCGGGGCTTCAATGGGCCAGTCCCTCCACCCCTCTAGATGTGGCGCTTATGTACAGGCGAAGATACAGGAAAGGCATGACGCCCCGCAACCGATGCAGCCTGCATCCCACGCATTTCTCCGCGCCCGTCTAACCTAGGCGCCACGATGACGCTGCCGCACGAGATCACGAGGGGGTTGGCCGATGCCGAACCTTCCGAAACCGAGGCTGCCCCGGCCTCGCAGCCGGCGCGGCGAGCTCGTCTCTCAGCCCGCGGCGCCTGAGCCGCAGCAGCCCAACGTCGAGCAGATCGACTCCAACGGCCTGCGCTGGGTCAACATCGAGTGGCCGGGATCGCTCGAGCGCAGCTGGCTGGAGGAGCACTTCGAGTTCCACGCGCTCGACCTCGAGGACGTGCTCTCGCGCAACCAGCGGCCGAAGATCGACGTCTACGACGACTACCTCTTCATCGTCCTCCACCTGCCCGTCTTCGACCCCCAGGCCGGGCGGCTCGGCACCGGCGAGCTCGACGTCTTCGTCGGCCCCGACTACGTGGTGACGATCCCGAACCTGCCGCTGCAGCCGGTCGAGTACCTGTTCGAGCGCTGCCGGGCCAAAGAGGATCTGCGCGAACAGCTCTTCTCTCGCGGCTCCGGCTACCTGCTCTACCGCCTCGTCGACGACAGCTTCGACTACTGCTTCCCGATGCTGCGCAAGATCGGCAACAAGCTCGACGCGCTCGAGGACTCGATCTTCGAAGAGCGGGCCGAGGAGGTGGTGCGGGACATCTCCAACGTCAAGCAGGAGATCATCAACTTCCGCAAGGTGATCCGGCCGCAGCGGCCGGTCCTGCGTGACCTCGAGAAGGTCAAACAGCGCTATCTCGCCTCCGACCTCGACCTCGAGATCTACTTCGACG
>Ga0070712_100002893_pt1 | contig 10651 bp, 11 predicted proteins | sample LARL81metaG_FD_71396 | JGI IMG/M metagenome (GOLD analysis project Ga0070712, IMG submission 71396) | Corn, switchgrass and miscanthus rhizosphere microbial communities from Kellogg Biological Station, Michigan, USA - LAR L8-1 metaG | ecosystem: Host-associated > Plants > Roots > Rhizosphere ...
CACGGAGAGGTGCCGGAGCGGTTGAACGGGCGCGACTGGAAATCGCGTAACGGGGGTTAACCTCGTTCGGGGGTTCGAATCCCCCCCTCTCCGCTTGACCATGCTCGCCGGGCGGGGGCGGGCGCCGACGTTTCGGTGCTCCCCACTTAGCATCTCCTAAGCCCCTGATTAGGTGATATTTAGCCGGCGTTCAGGCGTCAGGCCAGCGGGTCGAAAATTTCCGCTAGAAGCTCTACATCTTGGAGTCTGAGCTTCCGTTCGTCGCTTGCACAAGCTAGGCTCTCTGCCGGTAAGGGGCGATGATTCCATCTCAATTATCCCGTCCGGCACTGAGGCTCGTACAGGGGGCGCAAATTGCCCCTGCCGAGGTTGAGTGGACCTGGTTCTGTGGGCATTGCGCCGCTCCGGCGCCGTCCGAAGAGCCGCCGGCGCCGTCTGCTCGGGTATGCACCGCGTGCGGGCTGGGGCTGCTGCTCGAGACCCACCGCAACACGGCCCCGGGACCCGACGACGCGTTCCTGGTGATCGACCACGGGCTGCTGGTGCAGGCCATGTCGCGCCGCGCCCAGGTGCTGCTCGGTCTGACCGAGGCCGAAGCGATCAACCGCCGCGTCGCGGAGCTGCTCGTACCGGCCGACGCCGAGGCGCGGGCGCCGACGGGATTTGCGGCAGCGATCGTCGATGCGGCGTCGGGCCTCGAAGAGTCGGCGATCGTCACAGTCCGGCCGTGGAACACGTTCGGCGTGCGGATGCGCGCGCGGATCGCTCCCTGTGGCCCGCCTCGTGCGGCGCTTGTGATCCTCGAGGATCCGACGTCGCGGCCGCTGCGCGCGGTCGACTGATCAGCCCGGCGCCGCTGGAAGGACCGCAGGCGCCCCGTAGGGAGTCAGCGCTGCCGGCAGACCTACCGAGCCGTCGTCCTGCTGCCCGTTCTCCAGCAACGCGATGATCGTGCGGCCGACGGCGACAGCGGTGCCGTTGAGCGTGTAGACCGGCGCCGGCCGGCCCTCCGCGGGCCGGTAGCGGATGTCCAAGCGCCGCGACTGGTAGTCGGTCGTGTTCGAGGTCGAGGTGAGCTCGCGATAGCGCCCCTGCCCCGGCAACCAGGCCTCGCAGTCGTACTTCATCGAGGCCGACGCCCCGAGGTCGTCGACGGCGATCGCGACCACGCGGTAGGGGATCTCGAGGTCCCGGAGGATCGCCTCCTCGATCGATAGCAGCCGCTCGTGCTCGGCCTCGCCCTCCTCGGGCGCCACGAAGCTGAACATCTCGACCTTGTCGAACTGGTGCACCCGGAAGATCCCGCGCGTGTCCTTGCCGGCCGCGCCGGCCTCGCGCCGGAAGCACGGCGAAAAGCCGGCGTAGCGGATCGGCAGCGCTTCACCGGCGATGATCTCGCCCGCGTGCAGGGACGCGAGCGGGACCTCGGACGTGCCGGCGAGGTACAGATCGTCGTCGGCCAGGCGGTAGATCTGCTGCTCGGTGTCGGGCAGCATGCCCGTCCCGTACAGCGCCTGCTCGCGGACCAGCACCGGCGGGATCACCGGCTCAAAGCCCTCGGTGCGCAGCTTGGCCAGCGCGTAATGAACGAGCGCGAGCTCGAGCATCACGAGGTCGCCCTTGAGGTATGCGAAGCGGGACCCCGACGTGCGGGCGGCGGCCTCCATGTCGATCCGCGGGCCGGCAAGCTCGAGGTGGTCGCGACCCGTCGCCCCGGCCTGTCCGACCTCTCGCAGGACCGCGTCCTCGTCCGGCGCCTCGGGGGACGGCAGCGCCGGCAGCGCGGCGAGCTCGGCGTCTCGTTGCAGGCGTACGGCGTTTTCCTCATCGCTGAGCGCGCGACCTCGCGCCGCCAGCTCCGCCAGGCGCTCGCGCTCCTCGGGAGTCGGCGGGCCCTTGCGGCCCTTGCTGGCCGCGTTCTGCTCCGCTTGCAGGGTCTCGAGCTCCGTACGGAGCGCTCGCCAGCGCTCGTCGAGCTCGAGCACGCGATCGATCGCCGCGGCCGCTCCGGGACCTCGGCGCGCCAGCGCGGCGCGCACGGCGTCGGGGTCGCGGCGGATCAGCTGGATGTCAAGAATGGTCTTCCGCTCCTCGTTGGCGGACGGGCCACGGATACTAGGAGCTAGGAGCTCTTCTTCTTGGCCTTGGCGCCCTTGCCGTCGTCGGCCGACTTCGTGCCCCCGCTCGGGGCGGTCGTGCTCGCCGTCGTGCCCGTCGCCGTCGTGGCGGTCGGATTCGCGGCGGGGAGCGTGCCGATCGACTGCTGCTTGCACGGGGTTACGCCCGGGACCTTGGGCGCCTGGCGGCCGGAGTAGGTGGCGACGAAGTTCGCGACATTGCGCGCGTCCTGGCCCACGACGATGTTCTGGGGCATGATCGCGCCCGAGAAGCCGCCGTTCTGAATCGCGTAAAGCACGCGGTCGACGGGGCGTTCACAGCGCTGATCGAAGTTGGGCCCGTTGACGACCTCGCGATTGCGAGCATTCGCCGCGGAGCCGTGCGTGGCGGCGTAGGACAGCGTGTGACATCCGGAACAGCGCTGGTTGAACAGCACCGCGCCCGCGTGGTTGGGGCTGGACTCCGGGACGCTGATGTTCTCGCTGCCGCAGGCCGCCGTGAGCGTCGTGGCAACGACCGCGGCAGCCGCTATGAAGAGGACCTTGACGGGTCGGCTCATCGAGGGCGAGATCATAATCGCATCCCCATGACAGGGCTCCGTGCAACGAAGTTCGCCCTCCTTCTGGCGGCCGCATTGCTGGTCTGCGCGTGCAGCCACACCGAGGTCGTTGGCAGCAACCGGACGGTCCAGATTCAGCTCAGCGAGTACCGCCTGCAGCCGCAGAGCATCCGCGTGAGCCGCGGCCTTTTGACGATCATCGTCCACAACCACGGCGTACTCGACCACAACCTCGCGCTGTACCAGAACGGCCAGACCGTGGACTCGATCAACCCGCTGGGCCCGGGCGAGACGTCGCAGATGACGCTGTTTTTGTCCCCGGGGACCTACTCGATGGCCTCGACGGTGCTCTCGGACCAGTCGCTGGGGGCCTACGGGACGCTCCGAGTGACGAAGTAGCGCCGTCGTGGCGCGGGGTTGGACGTGAAACCGCGATATATCGTGGGTTTCTCATCCCGCCTTCGGATGGTCGGGCGAAATCGACGGCGAGAAGGACCCGGGCGACCCGCGGCGAACCAGTGCGCGATCCCCGGCGCCGGCTGCGAGACGTTCGCCTTACCCTCAACAACGCGTTCGTCCCACGGCGGCAACCATGGGGCCGGCGCCGGGGCCCCCGTAGGTCCGCGCCCGCGAGCTACCCCGCGGTCGCGGCCGCTCTCGCCAACAGCACCACGACAACGACCGCAGACAGCGCCATCACGCCGATCTCGCGCTGCAGGATCGCCGTCACCAGGCTGCGCTGGTCGTCCGCAGGCAGGTCGCCAACCTCCTCGTTTGACTCAAAACCCCGCGAGTCCAGGACCATCTGCGCCGTCGCGGCGCGCAGCTGCTCGGCGAAGATGGCCACCAGGAGCGGCAGCACGCCGTAGAGGACGTGCAGGCCGGAGGCCTTCTGGCCTGTCAGCTTCAGTACGCCGCCCAGCACGACCTCGACGACCACCATGATCTGGCCCGTGCGCAGCACTCGCCAGAACCACCGGCTCGGCTGTCCGCGAAACCAGCACCAGCCGCCAAACAGCGCGGCGACGGCGTTCAATGTGATCGCCAGAACACCTACGGCTATATGGACTTCCTTCACGGGTATACCGGGGCAGTCCGAACGCCTTTGAGATAGCGATATTCCGCACTAAGTAACACCTTGTTACAAGCTATCTCTAACCGGTGATATAACGACTCGTCGTGCTCCGTGACTACTTGCCCGCGATTGTCTTCCTGATTTTGGGAGGGCTCGTCGGCGGACTGTTCTCGGTTCTGAACATTCTCGTCGGCAAGCGCCGCCCGAACCGGTCGAAGATGGAGCCCTATGAGTGCGGCCTTCCGTCGGAGATCCAGCGGGGCTTCCGGTTCGGGATCAGCTTCTACCTCGTCGCGATGCTGTTCATCCTGTTCGATATCGAGGTCATCTTCCTCTTCCCGATCGCTGTGCAGCTACGCGCTTTCGGGACGTTCGCGCTGGTTGAGACGATCGTCTTCGTGGTGCTGCTGATGATCGCGTTCGTATATGTGTGGCGGAGAGGAGCGCTCGAATGGAAGTGAAGCGCGAGAAGATCCCCGCGGATTTCCGCATCCGCCAGCTGCAGGCGCGCGACATGCTTCGCGGCGATCTCGAGGGCGAGGACCTCGACCGCTACGTCGAGGAGCGCGTGCTGACCACAACCGTCGACAAGGCGGTCGGCTGGGCGCAGGGCAACTCGATCTATCCGCTTACGTTTGGGCTCGCCTGCTGCGCGATGGAGCAGATCCACATCGTTGCTGCGCGGGTGGATATCGCGCGCTTCGGGTTTGAGGCGTTCCGCGCCTCGCCTCGGCAAGCGGACCTGATCATCCTGTCGGGCCGAGTGTCGATCAAGATGGCGCCCGTGATCAGGCGCATCTGGGACCAGATGCTCGAGCCCAAGTGGGCGATCTCGATGGGCGCCTGCTGCTCGTCGATGGGTGTGTTCAACAACTACGCCCTTGTCCCGTCTGACAAGTTCCTGCCGATCGACGTGCACGTGCCCGGCTGCCCGCCCCGTCCCGAGGCGCTGATGCACGGGATCCTGAGGCTGCGGGACCTGATCCAGGGCCACGCCCGCGAGGGCTGGCGGGCGCGCTACGACGCGGTCGGCACCGAGGAGCTGCTGCCCGGCGATGCCGAGCCCGGAAGCCCGGCGATCAACGTATTCAAGCCCGGGGACACTGCCGGTGCCTGACGCCACCGAGCTCGAGCTCACCGCCCAGGAGCTACGGGACGCCCACACCGAATCAATCTTCGACACTTCGTTTCACCGAGACCGAGCGACGCTGATCGCCAACCCGCAGCTGATCCGCGAGGTGCTCGGCCATCTTCAGGACAAGGGCTACACGATGCTGGCCAGCCTGCACGGCGTCGATTACTACCCCGAGGAGCCGCGACTCGGCGTCCTCTACGAGATGCTCGACATGAAGCGCGTCGACCGGATCAGCGTGAAGGCGCGCGTCTCGATCGATGACCCGCACATCCCGTCGGTGGTCGACATGTTCCCGACCGCGGATTTCCCCGAGCGCGAGGTCTACGACATGTTCGGCGTCGTGTTCGACGGACATCCCGACCTGCGCAGGATCCTGATGCCCGAGGACTACGAGGGCTATCCGCAGCGCCGGGACTTCCCGGTCGGAGGCGAGCCGGTGCTGTTCACCTACAACGAAGAGCAGAGCTACGGGAAGTACCAGTGAGCACCGGGCAGCAGACACCGACCGAGCAGCAGCGCCTCAGCGAGGAGTATCGCCGTCGCGAGTCGTCGATCACGCTCTCGGCCGAGCCGGCCGGCGAGGGCGAGTCGCACGAGCTGCTGACGCTGAACATCGGGCCCCATCACCCCTCCACCCACGGCGTGCTGCGCCTGCTCACGACGCTCGAGGGCGAGGTGGTACGCGAGATCAAGCCGATCGTCGGCTACGTCCACACTGGCATCGAGAAGACCGCGGAGGACAAGGCCTACTGGAAGGTGATCCCCGTAGTCGAGCGGATGGATTACCTGAGCTACTACTTCAACGCGATGGCGTATTGCGGCGCGGTGGAGTCGTTGCTCGGGACCGAGGTCCCGCCCCGCGCCCAGTACCTCCGGGTGATCCACCTGGAGCTGAACCGGATCGCCTCGCATCTGGTCTGGCTCGGGACCAGCGCGCTTGATCTCGGCGCGATCTCGATGTTCTGGTACACGTTCCGCGACCGGGAACTCGTGCTCGACCTGTTTGAGATGTCATCCGGTCAGCGCATGCACACGCGCTACATCCAGGTTGGCGGCGTGTTCGAGGACATCCCGCGCGGCTTTGAGCAGAAGCTGCGCCATTTCCTGAAGCTGATGCCGACGCGCGCGGACCAGTACGCAGACCTCTTCGAGAAGAACCAGATCGTGATCGAGCGGCTCCGGAACACCGGCGTGGTCGACCGCGACACGTTGTTGAAGCTCGGTGTCACCGGCCCACTCCTGCGCGCCGCCGGCGAGCCTTGGGACCTGCGTAAAGCCCACCCGTACTCGAGCTACGACCACTTCGACTTCAAGATCCCGGTCGGGACCGTCGGCGACAACTACGACCGCTACAGGGTGCGTCACGCCGAGTTCTACGAGTCGGTCAAGATCATCGAGCAGGCGCTCGACGGCCTCCCCGAGGGCCCGTTCATCACCACCGACCGCAAGGTCGCGCTGCCTCCGCGGCACGAGCTCGCGACGTCGATGGAGGCGCTGATCCACCACTTCAAGCTCGTCACCGAGGGCTTCCGCGTCCCGCCGGGCGAGGCGTACTACCCGATCGAGAGCCCGCGCGGCGAGCTTGGCTGCTTCGTGCGCTCGGACGGGTCGGCCAAGCCGGCCCGCGTGCATATGCGCGATCCCAGCTTCGTCAATCTGCAGGCGCTGGAACCAATGGTCAAGGACGGCTACATCGCCGACCTGATCGCGACGCTCGCGATGCTCGACCCGATCCTCGGAGGAATCGACAGATGAGCGCGGGTGGGCGGGCGCGAATTCCGGTCCCGCGCTTTGGCCACGGGTCCCGCGTCCCCGGCTGGGACGAGGCCGTCGACCTGACCAAGCCGCCGGCGGTCGTCCCCGACCCCAACCTGACGCCGGTGCCGCCCGAGCTCAAGGCCGACATCGAGGCCGCGATGGCCAAGTACCCGGACCGCCGCTCGGCCGCGATCCCGGCACTGCACGCCGCCCAGGAGGTCCACGGCTGGTGCTCACCCGAGGCGATCGAGCAGGTGGCAGCGGTGATGCAGCTGACGCCGGCTTACCTCACCTCCGTGGCGACGTTCTACGACATGCTCGAGACGCAGCCCAAGCCGCGCAACGACGTGTACGTGTGCACCAACATCTCGTGCTCGCTGCGCGGCGCCGACGAGTTCCTGGAGGCGATGCACGAGGCCGCCCTCGAGGAGGTCGACGTCAACGTGCGCGCGTTCGAGTGCCTGGGGGCGTGCGACATTGCGCCGATGGCATCGGTCAACGGCGAGTACGTCGGACCGCTGGAGCCCGCCGACGCCGCCAGGATCGTCGAGGACCTGCGCGCCGACAAGCCGGTGCTCGAGTCAAAGCAGCTCCGCTACCGCAAGTGCGTCGACCCCGGTGTCGCAGAGGGCGCGAAGGACTTCAGCCCGCCGCCCGCAGACGTCCCCAAGGCAGACAGAGCGGGCCTCGGGCCCGAGGGCGACACCGTCGACCGCCCCGGACCGACAGCACCGATCGAGATGCCCCGCGAACAAGCCGAGGACGAGGACTAGTGGCGCTGAAGATCCTGTTTGACGGCATCGACGAGCCTGGCCTGAACACGCTCGAGGTTTACCGCCGTCGCGGCGGCTACGACGCACTCGAGAAGGCGCTCAAGATGGAGCCCGACGAGGTCCTGCAGCAGATCTCAGAGTCGAGCATCCGCGGCCGCGGCGGCGCCGGCTTCCGCATGGGCCAGAAGGCCAGCTTCCTCCCGCACGGCGACATGGAGAAGTACCTGGTCTGCAACGCCGACGAGTCCGAGCCGGGCACCTTCAAGGACCGCGAGCTGATGCAGAAGAGCCCCCACATGCTGATCGAGGGGATCATCATCGCCAGCTACGCGGTGGACATCCACCGGGCGTTCATCTACATCCGCGGCGAGTACGCCCATCAAGCCGACATCCTCGAGGTCGCGATCGCCGAGGCGGTCGACGCCGGGCTACTCGGCGAGCGCATACTGGGGTCCGGGCACTCGCTGACGCTCGTGCTCCACCGCGGCGCGGGCGCCTACATCTGCGGCGAGGAGACAGGCCTGCTCGACTCGCTCGAGGGCAAGCGCGGCAACCCGCGGCTGAAGCCCCCGTTCCCGGCGATCGAGGGCCTCTACCACGGCCCCACGCTGATCAACAACGTCGAGACGCTCGCCACGGTCCCCGCGATCATCCGCATGACCGGCAAGGAGTACGCCGAGATCGGCACCGAGACCTCGACGGGCACCAAGCTCGTGTCGGTGTCGGGCGACGTCCGGCGCCCGGGCAACTACGAGATCGAGCTGGGGATCTCCTCGCGCGAGCTGATCTTCGACCTCGCCGGCGGTCCCGAGGAGGGCCGCACGGTCAAGTTCTGGTTCCCGGGCGGCTCGAGTTCACCAGTCCTGACCGCGGACGACCTCGACGTCCCGTATGACTTCGACTCGATGGCAAAGGCCGGATCGATGCTCGGCTCGGGCGCCGTCATCGTCGTCGACGACAGCCACACCGTGCTCGAGGTCGCGCTCAAGCTCGCCAAGTTCTACGCGCACGAGTCGTGCGGGAAGTGCGTCCCGTGCCGCGAAGGGACCAACTGGACGGTGAAGATGCTGCAGCGGATTCAGTCCGGCGAGGCGACACCGATGGACCTCGACATCATGGCTTCGGTGCAGGAGCAGATCATCGGCAACTGCCTGTGCGTCTTGGGCGACGCGATGGCGATGCCGATCGGCTCGATGGTCGAGAAGTTCCGCGAGGAGCTTGAAGCAGAGATTGAGGCGGCGCGGGAGCGCGCCGCCACGGGGCAACTGGAGGACGTGATCCCGATCGGCGTGGCAGACGAGCACGCCGGACCAATCCCCGTGCACTGAAGTGCGCATTTCCCACAGGCACCACTGATGCCGCGGCCCGAACAGAAGACCATCCAGCTGACCGTCGACGGCCGCGAGATCCGCGCGGTCGAAGGGTCGATGCTCGTCGACGCCGCCAAGGAGGGCGACGTCGAGATCCCCTACTTCTGCTACGAGCCCAAGCTCGGCAACCCCGTCGGCGCGTGCCGGATGTGCCTGGTCGAGATCGAGGGAATCCCCAAGCTCCAGACCTCGTGCTCGACCCCCGTCAAGGACGGCATGGTCGTCCACACCCAGACCGACCGCGTGCGCCACGCGCAGAACGCGATCGTCGAGTTCCTGCTCGTCAACCACCCGCTGGACTGCCCGGTGTGCGACAAGGGTGGGGAGTGCCCGCTGCAGGACATCACGTTCGGCTGGGGGCTCGGCCGCTCCCGGTTCATCGAGCCCAAGCGCCACTTCGAGAAGCCGCTGGCGCTATCGCCGCTGATCGCGATTGACCGCGAGCGCTGCATCCTCTGCTACCGCTGCGTGCGCTTCTCACAGGAGATCTCCGAGGACTACCAGCTGATCTTCGCCGAGCGTGGCGCGCACACGTTCGTCTCCACGCACGACGGCCACCCCTACGTGGCCCCGTTCAGCGGCAACATCGTCGAGCTGTGCCCGGTCGGAGCGCTCACGTCTCAGGCCTATCGGTTCCGGGCGCGCCCGTGGGACATCGAAGGCGCCGGCGGGATCTGCACGCTGTGCCCGTCGCAGTGCAACGTCGAGTTCACGGTGCGCGACGAGAAGGTGGTGCGAGTGCTGTCGCGCGACGCCAAGGGCGCGGGCACCGGCGGCGGTCCCGGGGGCAACCCCGAGGTCGACGACGGCTGGCTCTGTGACAAGGGCCGGTTCGCCTACCAGGCGATCCACGTCGATGAGCGCATTACAACTCCGCTCGTGCGCGACGGTGGCGAGCTGCGTCCGGTCTCCTGGGACCGCGCTCTGCAGGCGGCGGCCGGACTGGGTCGCCACAAGGGTCACGTCGGCGCGCTCGTCGGCGGCCAGGCCACCAACGAGGAGGGCTTCCTGTTGGCCCGGCTGATGCGCGAGGGCCTCGAGTCCCCGAGCATCGACTCCCGGTCCGGCGAAGCGATTCCGCTGCAGACCGCCCGTGCGCTGGTGGCGCCCACTCTGCAGGCCACGGTGCCCGACATCGAGTTCGCCCACACGGTGCTGGTACTTGGTTGCGAGCCGCTCGACGATGCGCCGATCCTCGACCTGCGGATCCGCAAGGGCGTGCGCCGCCGCGGCGTCAATCTGGTCGTCGCGACCGCGCGGCCGAGCGCCCTGGAAGTCAACGCGCGGCAGGTGATTCGCTACGGCCCCGACGGCGAGGCCGCGTTCATCGCCGAGCTCACGGCGGCGCTTGCTGGTGGCAGCGCCGGCGAGGATGCGCGTGCGCTCGCCGAGCTGCTGCGCGAAGGCGGCGAGGACATCGTGATCCTCTGGGGCGAGCAGATCGGCGCCGCCGCCGGCGGCCTGCTGGCGCTCGCCGATGCGCTCAACCTCGCCGACCACGACGGCGCCGGGCTCCTGGAGATCCCCTCTGGCGCCAACGGCCGCGGACTGCGCGAGGCCGGAGTGCTGCCGAACGCCGGCCCCGGCTACTCGGAGCTAGATGTCGCCGGCCTCGGCGCCGCCGGCATCGCCAAGGCCGCCGAGGAGGGCGAGATCACCGCGCTCTATTTCCTGCAGACCGATCCCGTTCGCGACCTACCCGACGCCGCACGCTGGAACCGCGCGATGCACCGCGCCGGGCTGGTCGTGGCGCACGCGTCGGTGCTCACCGAAGGGATCCGGGAGCACGCTAACGTCGTCTTCCCGGCTGAGTCTCACGCCGAGAAGGAAGGCACCGTCGTGCATCCCGACGGACGGCTGCAA
>Ga0070712_100002896_pt1 | contig 10640 bp, 11 predicted proteins | sample LARL81metaG_FD_71396 | JGI IMG/M metagenome (GOLD analysis project Ga0070712, IMG submission 71396) | Corn, switchgrass and miscanthus rhizosphere microbial communities from Kellogg Biological Station, Michigan, USA - LAR L8-1 metaG | ecosystem: Host-associated > Plants > Roots > Rhizosphere ...
CACCGAGGCCGAGCGCCTCGGTCAGCTGATCCACCGGCACCACGGGTTCCGGGCCGACCTGACGCACTTCGCCATCACCGGCCTGTGCGCGGACTGCGCTAAGAGCGCCTGACGGAGGTCAGCCGCCGAAGAGTACCGGCAGGACCCTTCCCTCCCCCGACAAGAACAGCAGGCCGATCACGAGGCTGAACGTCCCCGTCAGGATCGCGACGGTCACGTAGATCTTCCAGTTCTTGGACGCGCGTAGGAAACCGAACGTCGACCCAAAGGTGATCATCGTGTTCGACGTGAGGAGGCCGACCAGGAACGCCACGAGGACAGCCTCTCCTGCTGCTTTGCCACCCACGGTCACGGCCGTCAGGAAGATCACGATCTGGGTCGGTGTCTCCGCGCCGATCCCGTGCACCATGCCAACGACGAACGCCGTTCCGCGTCCGTATTCCATGAATGCGTCGGGCTCAGGATGCTTGTGGTGGTGATGTCCGGGACGCCCATGGTGACCGTGATGCCACTCCGAGACCGGCAGGTCGTCGGCGACGGCGACGGTCATCCCCTCGTCGTCGTGGAGGTGGATCGGGTCGAGGTCGCCGTGGGCATGCTCGGCACTCACGCCGCTCGAGCGCCCGACCGCGGAACGCGTCTTGCGATATGCGGTCCGGATCCCGCTGAAGATCAGCATCCACCGGCTCCGCATCCGGAACTCGCGTCCATGTTTGATCAGGGACGCGAACACGAACACGCCGAGGATCACCAGCGTGAAGCCAACGATCCGCTCCATGATCGGGTCGACGCCGGGAGGCAGCTTGGCGCCGAGCAAGATCGCCGCAGAGCCGATCAAGAACACCACAAGCGCATGCCCGAGTGCGTAGAGGGTGCCGAACAGGATCGACGCGCGGTTGTTCTCTTGGGAGCTCGTGATGTCCGTGATCGCGGCGATGTGGTCCCAATCGATGCCGTGGCGGAACCCGAACAGGAACGCCGAGATCAGGACGCCGAGGCCGAACGCCTCCCCTCCCTGCGCAAGGACGTGCATCCCTTCATCCAATCAGGCAGTGCGAAGTACGGCAACTGCAAGATATTGCGATAGGCCTGGGCCTAGAAGGCGGCCGCTTCCCGCCACGTCCCGAAGACGCCTTGCAGCGCCACAGTCACCTCTCCCCCGGTGCAGCCCGCGCGGGCGCAGTCGACCAGCGGCTCGATCAGGTTGACGTCCGTGTCGGCGGCTGCCACCAAGGCGTCGAGGGCGCCGGCTGCGGCCCGCGCGTCGCGGCTAGCCCGCATCCGTTCGACGGCCGCGATCTGGGCGGTCTCGGTCGCCATCGGGATCTCGAGGATCTCGAGCGCGTCGTCCCCCGGTTCCTCGAAGGCGTTGACGCCGACCTGGACGAGTTCGCCCGCCTCCATGCGGCGCTGCTCGTCGAACGAGGCGTCGGCGATCCGCTTGGTGAACCAGCCTGATTCGACTCCCCTGAGCACGCCCTCCAGCATCGAGCCGTCCCCCATCGCGTCGATCTCGGAGAAGAGCGCATCGGCCTGCCGCTCGGTCTCGTCGGTCAGCGCCTCGACGAAGTACGAGCCGCCGAGCGGATCAGCCACCGCTACCACCCCGGTCTCAAAGGCGATGACCTGCTGGGTGCGGAGGGCAAGGGTCGCGGCTTCCTCAGTCGGCAGGGCGAGCACCTCGTCCAGCGCGTTGGTGTGGAGCGACTGCGTCCCGCCGAGGACCGCGGCGAGCGCCTCGACCGCGGTGCGCACGACGTTGTTCATCGGCTGTTGCGCGGTGAGCGAGACGCCCGCCGTCTGCGTGTGGAACCGGAGTCGCTGGGCTTCGGGCGTGCTGGCCCCGTACCGATCGCGCAGCCAACGCGCCCACAGCCGACGGGCCGCGCGGAACTTCGCGACCTCTTCGAACAGATCGATGTGCGCGTCGAAGAAGAACGACAGGCGCGGCGCGAAGACGTCGACGTCCAGACCGCGTTGCTGCCCGAGCTCGACGTAGGCGAACCCGTCGGCGAGCGTGAACGCGAGCTCCTGCACCGCGGTCGAGCCCGCCTCGCGGATGTGATACCCCGACACGCTGATCGGGTGGTACCGCGGCGTCTCGGCTGCGCAGAACGCCATGAGGTCGCCGATCAGCCGCAGGTGCGGCCTCGGCGGGAACAGCCACTCCTTCTGCGCCGTGTACTCCTTGAAGATGTCGGTCTGGAGCGTGCCGCCGAGGTCCTTCCGCGCGACCCCTTGCCGCTCCGCCGCGGCGAGGTAGCAGGCGAAGATCCATGCCGCCGGTCCGTTGATCGTCATCGACACGGTGACCTCGTCGAGCGGGATGCCGTCGAACAGCGTGTCGGTGTCCTCGAGGTCCGCGACGGCGACGCCGCACCGTCCGACCTCGCCGACGCTCCGCGGGTCGTCGGGATCGAGGCCCATCAACGTCGGCATGTCGAACGCCACGGACAGCCCCGTCTGGCCGCGCTCGAGGAGCAGCCGGAACCGCTCGTTCGTCTCCGCCGGCGTGCCGTACCCGGCGAACTGCCGCATCGTCCAGAGCCGGCCGCGGTACATCGACTCGTAGGGACCGCGCGTGAACGGGAACGCGCCGGGCGGCGGCTCGGCGTCTCGCGGGTGCGGTTCGTACACGGCGTCGACCGGGATCCCCGATCGCGTCGCGTGGGTTCGGCCGTCGGTGTCGACCATCGCTCCCCAGGCTACCCCGGTGCGAGTCGACGGATCAGGTCGTCGGCGGCGGCGTAGGGATCGAGCGCGCGGTCGCGAAGCTTGGCCCGCAACCCGCCGTCGGCCGCGAGCTGCGCGGCGACCGAAGTTGCCAAGCGCTCGCCGGCGAGCGCCCGCACCTCCTGGACGACCGCCGCCTCTCGATCCGCGGCGAGCGTTCCCGACGAGGTGAGCCAGGCTCGATGCCGCTCGATGTCGTTCCACAGCTCGCCGATACCAGCGCCATCGGCAGCCGCGGTCGCGAGCACGGGCGGCTCCCACGGCCGTGCGGCGCCGAGATGCAGCATCTGCTTCAGCTCCCGTTGGACCTCGGCAGCTCCGTCGCGGTCGGCCTTGTTGACGACGAACACGTCGGCGACCTCGAGGATGCCGGCCTTCGCCATCTGGATCGCGTCACCCAGACCGGGCGCGAGCACCACGAGCGTCGTATCCGTGGCCGCGGCAACGTCGATCTCGGCCTGCCCCACCCCGACGGTCTCGACGACCACGAGATCGAACCCGGCGGCGTCGAGGATCCGGACGGCCTCGGGCGCGGCCAGCGCCATGCCGCCCAGATGCCCGCGCGTGGCCATCGACCGGATGAACACGTCGGGATCGGTCGCATGCTCCTGCATCCGGACACGGTCGCCGAGCAGCGCGCCGCCCGTGTACGGCGACGTCGGATCGATCGCGAGGACGGCGACGCGGCGGCCGACCGCGCGCGCGGTCCGCACCAGCGCGGTGGCGATCGTCGACTTGCCGACACCCGGCGCACCGGTCAGCCCGACGGTGGCCGCGGCCCCCGTGTGCGGGAACACACCCGCGGACAACGCCGGCAAGCCGTCGTCTCCGTCCTCGACGAGAGAGATCGCGCGCGCGATCGCCCGCGGCTCGCGCGCGAGCACCCCCGCGACGACCTGGTCGACATCCATCTGGCCGGTGAGCCTACCCACCGGGCTGCGCGGCCGCGGCCGCTCCGGGGATCGCGTCGAGCGCCGCCCGCAACGACAGGCAGTACTCCCGTTGGGATGTGAGCTCGGGCGCGTCTCGTGCCTGCACACGGGACGCCACCATCGCGAGGTCGATCTGCTCGCGTTGGAGTCGCGCGAGCAGCCGGCCGGCCGCGTCGCCGGCCCGCGCGCGCATGGCGCGGACGGCGGCCCGTCGGCGTGACGGCACGCGCAGCACGTCGAGCTCGTCGGCGGTCACGCCGCCGAGCCCGACCTCCGCCGCGAGCGCGCCGTCGAGCCACCGACGCTCTCGGTTCCGCGCCAGTCGAAGGGCGACGATCACGAACAGCAACAGTGGGAGACCTTTCACGGCCAGGTCGACCGGATACAGGAGCCACGCCGCGCCGTGCACCGGCGGGCTCGGCGCCAACGCCAGGATCGGTGCGTTCCACAGGGCGTGGCCGAGCACCGCCAGCACGATGATCCCCGCCGCGAGCGGGACCCGGTCGCGCATGGGCGTGGGATCGCGCCGGGTGACGAGCAGTCCGATGGCCATCCCGATAAGCCCCGTGTACAGGACGTGCCCGTACAAACCGCTCGAAACGACCCGGACGTAGAAGCCTTCCAGCACGCCGGACGGCGTGCCACCGAAGCCGGCCATGAAGTACACGACGTCCTCGACCACCGCGAAGCCGAGCCCGCAGAGGGCTCCGTAAACGAAGCCGTCCATCATGTCGTCGACCTCGTCACGCACGATGAGATACAGCAGGACCAAGCCGGCTCCCTTGAGGAACTCCTCGATCACCGGTGCGGTGAGCGACGGTCCCCAGCGCAGGGCGAACCCGGGCGTGGTCAGGTTCGCGAGGACCTCGTCCCACCCGCCGGCGTCCAACGCGAGGGCCGTCGCCGCGAACGCCCCCCACAGGAACGCCGCGATCGCGACGGAGACCGGCTCGCGCTCGTACAGGTCGAGGTAGTAGATCAACACCACGAGCGGGGCGGCGTAGATCACCAGTAGCACCCACGACAGCGCCCACCCGGAGCGCGAGACCGACGCGAGCTGACCGAGGCCGAGCACCATCCGCACGACCCCATAGACGAGGAAGGCCGCGAACACCCAGAACGCCGGCTGCCGGAACTGGAAGATGGTGCGGTGATGCAACGCGCGCCGGTCCGGCGCCATCACAGCGTCGCCCCCTCGACCATCGAGCGGACGTCGTCGATCACGCTTTGGAGCTCCCCGGCGGGCGCACGGACGTCGAAGACCACCGAGGCATCCGGCGCATCCGCGGCGACGACGAGGCCGTCCAGGATGACCCCGTCGGTGGTCCCGGCCAGGTAGTTGAACCGAGCGGCCGCAACGCCGTTGGTGAGGACGAACTGTTCCGGTGAGGCAGGGAGCAGATGGTCGAACATCGGCTCGAGCTGTTGCTCGCGGTACAGAGCGGCGAGCAGGACCGGTCCGCCGGCCACCGGTTGGCCGACCGAGATGTCGAGGACGACGGGTCCCTTGTGCAGGCGCACGAACGTCGGCGTCGACGAGCCCTCGACCTGCCAGCCCTCGGGTGGCTGGACCCTGACCGGCCCAACCGCCACGGGCCCGGTGTCGGTAGCCGTTGCGTCGGCGACCGAGCGCGCGCCGCCCGCGACCACGATCAACAGCAGGGTCACGACGACGAGGGGGAGCCAGCGGCGTTCCTTCGCGGGCGGTGGCGTTGGTGCGTCGGGCGAGGCGGCCATCGCTACCGCGCCGACAGGAGCATCGAGAGGCGCCGGACCGTTCCGAGGTGCCGCAGCATCCCCTCGACGCGGATGCGGCCGCGCACCAGCTGCCAGACCATGGCACGGCCGTCGGCGGTCATGACATCGGGCAGGTCGAAGCGCAGCGGAGTCGCGGCGAGCTCGAGCAGCCCGAGGCTCTCGGCTCGCACCACGATCTCCGCCCAGGGATCACGTCCGTCGTGGACCAGCACCGTCCCCGGCGCGCGACGGGCGCCCGGCAACATCTGGATCGTTACGGCGACGTCCGCATCGGTAGCAACGAGCGACGCGGCCTCGCGCTTGGACACACGGAGCGCACGGTCGGGGTCGCGCTCGAGGTTCGCGTCGACCAGCGCTTGGACCAGGTCGCGGAAGGCGATGCCCGGTGCTTGGTCGTCCTCGGTCATGCCCACGGGTCCAAGACCACCTTGGTCGCGATCCGCCGCTCGAACAGGTCGTAGCCCTCGACCGCGGCGGAGATGGGGAGTCGATGGCTGATCAGCGGGGTTGGGTCGAGCCGGCCGTCGGCGACCCGCTGCATCGTCCGGCCCCACAACGCCTGGACCGGCGTCTCGCCGGAGAACTCGAGCGAGATCCCTCGGATCCACGCGACGCCGAGCTGGAGCTCCACGCGCTGGCTGGTGTACACGCCGACGATCACGATCCGGCCCCCGCGCCGCACGATCTCGAGCGCCGACGTGTATGCCTCCGACGCACCGACCGCGTCGATCACGATGTCGGCGCCGCGTCCGTCGGTCATCCGTGCGAGCGCCATCTCGGGGTTGGTCCTCGCGACGTCGACGGTCTCGACGCCGAGCGCGGCGATCCCATCGAGCCGCGCAGGGTCGCGTTCGAGGACGACGACGTGGCGAGCGCCATCCGCGACCAACGCGCGCGTGACGCACGCACCGACCGGCCCCGCGCCGATCACCGCGATCACGTCGTCTTCCGTGGGCCGGGCGAGCGCCGCCGCGTAGACGCCGGTGGTCAGCACGTCCCCGACGAACAGCGCAGCCTCATCGGCCACACCGTCGGGGATCGGCAACAGGTTCACGTCCGCGACGGGCACGCGGACGAACCCGGCTTGCGCGCCGTGCAGATCCCCGCCGAACGGACCGCCGCCGAGCATCCGATGGTTCTCGCAGAGTCCCATCTGGTTGTTCCGGCAGAACCAGCAGACGCCGCACGCGATCTGGAACGAGGCGACCACCCGGTCGCCAGGCGACACGGTCCGCACCTCCGAGCCGATCGACTCGACCACGCCGGCCGCCTCGTGTCCAAGGATCGTCCCCGGATCCATCGGGATGTCGCCGTGCAGGACATGCAGATCGGTGCCGCAGATCCCCGCCAGGCGCACACGCACGATCGCGTCGCCCTCGTGTTCGAGCGTCGGCTCCGGCGCCTCGGCGGCCTCGACCGCGCCGTCCCCTCGGAAGACGACCGCCTGCACCCTCAGGCCTCGTCCGGGAAATCCGTGTCGACCTGACCCGTGAGTCGCACGAGCTCGTTGGCCGCCTTCACGTAGCGCACGATCGTCGGCAGGTCGCCGCGGACCCGGAGCTTGCCCTGCATCATGCCCTTGATGGGGTCGAGCTCGCCCTGCACCACGTCCTTCCAGCGGGAGTACGGCGCGGTGAGCATGTACGCGGCGCCGTCGGCCTCGGCCGCCTCGATCGCCGCCGCGCGCCGGCAGCGGCCGTGCCATAGGCCGAGATACCCCCACAGATCATCGGGGACGTTGCGATCGGGCTCCGCGACGACCCGGAACGCGATGTCCCCTTCCCAGTCGGCCGCGGCCTCGCGGTACGTCTCCGACGCATCGATCTCCCGGCCGAACGCCTCGAACCACTCCTGGCCGGCGAACATCGCCATCCCGCCCACCTCCCCGGGTCGGCCCCAGGATACGGAACACGCCTTCAGTGCACCGCGAGGATCAGCACGATGCCCACGGCGTTGAAGGCCATGTGGGCCGCGATGTCGGCGACGAGGGTCCCCCGGCGCTCGTAGATCCAGGCGAGGGCGATGCCGGTGAACACCATCACGGTCTGCAGCAGGATCGTGTCCTGCCAGGCTGCAGGGACGTAGTGCGCCGCGCCGAACACGAGCCCCGACACGACCGCTCCGATCCAGAACCCGTGCCGGTCTCGGATCGATCGGAACAGCACGCCGCGGAAGAAGAGCTCCTCCGCCACCGGCGCGACGAACACGGCGAGGATCACCGACGCGATCGCCGGTCCCGTCCCGAGGTTCTGGGGCAATTGCGCGGGCGTGCTCGCCTCGTGACCGGACAGCGAGCTGAACAGGATGGTCAGCGGGATCGCCACGACGATCGCGATCGCCGGATACAGGATCAAGCCGGCGACCCATCCGTACACCGCGTCCCGGATCCGGATCGCCGTGAGCCGCGTCGGGATCCCGAGGCGCTCCCGCCAGCCGGGATGGCGGATCTGCAGCCAGCCCGCCAGGAACCCGAGCCAGGCGAGATCGGCGATCACCCCGACGTACACCGCCGATGGGTCGTCGCTGCTGGTGACCCCAAGGACCGAGAACGCGATGAGCCCGACGACGAGCTGCGCGAGCAGGATGTTCGTGACGAAGCCCATCAAGAGGGCTTCGACGATGGACCAGTCGACCGCGGCGAGCCCCTTCGGCCCCGGCCCGGCCGGCTGATCCGGACGCACGGGCAGCCCTTCGGGCGGCGGCGGGAAGGGGCGCTCCGGAACACCCGGCGGGTCTGGGATCACCGGGTCCCCGCTGGATCGGGCACGATCACGGCGTCGCCTTCGCGGCGCACCTCGGCGCCGAGCGCGTGCAGCTTGCCCTCGAGGTCTTCGTACCCGCGATCGATGTGATGCACGTCGCTGATCTCGGTCTCCCCGTCGGCGCACAGGGCGGCGATGACCAATGCCATCCCCGCACGGATGTCGAGCGCACGCACCGGCGCGGCGGAGAGGTGCGGCACGCCGCGGATCACCGCATGGTGTCCTTGGGTGCGGATGTCGGCACCCATGCGTTGCAGCTCCCCCACGTAGAGGAACCGGCCCTCGAAGACGTTCTCGGTGACGATGCTGGTGCCCTCGGCGACGGCCAGCATCGCGAGCAGGATCGGCTGGAAGTCGGTCGCGATCCCGGGGTACGGCAGCGTGACGAGGTCCATCGCCTGCTGGCGCTGAACCTGCCGCACGCGCAGGCCGTCGTCGCCGACCTCGATCTGCGCGCCGGCGTCGGCGAGCTTGGCGAGCAAGAGCTCGAGGTGCTCGGGCCGTGCGTTGCCGATCGTGACGTCGCCGAGCGTCGCGACGGCCGCGGCCGCCCACGTGCCCACCTCGATCCGATCGGGTACCGCGGTGTGCTCCGCGCCGCGGAGCTCGTCGACCCCCTGCACCTCGATGGTGCTCGACCCTGCGCCGTCGACCTGCGCGCCCATCGTCGTGAGGAACAGCGCGAGGTCGGCGATCTCCGGTTCGCGTGCCGCGTTGTCGATCACCGTGGTGCCGCGCGCGAGCACCGATGCGAGCAACAGGTTCTCGGTGGCCGTGACGCTCGGATAGTCGAGCGTGATCGATGCCCCGCGGAGGGCCGGCGCTTCCGCGACGAGGTACCCATGTTCGGATCTGAACGTCGCGCCCATCCGCTCGAGGCCGCGCACGTGCAGGTTGACCGGCCGCGCGCCGATGTCGTCGCCACCCGGCAGCGCGACGCGGGCTCGCCCGCACCGCGCGAGCAGCGGGCCGAGCACGACGATCGAGGCGCGGACCTGTCGCGCGAGCTCGTGGGGCGCCTCGAATCCGTCGACCGAGGTCGCGTCGAGTTCCGCGACACCGCGTTCGAGCCGAACCGAGACGCCGACGTGCTCCAGCATCTCGGCCATCACGTCGCAGTCGCGGATCCGCGGCACGTTCGTGACGACGCTGCGGCCGGGCGCAAGGATCGACGCGGCCATCAGCTTGAGCGCGGAGTTCTTCGCGCCCGAGACGTGGACCGTGCCATCCAGGCGAGCGCCCCCGGTGACGAGGAAGCGATCCATCGGACGATGGTACCCGGGGACCGATGCCGGACGGGTCAGCCGGCGAGCTTGATCCGCGCGGCCGCTTTCGCGATCTCGCCCTTCGCGACCTCGTCGTCGTCCTCGATCGAACGGCCCTCGAGGTCCGCGAGGCGTGCGCGCGCCGCCTCGACGTCGATCTCCTGTTCGAGCTCGGCGTGCGCGGCCAAGACGTCGGCGCGCGTCACGCCTTCGTGGGTCGACACGTGGAGGAACCCGCCGTCGACGACCGCGCGGGTCTCTGAAGTGCCTTCCATCAGCATGCGAAGCGGGCCGATCGCGAGCTGCACGAGCAGCGGGGCGTGCCCGCCGAGGATGCCCACCTCGCCGTCCACGCCGCGCGCGATCAGCTCCTGGACGTCGCCCGTCCAGACCTCGCGCACCGGCGTGACGATGTGGACCTCGACGGTCACTACGCGGCCGCCTCCATCTGCTTCGCCTGCTCGACCGCCTCTTCGATCCCGCCGACGAGGAAGAACGCCTGCTCGGGCAGGTGGTCGTATTCGCCTTCACACAGCGCCTTGAACGATGCGATCGTTTCGTCGACCGGCGTGTACTTGCCCGGCAGGCCGGTGAACTGCTCGGCAACGAAGAACGGCTGCGACAGGAACCGCTGGATCTTGCGGGCCCGCGACACGATCACCTTGTCCTCCTCGGCGAGCTCGTCCATCCCGAGGATCGCGATGATGTCCTGCAGGTCCTTGTACCGCTGCAAGATCTCCTGCACGCGGCGCGCGGTCGCGTAGTGATCCTCTCCGACGTAGCGCGGGTCAAGGATGCGCGACGTCGAGTCGAGCGGATCGACCGCCGGGTAGATCCCCAGGGACGCGATGTCTCGTGACAGCACCGTCGTCGCGTCCAGGTGGGCGAACGCGGCGTGCGGCGCCGGGTCGGTCAGGTCGTCCGCAGGCACGTAGATCGCCTGCAGCGACGTGATCGAGCGGCCGCCGGCCGACGTGATCCGCTCCTGGAGGTCGCCCATCTCGCTCGCGAGGTTCGGCTGGTAGCCGACCGAGGAGGGCATCCGGCCGAGCAGGGTTGACACCTCCGACCCCGCCTGCGTGAACCGGAAGATGTTGTCCACGAACAGCAGCACGTCCTTGTGCTCGACATCGCGGAAGTACTCGGCCATCGTGAGCGCGGACAACGCGACACGCAGGCGCACCCCCGGC
>Ga0070712_100002897_pt1 | contig 10637 bp, 14 predicted proteins | sample LARL81metaG_FD_71396 | JGI IMG/M metagenome (GOLD analysis project Ga0070712, IMG submission 71396) | Corn, switchgrass and miscanthus rhizosphere microbial communities from Kellogg Biological Station, Michigan, USA - LAR L8-1 metaG | ecosystem: Host-associated > Plants > Roots > Rhizosphere ...
CGCCTGATCTGGCATCGTTCACCAGCGATGTCATCACGTCGTTGTCTTCGCCGTTAGCGGTGGGGCTGGCGTTCACCAACATCGCGCCTGGGTTTGCGATTGTCGGGACGAGCATTGGCAGCTTCACCAGCAACGTGTCGGGCACGTTCTCAGCATCGCCTGCGGCGGTGCCTGAGCCGGCCACGCTGGCGCTGCTGGGCGTCGGGCTGCTCGGGTTGGGGTTGGTGCGTCAGCGCCGCCGTCAGACGTAAGCACGCAACGACGTAACGACGTGACCGAGCAGGAGCGCACCAACGGGCTGCTGGCGTCGATCTCGGAGCGTCTGATCCGGGTGTTGCCGCCAGCGTTCCTGATGCTGATCGTGCTCAACATCGTGTTCCTTGGCGTGTTCTGGTGGGTGTTCGACCACAACGTCTCGGCGCGGACTGAACTGCTCAACCGGATCGTGGAAAAATGCCTGCTGCGGCCATGACCCAAGCTGAGAGGCGTGTCATTGAGCTGCTGGCGGACGGTGGCTGGCACCGTGAGAGCGAGCTGCGGACGACGTTCCGGCTATTGCAGTGGCTGTATCATTGGGGGCTGGTGGACGGCGCGATGCTGACCTCGGGTGGCACGGCCGACGACCGGTTGTGGCGGCTGGGCAAGTGCCCGTGAGGCTGCCGCCTCCTACTCATCAACCTGCCCCTCACGCCCCCGTATCAGCTTGTAGAACATGCACGGCACGTCGGGTTCGCCCTCGCCACCCCAGCCGCAGGTCAGGCACTGGCGCTCGCCAGCATAGCCGGTGACGCTGCGGAAATTGGCGCTACCGCACCAGTGGCATTGCCTGCGAGGATCGAACATCGGTTCCCACTCTTCAAAATGCCCATTTCCGATAGCTACCCCCAGTCAGGTGCCAGTTGCCACAATTAGACCCCTCTCATGCGCTCTCGCGCCCTTCCAACGACACGCTGGATGTCCTTGTGCTTGACGTCGAGCGGGTGACCGGTGGTGCGGTAGAGCCTGGCAATGGCCGACATATGCACCGGCACCACGCTATAGCCGCGCGCGATGCCGACGTGCCGCAGATAGGCTGCGACATCCTCGTGTGAGGCCGGGAAGCGCAGACCATTGCCGCGGCGCCAGACCCGGAACGCCTCCTGCGCCGCGCGATACTGACGCTCGGTGTGCTCGCTCATGTAACTGGTTTTATCACCGGCCTCCGGGCAAAGAAAGGCCCCGTACTCACACGGGAGATACGGGGCGCTGAAGTTCTCGGACTTATCGCGGCCTCATCCTAGCACAGCGGAGAGCCGCCATGCCAGCCAGCATGAAGCACGTCATCAGCGTCCCCTGGACTGACGAGGAGCGTACGCTGTTGCGGCAACTCTGGGAGAACGGCCTCGGCCCGGTCCTGATCGGGCGCATGCTGGGGCGCAGCAAATACAGCGTCACCAAGCAGACGCAGGCGTTGCATCTGCCGAAGATGCGGCAGCAGCCCGGCGAGGTGCCGCCACCGGAGCCACGCCAGCGACCACCACAACCGCTGCGACCCGGCGCCCGCACGCTGCCGCCGCTGCCGAGCGAGATGCAGCACGACTAATCCCCTCAGGGGTCATCACAGGACATCACCATGGCCAACGAGCAACTTGAGTCGTTCCTCAAGGGCGAAACCGCGACCGTCACCGAAGCCCCGCCAGAGGCCCCGCAGGCAGCGCCAGAGGCGCCGGCGCCGAAGCCCGAGGCCAAGCCCGAGCCGGCCGCCAAGGCCGCCACAGCCAAGCCCGAGCCCGAGGACGAGGCCGATCCACCGGAAGCGCTCGAGGGCGAGCCGGTCATCCCGCGCCGCGCCTACGAGGACGAGCGGCGCAAGCGGCAGGATTGGAAAGCGCGTGCGGTCGAGGCCGAGACCAAGCACAAGGAGCTGCAGCGTCAGTTCGAGGACGCCCAACGCCGCGCCACAGCTCCGCCGCCGCAGCAACAAGCACCACCACAGCCGCCGCCAGACCCGGCCAGCGATCCCCGCGGCTTCGCCCAGCATCTCGTCCAGCAGCAACAGGCCGCGCTGCTCAACGAGCGGTTGAACAACTCCGAGATGATGCTGGCGGATAAGATCGGGCAAGAGAAATTGTCCGAGTACGTGCAGGAGTTCCGCAACCTGGCGAACGCCGACCCGACGCTGTTCGGCAAGCTCTACAGCCAGCCGCACCCCTATGCCTGGCTCACCCGCGAGGTCGATCGCCTGCGCCTGGTGCGCGATGTCGGGGACGATCCGGCCGCATACCGCGAGAAGATACTGGCCGAGGGCCGCGCACAGTGGGAGCAGGAAGCCAAGCCGGCGCCCGTCCCATCACCCGCCGCCGGCATGCAGCCATCGCTTGGCACCGCCCGCAGCGTCGCAGGACGCACGGCAGGGGCGTGGTCTGGAGAACCGAGCCTCGAGGACGTGCTCGCGCCGGTACAGAACAGACGCAACACGAACGGCAGCGGATCAGTGCGGTTCTAAACGCCTGACGTGCCGTGCCTACCCGCCGCCGGGGACAACGGGCGTGAGTGCCGACCCAGGTGCCGCCGACCGAAACGGGCGCGAATGGCTGCCGCCGAGCATTTAACGGGCGCGATCAAACGAAAGGAGCAGATCAACCCCACTATAGGAGTGCTCGGCGATGGCCGACATGAATGTAACCCCGGCCAGACCGGGTCTAACGCCAATAATCTGGCAATCAGACTTCTGGGTAGAGTATCTCAGGGAAAACCAGTTCACGCCTTATTTCGGCACAACAATGGACGCGATGATCCAATTACAGACGGATCTTACGCGCAAACGTGGCGACACCGTCGTCTTCCCCACCGTGCGCAATCTGGTCGGCGCCGGCGTAACGGGCAACACGGTGCTCGAGGGCAACGAGGAGATACTGAACGCCCGCTCGCTGAACGTCACCGTCGGCGTCATCCGCCACGCGGTCGCGGTCAGTGAATGGGACGAGCAGAAGAGCATCATCGATCTGCTCCAGGCCGGTCGCCAGGTGCTCAAGAACTGGGCCGCCAACAAATTGCGCGCCGACATCATCACATCGCTCGGTGCCATCACGGCAGACGGCAATGTGCAGATCACCTACGCGGCGGCCACCGCAGCACAGCGCAACACCTGGCTGGTGAACAACTCCGATCGCGTGCTGTTTGGTGCCAGCAAATCCAACAACACGGGCGTCTACGCCACCTCGCTGACCAACGTCGACAATACCGCCGATAAACTCACCGCCGCCCAGGTCACGCTGGCCAAGCGCATCGCGCGCACCGCCACGCCCAAGATCCGGCCTATCCGGGTCAACCGTGACGAGGAATGGTACGTGATGTTCGTGCCCAGCATGGCGTTCCGTGACCTGATGTTGGATCCGGTCATCATCAACGCCCTGCAATATGCCTGGAACCGCGGCTCCGACAATCCGCTCTTCACCGCAGGCGACATTCTCTACGACGGCGTCATCATCCGCGAAATCCCTGAACTGCCGGTGCTGGCGGGCGCTGGCTCTGGGGGCACCACCGATGTCGCTGCGTCGTATCTCTGCGGCGCGCAGGCGATCGGCATTGCCTGGGCTCAGCGCACCAAAGTGATCGAGAACCGACGCGACTATGGGTTCTTCAACGGCGTTGGCGTGGAAGAAATCCGCGGCGTGCAGAAGCTGCGTTTCGGCGTTGATCCCACTGTTGACACAACAAAACCAGTGGACAACGGGATCGTTACGGTTTGGAGTGCGGCTGTAGCTGACGCATAACTGTGTGATCATCAGCTATTTCTTGCGCTATACTTCTAGGAGACCAGATATGCCGAGTGACAAGAACCAGCACGGCGAGATGCATGGCGTGCATCCCAGCCAGCAGTCGCAACTCCCACCGCCCGGGCCAGGTGAGCAGCGGGCCGGGTATCCGGCAGGACCACCGGAGCCAGGTCAGCCGGGCTGGCGCCCACCATCGGAGGCGCGTGCCGCACCGGCCGTCGATCAGAAGATGGAGGCCGAGCGCAAGGAGGCGCAGGCGGTCAGCAGCATCGGCGCGCAGATCATCCTCGACTACAACTCCGAGGCCGGTCTCGGAGCGCGCGGCGGCGCTGCCGGCACCATCGAGGAGAACCAGATGGTCCGCGACGAGGGCCTTGCTGCGGTGGGCCTCGATCCGCAGAACCCGAGCGGACCGCCGCCGATGGCACCGCTGGAGCCGCCGCCGGAGCGTGCCAGAAGCAACGCGCCGCCAATCTCCAGCAAGGCCACCCGGATGACCTCCCTGGCCGCTGGCATCCTCACCGGCAACGAGGCCACACCGCCGCCTCCAGAGGGCGGTGGAGGCGGTGCTACGGCGCCTACCAACACCACCGTGCCGCAGGTCACGCAGAGCGGCACGACGCTGAACTGCACGCAGGGCGAATGGTCGGGCGAGCCCACGTCCTACAGCTACGCCTGGAAGCTCGACGACGCGGCAGCCGGCAGCGACGCTGCGACCTACGACGTGCAGGCCGGCGATGTCGGTAAGAACGCTACCTGCACCGTGACTGCGACCAACGCGGCAGGCTCGGCGGCAGCGCCTCCGTCAGTCGGCGTCGTGGTGGCGTAAGCTATGCCGGGGGGGCGGAACCAACTAGCGCCTCCACCACTGCTATCCGGCGGCCCGGTCTGGTCGGATAGCGGTGGAACGCCTGCGTCCGGCCCGATCCCGAGCGGTTCTCCGGGCTGGTCGTTCGGTGACTTCCAGCAGTTGCCGACAGCGCCGCCACAGCAGACCTACACCGGAGCGATCCCGACACCGTCGAACAACTACGCGGCCACCAGCGCGGAGGTGCCGCACGACTACTATCAGATGCAGCAGCTCATGAACCAGTACGGGCCGAACAACCCGCAGCTCAACCAACTGCTGCAACTGCTCTATCTCCGGCATCAGGGGCGCACATGACAACCTCGGTCGGCACCATTGCGCAGATTGCACTCCGTCGCCTTGGCGTGCGCATCGTACCGCTTGATGACAGCCCGACGCTCACGGAAATGGTTCCGTTTGCAACCATCGCCACGAACGCCCTGATCGAGTTGGGCGTCATTGCCTCGGACGAAACGCCGATCCCGTCCGACCAGGCGCTCATGCTCGACAAGGTATCGTCCGTGCATGCGGCGTTGGACGCCCAAGGGATTGTATGGTGGCCGGTCGGCTCCGTGCCGCGCGCGTTCACCGAGGAATACACGAAGTTAAGTGCCGCGATGGCGGGGTCGTCCTTCGGCAAGGCGATCGATCCGGCGATCGTGGCGATGCTGGAGGGGCGCATCCGCAAGGGCGCCATGGTGCTGTCAGCCGACACCAACGCGCAGCAGGCGGTGACGAATGTCCACAACGACCTCGTGATGCGCGGCATCGCTCGATGGACATCGCTCGACATACCGGACGCGCTCTCCGACCCCTATGCCACGCTGGCGGCCGATGCGCTGGCGCCGCTGTTCGGCGGCGACACCGACGCGAATGACACGCGCGACGCGATGGTGGCGATCTATCGCTATGTCGCGCTGCCGAGCAGTGGCGAGACGGTGTCGACCGCGTATTTCTAACACCAGTGGAGCGCGCTCCTCATGGCCTATCGTCTCCAGTATTCTGACTACTCGACCGCCTCCGGTCCGCCTGATCCGGCTGCGTGGGTAGGGCCGCCTGGACCTCCTGGTCCCGTTGGACCTCCTGGCCCTATCGGACCAGCCGGGGACGAGGGAAGCATCGTCAGTGTGCTGGATCACGGTGCCAAGGGTGATGGTTCGGTTGATGATACCGCCGCGATCCAGAGCGTGCTGAATGCCTATGCGGGCAAGGCGACGGTGTTCGTGCCGGATACTGGCAGTGCTTACATGGTCAGCCCGTTGACCGTGCCGACCGGCACCGATCTGCTCATCTATGGCACCCTGAAGCTAAGGCCGGGCAGCGCGCAGGGCCTGCTGTTTCTGAACCACGTCAACAACGTGACCGTCAGGGGCCACGGTACGATCGACGGGAACATGACCGCGCAGACCGCTGGGCAGCTATCCGCAGGCATCAATGCCGATCTATGCGACAACGTCAGCGTCTCAGGCATCACGCTGCAAAACGCTCACAACTGGAACTTCAATATCACCCGCTCAACCCGTGTGAGACTGTTCGGCGCCAAGATGTTGGGCGGGGGCAACTCCAGCGAGTTCGCCAGTGGCTGCGACGATTGCTGGGTTACTAACTGCACGGTGGACGGATGTGCCGACTACGGCTTTGCGTTCTACGGCGGCGTCACGAATAGCGGCGCGATCGGCAACATCTTCAGGAATAGCAATGTCGGAGTGTTCGTGCTGGCGGATGCAGGACAGCCAGCGCCATGCAACAACATCATTATTGCGAATAATATCGCGTATAACAACCTAAGCAGCGGCATAGTCTGCGATACTGCCGTTGCTGCTATTCATAAGAATATCACCATTACGGGAAACCGATGCTACGGCAACACTACCGGAGGTGGGACGACAACCTCGGAGATTTGGGTTGACCATACCAACGTCGCCGCGATCAACGGCAACGTCATCGAGGGGGACGCCACGAGCGGAGGATCAGCCTACGGGATCGGATTGGGCGCTGGTCTAACCGATGCCGTCGTGACCGGCAACGCGGTCTATAATATCGGTACCAGCACCTTACCGGGCACCGCGCTTTATCTTAATGCCCCCGGCGACATATTGGTGAGTGCCAACATATTCCACGAGTTCCGTAGCCCCGGCTACATGACCAGTTCCGTTGGCGGCACCGCGGGTGCCGAGAACAGCTTTCTGAGCAACTCCTGTGAACTACCGGTCACACTCATCTATCAGTCGGATACGACAATCGACTATGGTGGGACCGGGGTTCATTTCGTGCCCCCCGGCAACGGTAGCTTCATCCAGGCAGCACACGATGCACTGCCGGCGACCGGCGGCACCATTCTCTTGTCCGCGAATACCACCTATGTGCTGACCGCCGCGCTTACCCTCATCAAGCCGAACATCACCCTACTGGCGCCGTCGTGGAACACCACGATCCAGCGTGGCCCAGGCGTGACTGCAAGCAACCTGCTCACGCTGTCAGGGCAAGGATGCCTGGTCGAAGGCATGACATTCGATGGCAATAATGTCGCGAGTTCAGCCGGCGCCGAAGTGGCGATCAGCGGCGCTAACTCACGGATCACCAATGTCCACGTCATCAACTCAGCAGCCATCGTCTGCATCAGTGCAAGCGCACCTGGATGCCGGGTGGATCACTGCACGATCTCCGGGAGAAACTCGACAACACAACAGAGCTACGGCATTTGGGCACTCAACCATGTGCCTGTCACGATAGACCACAACACCGTCGCAGGCACCGGCGTCGCTGGCATCGCTGCCGATGGTCCGGGGACAATCATCGAGGCGAACACCATCTCCGGATGCTGTTCCTATACCGGGATCGGCGGCGGCCAGATCTTTCTCGACAATACGACCGGCACTGCAACCGATGTAGGTTTCACCGTTACGGGTAACTACATCGGCAAGGGCGCGTCAAACGGCGCGGGCGGTATCGAGGCAACCGGACGCAACATCGCCATCACCGGCAACACCATTATCAACCAGATGGCGAGTGCGATTTATATCCATAGTGGGCGCGGCTTCAATATTGCGGGCAACAACATCGTTAATACTGGCCTCAACGGTGACGGGGCGGAGGATGGCATTGTCGTTGGAGGCGGCGTCACAGATTTTGTCATCTCAGCTAATCGCATTGGAGACGATCAGGCGACAGTTACCATGCGGTTCGCGGTCAACATCTCCTCTGGAGCGTCAGACAGATACAGCATCGTCGGCAATGTGCTAGGTCCATGCACATGGACACAGGGCGCTTTGACCGATAACGGCACCGGCACCAACAAGACGATCCAGCACAACGTCGGCGTGGAAACATACATGCTCGGTGTTGGCACATCGGCGACGGTCAACATGCCGCCGGGACCGCTGTTGCTGCTGATCGGGGCCGGGACCGTGACCGCCATCGGTGCACCGAATACGGCGACGGGACGCACCGTCATCATCATAGCGACGGCGGTGGTGACATTCCAACAAGGGAACAACATTGCCAACACCGTGACGATGGCACCGCCAGCGCCGACCTACGCGACGTTCGACGGGACAAGCTGGCGGTTCAAGTGACATGGACATGCAGCCGATCGAACCCAACCGCCTATAGGAGCGCCGCATGCCCTCGTTCGCCATGACGGTGCCCTACATGCGCACCTCGCCGGTCCACATCCCACGCCGCGACCTGGTGCTTGGCCGCGCGGACTCGCTGTTCTTGCGCGTCACCGTGGTGGACAGCGACAGCGTCTGCGCGCAGGGCATCGAGCTATCCGGTGGCATCGGTGGCCCTGCCCTCCAAATGCTCGTCTGGCCGGATCAGCACGGTCGCTCCTCGTGGGACTATGGTGCCTACTGGCACTGGCCGCAGTGCCCGCAGACGGTGCTCTGGGTCGGCACGGGTGTGATCAGCGATGCACTCGGGGCGTTCGACATCAGCTTCCCCACCGCCACCATGGCAGGCTGGCCGCGCCGCTGCGCCTACGCGCTCCAGCTCGACTACGACGGCGGCGGGGGAACTGACTTGTTGGCCGAGGGACGGCTGCATCTCAGCCACTCGGTGCCGCGCTCGATCGGCGCTCCGGTTATCATGCTGACCGATCCAACGCCGCCCGTGCTGACCGACGATGAGGAAAGCGTGATTGTCCTCGAGGGGCGCGTGTCGTGACCGTCATCACGCCGGTATTGCTGCCGCCAGGAGCCACGATAGCGCTCAGGACGCCGACCAGCATCTCGGCCAGCAGCGATGCACCATTTGGTGGCGTGCGGATTGCGGATATGCCGGATCTTGGCGCTGTCACCGATGCCAGTTCAGTGGTTGGCGAGAAGGCAGGGTCCGGGCGTTTCGCCGCCAGCGCGCTGCTCAGCTACATCTCGGACGGCCTGCCAGCCACGCTGCAAGGGCCACCAGGCCCACAGGGGCCGCCAGGAGCCCCTGGGACGCCTGGGGGGCCACCAGGGCCCACGGGTCCAGCAGGGGCTACAGGGCCAGCAGGAGCCACTGGACCGGCTGGACCAACGGGCGCCACAGGGGCCACAGGTTCGCCTGGCGCCACAGGACCGGCTGGCGCCACAGGACCGGCTGGCGCAACCGGCGCGACGGGACCACAGGGTATCCCCGGCACTGGCAGCGTCGTCTCGGTGGCAACGACCGGGGCCGGCATCACGGGCGGGCCGATCACCACCACCGGCACGCTCGCCGTGCAATGGAATGCCGGGGCGGTGTCCGCACTGACAGGCCTCACGCTGACCAGCGGCACTCTATCAGCCACGCCAACCGCCGCAGCGATTGCAGGGACGCTTACCTATGCGCAGCTTCCGACCGAGGTGCAGCAAGTTCCGATCAGCTTCCCATTCCAAGGCAAGCCCGCAGCAAGCGCCGTCATCAACGTGCCAATGGCGATGTCTCTCGTGGTTCCCGCGTCTTTGGCGGGCACTGTCGCTTATGACACGACGAAGGCGACGGCCTCATCCGTTTTCACGGTCAACCGCATTACCGGCGGCACAACGATAACCGCGATCGGGACAGCGACGATCACGAGCGCTAGCAATACGTCGGTGACCCTGGCTGGCAGCGGCGCGACGCTCGCCATTGGCGACGTTCTGCAGGTAGTCGCCCCATCGTCGCAGGATGCAACTTTGGCTGACGTGTCTTTGACGATCCTGGCGGCGCGCGTCTAAAATGCCGGTCGTCCTGCTCTGTCATTTTGATGGCACCAACGGTTCGACCACATTCACCGATGTCTCGCCTAGTGTGCATGTACTGACTGCGGGCACTACGTCGGTTACCACCAGCAATCCGAAATTTGGCACGGGCAGTCTTGCCAGCACCGGTTCGCTTCTCAGTGTTGGAGCGCCAAATAGCGATTTCAATTTCGGATCTGGCCAGTTCACAGTGGAATGCTTTGGCTTGTTCACATCCGCGCCGTCCGGCGCACAGATCCTAGTCGGGCAATTTCAGGGTGCCTCCAATCTTGGCTGGGACTTCGGCACGAATGCCGGGTCGTTGTTATTCTTTTACAGCACGACTGGCGCGGATAGCCCTAGTGTCGGTGCGGCTTTCTCGCCAACACTCAACACTTGGTATCATCTGGCTGTCGATCGCGATGCCTCCAATGTGCTGCGGGTTTATGTCAACGGGGCGGTGATTACATCGTCAACAGTGAGTGCCACGTTGTTTGCTTCGACGCTCAGTGTCGCAATCGGCAATGATGGCAACACCACACGACGATTCCCCGGCCAGATTGACGAAATACGGATATCCAAAGGGATCGCGCAATATGGTGGCCCGTTCACGCCGCCAACCGGGCCGTTTACCAGTGCTGCGGCCACACAAGCGCGCGCCATGGTGCTGGCCTGATGGCGCCCCATCGTCACGATGATCGGATAGGAGAAGCACTGGCATGAGCACCACGATTGGCGGCGTCCGCATTGCCGACATGCCCGACCTCGGCGCCGTCAACGACAGCTCGTCCGTGGTGGGCGAGCGGGCCGGATCGGGACGCTTCGCAGCGACGCAATTCCGCGCCTATA
>Ga0070712_100002900_pt1 | contig 10629 bp, 7 predicted proteins | sample LARL81metaG_FD_71396 | JGI IMG/M metagenome (GOLD analysis project Ga0070712, IMG submission 71396) | Corn, switchgrass and miscanthus rhizosphere microbial communities from Kellogg Biological Station, Michigan, USA - LAR L8-1 metaG | ecosystem: Host-associated > Plants > Roots > Rhizosphere ...
GCGGCAATGTTGGTTCCGTCACACTCGGCGCTGGATCAAGCCAGATCAGTTTCATTGGTGCCGGCGCGATCAGGCTGACCGGCGGATCAGGCACATCCGTGGTTACATCCGATACAGGGAACAACACCTTCATCGCCGGTACTGGCGGGTTGGATGTGACGGGCGGCGGCGGTGCGGATGCCTATGTCTTCCACGCCAGCAGTGGTTTGCTCACGATCGAAGACTTCTCGCTTGCCAAGGGAGATACATTGACAGTCGACACAGCGCTGCAAGGCGCGTTGGTTGAAACGTCTGATGGCAAAGGCGGGACCATGTTCAGTTTCGGCAGCGCAGGCCAAGGTGTGGACATGCGAGGGCTGACCAGTCTGCCGAGCGCCAATATCCTGTGGGGATAGAAATCCACAGGCGCGCGGCGGACTGAGTGGCGACGCGTCATCGACATCGGGCAGACATTGACAAATAACGTCGCCGGCTGTTCGGCGAGGCTTGCGGCACCCCGCGCGCCTGCGCACATTCTTTTGGCCGCCTCGCCTCAGCGAACAATTGTCCTGATAAGCCGGTTCACCTCCCCCGCCTTCTCCATGTGCGGCAGATGACCGACATCATCCAGCACATGTACCTCGGCCGGCGGCGAGGCCAGCGCCGCATGCGCAACGGGGACGATCCGGTCATCGCGCCCCCAGATCATTTGCACCGGCATGGTGAGGGCCCGCAAGGCCGCGACCAGGTTCACCGCCTGTTGTCCACCAGGGAACCACGCGCGCGCAACCGCCTCCAGTGCCTGTTCCACACCATCCAGGCGCTTATACCGCAAGAACTCCTCCACCATCGCGCGGCTGATCAGGGACGGGTCATGCACCAGGAATTGCAGCGCCTCCGACGCCTCCCTGCGCCGCGACGCCCGCAGGAATGCATCGATGAAGCCGCCGTTGATCTCCGGCCCAAGTCCCGCCGGAGCCAGCAGACTCAACGTCGCAATGCGTTCCGGCCGCCGCGCCGCGAGCGACACCGCGAGCGCTCCGCCCATCGAATGTCCGACGACATGCGCGCGTTCGATCTCCAGCGCCGCCAACGCCGCATCGATCACGTCGGTGAAATGCGCGGCATCACCGGCGCCAACATCCTTGCTGGAAAGCCCGTGCCCCGGCAGCTCCAACGCGAATGTCCGGCGCGCATCGCACAACGCCGGCTGATTGAACATCCAGGTGTTGAGGTCGCCGCCGAAACCGTGCAGCAGCAGCATCGGCACGCCGTCGCCGCTGCCCATCTCCAGACAGCGCAACGTCAGGCCATGAACCTGAAGCTCGCGCGGCGCCGCCGGTGCCGCCGCATCCTCTCCCGCGTCAGTCGGCTCAACCACCACGAACTGCGAGACGAACGCATCGATATCCGCCCCAGGTGTATCCGGCGGCGCGATCACCGCCAGTAGCGCACCGATCGGCAGTGTCGTGCCCTCTTGCGCCACGATACGCGTCAGAGTACCGGCCGCATCGGCCTCGACCACATTGGTGATCTTGCTGGTCTCGATCTCCAGTAGCTCCTCGCCCGAAGCGAACGATGCGCCAGGCTGCTTCAGCCATTGCACCACCTTGCCCTCGGTCATCGTCAGACCCCACTTGGGCATGGTGATCGCTGTAATCGACCCGCTCATCGCGCGAACCCGTGCACCTCGCGGACCGCCGCGGCAATCCGCTCCGGATCGGGGATGTATAGCTTCTCCAGCGATGGCGCGAACGGCACCGGCGTGTGCGGCGCCGTTACGCGACGCACCGGCGCCTTCAGCGCGGTGAACCCCTTGTCGGCAACGAGAGCGGCGATGTCGGTCGCCATGCTGCACCGAGGCGTCGCCTCATCGACGACTACCAGCCGTCCGGTGCGTTCGACACTGTCGAGAATCGTGTCCTCGTCCAGCGGCGACGTGGTCCGAGGGTCGATGATCTCGCATTCGATCCCCTCAGCCGCGAGCGTCTCGGCGGCCTCCATCGTGTAGTGAACCATGCGCGCCAATGCCACCACGGTGACATCGTCGCCGTCGCGCACCACGTTGGCCTCGCCGAACGGAATCGTATAGGCCTCGTCCGGCACTTCGGTCCGCAGGTCGTACATCAGCTTGTGCTCGCAGAACACGACTGGGTCGTCGTCGCGGATCGCCTGGATCAGCAGCCCCTTGGCGTCATACGCATTCGATGGCACCACAACCTTCAGCCCAGGGACACTGGTGAAGATATGATACGGGCTCTGCGAATGCTGTGCCGCGGCACTGCGACCCGCGCCGACCATCGTGCGGATCACCAGCGGCGTGCGCGCCTTGCCACCGAACATGTAGCGAAACTTCGCAGCCTGATTGAAGATCTGATCAAAGCAGACACCGAGAAAATCGGAGAACATCAGCTCCGCCACCGGCCGCAATCCGGTGACCGCCGCGCCCGCCGCCGCGCCCATGATGGCCGATTCAGTGATCGGCGTGTCGATCACGCGGTTCTCGCCGAACTCCTTGATCAATCCCTTGGTGACACCGAGCACGCCGCCCGCGGCATCGCGTCCGCCCTCGGTGCCTGCGCCACCCGACACGTCCTCACCGATCACCACCACGCGCGGATCGCGGCGCATCTCGTGCACCAGCGCTTCCTGCAGTGCCTGGCGAATGGTCTTCACTGGCATGGCACTGCTCCCTAGTAGGACACGTAGACATCGGTCAGCAGCGCCGCGGCACCCGGCGGTTCCGCCACGCGCGCCGCAGAAACCGCCTGGTCGATCAACGTCGCCACCTCGTCGTCCACCGCATTCAGCTCATCGCTGTCCAGCAAGGCCGCCTCGGTGACGCGACGACGGAAATGCTTCAAACAGTCACGCTCCTCGCGCAGCCGCCGCACCTCGTCCTTGCCGCGATATAGCTGCGCATCGCCGGAGTGATGGCCATAGAACCGGCAGGTATCCACCTCGATCGCACTCGGCCCCTCGCCGCCGCGCGCGCGTTCCACCGCCTCGCCCGCCGCGTCGTGCACTGCGAAGAAATCGTCGCCGCTAACCTTTACTGCCGGCAGTCCGAACCCGGCGGCGCGACCGGCGATGTCATGGCTGCCGACCGCGTAGGACGCACCGGTATACTCGCCATAACCGTTGTTCTCGAACACGAAGATCGCCGGAAGCTTCAGCACCACCGCCATGTTCATCGCCTCGAAGGTGGTGCCCTGGTTGGAGCCGCCATCGCCGGTGAACGACACCGCCACGCTTCCGGTCTTGAGCGTCTTCGCCGTCAGCGCGGCACCAACCACCAACGGCGGCCCACCACCCACAATCCCATTCGCACCGAGCATGCCCTGGTCGAGATCGGCGATGTGCATCGAGCCACCCTTGCCGCCGCACAACCCGCCCTGCTTCGCAAACAGCTCCATCATCATGCCGCCCACGTCGCAGCCCTTGGCGATGCTGTGACCGTGCCCGCGGTGCGTGCTGGCTATGTAGTCGCGCGGTCCGAGATGCGAGCAGACACCTACCGCGGATGCCTCCTGCCCAGCGTAAAGATGCACAAAGCCTGGGATCCCACCCTTCGAGAACTCCTCCTGCACGCGTTCCTCGAAGCGACGGATCGTCGCCATGGAGCGATAGGCGGTGATGAGGGATTCGTGGCTCAGTTGCACCGTTGCCTCCCAATGCTGACCGGTTTTGCCCCGGCACTGGCTGGCGGGAGTATGGCGGTCAACCGACCGAATGCAACAAGCGTCACATCCCAAGGCGCAGCGTCAGCAGCCCGACACTCCGTGTGTAGTTCCCCGTTGTCAGCGGCGCCAGAGAATTGTTTCCCCGCTGGTCGGTGAAGTCATACGTTGCCGACAGCCGCAAGTGACGGTTGATCAGCCAGGTGGCGCCTGCACCCGCCGAGAATCCGGTCTGGTGCCCGCCGCCCTGCAGGAAGTCCGCCCGTTGCACGCCTATAGACGCCTGCAGCAGCACATTGCTGAGATACTCATGATCCATCACCAGTCGGGCGCTGGTGTAGGTGTAACCGGCGACGGTTTCCTGCGCGGCGTCCTCCATGCTTCGCGTGAGCGTGGCAGTGATGGTGGTCATCCCACTGGGGCTCCAGATCAGCGCCCCTTCAGCGATCGGTGCCTGATGCGTACCGTACTGCGATGCGCGGAACGCCCGCATTTCCCATCCGACCAGCACGCGGTAGCGCCACACCGCATCGGCATCGTCCTGCAGCCCCACCAGGACCTGATACCCGGTGGAATCGCGCGTCGGTGTCCCCTGCTGAGGATCGACGTAGTACGTACCCAGCGCGCGCGTCACCAGCAGAAGATGGCGATCGGGTGACAGTTCATAACGAGTGGTCACGACCCCCTGCACGACGTCGCGGTCGCGATACGCCTGCGATGCCGGCACCCCATGGATCGTTGTCGCGTCATAGCGAAACGCCGAGAACGCCAGGCTGGGCGTCACCGAGAAACGGTTCAGCGCGATCGTGTAGCCGACACGCACGTCGTCCACCTGATAGGCAACAGGCTCGTCCGACGGCAGTGCGTCGAGTTCGGTCCGCGGTTGGTGCAGACCGAGATGCGCCACCGACACGGTGAGCTGATCGCGCCCGACCGAGAATGCCGCTCCCAGCGCGGCAGTCCAATCGGTGTAGCTCTGCCGCGGCTGATCCAGATAACGCCGGTCGTTTACGCCGACATATCCGGCCAGACTGTTGCGTGACCAGTCGGACCGGACCAGCAATGACGGATGCGTGCCGACGAGCCAGCTCCCGCGTGCACCATCGCTGCTGCCGAACACATTGTCGTCGTAGCCCAGTCCTTCGTTTACTTGCGGATACAGCAGGAAACTGCCGACCCGCACGCCTGGAGGATCGAAGTCCGGCCGTTCTCGCGTGGCCACGGTGACGCCAGGTTCCGTGCCGTATCCAGGCATTCCGGCCGGGAAGTAGGTCGATAGCAACTCGGCGCGCACGCCGCCGTATGCCGCGAGGCCGCCGATCGCCACGCCAGCCGCAAGACGCCCCCATCCGGTCCGCGCGCCCCATGCCGCCATGGCGGGGCACCATGATGTGCATGACCTACGATCGTGTTAACGCGCAGTACTAAAGGTGCGGCGCGCCGATCGGACTCAGATTGTCGTTCGCCCTCGGCAGCTGCGTCTCCCAACCCCCACCCAGCGCCTTGTAGAGCGCCACCAGGTTTGCCGACACGTTGGTCGTCGCAAGCGCAAGCTGCTGCTGCGTGGACAGCAGGTTCTGCTGCGCCGTGAGCACCTGCAGGAAGTCGGCGACACCCTCCTGATAGCGGCTCTGCGCCAGCCCAAGTGCACGCTGGTTTTGCGCCACTGCCTGGGTCAGCTGGTCCCGCCGCGCCTGCTCGGTCCGGTAGGCGGTCAGTGCGTTGTCCACCTCGTGCCAGGCGGAAAGCACCGTCTTCTGGTAGGCGATCGCGGCTTCCTGCTGCTGCGCCTTGCGCAGTTGGAGCGTCGCCTTGAGCCGACCGCCCTCGAAGATTGGAATGGTGACGCCTGGCCCGACGCCGTATTGCCTGGCGTCGATGTTGAACATCTTCCAGGGCTGGATCGCCTGCAGCCCCACGCTGCCCGACAGTTTCACCGACGGGTAGAAGTCCGCCACCGCCACACCGATATCGGCGGTTGCGCCATGCAGCTGCGCCTCGGCCTGGCGGATATCAGGCCGCCGCCGCGCGAGTTCGGACGGCAGGCCCACCGGAACCCGAGGCGGCACCGGCGGCACCGGCTTCGCCCGGATCAGTTCCGTCTGCAGAGCGTTGGGCGGCAGCCCAAGCAGCAGGCTGATCGCGTTGATCAGCTCCGACTCCTGCTGTTCCAGTCGGGGAATCTCCGCTGCCGTGGTGCGTAGTTGAGCGGCCGCATTCGCCACGTCCAGATCCGTGGTCACGCCGCCGGCCGCGCGCTGCTGAGTCAGGTCCAGGTTCTGCTGCGCGATCTTGACGTTGTCGCGTGCGATTTGCAGCAACAACTGAGTTCCACGCAACTGGATGTAGTCGCGTGCGACCTCGGCCAGGCTGCTGAGCAGAGTGTCGCGCCGCGCCTCATTCGACGCCACCACCGACGCGGTGGCAGACTCCACCGACCGCCGCACCTTGCCCCAAAGATCGAGTTCCCACGAGGCATCGAACCCAACCTGATAAACGTCAAATGGGTTGAGATGCGAGCTCCGCACGCCGCCTGCCGTATTGCCCGACGCGCCGTTGGCGCCGAGAGGATTGGGCGAGTTGGCGAACACGCCGACATCGCTCGCCTTCTGCCGCGTGTATGAGCCGTTGCCGTTCAACGTTGGAAATTGCGCTGCCCCAGCCACGCCGAGCTGGGAGCGCGATTGCGCGATCCGCACGGTGGCAATCTGCACGTCGAGGTTCTCGTCGGCGACGCGGTGTTCCAGCTTGGTAAGTTCCGGATCCCTGAACAGCTTCCACCAGTTCGGGTCGATCGGCTCGGCCACCGGGATGCTGCGTGCATTTGGCAGCGATTCGGCCTTCTGGCCGAACCAGGATGCGGGAGACAGCCACTCGGGTGCCTCAAAGTTCGGACCCACCGTGCAGGCGCCGAGCGCCAGCAGAAGGGCGGCAGCGGGAATTCGTCTCAACATCACCCTCGTCCCGGCCGCGCCCCCGCGCCGCCTGTCGGGGCGGTTCTAACGCGGGAATCGTCCGGGAAGCCAGAGGTGGGCCGGGTCGCCCGACGTCAGTTCACCATACGGTCCCGTCCCTCCCAATAGGGCTGGCGGACGTGGCGACGCAGCACCTTGCCGACGGATGACAGAGGCAGTTCGTCCACGAACCTGACCGTCTTCGGCGCCTTGTAGTTGCCAATCTTCCGTTTCGCGTGATCGATCAGCTCGTCGGCCGAGGCGGTCACGTCGGCTCGCAGGATCACTTCGGCATGCACCGCCTCGCCCCATTCGGGATGCGGCACACCCACCACGGCTGACATCAGCACGGCAGGATGTTCCGACAATGCGGCCTCGACCTCGATGGCATACACGTTGAAGCCGCCGGTTATGATCATGTCCTTCTTGCGATCGACAATGAACAGATAGCCATCTTCGTCGAGATAACCGAGATCTCCGGATTTCCAGAAGCCGTCTACGAACTCTGTGGCAGTGCCCTCCGGGTTTGCGTAGTAGCCTTTGACGGTACCCGGCGCGCGCAGCCAGATCTCGCCTGTCTGGCCGTTTGGCAGAGCCGCGCCCTGATCGTCGGCGATGACGATCTCCACGCCGGGCGCAACCCGACCCGCGGAGCCCAATCGCCGCCGGGCACCTTCGGTGGCGACATCATGATCCCGCTTGTTGAGCGCTGAGACATACGTCAGCGTCTCTGTTGCGCCGTATACCTGGATGAAGATCTTGCCGAACCTCTCGATCAGCCGTTCAACCGCGGCCGGCGCCATCGGTGCGGCGCCGTAGGTCAGGTTGCGCAGAGACGATAGGTCGTAAGTGCCGCTGCTGTTGAGATCGAGCAGACGATAAAGCAGCGTCGGCACCAGCAGTGAATGCGTGATGCGTTCGGACTGCACGACCTCGCACCAGGCAGTCAGGTCCGGGCTGTTCAGAGTGTAGGTCGCTCCACCGGTATAGAAGGCGTGCAGGAATGGTATGAGCCCGGCGTGGGAGAGCGGCGTCAGGGCGAGATAACGCGTCTGCTCGTTGAATTCGAAATCAGGCTGGATGTAGGCGCTGTCGCGCAGGCCCGCCCAGTTGTCCATTGTATACATGGCGCACTTGCCACGCCCGGTCGTCCCGCCGGTGAAGCGCAGCACCGGGACGTCCTGCTGCGTGTCGAGCTCTATGTCGTTGTCGGCATCCGAGGCGGCCTCGACCAGATCCCAGAAGCAGTGAACATCAGCCGGGAGTCCGGGTTCGCGATCCATCACCACGATCGAACAGCCGTGGTCTCGGAGCACGCTGTGATACGCGCCGAGCATTCTGGTCTCGATGAACACAGCCTTCGGCCTGATGTGCTGGATCTGCCAGGCATGCTCCTCGACGCTGTCGCGCATATTGCTGAAGGCGAACGTCGCTTCCTGCTTATAGATGGTCGGAAAGTGCAGCAGGCTCAGATTGTCGTTGTCGAGGATCAGCAATGCCGTATCGCCCCGGCGCAAATCGAGCGCGTCGTGTGCCATGTTGGCAATGCGATTGGTCAGGCGGTGGTACTCAGGGAATGTGTAGCGCCGCTGCCTCTCGACATTGACGATCGCAATATTGTTGCGATAGCGCAGTCCCATTGTTGCCATCACGCGGCCATAATTGGTCTTCATGGCGGTTCCCCCTAAGGACTAACCGGCACGGCGAGCGCATTGTCAGTGCGCTGGGGTCAGAAGGAAGGCATGCGCCGAGCCATCGAGCAAGCCTATGCCGACGATCTGGCCGGTTTGGTTGATGCCGAGCGCTTGCACAAGGTCCCAGTGGCTTTGCGCCTTGGACGATATCAGCGAATTCAGGTCGACCAGTCCCATGCCGTAATCGACAAAGGCGTCGGGCAGGCCGGTTGCCGCGGTTCGAGGGGTATCGGCCTGGCCGACGATCGTGCCGTCATCGTTGATGCTGCCGGCGATGCTGTTCATCCCGCCCAAGGTCCCGAGATCGTGCATCCGGGCGCCTCGCGCTGAGCTGTCATAGATGAATGCATGCTCGACGCCATTGGACAGCTGCGCGAATCCGCTGATGACTCCGCCATCGTTGATGTCGGTCGCGGAGCTGGAGGCGCCGCCCAGGGTGCCGATGCTCGCAACGTGACCATCTTCGAAGATCGCGGCGACAGAGTTGCCGGGCGACGGACCGGACCGACCTACCGCAGTACCGGCATTGTTGACGGCAAAGGCTTCACTGTAGTGGTCGGCCCGCGATGCTGTGCCAAGATCATGCAGCTTGCCGTCGTAGGCGACCGCATGGATATCGCCGCTGGCAGTTTGTGACGCACCCACCACCTCACCATCGTTGTTGATGGCGTTGGCGTGCGCGCTTGGCCCACCGAGGGTGCCAATATCCTTGGCCGCGCCGTGGTGGATCAGAAAGCCGTGCGGCTGGTTGTCGCTGCCTGCGTATATCCCGACGATGTCGCCACCGCGGTTGACGCCGGTCGGGATGACGACAGGCGAGCCAAAGACGTTCAGTTGCGTCAATTTGCCGGATGTGCCGTTCGCCGAATTAGGCGTCCATTCGAATGCTGCAGCGGTGCTCGAGGCGCCGATGACGACACCTTTGTCGCTCACCGCCGCGACGGCGCTGGCGATATCGCTGACAGCCGTTATGTCAGTGACAGTATAGGCTGGCTGAGCAGGGTGTCGGCCGAGAATTTCGGGGGCGCCCGCCTCGTTTGGGGCAAGTGTCGGCTCCTGAGGCACTATGAATGCTCCGTCGCAGGTTTCTGGCCGGAAATGACAAACCGTTGCCAAGCAACATTGCGTCCATCATTTGATGGATACGTGCCAATTCTGCTGAAGCCGACGGTCAAGATGCGACAGACGCGCTATATGAACTTTCCGTGATACAGGCCCTGGGCGGTCGAGGGGATATAGCATTCGTGGTGCAGCATTCCTTCGGCGCCCGAGCAGATCGATCACGCTCGCGGCCAATGATGAGTGATCGCTGGGGTGGGGGATGAAGGCTGACGGTCCAGGTTTGGTGCGGGCGCTCTATGACGCTGTGCTGGACGGCGCATTGTGGCCGAACACGCTCCAGACCTTCGCTGACCGGTTCAACTCGTCCCATGCCATACTGGCGGTGGGCTCCGCCGCTTCATGTGCGCCGGATGTCGTCTGGGCGGGGGTTGAGCGACCATTCCAGGAGCTTTACGCGCGCTCATTTGTCAATGGGAACAACACCATCCAGCTGGCGGCGCGGCGCGAATTCCAGGATGAACCGTATACCGACTGGATGGCATTGCCGGATGGCAGCTTCCAGCGCTCCGCATTCTTCCAGGACTGGTGCCGCCCGCAACAGATCCAAACGCTGCTGGGCGCCGAGGTGATCCATGACGCTCGCGGGATCGCCCTGCTCGGTCTTGGACGGCCGGAGCCATACGGTGATAGCGAGCTCTCAGTGTTTCGCAAGCTGATGCCGGACCTGCGCCGGATCATGGGACTGCGCCTTCGACTGTTCGATGTCGATCTGCAGCGGGCGCGATTGCGGGCTCTGCTGGATGCGGTCAGCACGCCGATCCTGCTGACCGACAGCGCCTGCTGCCTCCTGCATGCCAACCATCGAGCCGAGTACCTCCTCAGGGCCGGCGGTGTACTGCACATATCGCAGAACCGGCTGGCCGCACCGACCGAGCACGAGACTGACATGTTGCGCCGTGTCGTGCGGAGCGCCGGTGCCAACAACGGTGGAGCCAGCCTGAGGCTCGAGGCCGCGAACGGGACCCATGCCGGCGTCTCGGTTGTTCCCGTACATGCGGACCACGGTTGGGCAGAAGGCTCCGAGGTCTGCGTCGCCATTTTCGTGACCGGAAGCGCCGAATACGCTGCCGTGGAACCCTCCTTGTTGACCGCGCTGTATGGCTTGACACCCACCGAAGCTGCGGTCGCAGTCATGCTCGGCCGCGGCGTTGGTTTGTCCGCAACGGCCAGCGCACTCGGCATGAAGACCTCGACCGCTCG
>Ga0070712_100002901_pt1 | contig 10629 bp, 6 predicted proteins | sample LARL81metaG_FD_71396 | JGI IMG/M metagenome (GOLD analysis project Ga0070712, IMG submission 71396) | Corn, switchgrass and miscanthus rhizosphere microbial communities from Kellogg Biological Station, Michigan, USA - LAR L8-1 metaG | ecosystem: Host-associated > Plants > Roots > Rhizosphere ...
GCCGAATTTGTTTGATATCGCCATCAGGATCGTGCCGCGCGTACGGGATTGCAGGTTCTCCTCGGTGACGTCCGCAGATTGCCCCTGGAATGCAGGGGCGAGCGCCTCTTCGAGGCCGCGCACGGCGCTTTCGATCGGCACCACCTCGTATTGCACCCCGAGTGCCATGGCGACTTTGCCCGCGTCATCGAGGGATTGCGCGGAGGTGAAGCGATAAGGCAGCATGACGCAGCGCACCCGCTGCGCACCGAGCGCATCGACTGACAGCGCCGCGACCAGCGCGGAATCGATGCCGCCGGAGAGGCCGAGAACGACTCCTTTGAAGCCACTTTTATTCACATAGTCGCGCAGCCCCAGCATGCATGCGCGGTAGTCCGCCTTGTCACCCTGTTCCAGCGGGTGGATGGGGCCATCATTGCATCGCCATGTGTTCCCCGCGCGACGCCAATGCAAAGTCGTGACCATTTCGCGAAACGCCGGGAGCTGGAACGCCAGCGAACGATCGGCATGGAGGCCGAAGGACGCGCCATCGAACACGAGCTCATCCTGCCCGCCCACCTGATTGACATAAATGATGGGCAGGTCGCTCTCGGTGACGCGCGCAACCGCGATGTTGAGCCGCACCTCGTCCTTCTCGCGCCAATAAGGCGACCCGTTGGGCACCACCATCAACTCCGCCCCGGTCTCCGCAAGGCATTCCACGACCTCGGCGCCCCAGATATCCTCGCAGACCGGAATGCCCAGGCGGATGCCGCGAAAGTTGATCGGGCCCGGCAAAGGCCCCGGGACGAAGACGCGTTTCTCATCGAAGACGCCATAGTTGGGCAGATCGACCTTGAAGCGGAGCGCAGCGATTTCACCGTCGGCGAGCAAGCAGTAGCTGTTGTAGAGCTTGCCGGCCTCCACCCATGGGGTGCCGATCAATACGGCCGGACCGCCATCAGCTGTTTCACGCGCAAGCTCCTCGATGCGCGCCCGACAGTTCGCCTGCAGTGCAGGCTTGAGCACGAGGTCTTCAGGCGGATACCCCGAGAGAAAGAGCTCCGGGAGGGCAACCAGATCAGCGCCCTCCCGCGCGGCCTCTGCGCGCGCGCGCCGCGCCTTGTCGGCGTTTCCCGCAATGTCTCCTACGATCGGATTGAGCTGTGCGATCGCAATCGCCAGAGAGTCGGAAGGACGCGGGCTCATGCGCCTAGGTCTAGCGCGTCATCAGCGCGCACGCCAAGCTGCGATCAGGAGCCTTCTTGGCCTCCGCTGTCATGGTCCACGTAAAAGCGGACGATCCAGCGATCTATGAACGCAAGGCTTGGCATGGCCATTCAAATCAAGCCAATGCGCTCCGCGAGTGCGAGCAGCCAAACGACTCCGGCCAGGAGGAGCGCCAAGCCGACCGCTGCCGAGCCCATGTCCTTGACCCGGCGGATCTGGCCATCGCTCTCGCGCGACACGCGGTCGGCGAGCTTCTCGATCGCCGTGTTCAACAGCTCGACGATGAGCACGAGGAGCAGCGCACCGATGAGAATGAGCCGCTTCCAAGCATCCGCGGCAATGAGAAAAGCAAGCGGCAGGGCCGCGAGGAGTGCGACGAGCTCCTGGCGGAAAGCCGGCTCGCTGCGCGCCACATCACACAGGCCGTGCCACGTATTGATGCCGGCGCGGATCAGTCGGTCCATGCATGCCCTCCCACCATATCATGCCCCGGTTGGGCAGCTGTGGGCCGGGTCTCCCCTATTGAACATCAATGACGGGATATGGTCCGAATTTCAGGCTCAATTGCAAGAACATGCCGAAATTGTCGACCTTCCAGTCGACCGGCTGCGGAACAGCAGTTACTCCCACAGTGTGATCCTCGAAGTGAGTCAAACCTTGCGTCGTTTGCATGTGCCAATAGCGTCGACCAATCCCGACGCTCCATGGCTCCGTCACACGATAGGAGACGAAACCCTCGAACTGATAGCCCATCCCTCGCCGTCCTCCGGCACCGGCCCGGTGAAGTCGCGATCAGATTGTTCTCAGAGCCGGAAGATGCGCTCGGCGTTAATATGCGCCACCTTCTCCAAATCGTGCCGGGCGAGCGGCTGATCCTTTAGAAATTCCACCGCCGCCACATTCGATTCATACGGCCAGTCCACGGAAAAGAGGAGGTTGTCCACTCCCAGCGCCATCATCGTGCACAGAAAGGCTGGGCTGGAGAAATTGCCGCTGCAGGTCACAACCAGGTTCTCCGTCAAATACCCAGCCAGAGTCCTTTTGAGGCCACGGCGCGCCGTCGCGAGTTGGGTTTGGTTATTGATCCGGTGGAGCATGAAAGGCAGGCCCTCGCCGAGATGGCCCAGAATGATTGTCAGCTTGGGAAACGCGTCGAACACGCCGGCAAGAGCGAGCCGCAGGAAATGCACGCCGGTCTCGATGCCGAAACCCCAAGGCGCCAGCGCCAACTCCTCATAACCCGCAAAATAGGTCTGCATCACGGCCGGGTGCGGCTTGCTCGGATGCAGGTAGACCGGCACATCGAGCCCTTCGGCGCAGTCGAAAATGCACCAGAACTTCTTCTCATCCAGAAAACTGTCTCCGGCACGGCCATTGATCATCGCGCCCTTGAAGCCGAGCCTGCTGATCGCACGATCGAGCTCCCGCACTGCCGCCGGAGGGTCCGCCGTCGGCAGTGCGGCGAGGCCGGCGAAGCGATCGGGATGCGCTTTGGTTGCCGCGTAGAGACGGTCGTTGACCTCTCGCGCGGTGTCAATCGCCGCTGCGCCAGCGAGTGCCTGGCACCCGGGTTGATTGTGTGAAAGCACCTGCACGTCGATCCCGGCCGCGTCCATGGCCGCGAGGCGCCTCTCACCCAGATTGAGCAGCTCGGCTACCGTATCAATTCCGAGAAGCTTTTCGCGGTCATTGCCGCGATCCGCGCCGGGGGGAAGGTCTCGCTCTTCCCGGGGCAGGATGAAATGCTCCTCCAGTGCGATGATCTTCATTTCGATTTTGCGAGACGCAAGCTTGCCAGGAGATCTTGAAGGCGCCCAACCTACGTTGAGAGACCGCGGTTTGCCAACCGCCGCCCGCACCGATACATGATTCTGGTGACGCCGCAGGGTTGCGAGCTGTTATCGGACTATCTTGATACAGATGATCTGCTCGTCGTTAGGGCAGGTTAAGTCGGCTAAGCCGACTTGGCGGCGTAACCCGCCCGACTAACATCACTGCGGCTGCATGTCCGCATGCGGCGGCAGATAATCCGGCCGGTAGATCGAGTTTGCGTCGAGCGCGGGTAGATTGAACGTCTTGGCGACCATGTCGATGGTCTGCTGCATACGAGCGGGCTCGACATTGCCCAGGCCCATACGCCGCACACGGTCAGTGAGAATGGCATTCTTGAGGACGACCTCAAGGCGGGCGCGCTCGACTTTCTCGTCGATCAAAGGATCGCGTTTCTTGATTGCGGCAATCGCATTGTCGGGATGGGCAATAGCAATCTTCCAGGCTTCTACAACTGTCTTGACCACCTTCTTGATCGTCTCAGGATTCTTATCTGCGAATTCCGGCGTGGTCAGGAGACAGTGGCCGTAGAGCGCCACCCCGAAATCGGAAAACCGCATGATATTGAGATCGCGATCGGCAACGCCGAGATGTTCGATTCCCGGGACATCGGTGATGAGCGCGGTGGTGGCATCCGCCTGCCCTTGGACCAGCAGCATCTCGCGCAGTTGCGGCGTGACGTCGATCCAGTTCACTGCAGCGGGATCGAGACCGTTCGTCACCGCAAGGAGCGGGAACATCACGCGGGTCGATGAGGCGGGCGGGGAAGCCACGCGTTTACCGGCAAGGTCGGTCGGTTTGCTGATGTTCGCCTTTTTCAAGGACAACACCACCATCGGCGCCACATCATAGATCTGCAAAACACTGATGAGCTTGGCTTTGTCCTGGCGACCGTCGAACTGGATCAATGCGCCGATATCGGCAAAGGCCATGTCATAAGCGCCGCTCGCCACTTTGGTAATGGCATCCGCCGACCCATAGCCGCGATCCACCTGTACGTTCACGCCCGCCCGGGCAAAGTGGCCTGCTTCGCTCGCCAGCACGAAGGGCGATTGCTGGCCCTGGATGGTAAAATCGAGCGTGAGCTTGACCGTAGGCGTCTGCGCTGCGACCGGCACGGCGAGGAATGAAAGAAAAAGCCCCGCCACAGCAAATCGCGTAATTGATGTGATCATTCGATCTCCTTTTTCTGACCGCCGCGCGATTCTAGAACGCTCCGATGAATTCGCACATCCTCGGCCGTCATGGCCTGGCTTAGCTCGGCCATCCACGCCTTAGCTGGGCTGCAGACGTGGATGCCCGCGCCAGCGCGGGCATGACGATGGAGTGATCCCCGATTCGCTCAATTGTAACGTACTCTACCGCGTCGCAATGTCGCGCACGAGATCCAGGGCGAGCTTGCGCTCTTCGCGGTCCGCGGACACCTCGATGATGGCCTCGTCAAGCCCGACGGCGAGATACTCTTCCAGCCGAGCGCGGCATTGTGTCGGGGTGCCTGCGACCCCAAAGACATCCGCCGCTTCGATCGGCAAGAGCCGCACCGCGGCGTCAAAATCGTGCCGTGCATGAGCGGTAATAATGGCCTGATGGTCGATCTCAAGATTCGATGATCCGATATTATCCGCATGACCTCTGCTGCGGAACAGGAACGCAAGCTTGCGCAGCATGGCGGCCTTGGCCGCAGCGCCGTCGCGGGACACGATGCAGTTGATGAACGAGCATGTGCGCACTGCGGCAGGATTGCACGCCTTGTTATCAAGGGCGATCTGCACCTGTTCGAGGCACTGTCTGGTCGAAGCAATCGTGAGCCCCGCTGAGAGCAGGGCTCCATCGGCAATTTCGCCTGCGAGCTTGAGCATCTGCGGGCCGGTCGAGGCGACGTAAATTGGAAATTGCCGTCCCTGATCGAACGCCATCTTCGCGCCGCGCAGGTGGTGCAGCTCCCCTTCGAAGCTGACGGGGCCGCCGCGCCACAGCGCGCGCAATGCCTCCACGTATTCGCGCATGATACGAATCGGTTTTTTGGGATCGATACCGGACTCGGCCAGGTTGAGAATATTGCCGACCGACACCGCGAGGATCACCCGTCCCGGCGCGAGCTCGCCCAGGGTGGAGATCGCCATCGCCACTGGGAGAGGCGGCCACAAATAGGGGCTGATCGCCGTCGGCACGAGGGTCGCGCGCGTGGTGACGCTTGCAGCTGCGGTCGCCCAGACCATGGCCTCGCGGTAGCCCATGTGCTGCGCAAACCAGAGACTCGAAGCGCCGGCCAGCTCGGCTTCCCGGCACACTTCCAGCATCTCGGCCGTGGACGAGAAGCCATCGAAAAACACGCCTATGGTCATCGCAGTACCTTAGCGCATGCTCTTTAATACCGTCATGCGCCGTGTTGGGCCTCAAACGCCCTCGTCCACGAGGCGCAGCAGCTCAGATGCCGATTTGCCGGCAAGCCCGAGTTTCTCCAACGTGAGACCTTCACGCGAATAGTCGATGCCGAGCGCCAGAGCCGCGAGCTGGACGAGGGCAGCAGCCGACGGCCATGTGCTCGGCATCGACCGCCGCGGTTACGCGCGCGACGGCGTCGGTGAATCCCTCACGGTAGAACAGGAAATCGCCCCCGGTGTGATGGATCCATCCCGCGTTCATGATCATGCCCGGAGGGTGGAATATCGCATTGATGTTCGAGAGCCCTGTCTCCAGCACGCTGCTGGCCTGCTCGATCTCCGGATAAAGCGGCTTGAGCAATGCAAACAGGCGAGCCGCCTCCTTGCCGGGGAGCGTCGCGAAACGCAATCGCTTGGTATAACTATAGATGTTGACGACGCCCGCCCCCTCCATGCCCGTGATGTAGGTCAATGTGACCGTCTCACAGCTGCGCACCGGACCACGATATCCCCCATTGCGCAGCTCGTGCAGGAAGTGAAGCCCGCCGCCGGTATGCCCCGGATTGATGAAAATGGACTGGCTTCCATCGAGAAGGGACGCCAGCGCGCGGGCGTAGTGTGCATGCGCCACGCCTGGGACCACGAGCATGATCAGATCGGCGCCACGAACGGCTTGTGCGAGGTCGGTCGTTATGAGATCGATGGGGACGAGGCCTTGGACAATGCCTCGCGCCTCTATGCCGCCTTGCGCGCGCAGCGGGCGGAGACGCTCGGGGTTGCGCGCATGCAGACGCACGCAATAACCGCGCCGGCCGAGATCAGCGGCGGCCGCGCATCCCCCGTGTCCCGCCCCGAGAACCGCCACCGAACGCGCCGTCATTGGTTGGACCTCTCGTAAGGTGGGCAAACGCGCGCTCTTTGCGCGCCGTGCCCACGTATTCAAAGGCGCAATCGTGCACGCGTGGGCACGACGCGCGAATTTTTGTGCGAGTGCAGTTACGGCATGGGCGCGCCTTTGCCCACGACACCTGTCTTGCCGCGCTACGCTCGCTGGCCGGCACGCTCGGAGCCATTGAGCCGATCCCAGGTGTCGCGTAGGTTCTCGTTTGACCCCCCGAGGAGCCGTGTGCGGGCGGCTCAGGACGTTCTGAATGTCTTACGCCCTCGACACCGATGTAAGAGACCAGCTGGCGCAAGCACAGCGGGAGCTCGCGGAGGCTCGGGAGCTGCAGGCGGCGAGCGCGGATGTTCTCCGCGCAATCTCGAGCTCACCGACGGACATCCAGCCGGTCTTTGATGCCATCGCCGAAAGAGCGGTGCGGCTGTGCCATGGCCAATTCTCGTTCGTGGTGCGCTTCGATAAAGAGATCCTCCGTTTTGGTGCGAGTCATGGTCTTACGCCGCAGGGGCTGGAGGTCTTCGCGCGGGGTTTTCCAAGACAGGCTGACGAGGAGACGGCTGCGGGACGCGCAATCATGCGCCGCGCCACAGTGCATATTCCGGATGTGCTGGTCGATGCCGGCTACGGCGGATTTGGTCTCGCTCTCGCCGAGGCGGTGAGTTATCGCAGCATACTGGCCGTGCCGATGCTGCGTGACGGGAATGCGATTGGAGCAATCGCCGTTGCCCGTGAGCAGATCGGACCATTCCCCGGCCCCCACATAGGATTGCTGCAGACATTCGCTGACCAGGCGGTGATCGCAATCGAGAACGTGCGCCTCTTCGATGCCGAGCAGCAGCGCACGCGCGAGCTGTCCGAGGCACTGGACCAGCAGACCGCGACCTCCGAGGTGCTGCAGGTCATCAGCCGCTCGGCTTTCGATCTTCAGACGGTGCTCGACACTCTTGTAGCTTCCGCTGCACGCTTGTGCGGCACAAAACACTGCATGATCTTTCGCCACGAGGACGGATTCTTGCGGGCAGCGGCCGCCCACAACACGCCGCCCGAACTCCTGGCACTCTGGGAGCGCACTCCCATTCCCGCCGGGCGCGGTACGGCGACCGCGCGTGCCTTGCTGGAGCGCCGCCCGGTCCACATTCCGGATGTTCTACGCGATCCCGAATACGACTTCCATGAGGCACAGCGGGTCGGAGGTTACCGCACCGTGCTCGCCGTTCCGTTGCTCCGCGACGGGACTCCGCTTGGCACCATGGTGCTGTGGAAGACCGAAGTCGAACCGTTTACGCACAAGCAAATCGAATTAGTGACCACCTTTGCCGATCAGGCGGTGATCGCAATCGAGAACGTACGTCTCTTCGATGCCGAGCAGCAGCGCACGCACGAGCTCACCGCATCCTTGCAGCAGCAGACCGCCACCGCCGACGTGCTCAAGGTGATCAGTCGCTCGGCATTCGATCTGGAGACCGTTCTCAACACGCTGGTCGAATCGGCGGCACGGCTGTGCGATGCATACGATGCAGTGATACTCCTCCGAGAAGGGGGGTCACTGGTATTCGGCGCGCATCACGGCCCAATCCCGATTGATTTCGTGAAGCACCCACTCACCCGAGCTTGGACGGCCGGGCGGGCGATCCTGGATCGGACTGCTGTCCATGTGCACGACCTTGCTGCCGCGGTCGATGAGTTTCCGGAGGGTCACGCGCTTGCGCTACGCATGGGCCACCGGACAATCCTGTCTGTTCCTCTGCTGCGAGAAGAAGAGGCGATCGGCTCGCTTTCTATCCGTCGTACCGAGGTGCGGCCATTCACGCAGCGTCAAGTCGAGTTGGTCACGACGTTTGCCGACCAGGCGGTGATCGCGATCGAGAACGTACGCCTCTTCGACGAAGTGCAGGCGCGAACGCGCGAGGTTACCGAGGCGCTGGAGCAGCAGACGGCGACGTCCGAAGTGCTGAAGGTGATATCGAGTTCTCCCGGCGAGCTAAAACCGGTGTTCGAGAAACTACTGGCGAACGCGACCCGCCTCTGCGAGGCCAACTTCGGCGTACTCCACCTGTACGAGCACGAAGCGTTCCCTGTGGTTGCAATGCAAGGCGCTCCGCCGGCATTTGCTGAAATGCATCGGGATGAGCCACCGTTGCGACCCGACCCGGAACACCCTCTTGGCCGCCTGGCCAGAACAAAAGCCATCATCCATATAGCTGATTCGCTGGCGGAGCCCCCTTCGGTGCGTGGGCGCCTGCATCGGCTAGCGGGTGCCAGAACCATCCTCAACGTACCGATGCTCAGGGAGAACGAATTGGTTGGGGCGATAGTGATCTATCGCCGGGAGGTGCGACCATTCGGAGACAAGCAAATAGAGCTGGTCAAGAACTTCGCCGCTCAGGCCGTCATCGCCATCGAGAACACGCGGCTCCTCAGCGAGCTGCGCGAATCCTTGCAGCAGCAGACCGCCACGGCCGACGTCCTCAAGGTCATCAGCCGCTCAGCGTTTGAGCTGTCAACCGTGTTGCATACGCTGGTCGAATCGGCGGCGCGTCTTTGTGATGCAGACATGGCCGGTATTCTCCAGCCGAAGGGCGACGTTCTGCAGTTTGCCGCCAGCTACGGCTTTTCCTCCGAGTACCGGGCGTACATGGAGAATCATCCGCTTCCTTCGGGTCGAGCCACCATCGCCGGTCACGCCGTTCTGGAGGGCAGAACAATTCACGTTCCCGATGTGCTGGTGGATCCGGAATACCAATTGAGCGGTGAGATCGCGAAAATCGGTGAATTTCGTACGATGCTTGGCGTCCCGCTGATACGGGAGGGAATGCCCATTGGCGCCATGGCTTTGCAGCGAAACACAGTGCGGCCATTCACCGATAAACAGATCGAGCTGGTGACCACCTTCGCCGATCAGGCGGTGATCGCGATCGAGAATGTGCGTTTGTTCGAAGCCGAGCAACAGCGCACGCGCGAGCTCTCCGAATCGCTGGAGCAGCAGACTGCAACCTCGCAGGTGCTGCACGTGATTTCGAGCTCGCAAGGCGAATTGCAACCGGTCTTTGATGCCATACTCGGGAACGCGACGCAGCTATGCGAAGCCAATTACGGTATTCTATGGCTGTGCGAAGGAGACCAATTCCGGAGCGGCGCGTTCTACGGCGCTCTGCCTCCTGGTTACACCGAGCGATGGCGGCAAGGAGCCTTGCTCCATCTCGATCCCGATGTCCCCTCGGTTCGCGCCATCAAGACCCGACAGCCTGTCCAGGTTTCAGACTTTGCGAAGAGTAGAGCCTACCTCGCCCGTGATCCTGTAGCGGTCGACGGCGTGGAAATCGCGGGCATCCGTACATTAGTTGCCGTGCCGATGCTTAGGGAGAAGGAGGCGATCGGTAGCATTGCAATCTATTGTACTGAAGTGCGACCATTCACAGAAAAACAGATCGAGCTGGTCAAGAACTTCGCCAGCCAGGCGGTCATTGCCATCGAGAACACGCGGCTCCTCAGCGAGCTGCGCGAATCCTTGCAGCAGCAGACGGCTACCGCCGATGTGCTCAAGGTCATCAGCCGGTCGACCTTCGATCTGCAGACCGTGCTCGATACGCTGGTCGAGTCGGCGGCTCACCTTTGCGAGGCGGACTTGGCCTCGATGAACAGGCAAGTGGGCGACGCCTTCCGCATGGTTGCGAGCTACGGCTATTCCCGCGAATTCGCGCAATTCATGGACACCCATCCGCTCGAATTGGGAAGGGGCACAGTGGCCGGACGGACGGTTGCCGAAGGCACAATCGTCCACATTCCTGATGTGGTCGAGGACCCGGAATACAGGTTTGTGGAGGGTGCCACCGTCGGTGGCCTCCGCACCATGCTCGGCGTTCCGCTGCTGCGGGAGGGAATGCCGATCGGCGTGATCGTTCTGTCGCGCAAACGCGTGGCCCCTTTTACCGACAAGCAGATCGAGCTGGTCAGCACGTTTTCCGACCAGGCGGTGATCGCGATCGAGAATGCGCGGCTGTTCGAAGCGGAGCAACAGCGCACCCGCGAGCTCTCCGAGGCGCTGGAGCAGCAGACCGCAGCCTCTGAAGTGCTGCAGGTCATCAGCAGCTCGCCCGGGGACCTCGCACCGGTATTCGACGCCATGCTGGAGAATGCAACCAGGCTCTGCGAGGCTAAATTCGGCGTGCTGTTTCGATCCGAAGGGGATGCACTCCGCGCGGTTGCGCTGCATGGCGCTCCCCAGCCGTATGCCGAGGAACGGCAACGCGTGCCGGTGATCCGCCCTGATCCCACATCGATGCTCGGACGTGCCCTCTCAACGAA
>Ga0070712_100002908_pt1 | contig 10615 bp, 11 predicted proteins | sample LARL81metaG_FD_71396 | JGI IMG/M metagenome (GOLD analysis project Ga0070712, IMG submission 71396) | Corn, switchgrass and miscanthus rhizosphere microbial communities from Kellogg Biological Station, Michigan, USA - LAR L8-1 metaG | ecosystem: Host-associated > Plants > Roots > Rhizosphere ...
GCAACCGCGACGAACAAGGTCCTATTGCTTGAGATGGCCCAAGGATCAAATTTGCCGAGCAGTTGAAGAGCACTACCGCGGTCTCCCGCCGCTTCCGCCTGCAATCGGATTACACCGGCATCTCGTGGGCTTGGCCTTCTCGGTCGCGGCGGCGAGAAGAAATTGAATGTCGGTTCCGGTCGAAACCATGCGCGCGCCCATCGCGACGAACTCGGCGGTGAGCTTCGGGCGCGCCGACAGGCCACCAACGCCGACATGCTTGCCGTGCTTGCGGCAGGCCGCGATGGTGCGCTCATAGGCGTCGCGCACCTTCGGATGCTCGTACTGGCCGGCAAGCCCCAGGCTCGCCAGCATGTCGTTGACCCCGATTAGCACCATGTCGACCCCTTCGACCGCGGCGATGTCGTTGGCCTTGTTGACTGCATCGGCGGATTCGAACTGCACGATCACCATGGTTGCGTCGTTGATCGCCGCATTGGCTTCCGGGATCGGAAACGAGCGGTACTGCAAATGGGGCAGAACGCCGGCGGCACCGCGCTCGCCGAGCGGTGAAAACTTCGCCGCCTTGACGACGGCGCGCGCTTCTTCGGCCGAGCGGATGTGTGGCGCAATGACGCCGAGCGCGCCGCCGTCGAGCACGCGCGAAATATATTCGGACGTATTGCTGGGCACGCGAACCATGGGGGTGATCCCGGCGCTTAGTGCTGCTAGACAGATTTGTCCGGCGATATCGAGCGAAAAGCTCGAATGCTCGATGTCGATATAGAACATGTCGAAGCCGGCGGTTTTGGCGATCTGCGCGATCTCGATGCCGCGCACCAAGCGCACCGTCATCGAGGCCACGATCTCGTTGCGCGCCAGCTTCTCCTTCACAGCGTTACGAACGATTTCTTTTGCCTGCATAATTCACTCGCATGGTTTTTTAACGCTATCGCTGCGCGTGTGGCGTCGATGGCCGAGGATGGAACTAAGTTCAAGCGCGCCAACGCCAATTCCCCGTTTTCCCGATACGCCCGAATGGAAGCCGTAGAAAGATCGATCTTCATGGAGAAGCCCGTCCTATCGGTATGTTTGCTGTCTTAGGTCGAGAGGTACGTTCAGGGGGGAGGTCTGTCGCTTCACTGTCCGCTGATATGAGCCCGACGTTACTCATGCAGCGAGGGGCTCACAAGCCGCGCAAGTTGGTCTATTAGCGCCGCAGGCCATCGCCGCCGAGAACGGCGCAACATCCCAGCAGCTTATGGCGATCTTCGGTTGGTCATCGCTGAAGATGGCAGAGCTTTACGCGCGTGCCGCCGATCAAAAGCGACTTGCTGGAAGCGCCATGCACATGCTCGAAGCGAAAGAATAAAACGGCACAGAATCGTGTCCCACCCAAGCGCCGAGTGGGACTTTTTCCGAAAAAAGCTAAGGTAGATCAATTACAAATTTAGGGGATGGTGCCCGTGGAGGGAATCGAACCCCCACTCCTTGCGGAACACGATTTTGAGTCGTGCGCGTCTACCAATTCCGCCACACGGGCATAGTATATCTATAGCTTCGAGCTCCACTCACCGCAAAATCAAAATTCAACGTCTGCGTCGTTCAATTGCATCAGCATCCCGCAATGCCTCCTTCGTCCCCGAGCATCATCGCATCGCGCCCGATCCTTGCCGCCGCCACCGCAATTGCGGTCGTGGGCGCCGCGACCATTCTCGGAGCGTGGTTCTTCCAGTACGCGCTGGGGCTCAACCCCTGCCCGCTCTGCCTGGAGCAGCGCTATGCCTATTACTTTGCCGTGCCGCTCGCGGTCATGGTCGGACTCGGCGATCAAGCCGGCGGCTCGCGCAAGGTGCTCATGCTTGCGCTCGCCGTGATTGCGGCCGGAATGCTCTGGAACACCGGTCTCGGCATCTATCATTCCGGGGTGGAATGGGGATGGTGGCGAGGGCCGCAGGAATGCTCGGGCAATCCCGGCGATCTCGGTTCCGCCCGCGATCTCGCGGCGAGGCTGCAATCGATAAACGTCGTGCGCTGCGACCAGGCGGCCTGGCGCTTCCTCGGCCTCTCATTGGCGGGCTACAACGCGCTGATCTCGTTTGTGCTCGCGCTCATTGCGGGATGGGGCGCGTGGAGGGAGTGGCGCTCTCGATCGCGCAGCGCGGTGGACTGACACGCTCCCGCTCAGCCCTTGACCGCGCCGGCAGTGAGCCCGTGGATCAAATGGCGCTGCAGAAACACGAACAGCACCGCGACCGGCACCGTGCTCATGATGACGCCGGCCGATAGCGGCCCCCACTGCACCTCATACTGCCCCACCATGTAAAGAAGGCCGGCTGAAAGGGTGCGCATGTCGGTTTCCGTGGTAAACGAGATCGCGAACAGGAGCTCGCTCCAGGACACGACGAAAGCGAAAATGGCGGTCGCAGCGATTCCGGGCGCGGCGAGCGGCAACACCACGCGGCAGAGCGCGCTGAAATGGTTGCAGCCGTCGATCATCGCGCTCTCTTCGAGGTCGCGCGGAATCGAGCTGAAGTACCCCACCATCATCCAGACCGTGAACGGCACCGTGAAGGAGAAATTCGAGTAGATCAGCGCCTGGTAGGTGTCGATCAGGCCGAGCGCACGCCATTGCGTCAGCAAGGGTGCGATCAGCAGAACGCTCGGAAACATCTGGGTGGCCAGAAAGATCAGCAGCAGTGCGTCGCGCCCGGCAAAACGGAAGCGCGCGATGGCGTAGCCGGCGAGCACGGAGACCGCCGTGGTAGCGACCATGGTGACCGAGCACACCCACAGGCTGTTGAGGAAGAAGCGGCTGAACGGCGTAACCGGGGAGGTCCAGGCGTCTACGTAATTCTCGAAGGTGGGGTGCTGGGGCAGGTATTGCAGCGGCGTCGCGTAGAGCTCCTCCCGGCTCTTCAACGACGTGAGCAGCATCCAGATGAATGGGCCCAGGGCAAAAGCGGTCAGCGTCGCGAGGCCGGACCAGAGAACCGGACCGCGCAACAGCCTGTCCGCAAGATCTGCGGGGGCGCGCCGACGCATCATCCGACCTCCTCGACGCCGCGGGTCAGCCGAAGATAGGCCGCGGTGAATGCCAGCATGACGAGGAGCAGGACCACCGAGAGCGCGGCGGCATAGCCGAAGTCGAGATTCGCATAGGCCTGCAGGAGCGTATAGGTCGAAGTGATCTGCGTGGCATTGGCCGGGCCCCCGCTTGTCATGACGAAGATCAGGTCGGCGTAGTTGAAGGTCCAGATGATGCGCGTCGCGGTCGCGACGACGATGATGGGCCGCAGCAGCGGCAGGGTGATGTGTCGAAAGCGGGCCAGAACGCCGGCGCCATCAACGTGCGCCGCCTCGTAGAGCTCGCCCGGTATCGCCTGCAGCCCAGCGAGCAACATGATGGCGAAGAACGGAATGCCGCGCCAGACATTGGTGAAGACGACCGCCGCCATGGCGAGGTCCGGGCTCGACAGCCAGGCGATGCGATCGTGCAGCCAGCCGGCCTTGATCAACAGGTCATTGATCACGCCGTAATTCGGCTGATAGAGCCACTCCCAGATGAGTCCCACGACCACGCCGGGGATGATCCAGGGGAGAAGTGCGAGCATCCGCACGACGGCGCGACCCGTGAAAGCCTGGTGCAGCAGCAGCGCCGCTGCAAATCCGGCCACGAACTGCAAGACGACCGAACCGAACACCCAGACGAACGAGTTCCACAGCGTCAACCAGAACACGGCATCCTGAGCGAGGCGTACGTAGTTGCCCAGACCGATGAAGCGATAGTCCTGCGGCTTGTACAGGACATCGTTATAGAGACTCATTTTCATGGCCATTCCGATGGGGACGACCACCGTGGCAAGCATGCACAGCGCGGCCGGCAGCAGATAGGAATAGCCCACCATCAGTTGACGCACCCGCCAGCTGATCAGCGGACGGGGGCGGCGAGCTGCCAGCGGGACCGGGACCGCGGTCATCGTTCCGCTGCGGTGTTCAAGTCATTTCCTTCTTGAGAACCTCGGCGAAGCGGTCGAGACATTGCTGCGCCGATATCTTTCCCACGATGGCCTGTTGAATGAGCGGCACGCCATCGGAGTCGATCCTGCCGCCCCACCCCGGGTAGACGAGGTACGGGCTGACGATCGCGAACGGGAACGATGCGACGAAGCCGCTCAGCGCCGGATCGTCTGCAAACTCCGGCTTCGAGAGGATGGACTTGCGGGGTGGCAGCAGCCCCAGCGTCTTGCAATACATCAGGCAGGGCTCGTCATCGAGCATGAAGCTCATGAATTGCCACGCGCCCTCCTTGTTGCGGCTGCCCTTGAACGCGGTGAGCGTCTCGGAGAAATAAAAGGTCGCGCGCTTCTTCGCCGGACCGAGCGGCAGCGGCACCGTAGCAAAGTTGGCAGCGCCTATGTTCTTCTTCTGCTGGCCAACCGAGCCCGAATTGTGCTGGTACATGCTGGTGACGCCGCGTCCGAATGTCTCGACGATCTCGACGAAGCCATCGGTTGCAGCGCTTGGCGGTGTGACCTTGTGCTTGAGCGCAAGGTCGAGATACCAGGCCAGCGCCTCGACCGCCTCTTTCGAGTTGATCGCCAACTTGCCGTTGTTTAGGACCTCCGCGCCATTGGCGTACGCAAATTCGCTCGGATAGAGCACCGCCCAGGTGCCCCCGCCGCGCATGCCGTAGCCGTACTGATTCATATCCGGCTTGGTGAAGGCCTTGGCGATGGTGAGGAAATCGTCCCACGTCCAGTCGGGGGTGGGCGCCTTGAGGCCAATCTCTTTGAGACGATCGGTCCGATAGAAAATCGCATCGAGCGTGAGCGCCAACGGCAGCGAGACGATCTGATTGCCGACCGTCACGGTCTGCCAGGCGGTGTCCTGGACATCCTGCTGGTGCTTCCATGCCTTGGCGCGGCTCGTGAGGTCCTCCACTGCGCCCATGGCCTGGAACTGGCCCAGCCAGTTGTCCCACACCTGGCAGACGTCGGGCGGGCTGCCCGCGCTGATCGCGCTGATCAGCTTCTGGCGCGCCTGCGCCTGCGGGACGAACTCGACCTTGACCTCGAAATCCTTTTGCGACTGGTTGAAGCGCTGCACCAACGAGGTGACGAGGGTGATTCGTGTCGGCTCGGGCACGCTGAACTGAAAGCGCACCGGCTCCGCACCCCAGGCCTTGCGCGGCGAGATGAGGGGCGCCTCCCACCACGCGAGATCCGTTGCGGCGATGACGCCCGACCCGACGAGTGCATGCAGAAACTTGCGCCGGGACAGCAACCACCGTTCATGCATTTCATCCTCCCATTGGCCAGCCTCTCCGGCAATTTCTGCGCGATCATCTCACAACGCGTCAGGCAGCAAAAGCGGTCCGCAGACGATGCGCGGTATCGCCTCTTGTTCCGCCTGGAGCGGGTCCAGCCGATTGATGCATACGGGTGCGTGGTGTAGCTCATCTTCCGGTTCGATCCGGGGGTGTTGCAGTAAGCCGAGGAAGCTTCATGGCCCGGAATAGTCGCCGCCAATTCCTGACGCTAGCTTTCGCCGCGATCGTGGCGCCTGCGCTGGGGCGCCGGGCCTTGGCCGACGCATGGCCTAAGGACAAGATCATTCGGGCCGTCGTGCCCTTCGCTGCCGGCAGCACCATCGATATCATCGCCCGCATCGTGCTCGATCCACTCTCGACCCAGCTCGGCCAGACCATCGTGGTGGAGAACCGAGGCGGTGCCGGGGGCGCCATTGGCTCCGCTGCTGTCGCCAAATCCGAGCCGGACGGCTACACGCTATTGATCAACGCTTCGGCGCATTCCGCCGCACCCGCCGTCTATCCAAATCTTACTTACGATCCTTCCAAGGATTTTGCCGGCGTCGCCGTCTTTGGCGTGGTGCCGAACGTGCTCCTGCTGGCGCCGTCCAAAGACATCAAGACGGTCAGAGAGCTGGTCGAGCGTGCGAGAGGCGGAGCAATGACCTTCGCGTCCGCCGGCGTGGGCAGCGCCACCCACTGGGCGGCCGAGCGCTTTCTGCTCTCGGCCCGCGTCAAGGCGACGCACGTCCCGTTCAGCGGTGGACCGGCGGCGCTCACCGAAGTGATGAGCGGCCGCGTTGACTTTTGTTTCATCGGCATCTCATCGGCAATGTCCTTTATCGCGGACGGCCGCCTGCTGCCGCTCGCGGTGAGCACGCTGAAACGTTCACCCGCCCTGCCGAACGTGCCGACCACGGTCGAGCTTGGCTATCCCGACTCCTATTACAGCTTCTGGAACGGGATGTTGGTGCCGGCGAAAACCCCGCGACCCATCATCGACCGATTGAGCGCCGAGGTGCAGAAAGCGCTGGCGCTCCCCGCGGTACAGACAAAGCTCGCCCCACAGGGGGTCGAACCGATGCCGCTTGCCCCGCAGGAGTTCGATGCCCTGATCGCGAAGGAGATCGTCTCCAACATCGATCTTGCCAGAGCGGCGGGGCTGAAGTTCTAGCTACAGAATGAACCGGCTCAGGTCGGCATTCTTGGCGAGATCGCCGATGTGCTTCTGCACATAGGCAGCGTCGATCTCGACGGTCTCGCCCGAACGATCGGGGGCCGCGAACGAGACTTCATCGAGCACGCGCTCCATTACGGTCTGCAGACGCCGCGCGCCGATATTTTCCACGCTCGAGTTGACCGCGACCGCCACGTCGGCGATCGCATCGATCGCATCCGGCTTGAAGTCGAGCGTGACACCTTCGGTGCCGATCAGCGCCACGTATTGCTTGATGAGCGAGACCTCTGTCTCGGTGAGAATACGCCTGAAATCATCGCGGGTGAGCGGCCGCAGCTCGACCCGGATGGGCAGGCGGCCCTGCAGTTCCGGCAGAAGATCGGAAGGCTTCGAGAGATGAAAAGCCCCGGAAGCTATGAACAGGACATGATCGGTCCTCACCGCACCATGCTTGGTCGAGACCGTGGTGCCTTCAATCAACGGCAGGAGATCGCGCTGCACGCCCTCGCGCGAGACGTCGGCGCCCATGCGCCCCTCGCGCCCGGCGATCTTGTCGATCTCGTCGAGAAATACGATGCCGTTCTGCTCGACCGCATGAATCGCCTCCTGCACCAGCTGATCGTTGTCGAGCAGCTTGTCGGATTCCTCGTTGATCAGAATGTCATGGGATTCCGCCACCGTGAGCCGTCGGGTCTTTGTGCGGCCTCCGCCGCCGAGCTTGCTGAAGATGTCCCCGATCGAGATCGCGCCCATTTGGGCGCCGGGCATCCCCGGAATCTCGAATAGCGGCATGCCGCCCCCGCCCGCCTGCATCTCGATCTCGATCTCCTTGTCGTTGAGCTCGCCTGCACGCAGCTTGCGCCGGAACACGTCCTTGGTCGACGCGCTCGCATTCTCGCCCACGAGCGCGTTGACCACGCGCTCTTCGGCCGCGAGCTGGGCGCGCGCATGCACGTCCTTGCGCTTGCGTTCCCGCGTCTGAACGATGGCGATTTCGACGAGATCGCGCACGATCTGCTCGACGTCCCGGCCGACATACCCGACCTCGGTGAATTTGGTCGCTTCCACCTTGAGGAAGGGCGCGCCCGCGAGCCTGGCCAAGCGGCGTGAAATCTCGGTCTTGCCTACGCCGGTAGGCCCGATCATGAGGATGTTCTTCGGCAGCACTTCCTCGCGCAGCTTTTCATCGAGCTGCAGCCGCCGCCAACGGTTGCGCAACGCGACCGCCACGGCGCGCTTGGCATCGGACTGTCCGATTATGAAGCGATCGAGCTCGGACACGATTTCGCGCGGGGAAAACTCGGTCATGGATAGCTCAAAGCTTCTCCAGAGTGATGTTGCGATTGGTGTAGACGCAAATATCGGCGGCAATGTCCATGGCTTTGCGCACGATCGCCTCTGCGTCGAGCGGCCCATCGAGCAAAGCCCGCGCCGCCGACAGGGCGTAATTGCCGCCCGACCCTATTCCCATGACGCCGCCCTCCGGCTCGAGGACGTCGCCCGTGCCGGTGAGAATAAGCGACACCTGGGCATCCGCCACGATCATCATGGCTTCCAGCCGGCGCAAATAGCGATCGGTACGCCAGTCCTTGGCGAGCTCGACCGCGGCGCGGGTGAGCTGCCCGGGATATTGCTCGAGCTTGGCCTCGAGCCGCTCGAACAAGGTGAAAGCATCGGCAGTAGCGCCGGCGAAGCCGCCGATCACATCACCCTTGCCGAGGCGGCGGACCTTCTTGGCATTTGCCTTGACCACGGTTTGCCCAATCGAGACCTGGCCGTCGCCGCCGATTACCACACTGCCCTGCTTGCGGACGGTGAGGATGGTGGTGCCGTGCCAGTGATCGGGAGAAGAAGGTTGCATGCGCGGTCCGGTGCCTACGAGGGCATGTAGGCATTGCGCCGCGAAGGTGCAATTTGGCGGCGAGCGCGAGTGGCGATCCGCGGACGCCCCTGATAAAAGGCGCATTTCCAGCGGAGAGAGCATGCGCAAAGGTTTGATCAAGCGCGCGACCAAGGAGACCGAGGTGGAGGTCGAGCTCGATCTCGACGGCCGCGGCTCATCCAGCATCTCGACCGGCATCGGTTTCCTCGATCACATGCTCGAATTGCTGGCGCGGCATTCCCGCATGGACCTCGCAGTGCGGGCAAAGGGCGACCTTCACGTGGATCATCATCACACGACCGAAGATGTCGGCATCGCGTTCGGCCAGGCGGTCAAGCAGGCACTCGGCGACATGAAGGGCATCACCCGGTATGCCGACGTGCACGTGCCCATGGACGAGACCCTCACGCGTGTCGCCCTCGACATATCCGGCCGGCCGGTTCTGGTGTTCAAGACCGAGTTCGTTCGCGATAAGGTCGGCAGCTTCGACACCGAATTGGTGCGCGAATGGTTCCAGGCTTTCGCCATGAACAGCGGCCTGACCCTGCATGTGACGACGCTCTACGGCAGCAACGATCATCATATCGCTGAATCCTGCTTCAAGGGATTGGCGCGCGCGTTGCAGACCGCGGTTGCGATCGATCCGCGCGCCGCGAACGAGGTCCCATCGACCAAGGGCTCGCTCGGCGGTTGATGCCTTCCCGCAGGGAAGAAGCATATATTAGAGAGAGAACGATCATGTCGGTCTATACCGTGCACATTCCACCCTCGACGCGGCGGGGATCCGCCTCCGGACCGGAACGCTTCGTTTTCGTGCGTGACGGTTTCTCATTTTGGGCCTTCCTGCTCGCGCCCCTATGGATGCTGTGGTACCGGCTATGGCTCGTGTTCCTGGGCTATTGCATACTCGCCATTGCCCTTCAGGCCGGGCTGCATGCCATCGGCGCGTCATTCGCAGTGCGGTTCACGGCAGGCGCGCTGCTTGCGTTGCTCGCCGGATTGGAGGCGGCAACGCTGCGCCGCTTCACGCTTGCACGGCGGGGTTGGACAAATACAGGTATCGTGGTCGGAGATGACATTGAATCCGCCGAGCAGAGATTCTTCGACGTCTGGATCGGACAGAACGAGCATGGGCCGGCACGTGCGTCTGCCGCTGCAATGCCACTGACCGGGAGGCAGCCCGGGGCCACGGTCTCGGGATCCGAGATCCTCGGTTTGTTTCCCGAACCCGGAAGCGCCCGGTGAAGGTCGCCATTGTCGATTACGGATCCGGCAATCTGCATTCAGCCGCCAAAGCCTTCGAGCGCGCCGGACGCGAGACCGGCCTTGCGGCCCAAATCACCGTGACCAGCGATCCCGATCAGGTCGCTCGTGCCGACCGCATCGTGCTCCCCGGGGTCGGAGCCTTTGCGGATTGCCGGCGCGGCTTGGCTGCGGTTGACGGTATGGTGGAGGCGCTCAATGACTGCGTGCGCACGCGCGGGCGCCCCTTTCTCGGCATATGCGTCGGCATGCAGCTCATGGCGGAGCGCGGATGCGAGTACGAGGTGACGGACGGTTTGGGTTGGATCAAAGGCGATGTCACGCGCATTGCGCCCAACGCTTCCGATCTCAAGATTCCCCACATGGGCTGGAATACGCTCGACCAGCGCCGGCCGCACCCCTTGCTCGACGGCATCGCACTTGGGCCCGACGGCTGCCACGCCTATTTCGTGCACTCGTACCACCTGTCGGTGTCGGATCCGTCCGACCTCGTCGCCGACGCCGATTACGGTGGCCCTGTGACCGCCGTCGTTGCACACGACACCGCCGTTGGGACCCAGTTCCATCCGGAGAAGAGTCAGCGGCTTGGTCTGCGCTTGATCGCTAATTTTCTTCAATGGCAGCCGTGATGGTGTGCTGGCCGTTTGTGGGGACGGGTTTGAAATCCGCCCCTACATGAACATCCCTATATTCCGCTCACTTCTTCTTTCGTGTTCTTTCGTGATCCTCTTTCCCGCCATCGATCTCAAGAACGGCAAATGCGTCCGGCTCGTCCAGGGCGACATGGCACGTGCCACCGTGTTCCATGACGATCCGGCGGCGCAGGCAGCGGCCTTCCAGAGTCAGGGCTTCGAATATCTGCACATCGTCGATCTCGACGGCGCGATTGCAGGCAAGCCTGTCAATACGGCGGCGGTCGAGCGCATCCGCGCGGCGGTAGAAATACCGATCCAGCTGGGCGGGGGCATTCGCGATAGTGCAACGCTGGAAGCGTGGCTCGGCA